>Ga0182021_10006491_pt1 | contig 13893 bp, 14 predicted proteins | sample 612E3MmetaG_FD_120493 | JGI IMG/M metagenome (GOLD analysis project Ga0182021, IMG submission 120493) | Permafrost microbial communities from Stordalen Mire, Sweden - 612E3M metaG (Illumina Assembly) | ecosystem: Environmental > Terrestrial > Soil > Wetlands > Permafrost | place: Sweden...
GAATAAAAGCATCGCTAAATTACAAGCGCAAAAATCATCGATTCGTTCAATGCTGGGACATGCAGTTCGGCTTCGCTATACACCTGAAATTATCTTTTATCTGGATGAAACTCTGGATAGGGCGATAAAGCTTGAAAATATCTTTCAAAAAATTCATGACAAAGAGGAAATAAAAGAAACGAAAAATAATTCGGCCGGTGCATGAGCGAAGAGAATGTCATAGTCCACGACTTTTTCGTGGAGGGAGAAGTTCTCTTTCTTGATAAACCGTTGCATTGGACATCGTTCGATGTTATCAAGAAAGTGCGGGTTCTCTTCGATGTTCGAAAAGTTGGTCATGCCGGGACATTGGATCCCCATGCGACCGGACTGCTCATTGTATGCACTGGAAAAAAAACGAAATGCATTGAGCAGTTTGTTGGGTTAGAAAAAGAATATACCGGCACATGTAAAATTGGCGAGAGAACGCCAAGTTTTGATACAGAAACAAACGCGCATGAATGGAAAGATTGGTCAGCCATAACAGAAGAGCAAATAAGAGAGACCGCTAAATTATTTATTGGAAAACAATTGCAAGTACCTCCGATGTACTCAGCAGTAAAGTATGGCGGTAAACCTCTCTACAAATATGCACGCAATGGAAGAACGGTAGAACGCGTGGAAAGAGAAATAGAAATTTCAGGTTTTGATATACTACATATTCGTGAACAATATATTGATTTTCGTATCGTTTGCTCCAAGGGAACGTATATTCGTTCTTTGATTGATGAATTTGGTCTTCGGCTGGTTTGCGGTGCAACATTAACTGCATTGAGACGGACACGTATAGGTGCGCATTCTATTTCTCAAGCGATGACTATAGAGCAATTGACAGAGTGGCGGAATTCTATTTCAATAAAAAATCAGAGCTGTTATGAACTTGGCTCGACAAATTAGCGAAATTCCGTTTGATAAAAATTCAACTATTACAGTTGGAACATTTGATGGGGTTCATATTGCCCATCAAAAGATTATAAAAGAAGTTGTTGCACGAGCGCGTCAAAGCAACGGCAGAAGTGTTGTTGTCACATTTGAACCGCATCCGCGAGAGATCGTATCAACGGCGGGTTCAACCGTACAGCTTCTGACGACGTTACTAGAACGTCAGGAATTATGTGAACAGTTGGGGATCGATTGGTTTGTCGTGATAAATTTTGATAAAGCATTTTCGAACCAGAATTTTCGCGATTTCTATAAAATATATCTCATCAATGGTATTGGAATGAACCTGGTTGTTGAAGGGTATGATCATCACTGGGGGAAGAATCGCGAAGGAACGATCGAGTCATTAGTGTCATTGTCAAAAGAATTTGAATTTGAAGTTATGAACATTGAACCATTTGTCTATAACGGTACAGCGGTGAATAGTTCTCTCATACGAAATGATCTGCTTCTTGGAAAGGTGGAACTTGCTGCAGAACTTTTAGGGAGACCGTATAGTTTATCGGGGAAAGTAGTGACAGGTGATAGAAGGGGTCGTCTCCTCGGGTACCCGACGGCCAATATCGAACTTGATTCACCAAAAAAACTGGTGCCTGACAACGGGATCTATTTTGTGAATGTTCACGTAGGAACTGAAAAATATTTTGGTATGGCGAGCATTGGAGTTCGCCCCACCTTCCAGACCACAGGTACGCGTACCATCGAGGTCCATATTCTTGATTTTGATAAAGATATTTATGAGAATAAAATTCGTATCGGATTCTTACGGAGACTGCGCAGTGAATTCAAATATGATTCAGCTGAACAACTTATTCAGCAGATGCACAAAGACAGGGAGTTGAGCAAAAACTTGCAGCATGAGTATGAATTATAAAAATAGAACAAATGTTGGGTAATTAATTTAAAAGGAGCTACAATGCCAATAACAACCGAGCATAAAAAAGAATTAGTAAAAAAATATGGCAAGAATTCTTCAGACACGGGAACGCCTGAAGTCCAGATTGCCATCATCACAGCAACACTGAATAGTCTGTCTCCCCATTTTGAGACGTTCAAAAAAGATCATCATGCCCGATTAGGATTGTTGAAACTGGTTGGTAAACGGAGACGATTATTGGACTATTTGATGAAAAAAGACATTACGCGTTATCGGACTATTATTCAAGAACTTGATATCCGTAAATAATTGACTGCGTTTGCCATGACGGCACTTTGAGGAAAAGGAACATTAGAAGAAAGAAGCAGGTAATCATGATGGTCACAAAGGAAATACAACTCAACGGTAAAACATTCTCGCTGGAAACAGGAAGATTTGCGAAACAGGCACATGGCGCGGTTTTGGTAAGGTATGGAGACACCATGGTGCTGGCAACAGTGGTCAGCAATTATGAAGCCAAAGAAGGGCAAGATTTTTTCCCGTTACAAGTTGAGTATCGTGAAAAAACAGCTGCGGCAGGAAAAATTCCTGGCGGTTTTTTCAAGCGTGAAGGACGTCCGACCGAAAAAGAGATATTATCATCCCGCTTGATCGATCGCCCCATACGGCCAATGTTTCCTAAAACCTATAAGAATGAAACACAAGTTCTTGTTACTGTTTATTCTTCTGATATGGAACACGATGGTGACATCCTTGGAGCATGCGCAGCGTCAGCAGCGTTTATGGTTTCAGACATTCCATTTGATGGTCCCATCGCAGAAGTACGTGTGGGACGAGTAGATGGGAAATATATTGTGAATCCAACATTCAAAGAATTAGATGCGAGCGATTTAGATATTACTGTGGCCGGAACGTCCGATTCTATTGTGATGGTTGAAGGCGAATCGATTGAAGCATCGGAAAAAGATTTATTGGAAGCGCTGCGGATCGGTCACGATGCTATCAAGAGCCTTTGTGAAATTCAGATTGAACTTGCGAAAGAAATCAATAAGCCAAAACGGGAAATTATTATCCCGGAAATTCTTGCCGGCTTGAAAGAGGATGTGCTTAACCTTGCAGAAACAAAAATGAAAGAATTAAGCCGCACCGTTATGACAAAGGAAGTACGATCGGAAGCAACAAATAAACTATGCACGGAAATCAAAACCTCGCTGGCAGAGAAGTACCCCGAGAAGGAACTTCTTATTGACGAAGTACTCCATGATATTGAGCGGGATGCAATGCGATCAACCATTCTCAATGAGGGTAAACGCCTTGATGGGCGCGGCCTAACAGAGATTCGGCAAATTACCTGCGAAGCTGGCCTGTTACCCCGAACACATGGCTCTGCGCTCTTTACGCGTGGTGAAACACAAAGCCTTACTACTGCGACTCTTGGCACAAAAATGGATGAACAAGTCCTGGAAGGTTTGCTTCCTGAAACAACAAAACGATTCATGCTTCATTATAATTTTCCTCCGTTTTCTGTCGGTGAAGTTGGAAAACTTGGTTCAACTGGACGGCGTGAAATTGGCCATGGAAATCTGGCAGAGCGTTCACTAAAAAGATTACTCCCTGATGAAAAAGCTTTTCCGTACACAATTCGTGTGGTTTCCGATATTCTGGAATCAAACGGCTCGTCCTCGATGGCAACAGTCTGCGCGGGAACGCTTGCTCTGTTTGATGCCGGTGTACCTATGAAACGTGCAGTTGCTGGAATAGCAATGGGATTGGTAAAGGAACATGAGCAGATCGCGGTTCTGAGTGATATTCTGGGAAACGAAGACCATCTCGGTGACATGGATTTTAAAGTTGCTGGAACAACCGAGGGAATTACAGCTTTCCAGATGGATATCAAGATCAAGGGTATCTCTTTTGACATTCTCGAGAAAGCACTTGCCCAAGCGAAAGCCGGACGATTGCATATTCTTGATACGATGGCTACATGTTTGCCATCACCACGGAGTGATATCTCTCAGTATGCCCCGCGTTTGGAAACTATTAAAATTCCAGTCGATATGATTGGTGCATTGATTGGACCGGGCGGAAAAAATATTCGTCAGCTCGTGAAGGATAGCGGTGCGGAAATTAATGTCGAAGATGATGGGACGGTTACGGTTGCCGCTGTAGAAAAGGAATCTGCGGATAAAGCGATGCTCTATATTCGAGGTCTTGCTGAAGTACCTGAGATAGATAAAGTGTACAAAGCAACAGTGAAAAAAATTACTGATTTCGGTGCATTTGTTGAAATTCTGCCGGGAAAAGAAGGTCTCGTGCATGTCTCTCAGCTGAATGTGCAGCGTGTTGAAAAAGTAGAAGACTTTGTGAAGGTAGGCGATGTCCTCGAAGTAAAATTAATGCACATAGATGGCGAAGGGAAAATGAGTTTAAGTCACAAAGCGTTACTCCCCGGCGGCGAGAATGCAAGCGAAGAAATGAAACGTTCCCGTGAGCGTAAAAAGTCGGATCATCGCGGTGGCAGAGACGAGCGGCATCAACGTCGTTCATAATATCAACTTGTACGGAATAAATGTCCTCACATCATAGATGATCTTTTCATGATGTGAGGATTTCTATTATGAATCTACGTATTCCACAGAAAAAAAGATTTCAAGGTATTGTGCAGGTACCAGGGGATAAATCTATTTCGCATCGGGCACTTATGATAGGTGCTATTGCAGATGGTGTCTCAGAGATACAATCGTGCTCACGTGCAGCAGATCCAATGAGTACGCTTTCATGTGTCCAGCAGCTTGGAATTCATGTGGAAGATCGCGGAAAATATTTTCTGCTGCACGGAACTGGACGTCGTGGGTTCCTTCCATCATCCGCGCCGTTGGATGCAGGGAACTCGGGGACAACGATGCGTTTGCTTTCAGGCATTTTAGTTGGGCAGAATTTTCCCTCGGTGGTTACTGGTGATTCTTCGCTTTGCCAGCGACCGATGAAACGTATCATCGAGCCCCTTCGTCAGATGGGTGCAAAGATCCATGGAACTGATAAATGTACAGCGCCTCTGTCTATTGAACCTGTTGGTCAACTGAACGCAATTCACTATACGTTGCCTATTCCTAGTGCGCAGGTGAAATCTGCTATCCTCTTTGCGGGTCTCTTTACCGATAGCATAACAACCGTCATAGAAAATTCGAAGACGCGCGACCACACTGAACGAATGCTCGGTTTACGGTCAGATATGATAAACGGATGCAATATCGTCACCGTTCACCCTGATATGAAGATTGAGGGGAAAAAGTTTTTTGTTCCAGGTGACATGTCAGCTGCGGCTTTTTTTCTTTCAGCTGGAATGATTGTTCCGGGATCTCTGCTTACAATTCAACATGTGGGTCTTAATCCCACACGAAGGCGAATTCTTGATATTTTTAAGGCAATGGGCGGCAATATCCAAATAGAAAATGAACAAATGATCGAAGGTGAACCCATCGGAGATTTAGTTGTTCACTATTCGGAATTAAAAAGTAACCTCGATCTGCGCGGTGCAGAAGTCGTTGACCTCATTGATGAAATTCCCATTCTCTCCGTTACAGCGTTATTTGCAGAGGGCACATTGAGTATTCATGATGCCCGGGAATTAAGAGCAAAAGAAACAGATCGAATTGATGCAATCGTTAAAAATCTCCGTTTGCTCGGTTGCGAAGTAGAGGAATATGACGATGGATTTTCTTTTGAAGGAAAGAAGAACTATGCAGGCGCTGTTATTCCAAGTTATGGTGACCATCGCATTGCAATGGCATTCGGAATTGCAGGACTCATAATTCCAGATATCACAATAGAAAATATTGAATGTGCTGATATCTCATTTCCAGGATTCTGGGAAAATCTACTTTCATCACCAGAGTGATGTACTGAACTTGAAATTTGTTATTCCAGGGGGATAATCTGGTGCATAAACTTATCGAGAACAAGTTCGCTTCGAAGCCAGCGTAATAATTCTAATCCATATTTATTTAAAAAATAAATAATATTCATCTCTCGCTCTTGCAAATTGGAATGCGGGAAGAGACTGATGGAAACCTTATCCAATTGTCGAAGTGATATTTCATGTTGACGCACTTGTGCGGCTAACGTCTTCTCTTTTAAATTGTTGAGTGCTCCCTGCATTCTCGTTAATGTGTTTTCCATTGCCGGAACGAGAGTTGGATCAATTGCTTCCAATCCATCCTTCAGACTTGTTAAACTTTCTGAAACCGTACCCATCGTATTAGAAAATAATTCTTCAACTTTAAAGTCCGACAAGGTTGCCGTTATTCGTTCCTTCAGAGTGTCTAATTCAGTGAAAAAATCCTTTACTTGAAGATTATATTTATTGATGATTTTTTGTATACGTTCTTCTACAATAGTTGCACTACACCTCGGATAGATGATAGGTTCAGGAATGCCAAAGTTCTCATACAGTAATTTGAATTGTGCAAAATAAGCGACTTCAGACGGCCCTGCGATATAAGCAAGAGTCGGGAAAAGGAAATCTTGACAAATAGGACGGAGAACGACATTTGGACTGAAAAGATTGGGATCAGTATTCAATAACCCGAGCATTTCTTCTTTGCTAAAGGTTCGACGTGTTCCTTTTAATGAGAAACCATGTTCATGAGGTTCTATGGCATGTCGCCCGCCATTATGAAATAGAAAAAGATTCACTGCTCGCGGTTTCACTTGCGCGTGATACTCTTTTTCAAGATGTTCACTCTGTGTAATAACGAGCTGGCATGTATGCGAACCATTGTTCAATTCTTGCTCAAATATTGGCGTCAGCATTTTCTTTGTTTCGGGATTGTGGGGATCAAAGAAAATTAATCCAGAGTCTTCAAGCAACACATTGAATAAATGAATAAACGCACGTGTGAAGGTCATCCCCTTTTGATAGGCAGTTTCAAACAACTCAAAAACCTTTGGTGAATATTCTGTCGTTAATAGTGATTTTCGGAGATCATCAAACAGGATTCCTATGGATTCATCAAAATTCAGACTTCCAACCGCACCAATACTGCTTGAAGCGGATTTATCGCCAGGAGGATACATCAGCCGTTGGAGTTCATTTGATGCATTGAGATAAGAAAACGAACTAACCTCTTCTATATCATGATCTTCGCCCTCAAGCCAAAAAATTGGGACAAAGTTGTACTCGGGATATTGTTCGGAAAGTTGTTCAGTAAGTTTTAGAGTAGTCAGTATTTTATAGAGAGTATAGAGCGGTCCTGTAAAGAGGCCAACTTGCTGACCGGTAACAATCGCAACTGTATTTTCGCTAAGAAGAAGATCGATGTTCGCTAACGTTTTAATGCCGCAATGATAGTCCCGATTTTGATTTAAAAGGACTTGAGAAATAGTAGATCGATCCATCTCTCGATGTGCGACCGTCTGAAGTCGCGATTGCCATAATTTCTTATCATGGAAATCACCGATAAAAAAGTCCTTCACGCGTGAATAATTGTCGATATAATCGATAAATAGACGAGAGAATGCTGATTCATCGGATTGGAGTTCACTGTATGGTATAAAATTCATAGGCGTTCAATGTATGGATGTGGACGAATAGTATGTATTAATTGATAGAAATAATAAGATGCTGAATAAGTTTAGAAAATCTCTCCTTTACAGTATTTGCTGTTTCTGTGACCTCGGCATGTGAAAGCTTATTCTGGGAAATACCTGCAGCCAGATTAGATATTAATGAAATTCCAACGGTCCTCATCCCTAGTTTATAAGAAGTGTAAATTTCAGGGACAGTGGACATACCAACAGCATCTATTCCAAGGCGTTTAAGCATTTGTATCTCTGCTGGTGTTTCATAGGAAGGTCCTTTCAACCAACAGTAAGTACCTTGTTGTAAAGGTATTTTTAGTCTTGCTGCACATTGAAAAACAATTTGCTGCATCGCACAGTCAAAATATTCGATAGGAGAGAAAGATGATAAACTATGTTTGGGAATTTTTGAATAGGACTGTAAAAAGGCAAGATTAAAAATATCCTTGATAAGCATAAGATCACCAGCTGAAAAACAACTATTCAAACCGCCAGCCGCATTTGTGATAATTAATTTTCTGACACCTAAATAATGCGCAATGATAACAGGAAAGATAGCTTGATCAATCGAGCCAAATTCATAGTAATGAATGCGTCCTTCAAAAATGAGAAGAGGTATAGATTGAGTCGTGTCTTTTTTCAAAAAACCAAAAATAAGTTTTCCAGCATGCCCCTGTACAAACGAAACCGGATAATTTGGTATCTCAGATGCTTGAATTGAGGAGATTGCATTAATCTTTTCAGAAAACCCGCCTAATCCAGATCCTAGAATGAGCGCAATGTGTGGTTTACAATCTGTTACAGAACGAATATAACTTACTGCTTCTTGAATTTTCTTTTTTTTAATCAATGTAATTTCGATCAATAAATTGCGATAGCCTGTGCTCCGCAATTACTCTTTCGGCGGTTTATGGCAAGAGCGGCATCTTGCTTCATATAGATCTTTTGCGCCGACAATAACAAGTTCTTGTTGTTCAGTCTTACGTTGCGTTCTATCAGCAGGATTTCCACATACTACGCAAATTGCTAAGGTCTTGGTGATATATTCTGCAATGGCAAGGAGTTGTGGCATTGGATCAAAAGGATTTCCTTTATAGTCTTGATCTAGTCCAGCAACTATTACACGCTTTCCCCGATCCGCCAATTTGTTGCAGACATCGACAATATTTGATTTAAAAAATTGGCCTTCGTCTATTCCAATAACTTGTGCATCATCTGCCAGGCTTAGAATTTCTTGGGCATCTTCGATCACTTTTGCATCTAAAAATTGATCACTATGGGAAACGATATGCTCCGGGCTATATCGAATGTCGATTTTTGGTTTAAAGACAACGACCTTTTGTTTTGCAATTTGTGCCCGGCGAAGACGCCGAATTAACTCCTCAGTTTTACCGCTAAACATACAACCGCACACAACTTCAATCCAGCCGGTATTACGCGGAATATTGTGTAATTCAGATGTATCCATTTTTATTTCTTCAACTTTAGTGATCGTTTCAAGTTTTTTTCAGTAAAAGCAAAAGGGAGAAGAGAAGTAAGTTTCATTATTTTGTATCGGTTTTTTGAATCCATCATTACAAAATCGATATTACCGGCTAATTCTAAAAGAACCTGTCGACAAGCACCACATGGGGGTGTAAAATCTGGGTCATCTGATACAATTGCTATAGCCGTAAATTTTAATGCTCCAGATGACACTGCATTAAAGATAGCAACTCGTTCTGCACAAATTGTCAATCCATACGAACTGTTTTCAATATTACAGCCTGAAAAAATCTTTCCGTCCTCTGTCAGAATTGCCGCACCTACCTTAAATTTGGAAAAAGGAGAAAATGCATAACGTTTTATGTCCCGTGCGGCTTTTGCAAGATCCCTATATTCTTTTTTCATACTTGATTATTTTCTATTATGATCTGTAAAAAAAAATATAGAGAAGATTCAACTGAGAAGCAATTTATGAAGATTATATGATGGCATGAGATCGTCTATTTTGTCAGACGTGAATTCTGATGCTCATGAGTGATAATGAAGTTGTAATTTTCTTGTCGATTCATTTTCTTTATGAACTAAGAGCTTTTAACCGGCTTCTAGAATGACAGTCCTATAAATTATTTCCAGAGAACGAGCGATAAAAACTACAGGATGAGGGATGAGCTTATCTGATGGAGGTGCACATTGTTATTCAAACCATTAATATTTATATTCATACGTTGAGTGAGTAGAGTTATATGAAAATAAAGAAAAATAAAATAGCGATTCTTTCCATTATCGTCATACTCGCCGTCTTAATTATTTTCTTCCTTTTTGATAATATTCTCATGCCCCTATATGTTCAGAAAGGGAAGTCAACGAAAGTTCCTGATATCGTCGGCCTGACCATCGATGATGCAAAACAGAAAATTAAAGAAGCCGGTCTAGATCCAAAAGAGGCTGAATATAAAAATGATAAGCGATATAAAGTCGGTACTGTTATAGTACAAAATCCAAGTGCCGAATCAGAAGTAAAATTGGGGAGAGGAGTGTACTTAACGATCAGTGGTGGAGAGGAACTTGTTGAAGTTCCGAATTTGAAAGGCAAATCTGTTCGGGATGCTGCCTTCAACCTTGAAAAATATAATCTGAAGCTTGGACTAATTTCTTATGAGCCGTCGGATGAAATTTTTGCATACACCATAATACGTCAAGAGATTGTACCCGGTGCGAAAATAAAAAGCGGTACTCTCATCAATATAACAGTCAGTCAGGGACGATCGACCGATAAACATCCGGTGCCGGATGTATCATTAAAGACATTGAACGAAGCCGAAAAAATATTCACTGAAAATGGATTCCGAATCGGGAAAACAACGTACCAGATAAGTGCAGATATCCTGCCGAATACAATTCTTGAACAAAATCCGCGAGCTGGCGAACTTTTACAGTTAGGACAAACGATAGACCTCATTATTGCACGGAAGTCAGAGAGTGATGAAAAGATCGATAATTAATCAAATGATAAAAATTGCGCCTTCATTACTCGCGGCGGATTTTGGTAATCTTGAAAAGCAAGTTATCGAAGCCGAAAAAGGTGGGGCTCATTGGATCCACCTTGATGTAATGGATGGACATTTTGTTCCTAATATTACGTTTGGTCCTCCTCTTGTAGCTGCAGTCAGGCAATTTACAACGCTTCCATTGGATGTACATTTGATGATTGAGCAACCGGAAAAACTACTTGCATCATTTCGTGCTGCTGGAGCTGATATCATCACGGTTCATCAGGAGACTTGTCCCCATTTATATCAAACGATCCAAACAATCAAAGAATCTGGAAGTAAAGTCGGAGTAGCACTTAATCCTTCAACCCCCGTTGCTATGATTCAGGAAATTATTGATGAGCTCGATCTTATCCTCATTATGACGGTTGAACCAGGCTTTGGTGGTCAAAGGTTCATAAAACAGACTCTTAAAAAAATATATGCAACGAGAGAAATGATCAGGCAGACAAAAAAAGATATATATTTGGAAGTTGACGGCGGAATAGATAAAAACACAGCCCGCGCTGTTGTCGAAGCCGGTGCGAATGTCCTCGTCGCTGGAACGTCCGTATTCAAAGCGAAATCAGTACAAAAAGCTATCGCCACTTTACGAAATGCAGCAAAAAATTCATAATAGCCAAGATCTAGTTTATCATTTTTAAAAATTATTCCTTTTTCACAGCATTCATTTCATATGATCCCTATGAATCAGTGATGATTCGTGATACTGCGTATAATAGCGCTTGCTTCTTTTGCAGAGAAATCTTAACATCTCTAAGTATGAAACTTGGTATCATTTAAATAGTATTGTTATAAGAGAAAATAACTTTAGCAAAAAAGGAAATCGATTATGATGCTGGATAAAATAGATTGTGAATTGCTTGAAATTTTACAAGGCGAAGGAAGAACAAAACGTAACGAATTAGCGGAAAAAGTGGGGCTCTCTCTTCCGGCTGTGAGCGAGCGGATGCATAAACTTGAAGAAGAAGGAATTATTCAGGGTTATTATACACGACTCAACCATAAGCGTCTTGGAAAGGATATTACTGCATTTGTTGTCATAACAGTCGATTCATCGAAACACTATCAAACAGTTCTTGAGCATGTTTTTAAAACAGATGATATCCAGGAGTGCCATGCAATAACAGGGGAAGGTACACATCTGTTAAAAGTGCGGACTGAAAACACAGAAGGATTAGAGAAATTATTATCGAAAATCCAATCGTGGCAGGGAGTGTCCAAAACAACGACTAGTCTTGTTCTCTCAAGCCCAAAAGAAACAACAAAAATTAAAATTTCAGCACAAAAATAAGCTTGATCATGTAATCAGTTGTAAAAATTCGGAAAATTTGTTTACCCCAAGTCTACACCATTGCTTTTCAGTTCCCTTCTTACTACTTTCTCAACGCACAAGGAATGATAGATGGAGTTCTCTCGAATCACATATACTCTTTCAAAGCGAATTGGGATTATCTCGCTCAATTGGCCGGAAAAGCAAAATGCGTTAGATGATCAGATGGTTTCAGAACTGACCCAAGCATTTGTGCAAACACAGCGAGACGCTAACGTCAAATCTGTAATTCTACGTGGGGAAGGTGATGCATTCTGTTCAGGCATCGAACATTCTTACCTACAACGCATATCGAGCTACGATTTTAATCAGAATCTGCAGGATTCGACCGATCTCATGAAGCTGTTTCAGCAAATTTATACTTTACGAAAGCCAGTGATTGCCCTCGTTCAGGGAGAGGCCATTGCAGGTGGATGCGGATTGGCCACTATTTGTGATTTTATTATTGCTGCTCGTGAAACTGCAAAATTCGGGTTTACTGAAACGAAAATAGGCTTCATTCCGGCAATCGTTTTGATCTTTTTAGTTCGGCGCATTGGTGAAGGTCGAGCACGTGAGCTTGTCTTACGGGGAAATATCTTGAATGCTGAAGAATCTTTGAAGCTTGGTCTTATCAGCAAAGTTGTGCCCTCGATCGAGCTAGAAGAAAGTGGCTACCAACTCGCGAACGAATTGATTATGAACAACAGCGGCACTTCTATGGGTTTGGTGAAAGAACTCCTTGCACGTGTCTATGGAATGGAAACAAGCGACGCATTAGATTATGCGTCACATCTCAATGCATTAACACGCATGACTGATGACTGCAAACGGGGGATTGATGCTTTTCTCAATTCGAAACCATTAAAGTGGTAGTACTACATGAGGTGAACAATGAAACCACTCTCCGATGCTATCCGTAGCATTCCTGATTTTCCAAAGAAGGGAATAGTTTTTCGTGATATCACTACTCTTCTGAAAGACGCAAATACATTGCATCATGCGGTGGATCTGTTGCACTCACGTTATGAAGCATCACGGATCGATAAGGTTGTCTGCATCGAGTCTCGTGGATTTATTCTTGGATCAGCACTGGCTGTGAGCCTGGGTGCAGGCTTTGTTCCCATTCGGAAAAAAGGAAAACTTCCTGCTGAAGTCATCCGGGAGGAGTATGCATTGGAATATGGTACTGATGTCATTGAAATACACACGGATGCACTTCAGCCAGGTGAACGTATTTTATTGCATGACGATTTGTTGGCAACCGGGGGAACGATGTGTGCTGCCGTCAGGCTCGTTGAAAAACTTCAAGCTCAGATCATCGGTATTTCTTTCTTGATCGAGCTGTCGTTTCTTCAAGGGAGGAAACAACTGAATAATTACGATGTTTTTTCTTTAGTTCAATATGACAGCGAGTAATTCTTAAGAACTCATTTCGCAGAAGATTTATAAAACTATTCGTGGATCAAATGTTTTAAACATTATTCTTAGTAAGAGCATCCTATAATTTTAAACACGTCAAACCCGTATAGCTCTGTATTCCTGATTCCTGTCATCAGGATATTTAACACGAACTCTAAGGGTCATATCGCTATTCAACCAGAATGAAATATTTAAATAGGAACTATGTCGGCATTGTGAAAGGCTTATGGCGGGAAGATTCGCAATTTTCTTCTAAAAATCTTGAGGACATAGGTAAAGTCTAAAACAGAAGAAAATGTATAGTATTGAAGGAAAATGACTGTGAAAACTATTATTGAGCCATTTAAGATAAAATCCATTGAACCAATAAAGTTTACAACTGCGGTTCAAAGAGAAGAGATACTCCGTAAGGCATTTTATAATCCATTCCTTATTCCCGCGGAAGATGTGCTGATAGATCTACTGACAGACAGCGGCACATCTGCAATGAGCGCAAAACAATGGGCGGGTATCATGGATGGCGATGAATCCTATGCCGGGTCGAAAAGCTTTTATCGCTTTGAACATACTGTTCGCACTTTGACCGGTTTCAAACATATTATTCCGACCCATCAGGGACGTGCTGCAGAAAAAATTCTTTTTTCCATTGTCGGTGGTAAAACCAAATGGATTCCAAATAATACGCA
>Ga0182021_10006492_pt1 | contig 13891 bp, 11 predicted proteins | sample 612E3MmetaG_FD_120493 | JGI IMG/M metagenome (GOLD analysis project Ga0182021, IMG submission 120493) | Permafrost microbial communities from Stordalen Mire, Sweden - 612E3M metaG (Illumina Assembly) | ecosystem: Environmental > Terrestrial > Soil > Wetlands > Permafrost | place: Sweden...
CAAAAAGTCCACAACGCGCTGGCGGAATCGCAAAAACTCATCAAAGTCGTCAACGACCTGCTGGACATGGCCAAATACCAGATGAACGAAAACACGGTTGAACGCCAAACTTCCAACATCGTTGCCATCCTGCGGGACGTGATCAGCGACCTTTTCCAGACCGCGGGCAAAAAAAATTTAAAGCTCGATTACCAGGATTCGGGACAACTGCCGTCGGTGGTGATCAATGCCAAGGGCATTCGCGAGGCGCTCTACAATATCATTGATAACGCGATCAAATACACCGAGCAGGGTGGTGTGACCGTGCGCTCCGAGCTTATCAATACCAATATCCTGATCTCGATCACCGACACGGGCATTGGCATGGAGGAGATCGACCGTCTGGGATTGTTTAAAAGGACATTTGAGCGGGGCGACAAGGCCAAAGCCATCAATACAACTGGCAAGGGGATTGGCCTCTACCTTTCGGCGCAGATGGTGCTGGCCAACGGCGGCAATATCTGGGTAATGTCCAAAGGCCGGGGGAGCGGCACTACATTTTATATCGAACTGCCGATCGCCGACAGTAAAGCCGTAACTCCTCCAAGCGTCCCGACCAAATCCGAAAAGATCGACCAGCTCTACGAATCCGCCAACCTCTCCAAACCGGAATAACCAGACTTATTAATAAATTTCAATTAAAAGTCAGTAATATCAAGCTACTGACTTTTTTAAATATATTGATAAACTTTGGGCCAAAAATTAGTCAACGTGTTATAATAAAAAAGCTGAATGGAATTTTTTAAAATTATCCTCCCAAGATAATGAAATTATTTTTTGCGGCCGGTTTTGTTTTGTTCCTGGTTGTTGTTTTTTGTTATGCCGGGCCGGTGTCCGCGCAGTCGGCGACTTCGACTTTGGGTTATGCCACTTCGACAATTGCCGTCGCGCAAGCGGCGGGCATGCCGGAATGGAGTAACGACCAGCAGACCGATATTTATATTTGGGGTAAGACCGCCGCGGCCCTGATCCGCGCCGGTGTTGGCCAGCTGGCGGCGGTGGCGACGCAAAATTTGGCGATCCCAGTTTTGTTTGGCGTCGCGCCTTCGGATTTGGTGTTGAATTACGGCGATCCGCGCGGGAGCGGCCGGTTCCACGAGGGCGAAGACATTATCGCGCCCAAAGGCGCGCCCATCGTATCGCCAACGCCGGCCGTGGTGCTTAGCAGTTCCTTTGGTCCCGATTCGGGTTACTATGTGACAACCGCCAATCCGGGCGGCGAAACTTTCGTTTACATGCATTTGGACCATCAATCGGCGCTGACTTCGGGGACGGTTTTGCCGGCCGGCAGCCTGGTTGGGTTTGTGGGCAACACCGGCAACGCGTCCGGCGGCGCGGCCCATTTGCATTTTGAGATCCGCAAGAATGGCGCCACCAATCCCTTTGTGCGCCTAAAAAGCGAATTTAGCCTGGCGCAAAAAATGGCATTTTTAACGACTATCCTTTCTCAAAGTTCCGACAAGGCTTCCCTGGCAAAATTTATTGTTAATACCTATCCGTCGCAGATCGCCGCGGCGCGCGCGGCCAATATCACCATGCCCGCCGAAATAATTTCGCAAATCCCAGCTGTTTTGCCGGCGGTAGCCGGCGCGTCAACCTCCAGCCTTGTTGTCGGCTCGCGCGGTCAGGATGTTGTTAATTTGCAAACTTTTCTTATCCTGCAAAACAAAGGACCGGCGGCAATAAAGCTGGCCGGCACGGGCGCCACGGGCTACTTTGGAGCGCTGACCCGCGACGCCCTGGCCGAATACCAATCCCTGGCCGGTGTTGCGGTGACGGCCAAACTGACGCGCGAGCAGATCCTGTCCAAGATCGCCCAGATCCAATCCCTTATCCTTTCATTGCAGGAGCAATTGCGCCAACTTCAGGCCGGGGTTTGATTGGTGTTTTTGCTCGGGTTGTTCAGCCCGTCATCCAATTTTAGACGTAAATCCGAATCTTGCGTTTTTTTTGATTTTGTGTGATATTCCACCCAGTCCATAATATAGGGAGACAAGATTTCGATGGATATAAGATTCGCAGGAAACGGAAGGGTAGAGTTATCGGCTAGTCTTTTGTCGATGTCTGCCCGAAAATCCCTGGCGCAGGATCCGAAAACATCGCCCGACGTGTTAGATGAATTAATCAGAAATGTTGATCGGGACGAAGAGGAAATTGTCAAAGCGATTGCCGAAAACCCCAGAGCTAGCGAAGATACGCTAATATTCATCATTGACGCCAACGCGTTTCCAGTCAGTGCTGGAAAGGATAATGTGGCAAAGAATCCAAGTTTGTCCAAAAAGGTAAGCAATCTGCTTATCAGCAAGAATATTGGCCTGGACAATCTTGTCGATAATAGTTGCGTGCAAGCAGTGGAACTGGAGGCCATTTTTGAGAAAATCCAGAAATGGGTCGGTCATAGGGATGAAATTTACAGTATTCATCTGGCGTTTGCTCGTACCGCAAAAACGCCGGAAAAAATATTGAATAATCTCTTTATTCAATATGGCATTGGATCGGATTCTGAAGAGGATAAAGAAAGGGTGCGATACATAAGAAGCCTGTTGGCAAGAAACCCGATTTCTCCGGTTGCCCGATTGATGGATTTGGCCGAGTGGGCTACTGATTTAGCGACGATCCTCAATTTAGCTCTCAACGAAAGTGCTACAGGGGCAATTCTTGACATGCTTCATAGGTGCCATATAGACAATGAGGCGTTGGCAGCAGTTCTCCTTTTGAATTTAAACACTCCGGAGGAGACAGCTGAGGCAATTGGACAACGGTGGTCCGGTACTGCCGGCTTTGATGCGCGCATGACGTTATATCGTCAGCAGCATAGCTCGTCTTGAGGGTCGTTAGATCTTCATTTTTTTATAATTTGTTACGCCCTGCGGTATCGAAATACATTTAGAAAATAAAAAAATTCACAAATACGCAATAATTGAAAAATGCCGGAAAGTAATGTAGGATAAATTATTATGGAAACGAAATTGACAAGAACTTTGGTGGGGGAGACGCTACAAAAGATCGGGCAAACCGTCCGGCTTTTTGGCTGGGTGCAGACCGTGCGCACGCATGGCAAGATCGTGTTTTTTGATTTGCGCGACCGGACCGGGATCATCCAGACGGTCATTTTCCCCAAAAACGCTGATTTTGAATTGGCCAAGGGGGTCCGGAGCGAGTGGGTGGTGGAAATTGTTGGCAAAATCAACGAGCGCCCGGCCAATATGGTCAATGACAAGATTGCCACCGGGAAAGTGGAATTGGCAATCGAAAAACTGGCGGTTTTGGCCAAAGCCCAGACCCTGCCCATCTCCATTGAGGGCGACGGTTACGAAATCTCGGAAGAACACCGTTTAAAATTCCGCTACCTTGACCTGCGCCGGGAGCGTTTGCACAAAAACCTGGTCATCCGCCACAAGGTGATAAACTTCATGCGGCAATTTTTGACCAACGAGGGTTTTGTCGAAGTCGAGACACCGATGCTGATCAAATCGACGCCCGAAGGCGCGCGCGAATTTTTGGTGCCTTCGCGTCTGGAGCCGGGCAATTTTTACGCCTTGCCGCAAAGTCCCCAACAGTTCAAACAATTATTGATGGTTTCGGGCATTGAGCGTTATTTCCAGATCGCCCGCTGCATGCGCGACGAGGATCCCCGGGCCGACCGGCAGGCGGAACACACCCAGCTGGACATGGAGATGTCGTTTATGAGCCAGGATGAAATTCTTGAGCTTACCGAGCGGCTTTATATCCAGATTATTAAAACTATCTTCCCGGAGAAAACCATAACTCAAATCCCTTTTCCGCGCCTGACCTGGCAGGAAGCGCAGGATAAATATGGCAGTGACAAGCCCGACCTGCGCAAAGACAAAAACGACCCCAACGAGATCGCGCTGGCTTTTGTTCTCGATTTCCCGATGTTTGAGTGGCTGCCAGGCGACAAAAAATGGAAAGCAATGCATCATCCCTTCACTATGCCCCAGAGCAGCGATATCAACGAACTGAAGGCCAATACCGGTACAGTTTTGGGCTACCAGTATGACCTGGTGGCCAACGGTTATGAATTGGGAAGCGGCAGCATCCGGAACACCGACATGGAACTTTTTGCGGCTGTTTGCGAAATCGTAGGTGTTCCCGAAGTCGAAGCGAGGCAGAAATTCAGTCATTACTTTGAAGCTTTTTCTTACGGCGTGCCGCCCCATGGCGGCATGGCGCCGGGCATTGACCGGTTTTTGGCGGTTGTTTTAAACGAGCCGAATATCCGCGAAGTGATCGCTTTCCCCAAAACGGGCGACAACAAAGACCTGATGCTGGGGGCGCCTTCGCCGGTTTCGCAACAACAGTTGTCCGAGCTTCATTTGAAGATCGAAAAACCTAAAAATTCCTAAAAAATTTCCCGTCTATGCAACAGGCTAAAATCATCGGCGCTTCTTTTGGCATTGGCCTGTTTTTTTTGGCCGCTCTCGCACTGCGGGGCGGGTTTGAACAATTTTTGTTTATGCAAATGACGGCGCCGTTCCAGGGGATGGTTTACGCCCAATTGCCGGCAAAGCCGGATTTGCCCGCACTCGAGCTGGACGCGAAAGCCGCGCTGTCTTTGCGGGTTAACTACGTTGGACGCGAGCGGTTTGTTTTCTCAAAAAGCCCGAATGAAAAACTGCCGATCGCGTCGATTACGAAGTTGATGACCGCCCTGGTGGTTTTTGAGAACCCGGCCGATTACAATCTGGACCGTAAAGTTACAGTTTCCAAAGCCGCCGCGGGGCAGGATGACGTGCCGCTGTTTGGCAATTTAAAAACCGGCGAGATATACACCGTTAAGGACCTATTGGGAATGATGATGTATTATTCCAGCAATGACGCGGCATACGCCCTGGCCGAGGTTGTCGGAGTCGATAAGTTTACCAATTTAATGAACAGCAAGGCCGTCTCGCTTGGCCTTGCAAACACGCATTTTGTAAATCCAAACGGCTTGGACGGCAATGGCATGGATGTAAACACCTCTAGCGCCGCCGACCTGGTGGCCCTGGCCCGATATATTATTAAAGCCCAGCCCGGTATCTTTGTTTTTTCTTTAACGCCTGGACCGTATGCCAGCGAAAACGGTATTTTTAATGTTGCCTTGGGCGGCGGCCGGGTTTTGGCCGGCGGCAAGACCGGATTCACCGACATTGCCGGCGGCTGTATGTTGCTGGCGTTCCGCGACGAAAAAAATAATTATTATTTCAACGTCCTGCTGGGATCCCTTTCGTCGCCCGACAGGGTGGTGCAGATGCAAAAGCTGGTCGATTATGATAATAATGTAACTAGGTATTAAAACTTACGTAATAGGTTTTGGAGATAAATACTTTGAATTACGAAATTAGCTCTTGCCAAGCATTTTTGCGAAGCACGGAAATTTCCCTGCTGGAAAATTCCCTAGTATTTTGCGCCGTCGCCCAAAATAATGCTTCGCAAAAATACTTGTCTGCGATTAATTTCGTAATTCAAAGCGAATAATAAATGACACTGTTTACTTTTGATATCATTAGGATGCTCGGGTTTACCGCCCTGACCGCGGCCGCGGCTTTTTTGGCCGCGCCACCCCTGATCGCTTATCTGTATAAGATAAAATTTTGGAAAAAGAGCGCGCGCCAAAAAACCATTACCGGGGAAGAAGCGGTGGTTTTTAATCATTTGCACGGCGTGCGGGAAACGACAGTTCCGCGCGGCGGGGGATTGTTGATCTGGGTTTCGGTACTGTTCATTACGATCGCCGCCCTTTTGATTTCCCAGATTAACGAGCCCTGGTGGTTGCGCTTGGTCAACTTTTTATCACGCAAAGAGACTTGGTTGCCGCTTTTTACGCTGGTTGTCGGCTCACTGGTGGGCCTTTTGGATGACGTGCTGACGGTTTTTGGTGGAGGTAAATATATCGGCGGGGGAATGAGTTTTTGGCGGCGCCTGGGCGCGGTATCGCTGATCGGCCTGGTCGGCGGCGTTTGGTTCTATTCCAAGCTGGGCTATACCACAATGCACATTCCGCTGTTGTTTAATTTTCCGCAGGGGATCGATATCAATATCGGGATTTTTTATATTCCCTTGTTTGTTGTAGTGATGCTGGCTTCCTGGGCGGGCGGCGTGATTGACGGGATCGACGGCCTGGCTGGCGGCACTTTTGCCTCGATTTTCGGGGCGTTCGCGCTCATTGCTTTTTCGCAGGGCCGGGCCGACCTGGCCACTTTTTGCGCCATTATCTGCGGGGCGTTGTTCGCTTTCTTGTGGTTTAATATTCCGCCCGCGAAGTTTTACATGGGCGAGACCGGGGTGCTGGGTTTGACCTCGACGATGACGGTGGTGGCTTTCATGACCGATTCGGTGGTGGTCCTGCCGGTCATCGCTGGCCTGCTGGTGCTGGAGGTTGGCTCGATCTTGATCCAGCTGCTGTCAAAAAGATTCCTCAAAAAAAAGATCTGGCAATCCACGCCGATCCATCACCATTTCGAAGCCCAGGGCTGGCCCGCCTGCCAGGTAGCGATGCGTTTCTGGATCCTGGGCATTGTCCTGGCGGCGTTGGGCACCGCGATCAGGCTTATTGGATAAAAAAAGACCTCCTTAAAAGAGATTGAATCAGATCAAATATAGCATACTACCAATTTGTCGAAAGGAACTTGGCAATTTTTTTATGCAAATCCTCTATAAAATCTAAATGCTCCTTCAGCTTCTTGGCAGTAGGTGCCGATGATGCATATATATTAAACCACTTATTGCAGCCATTATCTTCTTCGCAGTGCAATTTTAGACCTGGAAAATTCTAACCAAATAAGTTATTGCATTTACATATTAATTTGTCAAGATTAACAGCAAGAAAATTTCTGCTAGAATGGGGTTATGAAGATTATTAACGCGAGAAACAAAAAAAGGATGATGGAGATATTCAAGGAATATGGCGTGACCAAGGCCGCGGTTTTTGGATCATTCGCGCGCGGCGAAGAGAAAAAATCCAGTGACATCGACCTTTTAATAAAAATGGAAGACGGGCGGACTTTGTTTGATTTGGGCGGACTAAAGGTGGATTTAGAAGAATTATTTGGCAGGAAGGTTGATTTGGTTGAATATGAAGCGTTGCATCCTTTGCTAAAAGATCAGATATTAAAAGACCAGGTATCGGTGTTTTAAAAACGAAAATATGATAAGGAGTCAAGAACATTTCATTTACGATATTATTGAAGCAATAGAAAGAATTCAGGATTATACTGATAAATTGAGCGAAGATGATTTTCGTGTTGATAGAAAAACCCAAGATGCGGTTATTCGTTGTTTTCAAATTATTGGCGAAGCTGTAAGAAATATTTCTCCCGATTTTAAGAAGAACCACCCGGAAATTGAGTGGAAGCTAATCAATGGTTTTCGCAATGCATTAATTCATGAATATTTTGGCATTAAAATCAAGACAGTTTGGGATACGGTAAAAAAGAATATTCCCGACCTTAAGGAAAAAATCGAAAAGATTCGCCAAAACCAAAAGCAAGAAAAATTATTATAACCGAATTATGGATTTGGAATTTCTGCAAAAAAAATATCCCGAATTCATTTATAAAAGCTTCAATTATGAATTAAAAGACGGCGATTTGGCCGTTTCTTTTGAATTCAAGATTCCGCCGGATATCGAATTTCTGCCGCGGGTGGTTTTCAAAAATGTGGATGTGGATCAGGTAAAAAAAATAGGGGAGTCAGCTCTTGCCAATTTGATTTTCAATATTGGGATGGCCGAAGTTCCTTCTTACTGGAAAGCGGTTTGCTCGCCAAAAATTGTCATTAAGGCCGGGTATTTGGATAAATCCCAGATCAAATTTTGGCAGGATCTTTTTGTGAATGGCATGGGGCAGTTTTTCTATGAAAACCAACTGCCGATTTTAAAACCAAAATTTATCAATGCGGCTGAAACAACAGGAAAATCTTCTGTATTTTCAGGCAAGCTTAGCGACAAATTTATCGTGCCTCTGGGCGGGGGCAAGGATTCGCTGGTCACATATGAATTGTTAAACCAAGCTCATTGCGAAGTTGCTACTCTGGTTGTCGAGCCCAACCAGGCATTGAAGGATATTGCAGCATTTGTCGGCGCACAAAATATTGAAATTTTAAGGCACATTGACCCCAAGCTGGTTGAAATGAAAAACCAGGGATTTTTGAATGGTCACACCCCATTCTCGGCGGTGTTGGCGTTTGATCTGGCGGTTGCGGCCTTGCTTTACGATTTCAAATACGTGGCCATTTCTCAGGAGCGCAGTTCCAACGAGGGCAACGTAAAATACCTTGGGAAAATCGTAAACCACCAATATTCAAAATCGTACGATTTCGAAAAGAAATTTAATAAATACGCAAAAAAATATTTAGCCTCCGATATCGAATTTTTCAGTTTCTTGCGGCCGCTCTACGAACTGCAGATAGCCAAAATATTTTCAAGCTACCCGCAATATTTCCCGGTATTTTTAAGCTGCAATAAATCATTTACACTGGCGGCCCGCGCCGCCGGAGCCACGGGGTGGTGCGGCCAATGCCCAAAATGCCTGTTTACTTTTGTCGCGCTTTATCCATTCATCGGCAGGGAAGCGGTCCAGAAAATATTTGGCAAAAATTTGTTTGGGCAAAAAGAACTTGTGCCGCTGATGCTCCAACTTCTGGGCCAGGAATCCTGCAAGCCGTTTGAATGCGTCGGCACTTACGCCGAAGCCCGTGCCGCCTTCTTTTTGTCGCTGCAAAAAACCAACGCGATGCGGCCATACCTTTTGAATTATTTTGAGCAAAATATTTTGCCGGAATATCCCGATATTCTGGCGCAATCCAAGTCGATCATGTTGGCCTGGGATAAAAAAAATAATATTCCGAAAAAATTCCAGCCGGCGTTAAAAAATGCGGTCAAGGGCTGGGAATGGTAACCCCTTTGGTGTATTCCCGCATTTATTCTCCCTTTTTAAAAGGGAGTGCCCGTAGGGCGAGGGATTTGTTTGTATGATTCAAAATCCTCCGTCCCGCTTTTGGCGGGACACCTCCTTTTATAAAGGAGGAATAAATTCATATTTGTATTTTGGCGCCAGCCGCGGCAAAAGGGGGGAGTGTGAATAACTATAGTTGACACAAACCATTGGCGGGCTAAAATATATACAGATCGTTTAAATAAAAGATTCCTTTCGTTACTCCGGAGATATGTACCAACGAAGGATCGTCAATCGAAGCTTTGGGAAATAATTTTTCTGCACCAATTTAGAAAGATTACTTCCATCCCGAGAAAAAGCACCGGCTAGGGGAACGAAGGAGGACTCAGTTTACGAACGTACCAAAAATACGCTCAAAAAACCACAATATAGGAGAGCTCTACTGTTCCGCGGTACGCCGCTATAGTTTACAAAAATTGTTGTAAACTGCAGCGGCAGCCCGCGGCTGCACCTCTCCTCGTTTTATTATAGGAACGCCAGCCAAAAATCCCGCGTAGTGGAAAAGACGCGAAAAATTAAATTGAAAAAATATAAATTTTTACTTACGGCTCCAATGTGGTACTCTATTAATATGGAATTTAACGAATTTAGCGGCAAAAAAGTGCTTATTTTGGGTCTTGGTCGGGAAGGCTCAGATACGCTCAATTTTTTTATAAAATGGGTTCCCGAGGCCATCCTGGGGGTTGCAGATCGCTCCAAACGGGCAAGTGTCGCCAAAGATTTGGCCAATAATTTAAAAAACAGCGGAGTACCTGGTTTTTTTGGGGAAAATTATCTGGATAATATTGCCGATTACGATATTGTGATCAAATCTCCCGGCATACCGATCCACCTTCCCCAGGTGGAAGCGGCATGTAAGGCGGGTAAGGTTACATCCCAAACCAAGATCTTTTTTGATCATTGCCCGGGTACGATCATTGGAGTGACCGGTACGAAAGGCAAGAGTACGACTTCGGCGCTGATCCATGGCATGTTTTTGGGCGCGGGAATGGATTGCGAGCTGGTCGGCAACATTGGCCAGCCGGTATTGGGATATTTGGAGAAGGCGAACGCCGATTCTTTTTTTGTTTACGAGCTTTCTGCCCACCAACTCTATGGTTTGGACCGAAGTCCGCACATTGCGGTTATGACAAACATTTTTACGGAACACTTAGACTACTATTCGGACTACGACGAATATATTCGCGCCAAGAGCAGTATAGCTATTCACCAATTGGAAAATGATTTTTTTATTTATAATTCGTCTATCTCGGAATGCGCGGTGATCACCAAAAAAACTTTGGCAAAAAAAATTGCCTATAATGAATACAAATGGGAATATTCCGGGCCAACCAAATTGATAGGGGAAGCTAATCTTAATAACGCCAAGATTGCGGCGATCGTTGCGCGGATTTATGGCATCAAAGACGAAGTGATCTATAAGGCCATTAGAAATTTTGTCCCTTTGCCGCATCGCCTGCAGTCAGTGGGTATTTTTTGCGGAATCGAATTTTATAATGACTCCCTATCAACAATCCAGGAAAGCGCCGTGGCGGCGATTGACGGCTTGGGGAGCGGCGTGCAGACTTTGATCGCCGGCGGGCACGAGCGGAACCAGCCCTTCGACAAATTGGCCAGAAAGGTCCTGGACAGCAATATCAAAAATCTGATCCTTTTTTTGCCAACGGGTTTGCGCATTTGGTCGGCGATCCAAGATGCCGCCCAGAGTCCCGCTGATAAAAAAAGACTGACAATGCTTGAGCATTTTGTTGTTGAGTCCATGGATGAAGCCGTGGGACTGGCCTTGCAAAAAACCGGTAAAAATAAGATTTGCCTGTTGTCGGCGGCATCGGCCAGTTTTGGCGGCTTTCGCGATTATGCCGGACGCGGCGAGGCGTTCAAGGCATCGTTGGAAAAATGGGCCCGGTGTTCCTAAATTATAAAAAGTTTGCAGTTCGATGAGAGATAATTTATATAAAACCGATTTCGTGCTCCTCGGCGTCGCGCTCTCCATTTTGGTGCTGGGAATTTTGATATTATCGAGCGCCTCGGCTTTTTTGTCGATGTCGAAATATCACGACAGCTATTATCTGCTCAAGCACCAGCTGCTGTTTGGCGTCCTGCCCGGGCTTATGGCGGGTTTGATCATGTTTAAGATCCCGGTGGAGTGGCTGCGCAAAGCTTCACCGTATTTGATGGGGCTGGTGGTGGTGTTTTTGTCGCTGGTGTTCGTCCCAATTCTAGGGATGCATGCCGGCGGCGCCCAAAGGTGGGTAAGACTCGGGTTTGCGTCGTTGCAGCCGTCGGAAATTTTGAAATTTGTTTTTATTATCTATTTGGCCAGCTGGCTTTCGACGCATTCGACACGGCGCCACAGCAAGACAAAAATGACTAAAAACGCCGGGGCTTCCGGACCGCTCCTGCCGTTTATAATCCTGTTGGGTTGCATCGGTTTGCTGGTCATCCTGCAGCCGGATCTCAGCACCTTTGGCATCATCGCTATTGTCGCGGTCGGCATGTACTTTGCCGCGGGAACACCGATAAAACACATATTTTTTATTGCCTTGGCCGGCGCGGTGATTTTACTTTTATTGGTTTATTTCGAACCTTACCGTCTCAGCCGTTTTGCTTCGTGGATGACGCCGCAATCTGACCCGATGGGAACCGGTTTTCAGGCCAACCAGGCTTTGATAATCGCTAGTTCCGGCGGAATATTCGGACAGGGTTTTGGATCAACGTCGTCCAAGTACGCCCTTCTGCCCGAACTGATCGGGGACTCGATCTTTGCGCCGTTTGCCGCTGAGACCGGTTTTATCGGGTGCGCGCTGCTTATAACGCTTTACGGTGTATTCGCGTGGCGGAGCTTTAAGATCGCGTCGGCAAGTTATGATTCGTTTGACCGCCTGTCGGCCGTCGGGATCGCGATCTGGTTTTCGGTCCAGTCGGTTTTGAATATCGCCTCGACCGTCCGCCTGGTGCCGTTAAGCGGGGTTCCGCTTCCGTTGATAAGCTACGGCGGGACGGCCATGGTGATGGAGCTGGCTGCCGTCGGTTTTTTGCTGAACCTGTCGCGCCGCCGCGGCGGTTAGCGACTATTCTAAAATCGGCGCAAAAATAATATAATTACATAATAGGTTTGCCAGGCTTGCTGATTTTTTTTCAAAAAAAATGAAAATACTATTTACCGGCGGCGGGACCGGCGGCCATGTTTATCCGATCGTCGCGATCGTGCGGGCGTTGCGCGAGACCGCCAAGGGGAGCTATCCGTTGAATTTGTCTTATTTGGGGCCAAAAGACAATTTTTGCCGTGTTGTTTTGGCGCATGAGGGCGTGAGAGTCAAGACGATCACCGCGGGCAAGATCCGCCGGTATTCCGACCCTTTCGCGATCTTCCAAAACATTATCGACGTTGCCGTAAAAATTCCGTTTGGCACGATCCAATCGTTTTTTGAAGTTATGTTCATCGGGCCCGACCTTGTCTTTTCCAAGGGCGGTTACGGGTCGTTCCCGGTGGCAACGGCGGCGCGCCTGCTGGGAATTCCCGTTTTTTTGCAGGAGTCGGATGTTGCGCCCGGATTGACGAGCCGCCAGATCGCCCCTACGGCGTTAGAGATTTTCACGTCGTTTCCCAGAACGGAATTTTTTGCCAAAAAGAAGATGATCAATGTCGGGAATCCGGTCCGCGCGCAACTCATGGCCGGCACAAAAGAAAGCGCCGCCAAAACATTTTCGCTGAAAGGCGGCCGTCCGGTACTGCTGATCCTAGGGGGCTCGCAGGGTGCGCAGAGGATCAACGACAAGATCCTGGATGCTTTGCCGCAACTGTTGCAGGATTACGAATTGATCCACCAGACCGGGCCGCAAAATATCGAGCAGATAAAAAAAGAGGCCAGGATCTCCGCCAAAAAAGAGGCTCTGGAATATTATCATCCGGTGGGTTTTGTCGACGAAAAAACACTGGCCGACGCGTACGCCGTCGCCGACCTGATCATCAGCCGTGCCGGCGGGGGAAGTATTTTCGAGATCGCCGCCTCAAAAAAGCCCAGTATTTTGATTCCTTTGCCCGAAGCGGCCCAAAACCACCAGGTTAAAAACGCCTATGCTTACGCCCAAACGGGCGCGGCCATAGTTTTTGAAGAGAATAATTTCACCCTCCATCTTTTTTTGGAAAAGATAAAAGACCTTTTATCGTCGCCGCAAAACCTGGCGGCGATGGCTGCCGCCGCCGGCGATTTTTCCCGGCCCAAAGCGGCACAGATCATTGCCGAATATACCGTCAACTACTTGACTAATTAGCCGTAATCCTGCAAGAATTGAATACTAATGTCGCACTGGCCAAAAACATCATGGATGAAATGTCACAAACCAATAGTGAACCGATCAGGGTCCGCATACCGCCCTCGCCCACGGGACTGATGCACATCGGCACCGCCCGGATGGCGCTTTTTAATTACCTGTTTGCCCGCCATAATAACGGCCAGATCGTCCTGCGGCTGGAGGATTCCGACAAGGAGCGTTCCAAGCCCGAATTCGTTAGCGATGTCTTAGACTGCCTGCGCCAGTTGGGAATCGCTTACGATGAGGGCCCGTATTACCAGTCCCAGCGGCAGGAGATCTATAAAAAATACCTGCAGATATTGCTCGACAAAGACCTGGCTTATTGGTGTTTTTGTTCCGCCGAGGATCTTGAGGCCGAAAAACAATACAAGATGTCGCAGAGCCAGGCGCCGGTTTATTCGGGCAAATGCGCTTCGATGACCAAAGACGAGGCGCAAAATTTGATCGGACAGGGGAGGAAGGCGGTTATCCGTTTTCGCACGCCAAAGAAAAAAATAACATTCAATGACGTTGTCCGGGGGAAGATCGATTTTGACGGTTCGCTGATCGGAGATTTTGTCATTGCCAAGGATTTGGACAAC
>Ga0182021_10006493_pt1 | contig 13889 bp, 11 predicted proteins | sample 612E3MmetaG_FD_120493 | JGI IMG/M metagenome (GOLD analysis project Ga0182021, IMG submission 120493) | Permafrost microbial communities from Stordalen Mire, Sweden - 612E3M metaG (Illumina Assembly) | ecosystem: Environmental > Terrestrial > Soil > Wetlands > Permafrost | place: Sweden...
CAGGATGCTGTTGAAGCTTACCCGGGAGTCGTCGCCCTTACAAAACGCTGCCGGATACATTTGAATATCTCTGACGGGGCGCATGCACACGTAGTTCGACACGAACGTGGCTTTTTCACCGATTTCGGCTACGCTTCTGGGTCGCACAAGGGTGTTCTCACTCCACTGGTGAATCATTGTGAAATTAAGCATGGCGCCTTTCTTAACATAGATTTCGGAGATGCCCAGGTGTGACGCGTTTGCAACGCTGGAATGCTGAACGCAGCTTGTAATTATATGTGCGTTTGAGCCTTCCTCGGCGATTATGATGTTGTGCACCCGCTGCTCAAGATTCTTCTGTGTTATCATGAGGCATGATTGCAAAGGAAACGCCACTTCAGCGCCTGGAAGAACCCGCATAAAGTAGCCTCCGCTGTAGTCCTCAGCTACTTTTTTAGTGTACTCGTCCTTGTCCTTGTCAACTAGTTTCCACATGTAATCTTTGAGCCAAGAGTACTTTTTCAGGGCCGCCTTAATGTCCATAAGCTCGATTTTTCCTTCGAAAAGCTGGTTGACTGTTGCTTGAACCGTGGTTTGATCCATATGGAAAAACGCGCCTGAACGATTCTTAACATCTGGTTCAATGCCTACCTTCTGCGCTTCTTCAAGAATTTTGTGCGGAATTTTTGTCAATTCGCTCTCATTTGTCATTTTTCCAACCTTCAACTGATCTTCTTCTGCAGGCTACGCATTCTTCGTAACCGACCTTCTTGATGTCCTCGTAAATCCTCATGGGGTGGGTGTAGCAGTGAAACTTTCCCCTTAAAAGAATGCAGCCGTACTTTGCCTTGATGTACTCCAGTATGTCGCCTTTGTGAGTTATCACCAAAGCTGAGCTTCCGCTGTTTTCCACGTAACGCTCAATTTCGGTGGCAATAAGCTTGAGGCTTTCAACGTCCACGCCCGAGTCAGGCTCGTCCAGAAGGAGAAGCTTGGGTTTGAGGAATAACAACTGAAGAATTTCCGAGCGTTTTCTCTCGCCGCCCGAGAAACCCACGTTTAGGTCCCTGTTTAAAAAGTCAGTTAACCTGAAAACTTCAATAAGCCGCTGTTCCTCTGCGCTAAACGGATCCTCCAGACTCTTGCCAAGACAAAGCTTCAATAGATCCACAAATTTTACGCCTGTTATTTCAGGCGGATTTTGGAAGCTGACAACAATTCCGAGTTGCGCCCTTTCCTCCACCGATTTGGTGGTGATGTCGGCGCCGTTAAACAGGATTGTTCCAGCCGTTATTTCGTAATTTGGAAGACCCATAAGTGCGCTTATGAGCGTGGTTTTTCCAGAGCCGTTTGGTCCGAAAAGAATGTGGCTTGCGCCGCTCTTAAGGCTGAAAGTCACGTCTTTGAGAATAAGCTTACCCTCAACCTTAACAGCCAAATCTTTGACTTCAAGAATATCCATTTATAATCACCAAACAATTCTCGCAATAGAAAATAAACTTTTTGAGCATGCAACTCCCCAATCAATTAGCTTTTCAAAAAAAAGCTGTTCTAAACCGAATGAGAAATGGTCAAAAACGTTCCAGCACCTGCTTACGCCACATCTTTATCAACGTCAACAACTGGAATTCCCCTTAAAACTGAAAATAAAACGAAAAGGAAAGAATGAAAAGAGGGGGTCAGGAACTGCTTTTTGCTGGCGGCGAGATTGCAGAAATCTGTACGTGTACTTCGGGCGGTGTAATCTTTGCGAAGTTTTTCTTTGCTCGGTTCTTTTTCAGCACAGCCAGTTTCATAACTTCATCTTTATTGACTTCGCTCTTAGTCATTTGTAGATTCTCCAATAGTTTAGCTCCGATATCTGACCGCACTATGACTGTGGAGAACCCATCTGGACTTCCTACTGAACCAACTGAGATGTCGGCAAATTTGTTTGTGAAGTCATCGCAGAAGTTGCAGCCGTGCTCTTGCGCGGCACTAAGATCTTTAACGGGCACCGAGTAGTCTGTTCCTTTTACTGTGGCTATGAATTTACCTTTATGTATCTGTGTCTTATCCGCAGCATCTATGTCGATGCTCATCAGGCTCTTGGCGGCTTTCTTTAGTTTGTCATAGTCAAACGCTTCAAAACAGAACAAGCCGACAACGGTGAGCTTCAAGTCAGGGTAGGCATCAAGCAGGGACTGCTGAATCTTTCTTACAGCGCGAACCTCGCATGGAGTGCCGACGATGCCGATACTCCGCTTGCCCTTATTTATCAAATCTTCTAGAAGAGGCAACATCTCTATTCGGAGGTATTTGGTGCCTTTGGCTTTGACTATGTCTTCGACGTTTTCCGCCACGAACGCCTCAGCCTGATACCCGTTTGTTCGCTGTACAATTATGGCTGAGTCAAACATGCCTTTCTGCAAACCTGAAATAAGCAGTGCAGTCGCCATTGCGCCGTCTTGTCCATCATATTTGCTCTTGCCTGAGAGAATTGTGTTGTAAACACCGATGTTCTCGTCGAAGGTTCCCTTGAGGAACTGGGCGTTGATTTTCTTCGCATCTTCTTCCAAGACGGGGTAGGTGTTTATCCTGGTATTCTTAGATTGGGTTGGGCAAACTGTAGCGCATGCGCCGCAGCCGATGCAATTGCTGGAAAACTCATGGTAGGGCGTTGTTACTTCTCGTTCTACACCTCGTTTGGCAAAGTTTATGGCGTGAACACGAACGAGTTCATCGCAGACGCGGGTGCAAAGTCCGCAGAGAATGCAGTCTTCATTTTCGTTTTCAGTCCAGAAGCTTGATTTCTCAATGCCATATTCGAGCGCCATTTCCTGAATCTTGGGAACTTTTGGGCAGCGGGCCAATAATAGTTCGAGCAGTGTCTTACGAGTTTTGATGGTTTTTTCGGATTTAGTGTAAACAGTGAGTCCTTCTTCAACTGGGTAGTTACAGGAGGTAACAATGCGGCTTCTTCCCCGCTTATCCACAATTTCCACGGAGCACACGCGACAGGAGCCGAAGGAGGAGAGCGATTTGAGGTAACAGAGAGTCGGGATAGTTATGCCCATGCTTTTTGCTACTTCTATTATGGGTGTTCCCGTGTTGGCTTTGACTTCTTTGTCATCTATCTTCAACGTGACTTCTTTCAAGTTCGATTCCATTTTGTTTGCCTCCATTTTAAGCCGCCTTCTTAACTGGTTTTTTCACCCTCTGTTCCTCGGGAAGTGGAGGAGGAACAGGTTTTCCAGAGATTTTCGTAACTGCGTTGAATCTGCAATTATCAAAGCAAGTGCCGCATTTTGTGCACTTTGACTGGTCGATTATGTGAATCTTGCCTACTGCCCCATCGATAGCTGAAACAGGACAGTTTCGGGCGCAAAGCGTGCATGCATTGCATTTGTCCGGGTCAATATAGAAGTTTATGAGAGGCTTACAAGACAATGCCGGGCACCTTTTCTCTTTAATGTGAGCGTCATATTCGTCCGCAAAGTAACGGAGTGTCGTAAGCATAGGGTTTGCTGCTGTCTGACCTAAAGCACACAAAGCCGCGGCGTTTGATGCGTCAGCGATTCGTCGAAGTTTTTCAATATCGCCTTCTTTGCCTTTGCCTGAAACTATGTCGGTCAGTATTTTTTTCGCTTGCCTAAGACCCTCTCTGCAGGGCACGCATTTACCACAGGATTCGTCACTGAGGAAGTTTACGAAGTATCTGGCGACGTCAACCATGCAAGTATCCTCATCCATAACGATTAAACCGCCAGAACCCATGATTGCACCTAGCTTTTTGAGCTCATCAAAATCAACCGGCGTGTCAAGATACTGCTCAGGAATCATGCCGCCTGAAGGACCTCCAGCTTGGACAGCCTTGAATTTCTTTCCGTTTCTGATTCCTCCGCCGATTTTGAAAATCATATCCCTCAACGTCATGCCCATTGCGACTTCGACTAGTCCAGTGTTGTTTACTTTGCCTGCTAAAGCAAAAATTTTGGTGCCTTTGCTGCCTGTCGTACCGATTTTTGTGAACCATTCAGCGCCGTTGTTTATTATTAACGGAATGTTGGCGTATGTTTCGACGTTGTTTAGAATACTTGGCTTGTCCCAAAGACCTTTCTCTGATGTATGAACGTATTTTGTTCGGGGTTCGCCGACTCTGCCTTCAATCGCCGTCATGAGCGCGCTGGATTCGCCTGAGACGAAAGCGCCTGCACCCTTGTGAATTTTAACTTTGAAGTCGAATCCTGAACCGAGAATGTTATCGCCAAGCAAGCCATAAGCTGTTGCTTGGTCTAAAGCCATCTGCATGTTTTCAACTGCAAGGGGGTATTCTTGGCGAACGTAGATGAAGCCTTCATGTGAACCGACAGCGTAAGCCGCGATGATGAGACCTTCAAGAATGCTGTGGGGGTTTCCCTCCATTAAAGCGCGGTTCATAAAGGCACCGGGGTCGCCTTCGTCACAGTTGATGATGACGTATTTGGGGGTTTCTGGTGCTTTGCGTGTGGATTCCCATTTTTGGAAAGTGGGGAAGCCTCCGCCGCCGCGCCCTCGAAGTTGAGATTTTTTCACTTCATCCATTATTTTGTCAGGGGTTAACTGAAACAACGCTTTAGATAGTGCTTTGTAGCCACCCAGCGCTATGTAATCTTCAATCTTTTTCGGATCCACTTTCGCGTTATTGTTCATAAGAAGTCGGTATTGATATTTGTAGAAGGGCACATCGCTGAGGCGTTGCGCTTTTTCGCCGGTGTTAGGATCAGTGTAGAGTAATCGTTCAACTATTTCCTTATTTAAAAGAGTCTTCGAAACAATTTCGGGCACATCTGAGGCTTGTACCTTAAAGTAGGCAATATCCTCTGGGTATATAACAACTCGAGGACCTTTTTCGCAGAAACCCAAGCAACCAGTTTCTTTAATATCAACCTTACCCTCTAAACCCTGTTTCTTGAATTCTTCTTTGAAGGCTTTCAGAACGTCCATAGCTCCAAGAGCTTCACAGCCTGTGCTTATGCATAGAGTTACCGCCGGTTTCTGAGGATCAAGCTTTGCGACTATCTTTTTCCTAAGTTCCTCTAACTCAGAAGGAGAGTTTAAACGCATCATTTTTTCGCCTCCGGCTCAGTATACTTGACAAGAAGTTTCCCGATTGTTGAGGGAGAAAGTTTACCGTGGTATTGACCGTCAATCTCCACAACTGGTCCAAGGGCACAACACCCCAAACAATTGACGGTCTCCAGAGAGAAATTTTTGTCACTTGTAGTTTCCCCAGGCTTAATCTTTAAGGCAAGCTCAACCGAATCTAGAATTCTGGGGCCACCACGCACATAACAAGCGGTTCCAGCACATACTCGAACAAGATGACGCCCACGAGGTTTGAGACTTAATGCCGTGTAAAAGCTAGCGACTCTGTAAATTTCGCTAACAGGTATTTTCAACCTTTCATGTATCCTCATAATTGCTTCTTTCGGTATCCAGTTTAGTTGACGTTGAATATCCAAAAGAAGCTGGATTAAAACGCCTTTTTCATTAACGTATTTGTCAATGATCTTGTCAACTTGCTCGATTGACATGTGTCATTCTCCATTTTTAGTTAAAATCCAAAAGCAGGAATTCAGTAATAAGGTTTTAGTAATTTACGGGAATTCTTTATTAGAAAATTTAGTTTCAGGGCTTTCAATCAAACTCGCTTAAAAGAATACATTTTCTTTAAATCCGGCTTGAAAAACCTGCTTCTTCCAAAAAACTCTTAGAATGGTTGATAATTGGATTTTCAAACAGTTTAATTAAATCTCCCTCGCAATCAACGTCTAACGCGATTGAGGTTGAATAATGAAATTTGACAGAAATTCCTTTGTTTTGAGCCTGCTTGAAATGTTTTGCAAAACTCTTGTTCCCAAAATTAGCAAAAAGTAGATTGGGCGGTTTCTGAAAAAGAGCGTTTGTTCCGCCGTTATTTGAGGGCGATAAGACTACAATTGACCCATCGAAGTTGCCTAATTCGACTATTTTGTTCACATCTTCAAAAGATAATAGGGGAATATCAGCGGGAACGACAAGGACGGAATCAGCTTGTTTTTGTATGCACCAAGAAGTAGCTTCTTCAACAGCTCGATTCAAACCGTTATGGCTGGGAGAAAAAAAGGAAATCCCAAACTTGTCAGCGATCATGCCAACGTTAGGGTCACTGCTTACCACAACAATTTCATGAACAGTTGATGCTTTCAACGCCCTCACCACGTCTTCAAGCATAGCTATTGTTAAAAATTTGCGTTCTTGTGGGCTAAGAAACTTTGAGAGCCTTCTCTTGGAAACTCCAAGCCTCTTCACTGGCACGATTGCATAGACAACCACATTCGGCACCAGAAAAGCCATAGCGAAAGCTGCAGCCAAGCTCGAAAAAATGTCACAGTTAAGTAGCCTAAAAATGTTTAGGTACCGTACCAAAGCGCGTATTTTCCAGCATTTTTTGGACTTTGAGCCACCAACTAAAACATTTCCAGACAAACGAAAAAATCGCAAAGTCTCTCATCCGATAAAAAGTGTTAACAAGAAAAAGCTAAATTTTAAAGCATTATTTGGTATCCAAAAGTTTTTTAACCTAACCTATCTTCCCTTAAGCCCGAGATGAAATCTCCATGAAAATACTAAACGAGTTTGTGCCAACACGCAAATTTCTAAAGCTTGCGGATGAAATCAAAGATCTAGTAGACGGATGGAACGTTACTGACAGCGCAGCCGGCTTTCCAGCGGCCAGCGGCACAGTAGTAAGTTGCGTCCTCAAAACTAAATATCCCGAAAAAATAATCATACCCATATTCATTCTAAAGTATAAAGGCCCAGTTGAGGTCGGAGGCTTAGCTTTAGCTGCTGACATAATAGGTCTCGACGGCTTAGCAGTCACCATGGGAGACAACCCAAAGTATGGTGAGCCCATAACAATGTTGAAATCCTCTGAGGAAGCCCGAGACTTCATACGGAACACAGTCAAAACCAAAAACCTTAAACTCGGATGCCTATTAACAGCGAGACGCTCAGTTGAAGAAACTATTGCCCGAGTAAGAGAACCATGGGACTTTATCTGCTTTATGAGGCTTGAAGAAAAATCCCTCCCCACTCTAAAGGCAGTAGCTGCAGAATGCAAGAAACTCAACAAGCCAATCTACGCATACTTCTTAGTTGGAACACCTAAAAATGTTGAAACAGTCAAAATGATCGGGTGGCCAACCGCTGCAACCATGGATACAGTTGAAGCAAAAGCAGCACAACTGAACGGACTTGTCGACGGCATCATCGCAACATGCGCAGGCGACGCCGAAGGCGACAAAGAGATGCTAAGAAAGCTCCAAAAGTTCAGGAGCTAAAACAGCTAACAATGCAAAATGCATCCTTAACTGTCCGTTATCTTTCTTTTTAATTCTTTTTTATTTTTTTTTCTTGAATCCCGGTGTTCCGTTTAAGCTCTAGGTTAATGGATTTTTTTTAAAAAAAAACCGCCTTTATGTTAAGTCAAGGGTCATTAGAGCAGTTTCATCGTCAACCTCTTCAGTCTTAAATCCAAGGCTATTGCATAAGTTTAGCATCTTGTAGTTGTTAGCCATCACGTAGCCATATATTTTTTCCAGATGCTTATCCTTCGCGATTTCGATGAGGGAGTCCATGAGCTTGGTTCCCAGCCCAAACCCTTGCAGTTGATCACCGATTAAAACTGCGTATTCACCGCTTTTTTCATTTGGATCTACGATTAATCTTGCGACACCGATTATTCGCTTGGTCTCCGGCAGCTCTGCCACTATAGCAACTTCTCGGTCATAATCCAAGTTGCAATATCGCGTCAACATTTCATGTGAAAGCTCTTTTATAATTTCGAAAAACCGAAAACGCATTGTTTCAGGAGAAAGGGATTTGAAAAGCTCGTTGAATCTGCCTTCATCTTCGGGTTTTATTGGTCGAAGATGAACAAAGGTGTCATTTTTCGTTTTCCAACTGGAGGCGTATTTGCTCGGGTAAGGGGCGATAACAAGATGTTCCCGAGAACCAATCCGCCGTGTCACACGATTAGCTTCTAAGATAACACGTGCATCAACCGCAACAGCGCTGTTTTCTTCCACAATCAAAGGGTTCACATCAAGTCCTTTAATCTCGGGAAAATCAATGATGAGTTGAGAAAACTTTACCAACACTTCTTCGATAAGCTTAACATTTAAGGGCAGCCCCAATGAAGCCGCATTATTGTAGATTGCCGTGCCCTCTATCAGCCTTCTCGCAAGCACCTGATTTAAAGGGGGAAAACCTATGCTTACATCCTTGACTAATTCGGCGTCAGTTCCACCCTTGCCAAAAACGATTACCGAGCCGAAATGAGGGTCTTTTTTAGAGCCGACAATCAACTCGTATCCCCTATTGCGGACCATAGGTTGAATCGCGACACCCTGAAACTCGGCATTATCACTTAGCCCACGTATCTTTTTAGCTAATTCGTCGAAGTGAGCTTGAACCTCATGTTTTGAGCATACGTTCAGGATGACGCCGCCGATTTCAGATTTATGTGACGCTTGAGGCGATAGGGCTTTCATAACTACGGGAAACCCGATTTTTGAAGCTAAAACTTCGGCTTCATCGGAAGTATTGGCGACCATGGTTTTGACGAGGGGGATTTTGTAAGCCGCTAAAAACTGAAGAGACTCACATAAACTGAGAACTTGCCGTCCTTGACTGTAAGCCTGCTTTAAAATTGATTTGAGAGCCGCCAGATTTGTCGGTTCCACAAGCAGTTCTTCTGGGGTTTGATAGAGAAGTTCCAAGCCTTGAGTGTAACGGTACATGTACATGAATGTTGAAACAGCTTGTTCAGGCGACGAGAAAGTCGGAATGCCATGACTTTGCAGATATCTACGCGCTTCTCGGCATCGCGTATCGGCACCCATTAAACATGTAAGAATGGGTTTTTGTGTTTGCTTGGATAATTCTGCCACTGTTTTGGCTACGTCGAAAGCGTTAGCAGCCACTTGGGGCGCATATATCATCAGAAAACCATTGGTGTTTTGATCTTTCAGGCAAAGTTCCATAACGTCCCTGAACCTTGTGGGTGTTGCTTCCTCGAAAAGGTCAATTGGGTTTGCTGTACTACAGTAGGCGGGCAATATATTTCTAAGAGCGTCCACGGTTTCATCACTTAGCTGCGACAGTTTTCCACCTTTAGCAATAAGCTGGTCCGTAGCCATAATACTTGGACCACCAGCGTTGGTGATGATTGTCAAGTCGGGTCTTGTGGGATTTGGCTGCATCGCCAATGCTTCTGCACAGTCAAATAAGTCGGCGATAGTTTCGACCCGAACTACTCCCGCACGCCTAAACGCTGAGTCATAAACAGCGTCTTCTCCACCCAAAGAACCGCTGTGAGAAAGAGTGGGGATAGCGCTTTCTTGAAAACGACAAGCTTTCACAACAACTATAGGCTTAGTTCTGGCAAAGCCCCGTGCTGCACTCATAAATTTCCTTGCGTTTTTCATCGACTCAACGTACAAAACGATGCTTTTGGTTTGGGCGTCTGCGCCAAAGTAATCAATTAAATCGCCAAAGTCCACATCAAGCATCGACCCTGTAGATACGAGGGCGCTGAATCCAACTTGCGCTTCAGATGCCCAATCCAGTGCGGAAGCACACAAAGATGCACTTTGAGAGATAAAGGCGATTTTTCCAGAACTTGCTCTTTCATCGGCAAACGTCGCGGAAAGATTTATTTTCGGTCTAATCACCCCGAAACTGTTTGGACCAATAATCCGCATATCATATTTCTTTTGGAGTTCAAGGAGTCGCTGCTCAATAAGAAAGCCTTCTTCCCCGACTTCTCTGAAGCCCGCGGAGCAGATTATTATCCCTGAAACTCCAGCCTTGCCGCATTCCTCAACGACCTGTGGCACAGTGTGGGCTGGCACAGCAATTATGGCTAGATCAACTGTCCGAGGGATTTTACTGATGCTTGGATAAGCAGTAATCCCCTGAACCGTCTCCCGAAACGCGTTAACAGGGTAGACAACCCCCTTGTAGCCTACCCCTATTAGATTCCTTAAAATTTTGGCGCCTATGGAACCTTCCCTTTCACTAGCACCAATCACCGCTATCCGTTTTGGATTGAATATGTGGTTGAGTTTTTCGACTCCCAGTTTAATCCACCGCTCTCAAGAAAGCAACTGATATATCTATGACGGTTAGCCGTTTTAAAACTTGTTAATTTCTAGTGAATTTAGCATGTCTGCAAGGAAGAGCAATATAGATAAGCTTTAAAGTGATTTGCTCTTAGCCATCTTAATTTAGGAGGAAAAAACAGAAGTGGATCCGATAAAGGTAATTGCTGTCGAAAATCTGCCGCTTATAAAAAAGGGAGACGACCTTGCAGAACTCATTTGCAACGCCGCAAAAAAGCAGGGTACGCCCATAGAGGATAAGGACATAATAGTAATCACTCATGTAGTCGTTTCAAAAGCCGAGGGAAACATCATTAACCTTGACGAGATCGCGCCTTCGGAAAAAGCTAAGGAAATGGCGGCGCAAACAAGGAAAGACCCCGCGTTAGTTGAGGTTATTCTTAGAGAAACTAAAGAGTTAGTTCGGGTAGGCCAAAACAGCATCATAACCGAAACCAAAAGCGGAGTTATCTGCGCCAACGCTGGCGTCGACAGATCCAACGTTTCAGGCGACAGAAACGTGGTTCCACTTCCAAAAAACCCAAACGCCTCTGCACAAAACATAAGACAAAAAACGAAAAAGTTAACCGGCGCTACCGTTGCAGTAATCGTCTCAGATACTCATGGCAGACCTCTGCGCATGGGCGAAATAAATGTGGCAATCGGCGTCGCAGGCATCAAGCCTATCAGGGACAGAAGAGGCGAGAAAGACCTTTTTGGTTATGTTCTGCGAATAAAACAAACCGCCATCGCCGACGAATTGTCCTCCGCCGCGGAACTTGTGATTGGCCAGGCGAACGAAGGGATACCAGCAGCGATTATCCGGGGGTACAGCTATCAACCAACTGAAGATGTGTCAACGATTGAACTTACCAGGCCTAAAATAAAAGACCTCTTCAGGTAAGCCGTTCAAGAAGGTTCAATAACTTAACTGCTGGTAATACGAGACGCATGAGTTGAGAGTGTATGGAAGCCAATTCGCCTAAGGAATTCTTCGAAAAAGTGTTGCCGGCCAGGTTCAAACCTGAAAAAGCTGCGGGCATTGACGTGGTGGCTCAACTAAACTTAACAGGCGACAAAGCTGGCAACTGGGTAGTAACAATAAAAGACCAAAAACTGCAAGTGAAAGAAGGAACCTCTGCTTCGCCCAATCTGACGATGAAGATGACCGATAACGATTTCATGGATGTTGTAAACGGTAAATCAGGCGTGGAAAAAGCTTTCTTCACGGGTAAGATACATTTTGAAGGAAACCTGGGGTTGGCGTTAAAATTAAAAGACGCAGGCTTCCTATAGACCAAGTTTTTTTACGACTTCTAATGGCAAGTCGTCCCAGCCGATTTTGAAGGTTTGTGGTTCATCAATCTTCACGATTACCTGCAACTCTTTAGGGTCCAATTCTCGGATAAGACGAGTCAACTCCTTTTTTGCCACCTCAAAATGGTCCTTGAAAGCGGCTTTGTTGCGGTATAGAACGCCCGCGTAAGCGCAGATTTCAGATTTTTTAAGAAACCATTCCACTTTTTTTGTGGAAAAATTAATGCCAAACGTTATGGGTCCGGCCACGCATGTTTCGGGCTTAACCGGATGCACTGAACATTTTCCAGTTTCTTTGTTGAAAAAACCGCAGAAAACAAGCTCGTCAACCGCAGGATACGAATATTGTTCTTTGGCGAATGGGTTTTCAAGGGTTATCTTCTGCTTTTCCAGGTATTGTTTTATTATTTTTTTCCGTTTTTCGCTCAGCGGAGGTTTGGCGTCTTGGCAACAGATAATTTTGCATTGGCTACAAACATCAAACGAATACGTTGCTCCATTGTTATCTTCAGACATCGGCCAGCACCTTTTTTAAAAGTAGGGTTCATTATCAGAGAGGCACTTAATAAGCGTTGAATAAACGTCTATGACTGCTTGATGGAAAACGGTTTTTTCCGCGCGCCTCATGACCCTGTTTTTTATCAGTTCCGATAGGCTGCCATTTTCCAGCCTCTTCTTAATAATCCACAGGTACCTTTTCTCGTCTTCATCCGCATATTCTTCAGCCAGGTTAAAGTAGTGCTGGCACACTTGACGCGCGGTTTTGCCGTTGGGGTTTAAGACTTGAGCGTTTAACCCTTCCTTAACTACCTCGTTGAAGTCTTTGACTAGCAGGTCATGGGGTAAAAGCTCAGTCTTTTGCGCGATTAATCCTCTGAGAGCTGAACGTATAAAGCAGCTTAAAGCCACGTCGGATTTAACGCATTCCTGCTCATCCATCACGCGGACTTCGAGCGCCTTTCGGTCAAAACGGAAAATTACGCCTCTAGAATTTACCCATTCTCTTGACAGGAGGGTTTTGTCTGCGCCGGCTTTAGCTAAATCATTGGAGTACCTCCAAATAACAGAGCGTTTATAGGCGCTCAGAGAAGTGGCATATTCCGGAATAACCTCGCCTGTGACAGAAGGGATTTCTTTCTGATTTATCTTGTAAAAGTGCAATCGGTTGTCGTTGTCTGGACGTGGTTTGCCTTCATAGATTGGCGAGGAAGCAGTGATTGCCGGAAGATATGCACTCAAGATAGCAAGGAAATTATGGATTTGTATGGCGTCGGCTTCTTTTTGGTACGAAAGGTTTAGGTGGAAACTTTGGATGTTCAGCCAGCCATGCTGGTTTAGGTTGAAGAGTTTGCCGTATTCCTGATAGATTTTTCGGTGTTGGTGAGGCCAGATAGAGGTGTCTTCGAGCTTAAGCAGAGGATGCACACCCGTTCCGAGAAGGAAGGCACCATGTTTGCCTACAATTTGACTCAGGGTTAAGACACCCTTTTGCATTGTTTCCTCAAACTCCACGGGGGATTTGAAGGGAGAGTTCGCTTTTAATTCCATTACGTGAAGCTGCATTTCTTTTCCAAACGTGAAAGACGGAAACTCTACAAAATTGATGATTTTTCCGCAATATGCTTTTATGATTTTGTCGGCAACTGGCTGGACCTTTAGTTCTTGGTTTACGAGGGAATATTCGTGTTCTGGTCCAAGCACTTCAAGCGGTTTATACGTTGGCTATGCCTCTTTCGGTTTAGCGTTATTTAGAATGCGAATATAGCGATAGTTAATCTTAAATATAACTGCACTAATAACGCCTTTCAATTACCTGGTGTCTCATGACCGTGTTGGTCGTCTCAAATATCGACCTAACCACTAATTCGCAAGTAATGAAGCCCGCAACGTTTTTAGATTCCACAATCAAAGAAGCCACGCTCAACATCAACAACGAATATCGGTACCTCAAAACCGGCTACTATGTTTCCATGCACGCTGAAGTTCTCGGCAACCGTGTTATTCCATCTTGCGAAGACATCATAGACTCCAGCCGAACCCCGATTCTTCTTCTCCGCGCATCCAAAGCCGGGGTGCCCACTTTACCCTTCCTCGTTACAGATTCCGTTAAAAAAATAACCCAAGAACTCGGCTTCCCAGTCGTCCTCTTCGCGGTAAATCCCTTCATCTACGACGGCTTCAAACTCGCGCACAACCGAAGTTCCCTCTACCGCGCCATGAAAAGCCTGGGCATGAACTACAAATTTGCGGTCTGCGCTCAACCTTTAAAAGGCGAACTTTTCGCGGTCAAATCTTTCTTTGGCAAAACAGCAAGCCAGGATTCGCAGACGCAGAAAATCGGAGAGAAAGTTTACGCCACCTTCAAAATTCCGCTTTGCAAACTACACATACAAAAAACAGTCGATAAAGCTTATCTTTGTGGAC
>Ga0182021_10006494_pt1 | contig 13889 bp, 12 predicted proteins | sample 612E3MmetaG_FD_120493 | JGI IMG/M metagenome (GOLD analysis project Ga0182021, IMG submission 120493) | Permafrost microbial communities from Stordalen Mire, Sweden - 612E3M metaG (Illumina Assembly) | ecosystem: Environmental > Terrestrial > Soil > Wetlands > Permafrost | place: Sweden...
GGCAGGTAAAAGTGAGTATGTGTATCAATAAGTTGCATGCGATAGTTTTAAGGTGCAAAAATATGAAAAATAAAAAAGAGGCAGCAATAAACGTGCAGCCTCTTTCTACCTATTACTTAATATATATTCTTAAACTACTCCCTGTGCAATCATTGCATTGGCCACTTTTACAAAACCTCCGATATTTGCTCCATCAATATAATTAATGAATCCGTTTTCTTTGGTTCCGTATTTAACGCAGGTTGAGTGAATATTCTTCATTATTGTATGAAGCTTTTCATCAACTTCAGTCCTTGACCAGGGCAGTCTCATTGAGTTCTGCGTCATTTCCAGACCAGATGTAGCAACGCCACCAGCGTTAGCAGCCTTGCCGGGGCCAAAAAGAATTCCGGCATTAATAAACATCTCAACTGCTTCCGGAGTGGATGGCATATTGGCCCCTTCTGATACACAAATACATCCATTTTTGATTAGAGTTTTTGCTTCATCTCCACTGATCTCATTCTGGGTTGCATTGGGCATTGCGACATCACATTTGATTCCCCAGGGTCTTTTCCCTTCAAAATACTCAACTCCATATTTTTCTGCGTACTCTTTAATTCTTCCTCTTTTGACGTTCTTCAGTTCCATAATGAATGCAAGTTTATCCTTGTCAATTCCTTTAGGATCGTAAATAAAACCATCAGAATCAGATGAAGTGACTGCTTTTCCACCCATGTCAGTCACTTTTTCGATAGCATACTGAGCCACATTGCCTGAACCTGAAATACATACTGTTTTCCCTTTCAGGCTTTCTCCACGGGTCGAGAGCATTTCAGCAGCAAAATAGGTTGCGCCATAGCCTGTAGCTTCGGGACGGATAAGAGAACCACCCCATTCAATTCCTTTACCAGTCAGAACTCCGGTAAACTCATTTTTAAGCCTCTTGTATTGACCAAACAGAAAACCTATTTCACGTCCGCCAACACCAATATCGCCGGCAGGAACATCAGTATCTGCTCCGATATGACGGAATAACTCTGTCATGAAGCTCTGGCAGAATCTCATAACTTCATTGTCGGATTTTCCTTTAGGATCAAAATCCGAGCCTCCTTTTCCACCACCCATTGGAAGAGTAGTAAGACTGTTTTTAAACACCTGTTCAAAAGCAAGAAATTTCAAAATGCCCATGTTTACTGTGGGGTGAAACCTTAGTCCTCCTTTGTAAGGACCTATGGCACTATTCATTTCTATTCTGAAACCACGATTGATCTGAATTTCACCTTTATCATCCAGCCAGGGCACCCTGAAGATGATCGTCCGTTCCGGTTCCGCAATTCTTTCAAGTATTTTTGCATGCTTGTACTTCGGATTATCCTCAATAAAAGGTATAAGAGATTCTGCAACCTCCTGTACTGCCTGGTGAAATTCATTTTCACCAGGATTCTTGGCCTTAATCATAGCCATGAATTGTTGTACTCTTGGATCCATAATAATCGATTTTAAGTTATTGTATTATAAAATTTCAGTTATTTTTTTCGTATGAATTAGATTAAAAATGTAAAAAACATTAAGAAAACCTTATGTTGATCTATGATTTGTAAAGCAAATAACAGGAATTATTTTAAAATATGTTTATAAGTAACAGTAATTCAGATATATAAAGCTCAAAGATATGCTTAAAATTAGTTCTTTAAGCATGATATAAATCATTAATCACTAATTGTTCAAACTGTGTTTCTTTTCAGCTGACCACGCGATACAGATTTCCCGGATAGCACTTTATAATTCCATTGAATTCCATTTGCAGGAGTAGTGCCGATAATTTATAAACAGGAATATCGACTATCCGGCAGAGCTGGTCAATATTCATTTCCCCTACCAGGTTCAGATTCTCAAAGATCCGTTTTTCTGATTCACTCAGTTCATTGAAAAGGGTTCGCTGAACTGGTAGCTTTGTCGCGGTGGGTTTCCAGTTAAGAAAATACTCAATATCCTCTGAGTCCTCCACGAGAGCTGCTTTATTATTCTTAATCAGACTATTACAACCTGCTGACCACTGATCTCCCGGTCGTCCGGGAACTGCAAATACGTCGCGGTTATACGAACCGGCTATGTCGGCAGTTATAAGGGCGCCTCCTTTAATACCGGACTCTACAACCAGAGTAGCATCTGACAAGCCTGCAATTATCCTGTTTCTTTTCAGAAAATTATTTCTCTCCGGAAGTGCATCTGAGAGAAAATCGGTTACAAGTCCTCCTTTTTTTATTATTTCATTAGCCGTCGACTGGTGGACAGAAGGATATGTTGTTTTGAATCCATGTGCAAGAACCCCGATTGTCTGGAGATTGTTATTAAGTGCAGCTTTGTGTGACGCGATATCAATTCCATATGCCAGACCGCTGGCAATGATAAGATCTGGATGCCCTACGGCCAAACCACCGATAATTTTTTCACAGATCTCTTTTCCTCTGGGAGTGGCACTCCTGGTGCCTACAACACTAAGTATTTTTGAGGTATTCAGATCACAACAACCCCTAAAATAAAAAGTCACAGGCGAATCATCACATTGGCGCAACCTGTATGGATAGTCATTATCGAGATAAAAGAAGGTTTTTATATTGTTTTTAGTCACATATTCCGCCTCATTTTCTGCAATTTCCATATATGACCTGTCACAAACAGATCTGGCAAGATTAATTCCTATACCCGGAATTTTTATCAATGTTCTGTATGATTCTGAAAATACTCCTTCAACATTGCCAATATTGGATACGAGTTTTCGGGCATTAATATCACCAATACCCGGAATCAGACTCAAAGCTATTTTATGCTTTAAAGATATTTCCGACATAGCACGATAATTAGAGACAATAGGCAAATATAAAAAAAGGATCTCAAAAATAAGATCCTTTTAAATCAAAAATATGGAATGAATTAAATAACTCCCAGATCGAGCATTGCATTGGCTACCTTAAGAAATCCTGCAATATTTGCACCTTTGACATAGTCGACATACCCATCTTCACGTTTCCCGTATTTTACACACTGTCCATGGATATTGCACATTATTTCATGCAGACGACCATCAACCTCCTGGCTGCTCCAGCTGAGTTTCATTGAATTCTGAGACATCTCCAGACCTGATGTTCCCACACCACCTGCATTAGCAGCTTTGCCGGGAGCAAATAAAAGTCCCTTGTTCTGAATGATAACAACTGCTTCAGGCGTGCAGGGCATATTTGCACCCTCACATACACAGATGCATCCGTTTTTTACCAGCTTTTCAGCATCATCTGCTGTAACTTCATTTTGTGTTGCACATGGAAGGGCAATGTCACATTTTGCTTCCCATGGATGCTTTCCTTCATGGAACTGGACACCCTGGAATTCAAAAGAATATGGTCTGACAATATCTTCGTTTGAAGATCGTAGCTCAAGCATATAGTCAATCTTTTTCCCTGAAATACCTTCCGGATCATATACATAACCATCAGGACCTGAGATTGTTATCACTTTGCCACCAAGTTCTGTCACTTTGGAAGCAGCACCCCATGCTACGTTACCAAATCCGGAAATGGCTACTCTTTTGTCTTTAAAAGTTTCACCACGGGTAGCAAGCATTTCTTTTGCAAAATAGACACACCCGTAACCTGTTGCTTCAGGACGAACCAGTGAACCACCCCAGTTAATACCCTTTCCGGTCAATACACCTGTATGTTCACCTGAAAGACGCTTGTACATTCCATAAAGAAAACCGATTTCACGTCCACCGACTCCAATATCCCCTGCAGGAACATCAATTTCAGCACCGATATATTTCCACAGTTCAAGCATAAATGATTGGCAGAAACGCATTACCTCTGCATTTGATTTTCCTTTTGGATCGAAGTCAGAACCTCCTTTGCCTCCACCCATAGGAAGAGTTGTAAGAGAGTTTTTAAATATCTGCTCAAACCCTAAGAATTTAAGTATGGAAAGGTTAACACTGGGGTGGAACCGGAGCCCTCCTTTATATGGCCCGATGGCATTATTGAATTGAATACGGTATCCCAGGTTAACTTTCACATTACCTTCATCATCTACCCAGGGAACTTTAAAAGTTAAAGCCCTGTCAGGTTCAATAATTCTTTCAATGATATTCGCTGATTCGAACTGCGGATTTTCATTATAGACCTCTTCTATTGATTCAAGAACTTCCCTTACTGCCTGTAAATACTCAACCTCGCCAGGATGCTTCTTTTCGAGGTTATTCATTGTTTTATCTACGTTCATATTATTGGTATTTGAGATTTTTATTGCCTTTCAGATTGGGAACCACAAAGATCTGTCGGCTCACAATGATATTATATGATTTTACTCATGTTCAATTGTGACATCTTTCACATCCTTAGGAGTATATAAATACAGCGAATTAAGTACTCTCGCCTTTTCTTTGGCATTAAGGTTACTGATATAGATCGGTGGATATTTAGCGACGCCCTCTCTCAACTTCTGGAATAGCACAATGCTATGCATCATTCCAAAAAATCTTGTTTCAGTTTTATAACCTGCAAAACTATTTTTATAGATTTCAACCGAGTTTTTTCTTCCACCAAAAATACTCGCCATGAAATATCTGAAAACGATTATATCACCTTCATCGGAGAAATAAACGTACTGATAGTTGAGTACCACCGGATAAATTGCCATGATTAACCAGACGAAAATCAGAGCAATGGTCCAGATAGTTACACTCATCCCAAGAAATGGATCAGAAATAACTTCAGCTATGTAAGCCAGAACAACATAGGTCAGTAATATTACAGTCGCAATGAAAATTCTAATTCTGAGGCCGATGATAGTTTTGCTGTTATCAAATGTCATTTGAGAAATAAATTAAAATGTTTTTTACCAGAACTATTAACGTTTTGCTTTGAAAAATCTGACCATTAATTCGCTGCATTCATTTTCAAGAATCCCTTTTTTAATTTTTGTTTTAGGATGAAGCAGGTTAGATGAAACTGTAGAATAGCCTCTTTTCTCATCAACGGTGCCAAAGATCAGTTCGGAAACCTGGCTCCAGTTAAGCGCACCGGCACACATCGGACAAGGTTCTACAGTAACATAAATTTTACAGCCGATGAGGTATTTGGCTCCCAGATAATTTGAAGCAGCAGTTATTGCCTGCATTTCCGCATGTGCTGTTGGATCCGTTAACGTCTCAGTCAGATTATGCGCCCGGGCAACAATAATATCATTGCAGACAACAACAGCTCCGACAGGAACTTCCTGTTTCTCAAAAGCTTTTTTTGCCTCTTCCAGGGCTGCTTTCATGAACTGTATATCTTTTGCCTGCTGAGTCATTTCCTTTAATAAGTGTGTTTTTTACATTTATTGCTACCAGCCCTTAATTTAATTCAAAAGTAGTAAGAAAACAGGACAAAATAATTGTTTACTTTTGCTAAAATTTAAAATACGGAAGATGTACAGAACACACACTTGTGGCGAATTGAGGCTCCATGATAAAGGGACCGATGTTATAATGTGCGGATGGATTCAGAAAACAAGGGATCATGGAGGAATGACGTTCGTTGATCTTCGGGACCGCTACGGTATAACCCAGCTTGTTTTTAATATGGATACAAACGGTGTATTGTGTGAAACTGCAAGAAAACTCGGACGTGAATTTGTTATCCAGGTGAAGGGAAGGGTGGAAGAGAGGAGTAATAAGAATCCAAAGATGCCAACGGGTGATGTTGAAATTTTTGTCCTCGATCTGAAAGTCCTGAGCCGTAGTGAATTGCCTCCTTTTACAATTGAAGATGTCACCGACGGGGGAGAAGAGCTCAGAATGAAATACAGGTATCTGGATCTTCGGCGTACTCCTGTCAGGAATAACATTATTTTACGTCACAGGGTTGCGCAGGAGACCAGAAAATATATGGATGCTCAGGGCTTCATTGAAATCGAAACTCCCGTATTGATTAAATCCACACCGGAAGGAGCACGTGATTTCGTGGTTCCGTCGAGGTTACAGCCGGGAACATTTTATGCACTGCCTCAATCACCACAGACTTTTAAACAATTATTAATGGTGGCAGGTTTTGATAAATATTTCCAGATTGTAAAATGTTTCCGTGATGAAGATTTGCGGGCTGATCGCCAGCCGGAATTCTCGCAGATTGACTGCGAAATGTCATTTGTTGAACAAAATGATATTCTGGTCACTTTTGAAGGTCTTGCGAAATACCTGTTTCGTGAAGTTAAAGGTGTCGAGTTTCCGGAACCATTTGTCAGGCTTAGCTATGAGCATGCAATTAATTTCTATGGGACAGATAAACCTGATCTTCGTTTTGACATGAAAATTCATGACCTGACTTCAATCGCTAAAGGGCAGAATTTTGTGGTTTTTGATAGTACAGAATATATAGGTGCTATATGTGCAGAGGGATGTTCCGAGTTTAGCAGAAAGCAATTAGATGAACTGATTGAATTTGTTAAGAAACCACAGATTGGTGCAAAGGGACTTGTTTATGTGAAATATGGGACTGACGGCATCTTTAAATCATCAGTTGATAAATTTTATCCGCAGGAAAAACTGGCAGAATGGGCCAGAATTACTAATGCAAACCCTGGAGACCTTATACTTCTTTTGGCCGGAGATAGAAAAAAGACTTTGACAGCACTTTCAGAATTAAGATTAGAGATGGCCAACAGGCTTGGACTTAGAAAATCTGACAAGTTTTCACCGTTATGGGTCGTTGATTTTCCTCTTCTTGAATGGGACGAAGAGACTAAACGGTTTTATGCCATGCATCATCCGTTTACATCCCCAAAACCGGAAGATATGGAGCTGATGGAATCAGATCCAGGCAAAGTAAGGGCTAATGCATATGACCTGGTTATTAATGGTATAGAAATAGGAGGTGGGTCAATCAGGATACACGATTCCTCAGTCCAGAAACTCATGTTTAAAGTTCTTGGATTTACTGAGGAAGAAGCTGAATCACAATTTGGATTTCTCCTTAACGCATTTAAATATGGAGCGCCTCCTCACGGAGGTATAGCTTTTGGATTTGACAGGTGGGTAGCTTTATTCGGAGGTCAGGATTCTATCCGGGACTTTATTGCTTTCCCGAAAAATAATTCGGGACGTGATGTAATGATTGATACCCCGTCAGCAATATCAAGTCAGCAGCTTGATGAACTAATGATCAATATTAAAACAGTTAAAAAAGGCTAGTTATTTTTTTGTTTTACGGAGCACCGCGCAAAGTGATCAGAATTACTCCGTTGGCTCCCCTGGATCCATATACTGCAGCAGCGGAGCCCTTCAGAACTTCAATTGACTTTACCATAACAGGAGTGATATCATCAAGTGAACTGACTGGCATTCCATCCACAATAAAAAGAGGATCGCTGCTAAGCATAATTGATGAAGTTCCCTGAATCACAATGTTCTTCCCTGTTACCTGAACTCCGGGGAGTTCTCCGCGAATCATATCATAAATATTTGAGTATGACGCATACTTTTTATTTGTTCCGTCAATCTTTCCTACCTGCGTTGTTGCATCTTTTTTCTTAACGGTCCCATAACCGACATTTACAGTCTCTTCATTTTGAGAATTTACGACTTCAGTCCCGGCAGACGTTGCTGCCGTCTTCATAAAAAAGTTAATAACTGTTCTTCCGCCTATTTCAGTTTCACTTACTCCGTTCCTGAATGTGAAAACTGAAATTAATTTTGCTTTCGGACTTATCTTAATTTTATAAACACCTTTTTTATCAGTAACAATATTGGATTTTTGATTATCAATTAAAATAATAGCATTTGGAACCGGTTTCTGGTTTGCATCCACGACAACTCCGGAAACACTGATTTTTTTATTGCTTTTTTGTCCCGAGGAAACAGAAAAGGACAAAAGTGACATCAAAACGATTAAGAATAATCTCATATCAGATCTTATGGTTTTCCCTGTTAATAGATGATAACCTTTATCTTTCAGAACCGTTTTTCAGAGTAATACATATTACCCCATTTGAGCCACGGACTCCGTAAATTGCCGCTGAGGACCCTTTCAGGATATTAATTGACTTGACCTCTTGCGGATTAATATTATCTATACTGTTAACCACGGTGCCATTTACCACATAGAGGGGTTCACTACTGCCAAAAAAAGAATGTCCCTGCTCGATTAGTACACTATTACCGCTTACAACTACACCTCTGACTTCAGCACGAATCATCTGATAAATATCGGTATATGTAATTAGCCTTTTGGATTTTGGGTTGGCAACTCTAAAACCTGATTCCGTTTCTTCTTTCTTTTCCACCATATTTCCGGATTTTAATACCTGTTTTTCATCAACCCCTTCAAGTGTGAAATTGATTGTGGTTTGTCCGTTGATCAAAGTTTCCAGGGATCCGTATACTTTTGATCGCGCCATAAGCTTTAGAGCGGATGGACTGACTTTAATCTTATATGAGCCATCATCTTTTGATTTACAAGAGGTCTTGACGCCGTCAATATATATCACAGCTCCCTCAACCGATTTCTTATCAGAGTTTAAAACTGTACCGGTAATTGTAACCTTTTTTTCAGATTTTTTATCATTTTTTTGCCCATAAGCAACAAAAGATAAAACACTCACGAAAATGATTGTTAAAAGTTTTTTTAGTTTCATTTTTAGACAGCATTAAAATTAATTGCAAGTTACAACGAAGCGAAAAGAACAGCAAATAAATTTTTAGTCAAATTATACTTCCGATTAGGGTTGCTGAAGTACTTTTCCCGATCAAGACCATTACATATTCTCTTTTTTCTGAAACACCTCTTGGAAATACAACAACCTTGTTTTGAGAATTACGACCATAAAACTGATCAGGAGATCTTTTTGATGTACCTTCGATCAGTACTTTCTGAATTTTACCGATATCTGTTTTTTTACTTTTCGCTGAAAGTTTATTCTGCAAGGAGATAATCTCATTAAGTCTCAAAGTCTTAATCTCTTCAGGAACATCATCCTTGTATTTTCTTGCCGCTTTTGTCCCGGGCCGTTCGCTGTATTTAAACATATAGGCAAAATCAAATCCGGCCCATTCCATTAGCGATAAAGATTCCCTGTGATCCTCATCAGTTTCAGTACAAAAACCTGCTATCATATCGGTCGAAATTGAACAATCGGGTATTATTTTTTTAATAGCCGTTATACGATCCATGTACCACTCCCTTGTGTATTCCCGATTCATTAGTTTTAATATACGACTGCTTCCGCTTTGAGCCGGAAGATGAATATGCCTGCAGATGTTTTCGTGTCTGATCATTGTCAGAAGTAGCTCATCGGAAAGATCTTTAGGATGTGACGTAGAAAACCTCACTCTTAGTTTTGGATTGACAAGTGCGACTTTTTCAAGAAGTTCATGGAAACGGATCGTCTGAAGATCGTTTTTCCAGATATATGAGTCAACGTTCTGTCCAATTAAAGTTACTTCCCTGTACCCTTTTTCAAAAAGACCTGCTGCCTCATCGATAATTGACTCCGGATTGCGGCTTCTTTCAGGCCCGCGAACATATGGGACCACACAGTAAGAACACATATTATTACATCCCCGCATTATGGAAATGAAAGAGGTAACTCCGTCCCTGTCCATCCTGACAGGGGATACATCGGCATACGTCTCTTCCCTTGATAAAAGTACATTAACTCCTTTATTTCCCGACTCTGCCTCTGCAACTAAAAGAGGCAGCCCTCTGTATGCATCAGGGCCTACGACTATATCCACAAGTTTATCTGTTTCAAGAAGTTTCTCCTTCAGCCTTTCAGCCATGCATCCGATGATACCAACAATTAATTCAGGCTTCTTCTTTTTAAGATTTTTTATAAAATCAAGCCGGCCCCAGACTCTCTGCTCAGCATTATCACGAATAGAACAGGTATTGATAAGTATGAGTTCAGCATTATTTATTGTATCGGTTAATTTATAACCTGAATCATTCAGGATTGAAACAACAATCTCACTGTCAGCAACATTCATCTGACAACCATATGTTTCTATATAGAGTCGCTTCACCATTTTAATTCGAATTAAACCTCTTCAACTTCTTCAACTTTTCAACTCCCAAAATCAGGTTGGCAAAATTATTAAAAAAATGCAGAGGGCACTTATCAAAGAAATATTTAATTTTGTAAATTCTGTAATATAAAATTAATCTTTATGTCAGGTCACAGTAAATGGTCAACAATTAAAAGGAAGAAAGGCGCAGCCGACGCCAAAAGAGGAAAGATTTTTACAAAGATAATCAAAGAGATAAGCATTGCAGCCAGGGAGGGCGGTGGTGATCCTGAAACAAACCCAAGACTCAGGTTGGCTGTTCAGAATGCCAAGGGTGCGAATATGCCAAAAGAAAACATTGAAAGGGCAATCAAAAAAGCATCTGGTGCTGATGCTGAACATTATTCGGAAATAACTTTTGAAGGATACGGCTCCTGTGGTATAGCAGTTTTTGTTGAATGCCTGACCGATAATAATAATAGGACCGTATCAGCTGTCCGTGCCGCATTCAACAGGCATGGAGGAAATCTTGGAACTAACGGTTCACTTAGCTTTCTGTTTGACCGGAAAGGAATATTTTCTATAATAAATGAAGGGTTTAATATGGAAGATATTGAACTTGACCTTATAGATGCAGGCGCAGAAGATTTCGATGTCGACGGTGACAGGATGACAATTACATGTGCAATGGAGGATTTTGGAAGCGTTAACAAGAAACTGAATGAACTTGGAATTGAGCCGGAAGATGCAGGATTAAAGAGGATACCCAACGATACCAAAAAACTTGATCTGGAATCTGCAAAGAAAATTTTGAGGCTTGTTGATACTCTGGAAGATGATGATGATGTCCAGAATGTTTATCATAATCTGGAAATGACAGATGAGATTGCGGAAGCGCTTGAATAGAAATCTAATTTAATTCATTTACCATGAACAGATTACTGGCTTTACTGATTCTGGTTACATTTCTTTCACCAGGGTGCAGGAAGAGCACAAGTAATCTTCTATGGGATAGATCCTATGGCGCCGGGACTGCTCTTTACGTAAAAGTCACCGCCGACTCAGGCTTGTTTAGCTGTGGTTTGTCGGGAACAAAACCCTATCTGATAAAACTCGATAAAAACAAAAACAAAGTTTTCGACTATAAATATAGTGAAGATGGGTTATTCAGTTCTGCCTGGTCTGACGGTGACATTATTATAGCTGTCGGAAATACAAAAGGAAAAATGCTGATTACATGCCTCAATACTCAGGATAGCCTCCTCTGGGACACAACCTTCGCTTCAAGCTATTATATTGATTATTCATCGGTTTGTTATCTTGGCAGCGGAGAACTGCTTGTTGTTGGCTCTGCAAAACCGGATTCCATATTGCCGGGACCTTCAAGTCTTTTATATGTGTGGCTGAATACTTCGGGCTCAATAATTAAAAAACAGGAAGTAAAAGATGGCGCATTTATTTCTGCCAACAGAGTTCTGACTGATAATTCCGGAAATATTTATCTTGCTCTTACCCGGCAATATACCGGATCAAAATCAAAGGCTACTGTTGCAAAGTATGACAATCAGCTTCATCAGATATGGGAAACGGAGCTTTATAACAATCCGATTTATGGTGCATCAACTACCGGAATATTACTTGATAACACAGGGAATGTTTATGTGTGCGGAAAAACAGAACTTCCGGTTTCAACGGGTATAGTCAACAATTCATTTACTGCTTCACTGACAAGTGGAGGCACTATCCTCTGGAAAACTTATCTCGAAAACTCAAACAGAGGTGCATCATTAATCATTGAAAATAACGGACAGGTATTAATGCTTAATCATAACTGTTTTATTATTAATATTTTAAATATGGCCGATGGGTCTGAAACCGGCACAATCAGGACATTCGGCGTCTGTGATTCAAACAGCACTGATGCATTTGGCCAGTACCTTGATATTTATTATGATGGTAATATTATTGTGGCAGGTTCAAATGGAGGTGGATATTATCTTGGCCTGAAGACTCCTGTTCCGGAACAGGTGCAGTAAGAAATTAAATTACTAATTATACCGGGTTTTTCTTGACCTAAATAGTATTTTTGCAGCATGATTAAAAAAGTAATTTTCATAATAATTGTTTTTGCCTCAGTTATGCAAATTTGCCTGGCGCAGGAAATTTTTAAAACAGCCGATCTGTTTCACAAACCAGAGTCAATTAAAAATTCAGGCTCCCTGAACATTATTCAGGAACCAAATGTCGATACATTAATATATCGATATATTCTTGCAAACCAGGTTCTTAAACAGGAAGCAGATGGGGATATTGATGGTTTCAGGATACAGATCTACAGCAGTTCAGACAGAAATGCAAGGGATGAATCAAATAAAATAAGGGCTGACTTTATGAGTTTATTTCCGGATATTCCTTCCTATGCAAGGTATCGGGAACCAGGTTACTTCCTTGTAAAGGCAGGCAACTTCAGGACTAAACTGGAAGGTACAAAATGGCTCTTTTTAATTCGTAAGAAGTACCCCAATGCCATTCTTGTTCCGGATGTAATTTATTTTCCGGATCTAATAAAAAATTAATTATGAGTGACCAGATCAAACATGAATGCGGCATTGCAATGCTAAGATTGCTTAAGCCGATAGAGTACTATATTGAAAATTATGGAAGCTGGTCATACGGATTGCAGAAAATGTATCTGATGATGGAGAAACAGCATAACCGGGGTCAGGATGGTGCAGGCATTGCCGGAATCAAACTGAGAATTAAACCTGGAAACAGATATATCTTCAGACAGAGATCAAATAAAGCGGATTCAATTAAAGAGATCTTCGGCACTATCTACAGCGATATTGATAAAATAAATCTAAAACACCAGAAAGATCTTAAGAATCCTGATTTTATTAGAGAGAATATCCCCTTTGCATGCGACCTCTATCTTGGTCATCTTAGGTACGGGACATACGGCAGCTATAACATTGATTATGTTCATCCTGTAAGCCGCGAGAATAACTGGAGAACGAAAAACCTGGTTATGGCAGGAAATTTCAATCTTACCAATGTCGGGGAAGTTTTTAATAATCTTGTTGAACTGGGACAGAATCCCGTGGATTTTTCTGATACTGTAACTATTCTTGAAAATGTTGGTCACCGGCTTGACGAGGAAAATGAAAGACTTTTCAGAAAGTTTAAAGACCAGGGATATTCAAAGAAAGATATCTCTCCGCTGATTGAAAAAAATCTTGATGTATCTGCAATCCTTCGCAATGCCTCCAGGGATTGGGATGGCGGATACGCTATGGCAGGTATGATAGGTCATGGAGATGCTTTTGTTATGCGCGATCCGGCAGGGATCAGACCTGTTTATTATTATGTCAATGATGAGGTGGCAGTAATAGCGTCAGAAAGACCTGTGATACAGACAGTCTTTAATGTCAAAACAAACGGGATAAATGAAATTCCTCCTGCTCATGCAATAATAATCAGAGCATCAGGAGAGGTTTCAATTGAAAAGATCAGGGAAGAAACTGAACCAAGAAAATGTTCCTTTGAAAGAATCTACTTTTCCAGAGGAACAGATAAAGCAATATACCGGGAAAGAAAAAAACTTGGAGAACTTCTTACCCCGGCAGTACTTAAATCTGTCGATTTTGATCTTGAGAATACAGTATTTTCATATATTCCAAATACTGCTGAAAGTGCTTTCTACGGGCTCTTGAAAGGGATTGAGGATTACCTTAATAAGGACAAATTAAAGGCATTAACTGAAAAGGGAAAGAAGCTTACTGCGCAAGAAATTGAAAAGATAATTTCTGTACGTCCAAGAGTTGAAAAAATTGCAGTTAAGGATGCAAAGCTGAGAACATTCATTACAGAAGAC
>Ga0182021_10006495_pt1 | contig 13889 bp, 12 predicted proteins | sample 612E3MmetaG_FD_120493 | JGI IMG/M metagenome (GOLD analysis project Ga0182021, IMG submission 120493) | Permafrost microbial communities from Stordalen Mire, Sweden - 612E3M metaG (Illumina Assembly) | ecosystem: Environmental > Terrestrial > Soil > Wetlands > Permafrost | place: Sweden...
CAGAATGCGGCGGGTCTCAGTGGCGCCCCAGAGCGGCGCCATTTCGACCCGCCAGAATGCGGCGGGTCTCAGTGGCGCCCCAGAGCGGCGCCATTTCGACCCGCCAGAATGCGGCGGGTCTCAACTTGACCTGAGGGCTGTGATTATGTTCAGCCGTGATGCGCGGACCGCGGGAAGGAAGCCTCCCACGATTCCCATCAGCATCGAAAAGATCATCGCGCTGACGATGATCGAAGGGGAGAGCGTGAACCCGAATGCGAGTTCGGAGAACGTGCCGAAATTGACGGTGGATATCCGGACGAACGACATGAGAGAGGCGAGCGCCACCCCCGCGGCTCCCCCGATGATCGCCAGGAACACGGACTCCACGAGGAATGCGCCGAGCACGCTCCGTCGCCTGAATCCCAGTGCGCGCAGCGTCCCGATCTCCACGGTCCGGTTTGCCACCGCGGCGTACATGGTGATCATCGCGCCGATTACGGCGCCGACGCTGAAGATGATCGTGACGACGAGCCCCAGTATCTTGATGAAGTCGGACATGAGCTTGGACTGCTCGCTGTAATACGCCTTCTCCCGCTTCAGATCGGTATACTGCGTCCGCGGGTCCCCCTCGATCAGTTTCTTCACATCCTCAAACGCGGATGCGTCGCGCAGTTTCAGCGTCAGCGAGGAGAAGACGGGACGCCCGAACGCGGGCATGAGCTGTTCGACGTCCCCCCAGATCTCCGATTCGAACCCGTCTCCATCCGCCTCAAAGTGACCCACAACGGTCCACATCGCGTCGCCGAACCTGAGCTGTTCTCCAATGCCCGTCCCCCGGTACCGGTTCGCGATGTTGGTCCCGATGATGATCTCATGGCTTCCGAAACGGAACATCTGCCCGTTCACGATTCTGACCTGAGGCCTGAGGGGCATGGCCTCGGGGGAGACTCCCCGCACCGAGATGTTCCCCATGCCGTTGGCGATGTCCTTCCGCTCCAGGTTGATGATGACGACGACCTCCGTTGACACGACGGGTTTTCCGTCCTTCCCCGTGGCGATCCCCGGGTTCGTCCTGATGAGGTTGGCCGCGTCCCGGTCGATCTGGCTCACGAGCTCGGAGTTCGCCGAACGCCTCAGGACGATCACGTTGTCGTCGCCGCCCGTGTCGATCATCGTCTGTTCGACGCCGTGCGCCAGCATCAGGACAGAGGCGAAGACAAAGACGACGAGCGCGATCCCCCCCAGCGTCAGGGTCGTTGTCAGCCTGCGCGCCCAGAGGCTCCTCCAGGTGTACGAGAATGGTATTTTCATGGCGTCAGTCTATTGATCGGAGTCCGTCCACGATGCGCATCCGCACGGCGCGCGCCGCCGGAAAGAGTGCGGCGACGACGCCCGCAAAGAGCGCGACGCTGACCGCGAGGATGATTGTGATGGTTTCCACGTTGAAGACGGGGAAAAACGTCGGGAACGCCTTCGCGAATCCCATGGCCATCGGGAACGTCATCGCCAGGCCGATCACGCAGCCGGAGCACGCGATGAGCATCGACTCCCCGCCGATGAGCCCGACGACGTGCCCGGCCGAGAACCCCAGCGTTTTCAGGACGGCATATTCCTTCGTCCGCTCGCGCGCCGCCATCACGATCGTGTTTGCGAGGACGAGGAGGATGATGCCGATGATGATGTACGAGACCGCCTCGAGGGAGCTGATGATGGCGCTCGACATGGAGACGAAGCTCTGCTGGAATTCCCGTTCCGTCTCCGTCTTTGTGGAAGAGCGGGAGTTCTTGTAGCGTTCGTCGACCGCCTTCGCCACACGGGGCATCTCCGCGGCGTTGTGGACGCTTAGGACGTACCATCCGACCTGCCCCTCCCTCCCCGGTTGGCTGATCTTTACCTGTTCGTTCAGGTAGTCCCAATGGAAGAACAACTGGGTTTCGTCGGTCGACTCGTCCTTCCCTCTGTAGATCCCCCGCACGACGAACTCCCACTTCCCGGGGTAGATGTCCCCGTCGACCGGTATGAGGTCGCCGATCTTGAACCCCTGCTCCCGGGCGAGCTTTGCACCCACGATGCACGAGTTCCGTTCCTTCTTGAACTCGGCGAACTGGTCCGCCGGGATGATGAACTCGGGGTAGAGCGAGAAATACGTCTCCGGGTCGATTGCGATGCGGGGGAAGAAGTTCTTGAAGTCCGCGGGATCCTTGTACACGCCGCCGAACCAGTTGGCGTATGACACCTCGGACACGCCGGGTATCTGCTGGAGCTGCTGGAGGCACGAATACGGGAGCGGAAATATGAAGGAGACCGACTGCCGGGTGATCATCCTGTTTTCCCCCGACGACTCGACTCCGGCCGACCAGGCGGTCACGATCGTCCGCATGAAACCGAACGACATAACGGCGATGGACACGCCGAGGATCGTGAGCAGCGTGCGGAGCTTGTGCCGGAGCGTGTTCTTCAGTACGAGTCTGATGATGAACATGGAATCCCTCAGGTGGTCAGTTCGCCCTTGTCAAGGTGCATCTGCTTGTGCGCCTTCTCCGCCGCACGCGGATCGTGTGTGACCATGACGATCGTTTTCTTGAACTCCTTGTTCAGACGGTCGAGAAGATCCATGATCTCGCCGGCCGAGATCTTGTCGAGGTCCCCCGTGGGCTCGTCGGCGACAAGGATTGTCGGGTCGGTGACGATTGCGCGTGCGATCGCGACCCGCTGCTCCTGCCCGCCGGAGAGCTGCTTCGGATAATGATGGATCCTGTCCCCGAGCCCCACGAGGTTCAGGGCGGATTCCACGTGCTCCCGCTTTTCCTTCCGCGAGAGCCCCGTCAGCAGGAGCGGCAGCTCCACGTTCTCGAATGCCGTCAGGACGGGGAGGAGGTTGTAAAACTGGAATATGAAACCGACGTGCCGTGCGCGCCACCGGGCGAGGTCCGACTCGCCGAGGGAGTCGATCTCGGTCCCGTTGACCACGACTTTGCCGGCGTTCGGCCTGTCGATCCCCGCGATCAGGTTCAGGAGGGTCGTCTTTCCCGATCCCGAGGGACCCATGAGCGCAAGGAACTCCCCGGCCGGGACGTCGATGGAGATGTCGCGGAGGACCGGGATCTCAATGCTGTCGCGCCTGTACGATTTTGAGACGTGATCGACCTTGATCATCGTGCCGTTCTGTGACATGCTGATCTCCGCAGTTGACTGAGGATCGCTATTTCGTTTTCACTTTTACGCCGTCCGCGAGGGACGGGGGTGGCCGGTTGACGACCGTCTCGCCCTGCTGAAGCCCCCGCGTCACCACGGTCTGCGTGCCGAGCCGTTCGGCGGTCTGGATCTGGACCGCGTTTGCAGTCCCTTCGCGGATCGTAAAGACGATCTGTTTCCCGTCCCGCTCGGTGACCGCGCTTGAGGGGATTGTCAGCTTTGACGGAGCGGCGGCGGCCGAATCCGTCATTTCCTCGCCGAGAAACGCGACCTTGGCGCTCATATCCGGCAGCACCCGGTCATCCAGCCTGTTGAACGCGACCTTGGTGAGCACCGTGGCCTTCGCCCGGTCGGCGGTGGGGACGATCTTGTGCACCGTGCCGCGGTAGCTCGTGTCGGGATATGCGTCGAGCGTGATTTCGCAGGGCTGGCCCACGCGGACGCGCGTGATGTTCGATTCGGAGACGTCCGCTTCGACCTGGAGCGATTCCATGTCTGCCATCGAGACTACCGCGCCGCGCGAGTTGGCGGAGGACGCGAACGGGGCGACGACCTCTCCGACGTCGGCGTCCTTCGTCAGGACCGTGCCGTCAAAAGGAGCCCTGACTCGCGTATACTCGAGCGCCACCTCCGCCTGTTCGACGGCCGCGCGGGCCGAGACGATGTTCGCGCGCACTTTCATGTGCGCCGATTCCGCTCCTTCAAGATCCGAAGCCGAGGCAAGCTTCGAGACAAACAGCGCTTTGGTCCGCTCCAGCGTGTTCCGGGTTCCAAAGGAATCCGCGCGGGCCACGCCGAGGTCCGCCTCCGCTTTCGCCAGAGCAGCCACCATGTCCTGATCGTCGAGCCGCGCGATGATCTGTCCCTTCGAGACCTTGTCCCCCTCTTCCACCCCCAGGTACACGAGTCTTCCTGTCCCTTTCGATGCGACGGCAGCTTTCCGCTGCGCGACGACATACCCGTTTGCCGCGAGCACGGAGTGCGCCTGCGACGGGGACGTCAGCGTCGCGGTCGCGGTTTCCACTTCGATCGCCGCGACCAGGACGCTGCGCAATTCGACGAAACCGAATACGCAGAGCACGAGCACGGCGGCAGGGAGTATGTACTTCCACGGCAATGCGCGCGGCGGGGGCCCTCCGGGCCCCGAACGGTCAATGCGGAGGGTTGTGATATCGGGTTTTTCCGTTGTCATCGTCTGAATGTAACTGGAATCTGTTGATCCGGGAATGCGTGCAATATACGCAGTGCTGGCCGCGCGGTGATGTGCATATTCGGCGGGTTGCGTATCCTGACCGGTGAACGGCGTGCCGCTGCACTATAACGACGGGGTGCGGGAGAAAGTTTCAGTTCGCGGGCGTTTCCTCCTGGGCCGGCTCGAGCGATTTCTGATAGGCCCAGTCGATGTACGGGAGCTCTACGATCGTCCTCTTGTCGATCGGGCGTCTGGCGTGATACTCCGATCCGAACCCGATCCCCCCGCTCTTCTCGATCTTCCTCGGCGGGGGTTTGTACTGCGGAGAGTCGAACATCGGCTCCCCCTCTTCCCGAGCGACGATGAGCGTGGACCCGTCGGGATCGCCGGGGGTGGGGGGGACGCTGTAGACCGAATAGAGCCCTGTCCAGATGGCGAACGCGAACCAGAAGAGGACCGCGAGGGACAAGAGGATGATGAACGCAATGACCTTTTTCATGCCAGGGGGAGTCTCCTGCCGATGTGGATGCCGTAATCTTCTAATATGGGCATTCTACGGAAAAATTTCAACTTCTCTCCCCGCGGAGAAAGGCCGCCCCCGCGAGAGCCCACCCCGCGAGAAATGCGAGACCCCCGGCGGGTGTGACGGCCCCGAGCACGCCGAGCCCGGTGGCGGCGAGAGCGTACAAGCTCCCCGAAAAGAGGAGGGTTCCGATGCCGAACGCCCAGGCGGCGGCGGCCAGGAGGTCCCTGTCCGCGTGCCCCCCCTGAAGCCCCGCGATCCCGGCCGCGACGAGCGCCAGCGCATGAACCATATGGTAGCGAACTCCGGTCTCGTACACCGCGAGCATGTCTGCAGGGAGAATGTGGCGGAGGCTGTGGGCGCCGAATGCGCCGAGCGCCACCGCCGCCCCCGCGCTGAATGCGCCAGCGGCGGCGATCCGCCTGAATCGGCGGTCCGTCCGGGCTGGCTCGTGCGTTGTCATAGGCAATGGAGTGTGGTGTGGGGTGTGCGCGTCATACCTGCTCGCTCCGGAGCCGTGTCGCAATGTCCTTCAGGGATGTCCAGCTCTCCAGAAGCTCCGGGAGGTATTCCGACGACGTGACAAACGTCCAGAGGTACGCCACGATCGAGTAGATCGCCCCGGTCGTAAAGTCGTCGAGATCGAGGCTGATGTAGAGGACCACGAGGAATATCCCGAGGAGAACGATCCGCAGAAGGCCGAACGACACCGCCCCCCAGTCCGCGATCCGCTGCTGGGGAAACGCCAGCTCCGTGAAGTACGCGCGGACCTTCTCCGGGTCCTTGGTCCCGAACACCTCGTACGTTTCCTCGACGCTGTCGTGAATCTCCTTCTGGAGGGAAACGACCGACCGGGTGTAGAACCTGTTGACGATGAGGAGGGGCGCGACGACGAACAGGCAGGAGACGGCGATCCGGTAGTCGAAGAACATGAGCCCGATAAGGGCCCCGCCGATGGCGATCACCTGTTCCCCGATCTCCGGGATCCTGTACTGAAAAAAGGTGATGAACTCCCGTGAAAGCTGCGCACGGGCGGCGGTCTGGGACACGCTGAGCTTCCGTTCCACGGCGGCTCTCGAGACCTGCGTGGCGATCTCGGTGAACATGTTCAGGTAGATCCGCTGGTCGACGGAGCGGCGTGCCGTGCCGACGCCGGAATTCACGAGAAAGGCCCCGACCCAGAGCGAAAGGGGGAGCATGTACGATGAGCCGGGGGTCCCTTTCAGCTTGTCGATCGTGGCGTCGATAAGCGTGCCGAAGAGCGTCGGTTCGATGATCCATGCGACGTGCTCGACGACGACGAGGGCAAGAGCAACGATGATCCCCTTCCTGAACTGCTTGACGATGTCAGGCAGGTTGATGCTCGCTGCGCGGGGATTACGCCTGGCGGCTCGGGGCACGTCTCTCGCTCCTTGTGTAGGTTCTGCGCACCGGTTCCTGTCGCTGCCGGCGCCCTCTACTCCTCTTTCGCGCGCATCGTGTCCCAGACCGTGTATGCCGCGAGAAGGATGAACATGACCAGACCGGCGACCTCGCCGTGGGCTGCTTCCCAGGAATCCATGAACCACCCGTTGACGCCCATGTGGGTGAACTGGTCAAGGAACTTCAGGAATGCGACGAAGACGCCGAAGAGCGCGCCGCCGGCGATAAACCCGGAAGCGATGAGCGTCCCGCGCGAGAACCGCGCGTTGTTGAGCTTTTCGTTCTTGCTCCGGGAAGTGACCCACCACGCCACGATCCCTCCGAACAGGAGAGGCGTGTTTAGCTCCTGGGGAATGTACATCCCCAGCGCAAACGCCAGCGGGGGGATCCCCACCATCGTGAGCAGGAGCGCAATGACTGCGCCGACCATGTACAGGACCCAGGGTGCCGGGGTGTTTGACATAAGCGGCAGTATGACCGCCGCCATCGCGTTCGCCTGCGGGGCGACCATGGCGTGCTCCCCCTTGAAACCATATGTCTGGTTCAGTATCAGGATGACTCCCCCCACCGTCGCCGCGGAAAGGAGGACGCCGAGGAATTTCCACGTCTCCTGCTTCTTCGGGGTCGTCCCGATCCAGTAGCCGATCTTGAGGTCCGTGATGAATCCCCCCGCGACGGAAAGCGCGGTGCAAACCACCCCGCCGATGATAAGCGCGCTCACGATCCCGGCGGATCCCGTCAGGCCGACCCGGTTCAGGACAATGGACGAGAGGATGAGCGTCATCAGCGTCATCCCGGACACGGGGTTCGTTCCCACGATCGCCGTCGCGTTCGCCGCCACCGTCGTGAAAAGGAACGAGATGATGACGACGATAAGGAGCCCCGCCACGGCGTGCGAAATATCGAAGACGACGCCGGCATAGAAAAACACGAACACACAGAGCGCGGTCAGGAGGATCAGGAGGATGTTGAAGAGCATCCTGATGTCTGTCTGCGTCCGCACTGCCGCCGAGGGGGTGGAGGATTTCTTGTGCGCGATCTCGCGGTACGCGAGGGAGAACGCTCCGCCGATCACCCGCGACGATCTGATGATCCCGATAAGCCCCGCCATCGCGATGCCCCCGATCCCGATCTGCCGGACGTAATTCCGGAATATCTCCTCGGCGGTCATCGCGGCGATGAGCTTCGTCGCGGAGGCCCCCAGCGGGACTGTAAGGGAACGGCCGACTTCGGCAAAGAGGGGGACGAGGACAAACCAGGAGAGGAACGACCCCGCTGCGATTATCGCCGAGTACTTGAGTCCCACGATATACCCTAGCCCAAACACCATTGCCGAGACGTTGACGCGGAACACGAGCCTGAACCTGTCCGCCACCGCTGAGCCGAAATCGAACATGCGTGACGTGATTACTTCGGACCACGTGCCGAACAGGCTGAAGGAGAAGTCAAACAGCCCGCCGATCAATCCCGCCACGACCAGGACCGCCGCCTGTTTCCCTCCTTTTTCCCCGGCGACGAGGATTTCCGTCGTCGCGGTCGCCTCGGGGAAGGGGAGCTTCCCGTGCATGTCTTTGACGAAGTATTTCCGGAACGGGATCAGGAAGAGTATTCCGAGGAAGCCTCCGAACGCGGAGGCGAAGAAGACCTGGAAGAAACTCGCGGGGAGGTCGAGGATGTACAGGGCGGGGATCGTGAATATCGCCCCCGCGACGATCACCCCCGAACTCGCGCCGATCGACTGGATGATCACGTTCTGTCCCAGCGCGTTTTTCGTTTTTGCCGCCGTGGATAGTCCGACGGCGAGTATGGCGATCGGGATTGCCGCCTCGAACACCTGTCCGATCTTCAGCCCCGAATACGCCGCCGCCGCCGAGAAAAGGACCGCCATGAAAAGGCCCCATGAGACCGACCACCAGGTGACCTCGGGGGGTGAAGTTGACGGTCCGAGTATGGGTTTGTATTCCTCCCCGGGGGGGAGTTCTTTATATGCATTGTCAGGAAGTCCGTTTGGTGCGCTGGACTGCGGTTCCATTCGTAGGTACTCCTCAAGGGTTGGTTCAGGCGGAGCTTTTCTCGACCCAGATCTGGGCAAGGTTGACCACAGTCTCGACGGATGTATTCATCCCGTCAACGGAAAGCCACTCTGTCGGACCGTGATAGTTCTGCCCCCCCGTGAAGAGGTTCGGCGTAGGGAGACCTTTTTCCGTCAGACGCGAGCCGTCTGTCCCCCCCCGGATCGGCACCCAGACGGGATCGAGCCCCGCGCGTTTCGTCGCCTCCCACATGCAGTCGAGGACCCGGGGATCTTTCCCCATGTAGTCTTTCATGTTCCGGTACTGTTCGATGACCTGCATTTCGATCCTGGCACGCGGATGAATCTCACGGACCTCTGCGATGATTGATTCGAGCTTCCGCTTCAGGACGTCGAGACCCGCTGTGTTGAAATCGCGCAGAAGGATCTTGAGCGTCGACCGCGCCTCCTCCCCCTCGATGATGTGGGGGTGGATGTACGGTTCATATCCTTCGGTTGTCTCCGGCGCGACATCCTTCGGCATGCGGGCGACGATGTCCGCCATGGCCCTGAGGGAATTCACCATGATATTCTTCGCGCTCCCGGGGTGGATGTTTCTCCCGTGGACGGTGATGACCGCGAGGTTCGCGCTGAACGTTTCCTTGTTGAGTTCACCGGGCGTGTCGCCGTCGACAGTGTAGGCGAAGTCCGCGCCGAAACCTTTGATATCGAAAAACTTCGTCCCGGCGCCCACTTCCTCGTCGGGCGTGAACGCCACCCTGATGTCGCCGTGGAGCAGGGTGGGGGAGGAGATCAGGGTCTGAAGCGCTGTCATGATGATGGCGCACCCCGCCTTGTCGTCCGCGCCCAGCAGTGTGGTACCGTCGGACGTGACGATCGGCCTTCCAATGTTCCGCTTCAGTTCGGGGTTCTCAGATTCGCGGATGACGACTGAAGGGTCACCCGGAAGAGTGATGTCTCCGCCCGGGTATGCCCTGATAATCTGGGGCTTGACGTTTGCGCCGGACGCCGAGGGGGAGGTGTCCACGTGCGCGACAAATCCCACGACGGGCACTTTTCCGCGGGCGTTTTGTGACGGAGGGAGGTTGCCGGGGAGCATGGCGGTGACGTAGCCGTACTTGTCGATGCGTGCGTCTTTGAGGCCGAGGTCCTTCAATTCCTTCAGGAGAAGGTTCAGGAGGTCGAATTGCTTCTTCGTGCTGGGGTATGTATCCGAATCGTCTTTTGACTGTGTGTCGATTTTTGCATAACGGATGAATTTCTCGAGTGCAGGTTCATTCATGACTGTGTTCCCGGATTTTGTGGACGTCCCGCCAAGATACGAGAATTCGTCAAAAAAGCACAGCCGGGGGCTCCCTTGACTTTTGAATCGCTTATTTTTACTATCGTTAGCAATACACATGCTCTCTTCCCACACCCGGCACCCTGGATGCTCACTTGCGAGGAATGTTCGACGCACCGGCGCCCACGACACCGCGCTGGCGCCTCGCCGATGCCGGAAATCCTCTCCTCTGTGAAGGGCGCTCCGCGTTATGCCCCCCGGGGGATCGCGATAAATCCAATGATTTCAAACGATTTGAGCGGGTCTGTCACGGATCACATTTCTGAGACAGGGGCAGTCCTTTGTTTGACAATAACGCGGAGAAAGCTGTATTTTCATGCTTCGGGTGTGGCCTGCCGGACAGGTATCGATAACAACTATCTTATGCGCCCATGTACGCACGATTGAAATCGAAAAGCGCCGCGCTGGCCGGCAAATCGTACGAGATTGTCTCAGAGGCGGTCATCGGACACGGCCCTGAGTGCAATCTCCTCATCAAGAGCGGGGTCCTCTCCGCAAAGCATGCGCGCATATTCTTCGATCAGAAAAAAGGTTCGTACTACCTCGAGGACTTCAAGAGTCACAACGGCACGCTCCTCGACGGCAAGCCCGTCCAGGGGAAGGTGAAGCTTGAGAAGAAGCATGTGATCATGTTCGCCAACACGTTCACGTTCATATTCACGCTGGAGTCGGGGCAGGCGGCCGATCCGCTCCCTCCTCCTCCGAAAGACCTCCCCCCCGGACCCGAAGTGCCTCCTCCTCCCCGACGCAAGCCTGCGGAATCCGCCGTTCCCGCACCTCCGCCCGTCCCGGCGGAACAGGTGCCGGTGCCTCAGGCCGCGAAGCCGGCGGTCGTCCTTGAAGATGCATTCGGGATTGCCGAGCCGCCGGCGAAGCCGCGGCCGCCTGAGCCGGAGCCCGCAGCTGAGGAACCGCCCGTCCGGGCTGCCGAGGCCGTGCAGGAAAAGCCGCCTGCGGCTCAGGCCCGTGATGCCGCGCCGACGATGCTCATCGACGAGGCACAGCTTGCTGATCTGCTGTCGCTCCCCCGTTTTGTTCTCGAGTTTAAGAATGTGCGCGGCGAGAAATCGACGGTGAACCTGAAGGAAGGGGAGAACACCGTCGGGAGGCTCTCGACAAGCGACGTTGCGGTCGACGATGCCTCCATTTCGCGCAACCATGCGATCATCACGGTTCGTGCAGGGAAGGTTGCGCTCCGCGATCTTGGGAGCAAGAACGGGACGTATGTCGCGGACAAAAAGATCTCCGTCGACACGGAGGTCGCTCCTGATGCGCCGATCCGGTTCGGACTTGTGAAGGCGACGATTCTGAAAAAGGCGGGAGGTGCGGCATGACATCGGCATTGGTGACCAGGAGATAGCCCGGCCGTGAGAAAAATCTCGTTCGGCAATGCAAGCCATGTCGGATCTGTCCGATCTGAAAACCAGGATTCCTTCGGGAAATTTCCCGAGGGGAATGTCGATTTGAACTGTCCCGGCGGCCAGCTCTTTGTTATCGCTGACGGCATGGGGGGGCAGAACGCCGGACGGGAGGCGAGCACGATCGCCGTCGGGGAGATCGGCACGGCGTATTACGCCGGCACCGATCCATCCGTTATCGGGAACCTCCGCAGGGCGTTTTCCGCCGCGAACGAGGCGATCTACAGGAAGAGCGGGACGGGACCGCAGTACCGCGGCATGGGGACAACGTGCGTCGTCCTGGTCCTCCGTGACGGGCACGCGTACATCGGGAACATCGGCGACAGCCGCGTGTATAAAATCAATCAGAGGGGGATCACGCAGCTCACGCAGGATCACTCGAAGGTCGCCGAGATGGTCCGGCGCGGCATCATCACGCACGAAGAGGCACGGAACCACCCTGAACGATCGCACCTGTACCGCGCCATGGGGCCGCGACCCTCCGCCGAGGTGGATTTCTTCGACGAGATGCCGCTCACCTCAAGCCGTGCGTACCTGATGTGCACCGACGGACTCTTTAATCACGTCGAGGATGAGGAGATGAGGCAGATCGTCACCTCCCACCCTCCGGAGCGTGCGTGCAGGGTGCTTATCGAGCTTGCAAACGAGCGCGGGGGAACGGACAACATCACGGTACAGGTCGTACGCGTCGACGTGAGCGCGGCGCCCGTAAGCCCCCTGTCCCGCAGCAGGGACAAACTGAAATCCATCTGGAAAACCGGGAAGAAGTGACGGCGCCATGGACCCAATGATCGGCAAGATGATAGATTCGTACAAGATCCTCGAAGTCCTCGGGCGCGGAGGGATGGGGGTCGTGTACAGGGCGACCGACACGACGCTGGACAGGGACGTTGCGCTCAAGATGATGGATGTTCTTATTGCGAGCGACCCGAATTTTCTCAAACGCTTCCAGTCGGAAGCGAAGGCGCTCGCGAAACTTCAGAATCCCAACATCGTCGGGATCTTCGCGCTCCGGCAGACCGAATTCGGCGTCTGCATCGCCATGGAATTCGTCAACGGGAAGACGCTTGCCGACCTCCTGAAGCAGTCCGTTCTTCTCCCTGTTCCCCGGGTTGTCCGCATATTCAAGCAGCTCCTGACCGCGCTCGACCACGCGCATAAGGGAGGAGTGATCCACAGGGACATCAAGCCGGGAAATGTGATGCTCGCCGAGGGGGACGTGGTGAAGGTCACCGACTTCGGCCTCGCGAAGATTCAGAAAACGAACGTCTCCACCGTGACGATGGGAACTGCGGGGACGCTCTACTATATGTCGCCGGAGCAGATACGGGGACTGGGACAGGTGGATGCGCGCGGTGATATCTACTCCGCCGGCATGGCGCTGTACGAATGCCTCACCGGACGTGTGCCGTTCAAGGCCGAGGATTCGGACTTCGCGGTCGCGCAGATGATCGTTGAGGGGCGCATTCCCCCGCCGGAAAAACTGAACGCCTCGATCCCGAAGGAGCTTGCGAAGATCGTCGTCAAGTCGATCGACAAGGACCCGGCGAAACGGTACCAGACAGCGGCGGAGATGGTGACCGCGCTGGAGAGATTCGAGCAGACGCTGAAGGGTGGGGATTACAGGATGACGGACGCTCCCACGATGATCGGGCCGGCGGTCGGGCCACTCGTGAAGCCTAAATCGGCAGCAACCCCCGCAAATGCGAAGCTCTATGGGATTATCGCTGCAGCCATCGTCGTGCTCATCGTCACCTACTTTGTTGCGCGGCCGTATGTATTTCCCGAAGAAGGGAAGCTCACCGTTGAGATCATCCCGGACAACGGGAGCGTGTACATCGACGATGCGCCTGTGAAGACCCCTGTACGCGATGTTGCCGTCCCGGCGGGGAAACGGAAAGTGATCGCGATCTGGGGAAGGACCCGCGTCGATACGTCAGTGACCGTGACCGGAGGACAGCCGTTCCTCCTTTCTCTGAGGGAGCCGAAGGGGATCGTCAGGCAGCCGGCTGGCACGGAAACCGCCGAAAAATCGAATCCTCCGCCCATGGCGACGGAGACGAAAAAAGAGGAGGAAAAACCGTCGGTTCCCGCGACGGTGCACGCGGCGGAGGTTGAGATTACGCTCGAGGCCGTGCCCGATGGGGAGGTGAGTGTGGATGACGGTCCGTTTACAAACGCGAAGGATGGGCATAAGGTCATGGTTCGCCCGGGGACAAGAAGGGTCGTGTTCCGGAACGGCGGGATGACAAAATCGGATGTTCTTGAAGTGAAACCCGGTGTCGCGGACGGGCGGAAGTGCTGGTTCCGGGCGCCAGTGAATGTCGCCTGCAGGCCGGGATGGGCGTACATTGTGATTGACGGGGTGACGACTGAGCTTACGACGCCTAACGCAGTTCCCCTGACTGCCGGGAAACACACAATCAGTGTCGAAAAGAAGGGATATGCAGCCAGTCCACCGCGATATATTGTGAACATAGACGTCCCGAGGTTGACAAAGCCCGATGCCATTCCGGCGCCGTTCGAGTTGATAAAGAAGTAACGACAGACACTTCAGAGGAGAGACACAATGAGGACGATATGGAAGAGCATGTTGCGCGGCGCACTCCTTGCGGGCACGTGCGCGGTGGTTGTTTCGGCCCTGCTCATTTCGGCCCAGTCCCTCCGGGCGCAGGGGAAGGGGGACGACAAGCTCAAGACGGGGATCGACTATTTCAACGCGGGTGATTTCGACAACGCGATCAAGGTCTACACGGATATCGCGGCCGACAAATCCTTCGACA
>Ga0182021_10006496_pt1 | contig 13888 bp, 7 predicted proteins | sample 612E3MmetaG_FD_120493 | JGI IMG/M metagenome (GOLD analysis project Ga0182021, IMG submission 120493) | Permafrost microbial communities from Stordalen Mire, Sweden - 612E3M metaG (Illumina Assembly) | ecosystem: Environmental > Terrestrial > Soil > Wetlands > Permafrost | place: Sweden...
ATGCGGTTTGGATGAGGCCCGATTGCGTCTTGGTGAGGCTGAGGAGGTCCTGGAAGTGCTTGTTCAGCACGTCCAGCATCGCATGGCAAAACCCCCAGATGAAAAACAGGGAGGCCACCATGATGAACGCGAACAGTAACGGATTGCGGTTGGATCTCATAAACGCTTCGGTTGGCTTGTCGGTTGGGTTGATTTTTGTGTCTGTGGGCGAATCCCGGTATACTGCCTCATACAGGGGAACGGGGTTCGAGGGATTTGGGCAAAAGCGGTGACAGGGTGCGACGGCGGGCCGGGACGTCAATCCTTCGTCGGCAGCGTGTCGCCGATGAGTGCGAGGTTCTGGATGGCGGCGGCGCCCCATTGCCCCATGTCGTTGGTCGAGACCCACGCGGCTTCGGCCACCGGGTTGAGCACGGCCGGGCCTTCCAGCTTCGTGGGGCTGAAATTCGGCCGCTCGTAATCGCGGGCGAATTCGCTCCAGGCCCGTTGGGCCAGCGTGCGATCCTGCCGGCGCCACGCGACGTAGGCGGTGAGCCGCGAATGCGCCTGGGGGAGGCTGAGGCCGCGCAGGCTGGCGCCGAGCGCCGCCTGTTGCTCCGGCGGCGTCGCGCCGTAGAGCTCGCAGTATTGCAACCACGCCTTTTCGAACGGCGCGTATTCCGGCTGCCCCTCCGTCAGGTAGATGAGCTCCGCGCAGACCTCCACCGCGCCGAACACCGCCGAGAGGTGCGAGGCGGAAACCGCGTCGCCGAGGATGTTGTAGAGATGGCCGGTGGCGGGATCGTAACCGAAGCGGTCACCGGAGAAAAATCCGTGCGTCGCCGCGCCGATGTCCTTCATGCCGGCGAGCAGCTTGTCGCGGTATTTCGGGTCGCCGCCGCGTTCCCATTCGGTGAGCCAGCCGCTGGCGAGCGAGCACCAGTCGGTGCCCACGCCGATGCGCGCCGGGTACTTTCCCTGCGGAGCCTGGTTCGGCAGCTTCCGCACCGGATCGACCATCTCGAGCTTCGTGTCGGCGTCGAGAAACTCGCGCATGAGGTCGCCCACGCGTTCGTCGGCCGTGAGGAAATAATAGAAGCGCCGGTAGATGGGCGTGCTGATGCGCACTTGCTTCGCGCTGCAGCCCCAATGCTGGACGTTGTGGCGCGAGCCAAGCCCGGCGAAACGCCCCAGATGGTAGACGTCGACCTCCTGCACGTGGCGGGTCATCGCCTCGGCGAAGCGGAAAATGTCGGCGCGGCCGGAGCGCAGGAAGGCGTACCAGAGCCAGAGATCGGGCGACAGCTCGGAGTTGTCCCAGGCGTAGCCGCCAACGTCGTACCGCCACACGTGGCGGTCGCGGTCGTAGCTGTGCATCACATCGCCATAGTTCCAGAATCCGTACCAGTGACGTTGCTCGACTTGCGTCCGGTAATAGGAGAACTGCCAGTCGAGGCGGTCCTCGATCGCAACCCGGGCCGGCGTCGACCGGTCGGGCAGGCTCCAGAGCGCGCCAAAGACTTTCGCCCCGAGATACTGCTCGGGCGCGCAGATGAGCTGCGGCGGCGTGCGCACCGCCTCCGCCAGCTCGACGATCCGCCCGCGCGCCGGCGTGGTAGCCAGCGCCCACAGAAAAATCTCGCTCGAACGGGCGACGCCGTGGGGCGTGCCCCACCCTTTCTCGTAATCTTCGTAGGTGACTTCCATGCCCGCGACCTCCTCGGGATGGTTGTCCATGCCCATCGTATCGTGATAGAAACGCAGGTCCATCGCCGGCGCCTCGGGCGACCACAACCAGAGTGTGACCTCGGCGGCGGCGGTGTTGGCGCCGCGGATGTCGAGTTGCGTCGGGTGGCGTTGCCAGAAATCGCGCAGCCCGAACGCCACGCCGCCGCCCTTGGCGCCGCCGATGTAGCCGACGCCCGCGGCCCGGTGGCCCTGGTCGGCGTCGATCCAGCCGCAGCCGGCCTTGGTGCGCTTGCGGATCGTGAACGCGTTCGCCGCCGGTTGGAACAACGTGTAATCGCCCCACTCCGGGATGTAGTCGAGCGGATCGCGCGGCGTGTTGGCGAATTTGCCAATCGGCGGCGTGACCTTGCCCTCGAGCTGCGCCGCCCGGGCGGCCGCGCCGGGATCGCGACGCAAGCCCGTGAGCCCGCGGATCGCCTCGGCCCACAGGCCCTGACCGTCGCCGACGAACCGCACGTGGCGGTTGTGCGGCAGATCGCTCATAGGCACGGCGAAACGCACCCCGAGGCCGCGGATGAAATCCTTGTTCTCGTCGCCGTCGAAGACGAACGAATGCATCATCCGCACCGTTTCGGCGCCGCCGTGGAAATACAACCGCACGACGAAAGGCAGCCAGGTCCGACCGGCGGCGCTCGCGTGTTTGCCTTCCAGTTTCACCACGGCACGCACCGGCCCGCTTTGCTCGACAGTCGCCCGTTCGATGGCGCTGGTGAACGCCTCCTGGCGTAACGCACCGTCGGCGGACAGCTCCGGCTGGTCCTGGAGCAGGACGACGAGCCGGCCATCCTGGGCAATCACCCGGCCATCGCGGATGATCGACTGGATGAGCGCGGCGCCTTGTTTGGCCACGAGGCACCGAAACACACCCGTGTCGACCTCGACGGCATCGGCCGTCTCGCGCACCGTCACGCCCTGGGCCGGTGCCGCCGGCGTGCCGGGGGCGAGGATCAGCGTGTCCGCGCGGCCGGCATCGGCGCCGATGGTGTGCGCAGTCCATTTGAGCGAGCCGTCGGGCCAGTACGCGGTCGGCCAGCTCTGCACCGGCACGGCCTCGCCGCCCGCCGTGCGGAGCGCGAACGTCGCGTCCTTGGCGAAACGGCCGCGCGGCCAGGGCACGCCCCAGGTCGCGCCCGCCGTCGTGGCCGGCGATTTCCCATTGAGCCAATGCAAGGCGACGCCGTCGCCCACCGGGATGGGCGCGGGCTTGGCCGCCGGCACGGCCGCGCTGGCGGGTGCTTCACCCGCCGCCCGCAACGCCGAGGTCAAGTTTACCGCGGCGGCGGCAATGGCGGTGCTCTTCACAAAGTCGCGGCGGGAAAGACGGGGAGTTTTCATAAATGGGTGGGTTGTTTCGCGAATGGTGGGACTGACGCAGGAAACCCGGCGGGCGTTTCACGGGTTGCCCGGCGCCGCGAGCCCGGGCGCCGGATTGTTGCAGTTCTTACGGATCACTCCATCAGGTAAAGCGGATCGGGCAGCTTGAAGGTGCGCTCGGCGTAGCTACCGCGCAAGTCGCTCTCCTGATCGCCGAGATTGGCGACGATCGTGTAACCTTCCCGGTACAGCGCACGCCGCGCGGCGGTCTTGTATTCACCCACGGTCAGCCTTGGACCGGAGGTCGGTTGCATGATCAAACGCGTGTAATCGCCCAGGCCCTCGCGGCGAAGATTCGCCTCCGTGGCCGCGCGTTCGCGCGGTTCCTCGCGGCTGGAGAGCAGGAAGACGTCGAGACCGAGCCGGCGCGCCACCAGCAATAGTTCGCGCATGGGCCTGATCGCCGGCGCCTCGCCGCGCGCGATCCACGCCTCCCAGTCGTAGGGAATGTAGCCGAAGCCGATCGAGTGAATGTGCGGGTAGTTCGAGAGCAGCGTGTCGTCGATGTCGAAGACGACCGCCAGCCGTTCGCCGGGTCGACGGCGCGCGGCGCATTGCTCGATCCACGCCCGCGCCTCCGCCGCGACGGCGCCCACGGCCCGCTCGTAATTGCCCGACTCGTAGTAATGCACGACCGCCGCCTTGGCGGTATCGAGATTGAGCGGTTCGGGCCCCGACGGGGACTCGCAGCCCGCTACGGCGCAGAGCAACGCCGTCAGAATACCGATCTGCCCGTAGCCACGAGCGTGAGCGAGTGGATTTCCCCAACTCCACTTGCTCACGCTCGTGGCTACAGTCCCGATCCGTTTTTGAAACGGCGCCACGAAGCGCGTTAGGAACAACGCGCCCCACCTCAATCCTATGGCTTTGAGTGCGAGCCGCATGATCGGCACGGTAGGGAATGCCGCCGCGTTGGCCAGCTCGATGATTCAATCGGCCATTGTCATCTAATAGATGACATTCCGCCGCCGGTCGACCGTGAGAAATCGGACCGACGTCAAACGCACTTGTCATCTAATAGATGACATCCGGCCGACCCGGCTGCCCAACGCGGCGGGACGGGTTCGCCTTCGTTCACGCCGTCGGGCCAGCCGCCGCCCGCCCACATAAAATCGGAACAATGCCAAAACCCTTTGTCATTTAATAGATGACAAAGAACCGAGGGGGCGGATACCGGAAACAGGCGGCCAAAGGTCGAACGGGACGCAGCGCTGCAATCTGACGGGGCGATTGGAGTTCACTCCGGCGCGTCGCGGAGCGTTGGCCAGCAATCAATTGAGAATTACGCAAGGAAGCGACGATAGTGGCGCGGAGTAGTGCGGTGCTTTAGACAGGCAAGCTGGAGGCAAAAGGCGCGGGCTAAAGCACCGCGCTACGTCAGGAGGTCGTCACCTCTTCATGAAATGATCAATCGGTGGTGTTAGTTGGCTTTGGCGGCTGGCTCGGCCCGTTGTGGCGCAGGAGAAGAGTCGATTGCGCAATCGAAACCAGGGCCATGGCACCCAGGACCGAGAGCGAAACCGCATTCCGGAACCGCAGATCGCCGCTCGACAGAAACGCTCCGTGCAGAATCGGGGCGAGAAATCCCGCAACAACGAGCAGCCATTGAAACACCCGGCTGCCCGGCCGCCCCAACACGATCACCGGAATCCCCCACAAAAACACCAGGACCAGCAGCAGATTCAGGACGACGAAAAGCTGGATCCCACCCGGAAGATGGAACAACTCCCACTCCTTCCAGTAGGCCGAATCGATCTCATGCGTGACCAGCAGCGCGGTGTTGGCGAGGTAGAGGCGGGTAGCCGCATTCATGGTTTTTGCCGTACAATGGTACCGTGCGCCTCGCGCTACTCCGTGGTATCGAAGGTTGGAATCACACCGATTCTCAGAGGGAATGATACGTAATACGTAACATTGGGCTTTGGTACATTTCGGGAGGAAAGTCGCGGAGTGATGTTGGCCAGGTCACTTGGCCGCAGCCGCTGGCGCTGCCGGAGTCGCTGGCCTTTGCCGTGCGGCCTCCCAAGCCGGCAGATAGGGTTTCGCCAGCTCCAGCGTTTCGATGGCGTTGAGCGCCCATTGGATGCTCGCCACGCCGTGCAACTGCCAACCGACCGGTTCGCCGAGAAAGGCCGGATCGGTGACGGGTTTCACGACCCCAGCGCTGTTCACTTTCACCGGCGGGGCGGGCGGCGGCAGGGTGGCGCCGATGAGTTTCTCCCATGCCATACGGCCGAGCTCAGGACTCTTTTTTGCGTTCGCCGCGTAGGCGAGCATCCGCGGGCCGGTCATCTCGTTGCCGTGCACTTCACGGCCCACCGCTTCGGAGGTGTTGGCCCAGGCGCGCCAGAACTCCGGCACGTCGAACATCGGCTCCATCGCGTACAGGTTCTCCGCCCCGCCAAAAATCATGTCGAAATACCGGCCCGGCAGCGGATCGTTCGGGCCCAGACCCGCCGTCATTTCCTTCATGTCGTTCTCGACGCGGTCGCGCCATTTCGTGTCGCCCGTGCGCTGATACTCCATCGTCCAATTCATGGCATAGCACAACCACTCGAGTCCGAGGCGGGTGGGAGACGCCGGCGGGGCCTTGACGGCGCCGAACTGCTCGGGCCGCGGCGCCGGGCCACTGGCGTGGTCGTCGAGCTTGTTCCCGCCGTCGGCGGTCGGCACGTAGTGGGAACCGTTGAATTGTTGCAGCTTCGTGTAGGCCGCCTCGGCGCCCAGCTGTTCGCGCATCAAATCGCCCACCCGCTCGTCGGTCGTGAGGAAATAGTAGAACTGCTTGAGCCCATCGTGGCCGATGCGCGGCTGCTTGGCGCCGTCGCCCCAGTGGTTGACGTTGTGGCGCGAACCCAGCGGCGCAAACGGCCCGCTGTGGTACACATCGACCTCGCTGGTGTGGCGCGTCATCGCCTCGGCCATGCGGAAAATATCCGCCCGGCCTGTGCGCAGAAATGAATACCACAACAGCATGTCGGGCATGAGCTCGGTGTTCACCCATGCCCAGCCGCCGATGTCGTAGCGCCAGTCATGGCGCCCGAAATCGTAGTTGTGCATGATGTCGCCGAAATCCCAGAAGCCGTACCACTCGCGCTCTTCCACCTGGCCCCGGTAGAAATCGACCAGCCCCTGCACTTGATCCTCGACCCAGCTGAGCGTCGGCGTGGAACGGTCCGGCAGGCTCCAACGGCCGAACTCCTGCCGCGCATGATAATACTCCGGCGTGCACACCAGCATCGCCGGGGCGCTGGCGGCCTTCGCCATGGTGACGAGGTCGGCATCGGATGGAATCGCCGCGAACGCCCAGAGCGTGAGGTCGGCGCTATGGGCGATGCCGTTGGCAGTGCCCCAGCCCGGCTTCCAGTCCTCATAATTCACCGACAATCCGTGCGGCCCGGTGTCGTAGGTGCGCAGATCCATCGCCGGGCTGTCGGGCGACCACAGCCACACCGTCAACTCGCCCGCGGCCTGCGCCGCGTTGGAAATTTCGAGCGCGGCCGGATACTTCTGCCAAAAATCCTTCACGCCGACGGCCAGGCCACCGGACACGTCGCCGAGCACGGCAAGCCCAAGGGCGCGGCGGCCGTTGGTCACATGGAGCCACGAACTCCGGCTTTGCGTGCGCTTGTCGATCGAGAAGCCATCGGGCCCGGGCTGGGTCAGCTTGCAGTCGTTATAGACCGCGACGCCTTCGATCGCGGAGCGGGCGGCGGGCGGATAGTCGGCGAGATTCGGCATGCGTTTTCCCGCGAGGTGATCGGCATAGTTGTCGGTGATCTGCCGCCCGGCTTGCGGGCGGTAGCCCGGTTCGAGCCGCACCGGCTGGCACCACACGCCCGTGCCGTCGCCCGCGAACCGCACATGGCGGTTGTGCAGCTCCTCCCGGAACGGCACCGTAAAGACGAGGCCGAGGCCCTTGATGAAATCCTTCAGTCCGTCGCCATCGAAGATGAACGTGTGCACGAGGCGGATCTCCGGCGAACCCGCATAGAAATAGAACCGCACGGTGAACGGCAGCCACGTCCGCTCGCCGGCCACCGCCTGATGCACGCCCTCGACCTTCACCACCGCGCGCACCGGACCGGATTGCTCGAGCGTCACCGTCTTGATTTTGCTGACGAACTGCTCCTGGCGCAGCACCCCTTTGCTCTCCTCGGAGCGGTCCTCGCGCATGGCGATCAACCGGCCGTTTTCCGCCACCTTGCGGTCGCCGACGAATAACGATTCGACCAACGCGGAGCCGTGCGTGGCGAAGCGGGCGCGCACGGCGCCGGTGTCAATCTCGACGACGCCATTGGTCTCCGTCGTCTTGATCGGCATCGCGGGCGCGGTGGTGGCTCCGACGGAGATCTGCAGCGGTCCGCCAAGGCCCGGCGTGGCGGCGATCGCGTGACCGCTCCACCTGATCGAACCATCCGGCCAGAACGCCAGCGGCCAGGTTTGCATGGCCACCGCCGTACCATCGGCGGTGCGCAGCGCGAGCGAGTCGCCCTTCTGCACGGCGCCCTTGGGCCACGGCACACCCCAACTCACGCCTTCCGGCGCGGCGGGCGTCGCATTGCCGAGCCATTGAAGTTGCACCGGCTGCGGGGTGGCGGACTCTGCGGCGAGCGAGCGCAAGACCGGCGCCGCGATCACCAAAACCGCAAGAGCGACTGCACGAACGAGATTTCGATTCATAGGGAAAGCTCCCGCGACATCGCGCGGGATTTGAATTAGCTAGCTCCGGTTATCGGAATTGTCACAGCAAATGCTCGCCCACTCCGCTGTAGGGCTGGACCTCGTGTCCAGGCCGCTCCTCAAGCCCGGCCCGGACGCGAGGTCCGGCCCTACAGTCGGAAAATAATGGGACGCCGACCTATTATGGGCCCGTCGCAACCAGCCGTACGGGTCCGAGCAGACCCGCGGGCAAGGGCGCAATCTGGTCCAAATTTTGCGGCTGGAAACGGTTGCCGAACTGCTGCGTGACGCCGGCGTAGTTGTAGTTGGGGAGCTTGATGCTCGCCATGTAGTTCACCGCGAGATTGGCGACGTCGATTCGAATTTTGTTTTCGCCGGGCCGGAGCAAACCGGTCACGTCGATCGCGTAGGGTGGCGCCCAGACGGAGCCGACGCGCCGGTCGTTGACGTAGAGGACGGCGGCCTCGCGCACGGGAACGTCGAGAGACGTGCGATAGCCCTGGCTGCGGCCGGTGCTGGCAGCCTTGGGCGCGCTCGCCACGCCAAAATCGAACGACAGCTTCAGGCCGGCTTGCAACAACTCGGGCGCGACCGTGACGGTTTTTTCGTAGGTCGCGACCCCGGAGAAATTGCGGGTCGCCTCGCTTTCCGTCCACGAGACGAGTTGGTCCATGGCGACGGCCGGTGAATTCGGGCCGTACTTCACGGCCCAGCCGGTGCCGAGGTCGAGCGGCGCAGGCACGGTCGCCACGGCCGGAACCGCGGGCGGCGGCGGCAGCGTACGCGAGGTGAAGACCACCATGGTCGAGCCGTAAGGCGGCAGGTTCAGGTCGACGACCGTCGCGTCCGCCGATTTCACCGCGACCGCGGCGGGCGCAATTGCGCCGCTCAGCGGATCCCAGATCTCCGGCCGGAGGCCGCCGACGCGGAACGTGGCCTGGACGTGCCGGGGCTCGTTGCCGGTGTTGGCGACAAAATAAACCTCGCCACCCGCAGTGTGGCGGTGCACGACGCCGATCTCCGGCGCAGCGGGCGCCAACGCCAGGTCGGGCGCGAGGCGTTTCGCCAACTCCGCACCGAGTTGCGTCTCGTCCGCGAGGAAAATGCCCGGAGCCTTGTCGCCCTGGAAAAGCCGCTGGGCGATGGCACGCACGATCGACGTATCGGACTCGGATGCCAGGTAGCCTGGCGCCCGGTCCGGCAGGCGGCGCGTGGCGATCACGATGCCGCCGTTCCGCGCGAACTGCTCCAGCATCTGCATCGTCGCCACCGGGATGCGTTCGACAGCCGGGAGCACGACCACCCGGTAGCGGACGTCGCCAAAAGCGAGCGCGTTGCCGGCGACCTTGCCGCGCATCGCGAGCAACTGGTCGTCGAAGAAATCGAGGTTGTAGCCAGCGTCGGTGATCGCGCGGACGAGCCCGCTGACCCGCCCCTGCAGGGCGGCGTTCAGGCTGAAATTGCGCCCGAAGCTGGCCCAGCCGTCGCTGTTCGGCATAAAGAGCGCGACGTCGTTGGCCGGTGTGCCCTGCCGCAGGAGGGCGCTCACGCGCTGAACGTATTTCGTGATGTCGGGCATGACGAGCCACCAGGGGTTTTTTTCGTCGAACACGCCGGCGGCGTAGAAACTCCAGCCGGGATAGGGGGCGCCCTCGGCGGTGTACGGCCAGCCGTGGCAGATGAGCTGGTTGATGCCGGACAAAAAGTGCAGGTCCGCCTCGGCCTTCATGTCGAGCGGCGTGGCGCGGAATACCGGCGAGTGCAGCCAGGTAAACGTCTCCGACGACACCACCGGGCGGCCGAGCAGATGCGCGGCCGACGCCGCCCAACGTGAAGTGGAGAAGCCCTTCCACTGGTAGCCCTCGCCCTCCGGCAGGTCGCAGTAGGCGTAGCTGGACAACGTCGCCGGCGGCGTGCCGTAACCCTGGATACGGAAGCGCGTGCCGTTGGCCTGGGCCAGTTTCGTAAACGTCGAATTGAAATACTCGTTGAAGAGCTCGGTGACCGTCTCACCCCAGTCGTGGCGGATATCGAGGGCCTTCGGCGCGGAATCGTCGAACAACGCCGGCAGCAACGGTCGCAGGTCGTAGCCCCGCCGTTTTTGGAATTCCGCCAGGAAATTCGGCGTCCAGTTCTCACCGCCCACTTCCAGGCTGTCGCAGAAAACCGAATAGGGCGGATTGGGCCCGCAGGCTTTGATCTCAGGTTCGGCGATCTCCCGGATGAACTTGCCGATCGAGGCCGGGCTGTAGTGGTCGATCACGTTACCGTCGGCGCCGAAAGCGGGCCGCTTCACCGCCATGATGCCGCCGCGGCTGATGTAGAGCTGCACCGGCGTGTCGGCACTGGCGTCCGCCGGGAGTTGCACCGCGCCGTTGACCACCGGCGCCTCCTGATAACCGGCCGCGGTTTTAACAAACGCTGCCACGAGCTTCTGACCTTGGCCCATCTCCGGCAGCGGCGCGCTACGCTGGCCAGCGGGGACGGTCACGCTGCGGTTTTGCAGTGCGGTGGCACCTTCTTCCGCGGAGAACTGCGGTCCGCCATATGGCCAGCCGCTGCCAAGCGTCAGATCCATCCGCAGGCCGAGCTCCTTCGCTTTGGCCGCCATAAAGCCCAGGGCGTCGAGGAATTCCGGCGACATGAATTTCAGGTTCTTCAGCCCGGGCAATTCGCCGTCGAGCGCGAGGGGATACGTCGGCTGCACCTCGAAACCGCCGATGCCGCCCTCCTGCATCACGCGCATCTCACGCTCGAGCTCGGGCTTGGTCACCGCCGGTCCGAACCACCACCAGCGCACCATGATCCGCGCATCGGCGGACGGCTGGTCGAAGGTCTGCTGGAGCGGTCCGACGTCTGCGGCCCATAGCGTGGCGGCGGTCAACAACATCGCACCCAACACCCGGAAGAAGGTCTTTTTGGAGTTCGTCATAATTCTAGCCTCGTGGTTCGATTGGACAGTACGGAAGCGGGAGGCCGGGCATCTTTCACCAGCGCCCCGCCGCACTCCAGAAAATTAGGCGGCTCCCGCTCAATGCGGGCGCATTTCAGCTTTTCTGAACATGGGCGGGACGCCCATGCCACGTGGCACGGGCGTCCCGCCCGTGGGTTTGCAGAAAACTGAGATGCGCCCGGCCGCTGTTCGCCGACGGTTCCCCCGCCTTTCCGCGCCATGCGGCGGTGGCCGAATTAAGCTGTTCCCGCGGTTCCGCCTGCGCCAAGCTAACGCCACCCAACCCCTATTCCAACATGATCACACCCGGCGCCTATTCCCCCATGCCCATTCCCCACGCCCAGCCGGTGATGAGCGAATGCCGCGAAACCTATGCCGCCAATGCCCAGATCGCCGCGGAAGGGTCCACGGGGATCGGCTGGTATGTGCTCCTCAGCGGCCGGGTGGCCGTTTTTAAAAGCAAGCTGAAGATCGCCGAGTTCGGCCAGCGCGGCACCGTCTTCGGCGAGATCAGCAGCATCCTGAAAAAACCGCGGACTGCCACGTTGGTCGCCCTCGAACCGACCGAGGTCATCCACATCAATGCCGAGTTGGAAGAGCTCATCGCGAAGCATCCCGACGTGGTCCGGAAAATCATCGTCAACCTCGCGGAACGTCTCGCCAAAACCACCGGCGATCTCTGGACGGCCGTCGAGAAAGAGGACGTGAAATAGGCCGGTGCGGCCCGGCCAATGGCCGGGCCTGTAGGCAGAGAATTTTCGGGCGTCGGGATGAGGCATCTTCGTAGCCACGAGCGTGAGCGAGTGGATTGACGATCCTCCACTCGCTCACGCTCGTGGCTACAAATTGCATCCGCCTCGAAAACGGATGCCCTCCGGAGCGATGCCCCCACGGAAAACGAACTCCACCGTACAGCCGAGGCTGACGGTGGAGTCATGTATTCGGGTCGAACCCGAGACCGCATGTATAAGCGGTTATCTTCGTCGGTTGTCCGGCGGAGCGGACTTGGACTGTTGGGAAGCTACTTGAACAGCCCCTAGAACGACACGCGCCGCTCCGGAATTTAAAGGAATTTGATCGGTACGTGTTTCTGCGCAGCGCCGCCGGCCGGCACGACGCCTCCGCTTGTAGGAGCCTGCTTGCAGGCGATTTCTCATTCGCCATCGCGAGCATCCGCCGTCGCCAAGGCTATGGCGGGACAAGAGCTCGCTCCTACAATTGCGCGATCTCCCGTTCTGCACCTCGACAAGGTGCGGTCGACCCACTTGGTCAATCTTGCCGGCCAAAACTTCACCGGCTGGCTTCCAGCAAGATCGCCGGCCCATTCCCATTCAACGTCATTTCCCGCTTCACCAGGTTCACGTTTTTGTAGCCGGCCTCCCACAGCATGTCCATCAGGCTGCCGAGCGTGGGGAAAAACGATTCCTGGCGCACTCCGCTCAGCGGATGCGCGACCGGCTCGCCGTAGATCCGACCGCGAAAACTGGCTTCCTGGAAGGCCGCCTCCGCCTCGGCGCAATAGACCGTCCAGAGCCACAAATACGGCGCCGCCTGGGCCGCTCGCTTGAGAAACACTTCCGGCCGGCGCAGATGGTAAAGCAGACCGACGCAAAAGATCGCGTCGTACGATTCTTGCAGGCACGCGGCCGGCTCCTCCAGGTCGTCGACCCGGAACGCGATGTTGCGGCAGCCCTTGATCTCCGCCAGCAACGCGGCCTTGCGCAGGTTCTCCGGCCGCACCTCCACTGCCACGATCTGGGCGGCCGCAAAATTTTGCGCGAGCAACGCGGTGTGCCCGCCCTCGAAGCAGCCGCACTCCAGGATGCGACCCCCGCCCGGGATGCCCGCCAGCCGCGAGGCATTGCGCGCCACGAATTCGCTGAGGCGGAAATCGGTTTCCGGCAGATAGTCGCCGCCGTACTTCACGCCGTCCACGGTGAAGCCCGTCAGCCACGGACCCAGGCCGGCGATCTTCGTTTTCAGGGTATCGTCCATGGATGAAATCTCCATCGAAGCCCGCCGCCGATGCAATCTTTACCAGCGAACGCCGCAGCTCCGCTCAGCCGGCGGTCAGGGTGAGGTCGTCCCGCTTGACCTGTTTCACCGGCCAGCGCGTGACGGTGAGCCCCTTGGCAGAACGGTTGCTCACCGCGACATGGGCGAGATCGAAATCGAAGTCGCGCACCCGGGCCCGACTGCGGCCGTCGAGCGAAACGTGCAGCGTCGCCGCGAACGATTTCTCGTCGGCATTCACCTCGAAATACACCACGCGCGAACCTTCGCTTGGCACGAGCGGGTAGAGCTTGTCGCGGGTCACGCCGCCCACCTGGAATTTTTTGGCGAAGGCCTTCCCGCTGGCCTTGTCCTGATAGACCATCGTGTAAAACGCCTTGTCGCCGTCCTTCGGGAACACAGCGCAATGGATGATCTCGCGGCCCATGAAGATTTTTTCGCCCACGCGGGCCACCTTCATCGTGCCGTCGGCCATGAAGCAGATGACGTCGTCGAGGATGGTGCACTCCTGCACGAATTCGTGCTGGCGCCAGTTCAGGCCGATGAAACCCTCCTCGCGATTGACGTAGAGCCGCTGGTTGGCCGAGACCACCTCGGCCGCGCTGATCTGCTCGATCTCGTCGTATTGCGTGCGGCGCTTGAGGCCCTTGCCGTATTTCTCGGCGAGCGTCTCGAACCATTTGATCGCGTACTCGGTGAGGTGCCGCAGGTCGTGCTTCACCGCCTTCATGCCCTCCTCGATTTTCGCGATCTGCTCGTCGGCCTGGAACCGGTTGTAGGCGGAGATGCGTTTGATGCGGATTTCGGTGAGGCGCACGAGGTCGTCATCCGTCACCGCGCGGCGGAGCTGCTTGGCGAACGGCTTCAACCCCTCGCGGATTTCCGCGAGCACGCTCTCCCACGTCTTCGATTTCTCAATGCGGCGGTAGATGCGCTCCTCGATGAAAATGCGCTCCAGCGAGTCCCAGTGCCATTGCTGCTCGAGCTCGCCGAGCTTGATCTCCAGTTCGCGCCGGAGGAGCTGCACCGTCTTCTCGACCGAGCGCTTCAGGATCTCCGACACGCCGAGGAAGACCGGCTTCTCGTCGTCGATCACGCAGGCGCAGGGCGAGATCGCCACCTGGCAGCCGGTGAAAA
>Ga0182021_10006497_pt1 | contig 13888 bp, 9 predicted proteins | sample 612E3MmetaG_FD_120493 | JGI IMG/M metagenome (GOLD analysis project Ga0182021, IMG submission 120493) | Permafrost microbial communities from Stordalen Mire, Sweden - 612E3M metaG (Illumina Assembly) | ecosystem: Environmental > Terrestrial > Soil > Wetlands > Permafrost | place: Sweden...
ATAGATATCACCTGTAAATCCTTTCAAGCCCTGGTTTCCCTGTGCTGCATCAAAAGTAATTGTTATTTGTTGTTTATCGGACGGGAAGGAAGGATTTGTTGTAACCACCTGTGCAAAGTCACATGTGGCAGTAGAAAATATAAGAAAGGTGAAAAGTAAACGGCGCATATATTTTAAATTTAAAGGATTGCTGACTATTAAAAGAGATAGTGAAAAAAATCCACTATCTCTTTTCTCCAATCGAACTATTTGCATTTAGTTTAGGGTTTTAAATAGCTCATATCTTCAAAATTATGTTTATTATTTTAATAACCGGGGTTTTGCACTAAAACGCCTCCGGGTGTTCCTGAAATAGCGCTTAGAGGAATTGGTAATATTAATGCTTTTGGATCGGCATTTGTTGTTGTCGACCATTCTGGTTTTGCTAACAGAAAAGTATTAAACCGAATCATATCCTGGCGGCGATGTCCTTCCCAGAATAGTTCAAGACCTCTTTCAATATATATTTTATTTAACATTTCAGTTGTTGAAGAAGCAGTAACTACCGGAGCTTTTCTCTGGGTACGAATCTGATTTACTATTGCCAATGCTCCGGCAACATCGCTGTTAACCCTCACAAGGCATTCAGCTTTCATTAAAAGAGCATCTGCATAACGCCATATCAAATAATCGTTTGCAAAACGGGCCGGACTTATTGGTGCAGCTTTTGGCGGATATTTTAATACTCTTACTCCCTGGGACTCCGCAGCGCCTGATAAAGGGCAATCAAATGTAAATATCAGAGGTCTTCCACTTCGGTCAGTTAATGCTTTCTTAGATTTCGGATCATATTGTTGTCCATAATTGAATCCTAAATTTACACCCATTGCAGCTTTAATTGAATTATCTTTCCAACGAACATCCGTACCAGTATCGGTACCAGCAATCCAGGTATTCATTAAATAGCTTTGAGTAGCACAACATCCATTCCAGTTACCGAATTTTGAACCAATGGTCTGGTTATAATGAAAAGTTTGTCTTACCCATTGATAATGATCATCCACTCCATAGTTTTGATCGTCATTATAAACAGCTACAAAAATTGCTTCATCACCGGGTTGTCTGTAATTCTTGTCATTATCGGGAACAAACATATTGAAATAATTTGTGGATAATGAATAGTTTCCCGAATTGATAATCTGATTTACATAAATCAGGCATGAATCATAACCTGCGACCCCTGTATAAACTTCTTTATTAAGATAAAGCTTTGCCTGCAGCATAAGTCCGGCATCCTTGTTCGGTTCGCCATATAAAGCATCTTTTCGTTCAACCATTTTTGGTACAATTACAGCCAAATTGGTTACGAGCCGATCAAACGCTGCTTTTCCTTTATAAATTGCAGGTGCTTTTAAAAAGTCATAATTAAACGGGTCCCTTGTAGGATATGTCCTGTAGAGATCAAGTAAAGCATATTCATAAAATGAACGCAGAAATATTACCTGTGACCGGTATCTTGTGTAACTTGGCAGTTCATTTAATTTTTCTTTTCCAATATTTGCCAATGCAGTATTTGCACTTGAAATTGCAGTGTTTAAAACGTTCCAAGTGTCAATTACATCCCTGTGGATTGCCGGTGACCATTGAAGTGTATTATCAGCAACCCAAACTCCTGCATCAAACCAATCGGTTCCTCTTGTCGGGAACATACATTCGTCAGTTGTTGTTTCCTGGAAACCCCAAAAATCCTGGCGCCACCATAAATTTCTTAACTGGCCTAAAGGTGCAGCAACTACATTTTTTAAAAGGCCGGTGTCGGATTGTATCACAGATGGGGTCAATTCATCTTTAATATCTTCCTTGAGACTGCAATCCGGTAAGGTAATTACCGAAATCAGAGACATTGCGATAAAATATATTATATTTTTCTTATTCATGGCTTTAAATTTTAATATTAATTAAATTAAAACGTAACATTTAATCCTACAACATATGTTCTTGCTTTTGGATAACTGGTTATATCTATCCCAAAGGAATTGACTCCATTTCTGTCTAATCTATTTCCATTGCTCACATCAGGATCGTATCCTTTGTATTTGGTCATGACCAATAAATTTGAACCCGAAAAATAAATCCTTGCCTTTTTTACCCAGGGATTGGATTTAATATTCAGGTTATAACCCAGGGTTACACTGCTCAAACGCATATATGAACCATCTTCCACATAACGATCAGAAACCGTTGGTGTATAGGTAAGTGTCGGTATCTTATCATTAAACAAATATCTAAGTGTGTTTTTTGACTGGTTCAGATTGTTTTTATCGAGTAATAAAGCTGTATTATTGAAAATCTTATTTCCATATACCCCATCAATAAATACATTTAAATCGAAGCTCATAAATTTGAAATTATTGGTTAAGCTCCAGATAAATTTTGGTTGGGGATTACCAAGGTAAGTAAGAGAATCAGGTGCGGAGCGAGGATTTTTATAACCCTTTTTCTTAATGTACCAGACATTGCCTTTTTTATCAATCGAATCCATTTTAACCCCATAAAATTCATTCGTTGGTTGGTTGTTTGCGATAACTTCAACCCAGGCATCTGTTAAACCTTGACCCTGGGCAGAACCAGTGCCATAAATTGCTTTATTTAAACCAGTAACCTCATTGCTTAAAAATGAAATAATTCCGGTTATATCCCATGACAGTTTGCTTTTTGAAATAATAACACCTGTAAGGCTAAACTCAGCTCCTTTATTTATAACTTTAACACTATCCATATTCCGGACTATGTCAGAGGTTGGGGACAATGGAGCGGACGGAGTGGTCAATAATAAATTTGAAGTAGTTTTTTGATATAAATCTACAGTTCCGGATAATTTACCTTTGAGCACCCCAAAATCTATTCCCAAATTGCTTGAAGTAGTTGTCTCCCATTTAATGCCTGGGTTAGGTGTTTTTGCAACCTTCAGGCCAAGTATAGTAGTTCCGCCAACAATAGCTTTACTTGCATCATCATTTTGATAGAGGTATTGCGAGTTTTTAGTACCTATTTCCGAGTTTCCGGTTTCTCCCCAGCCAAGTCTTAATTTTAAATTGCTGAATAAATTAAGATCCTTAATGAAACTTTCTTCAGACATTCTCCAGCCGACAGCAAAAGATGGGAAATAACCATATTTGTTATTTTCGCCAAATTTGGTAGACCCATCTGCACGTATTGTTGCTGTAAAAAGGTATTTCTCCATTAAATCATAATTGATCCTGCCAAAGTACGATTGCATCCTGTAGTTATCAAATGAAGAGCTTATATTCCAATTTGCCTGGGATGAACCTGCCTGAATTAAATTTGTATATAGTATACCATCGGTAGCGTAATTACCACCCGACATATCGCCGGTCCTGACATTAAAATCCTGATAGGAATATCCAGCCAAAAGGCCAATTGTTTGAAAGCCCAGTGTTTTGTTATAATTTAAAGTATGCTCTATTACATAATTGTAAAGTTCTCTGTTATTAATTTGTCCTTCACCGCCCAAAATTGCCATATAGCTTAATTTTTGGCTTTGATTTATAAATCTGTTGGAATTATTATATGTTACTCCGAAATTCATCTTATAGTTTAAATCTTTAATTATTTCAAGGGTAGCAGATAATTTACCTAGAAGGTTTGTTTCCCTGGTTAAGTCACTTGTATATTGAAGCATGGCAACCGGATTTCTATCCTGGGCAGAAAAATTGTAAACCCCGTTTCCCTGAAAAGGATTTCCGAGAGAATCCCGAACCGGCCATGTTGGGTTGGCCTGCAAAGCATTTAATATTAAGTCACCTTCAAAGCCCGTTGCTCCAACCGGTCCCCGTTCATCAACAATTTGAGAGCCACTTAAGACGGCTTCAAAAAGCAATTTATCATTCAATGTTTTTTGGGTCATATTCAGATGTCCTGAGTATCTCTTTAATTCCGTTTTATCAATTATTCCTTGTTGGTCGGAATAATTAAATGAAGTACAGTATGTTGTTTTTAACGTACCACCAGATAATGAAAGGCTATGATTCTGACTAATTGCTGTTCTGTAAATCTGATCCTGCCAATTTGTATTTGCACCAAAATTATTATCTGTAATGCCCATGCTATCCTTGCGATATTTTGCCCATTCAGAGCCGGAAAGAACGTCAAGTTTTTTAGGTAATTTTGAAAAACTAACCGTAGCAGAATAGTTTACTTCACTTACCCCTTCCTTTCCTTTTTTTGTTGTAATGATAATTACGCCATTTGCACCCCTGGAACCATATATTGCAGCTGCAGAAGCATCTTTTAAAATGTCAATCGATTCTATATCGTTTGGATTAATAGAAGTTAACGGACTTGTTGCAGGAGCTCCTCCCAATGCATTTCCATTAATTCCATCCGGAGATGTAGATTGCATATCAAAAGGAATTCCATCTATTACATATAATGGTTGCTGTCCCGACCTTATTGAGCTTGCTCCCCGGATTTTAATTTGCATTCCGGCACCAGGTTCTCCATTGTTGGCTACAATCTGTACACCTGAAACTTTGCCCTGAAACATTTGTTCAGGAGTTATTGCTCCTGTTTGATTTAAATCATCGGCTTTAAGGGTTACCAAAGATCCTGTAATATCTTTCTTTTTGCTGGTACCGTATCCGGTTACTACTATTTCATCGAGTTTCATTACATCTTCCTGCAAAGCCGCATTAACGACAGTTTGTCCGTTTAATGCAATCTTTTGGGAAGTGTACCCTATAAATGAAATAACAAGAGTCGCATTGGCATTGTCAATCTTAAGGGAGTATTTGCCGTCAATTCCAGTAATAGTACCTTGACTGGTTTTATCAACAATAACATTTACCCCTGGCATCGGACTGCCATCTTTTACATCTGTAACGGTTCCGCTAATACTAATAATTGAACCCTGTTGTGCAAAAGAAGTCATAAATGCTGCAGCCAATAAAAATGTGTTGAGTAGTTTTAATTTCATAATTGTTAGTTTTTATAAATTTTAGGTGATAACAATTTAATTAACGTATAATTAAGAATAATAAACAATAAACCTTAATCTCAATAAAAATATTAAGTTTTTCATCAGTTTAATTGTTCAAAATCAACATCGGGTGTACAAATTTAAACAAACAAAATCATGATTTTGAATAGTTTAACTTTTATAGACTAAATTATTAAAACTTTTTTTTGCAATCGATTTCACAATCGATTTCACAATCGTTTGCTAATAAAGTATGTGTTATATAACATGATATTTTTATTTCTATCAGGAATTTTTTAATAATCGCATCTTTAATTTTTTTATAAAATATCCTTATTAAAAGCTTTCATTTCCTTACTTTGCATTTATTTTTTATTATTTTTACCAGAAGTATTTTTTAAAATGAAGCAACACCAGGTAACGATAAAAGATATTGCCAAAGCCCTGGATATATCAGTTTCAACCGTTTCCCGTGCATTAAAAGACCATCCGGATATTAATAAGGAAACAAGAAAACTGGTTAAGGAAACTGCCCGGCAAATGAAATATGAACCGAACTTATTGGCCTTAGGTTTACGAAGAAATAAATCTAATACTATTGGTATTATTATACCTGAAATAGTTCATCATTTTTTTTCATCTGTTATAAGTGGTATTGAAGATTATGCATATGAACGGGGATATAATGTTATGGTTTGTCAGAGTAATGAAAATTATAATCGTGAAATTATTAATGCCCAGGCATTGCTTTCAAGCAGGGTCGATGGTGTACTTATATCTGTATCGAAAAGCACATTAGATTTTAATCATTTCAGAAATTTTATTACACAGGGAATTCCAATGGTTTTTTTCGATAGGGTTTGTCCCGACATCGTAACCGACCGAGTAATCATCGATGATGAAGGAGGTGCTTTTTTAGCGACAGAACACCTTATTAATATAGGTTGTAAAAGAATAGCCCATTTTGCGGCTCCCCAAAATCTTCTGATTGCCCAAGGGCGATTTTCAGGTTATCAAAGAGCTCTTAGGCAAAACAGTATTCCTTTTGATCCAAAGTTGGTTTTGCATTGCGATACTCAGGAATTGGCCTTCGAAAAAACTGGCAAATTTTTGGAAGAATTTCCTGATACTGATGGAATTTTTGCTGTTAACGATTCCACAGCAATAGCCATTATGCAGGTAATAAAAAAAATGAGCAAAAGGGTTCCTGATGATATTTCAGTAATTGGATTTGGAGATGGGCCAAACGCACTTATTGCATGCCCCACGCTTTCTACTATCGAGCAAAAAGGTTATGAAATGGGCACTGAAGCCGTAAATTTTTTATTTAATAAAATTGAAAATGATATTTCTGCCGACAGCTTTAAAACAAAAGTTTTAATACCCACTCTGGTAAAAAGAGAATCGACAGATAGAAGAAAATAATTCCTTTGCAACCGTTTGAGGATTGATAACCTTTCATCTACATAATTATTATCACAAAAAACCTTGGTATTCTTCATTTTGAAGATTATATTTGTCATGTTTTTCATCAGGGGTATAGAAATCAATAAAATCAAATTTCATCGTCGGCCTTATAGTTCCTTGTAAGGTTGTTTCATTTTTAATTATTGCATTGTTTATCTATTACAGGTGAACTCATAAAATGCTATTCTCTATTTTTTGGTTTTTTATTTTGAAACAAATATAAAAGGATAGTTCACATTATAAATATATTAAGATTAGTATTAGAAATTATGAAATCATTACCAAAGTTATCTTTCTGGCAAATATGGAACATGAGTTTCGGATTTTTGGGTGTTCAAATTGGTTATTCCTTACAAAACGGAAATACAAGTCGAATTTTATCTGCCTTAGGAGCTAACGTCGAGCATTTAAGTTATTTCTGGCTGGCAGCACCTTTAGCTGGTTTAATAGTCCAGCCAATTATTGGATTATCAAGCGATAAAACCTGGACTCGTTTAGGGAGAAGAATTCCCTTCATATTAGGAGGGGCAATAATTTCTGCTTTGGCTATGTTTTTTATGCCGAATTCCGAATTCTTTGCTTATTTGTTGCCACCGGTTTTCTTTGGTGGATTTATGCTCCTTTTTATGGATACTTCTTTTAATGTGACTATGCAACCGTTTAGGGCATTGGTTGGCGATATGGTAAATGATGAACAGCGAAATATTGGTTATTCAGTGCAAAGCTTTTTAATAAATGCAGGTGCAGTTATCGGATCTCTTCTTCCATTTTTATTAACATGGCTGGGTGTATCAAATATCCCGATTCATGGAGAAAAAGTTGCAGCAACCGTTATTTGGGCCTTTTATTTTGGCGGAGGAATTTTACTGTTAACTGTTTTAATAACAGCAATTACAACTAAGGAATATAAGCCTAAAGAATACGAAGAGTATCATAAAATTACGGAGGAGGAAAAATCACATCAATCTCTTCTTAGTTTAATAAAAGATATACCAACATCTATGCTGCAACTGGCTATTGTACAATTTTTTTCCTGGTTTGCTCTTTTCCTGATGTGGGTCTATGCCACTCCGGGAGTGGCTCATAATGTCTGGAGAACTGCTTATTCCGATTCAACGTCCGGAAAATATAATTCTGCCGCAAATTGGGTAGGTGTAATTTTTGCAAGTTATAGTCTTTTTGGTGCATTATTCTCACTTTTCATGGCAAGAATTGCAAATACCATCGGAAGAAAACGGGTTTATTCATTTTCATTATTGCTTGGTGGCCTCGGCCTTATTTCAATGGTCTTTGTTCATAACCAATACGGACTAATTATCTCTATGCTTGGAGTTGGAGTTGCCTGGGCGGCAATTCTGGCAATGCCTTATGCAATTCTTTCTGCCTCATTGCCTGCAAGTAAAATGGGTATTTATATGGGTTTATTTAATGCTACAATTACAATTCCCCAAATTACAGCGGGTTTATTAGGAGGCTTAATTCTGAGTTTCTTTGGTGGAAATGCCATAATGATGATTGGCGTTGCAGGAAGTTCAATGGCTTTAGCATCACTGGGAGTATTATTTGTAAAAGATTCTAATTAATTATTTAAAATGAATATCGAAGCCTGCATATTTGATCTTGATGGAGTGATTGTAGATACAGCCAAATATCATTTTATTGCATGGCGAAATATTGCTGCCGAACTAGGATTTGAATTTACTGAAATAGAAAATGAAAGACTGAAAGGGATATCGAGGATGCGATCCCTGGAAATTTTGCTTGAAATAGGAAACATTGAATTGGATGATGAAACTAAAGAACTATTGGCTGAAAAAAAGAACCATAGTTATCTTCAATATGTCCTTAATATGAGACCTGATGAAATACTACCTGGTGCAAGGGAATTTATTGAAGGTTGCCGTTCATTAAAAATTAAGACTGCATTGGGTTCTGCAAGTAAAAATGCAATGACTATCCTTGAAAAATTGCAGATTACTGAATTATTTGACGCTGTTATAGACGGTACAAAAATTACCAAAGCAAAACCCGATCCCGAAATATTTTTAAAAGGGGCACAGGCTATAAAAATACATCCACATAATTGTGTTGTATTTGAGGATGCTGAAGCTGGTATTGAGGCGGCAATTGCAGCGGAAATGAGATGTGTGGGAATAGGTAACCCGGTCAATCTTGGACATGCAAATGTTGTTATTCCCGGATTTAAAAATTTTACTGTTAAACAATTTATTGGATTACTGGAACATCCTGAACCATAATTGAATTTTGAAAAGCGGTTATTATGGATAAATATTATAAAAGCGACGAGTGGTGTATTATTGAAGAAGGTTTTGATCCGAAAAGACATAAATCCTCTGAAAGTATTTTTAGCCTTGGGAATGGTCATATGGGCCAGCGTGCAAATTTCGAAGAACGATATTCAGGAAAATCATTACAGGGAAGTTATATTGCAGGTATATACTTTCCCGATAAAACAAGAGTGGGTTGGTGGAAAAATGGTTATCCCGAATACTTTGCAAAGGTGCTGAATTCACCTAACTGGATTGGTATCGACATCCAGGTTAACCTTGAATACCTCGATTTGGCTAAATGTAAAATAACAGATTTCAAACGGGTTTTAAATATGAAGGAAGGTTACCTGCAACGTAGTTTTATTGCTGCCATGCCAACGGGAGAAAAAATTATGGTTGATACAATGCGATTTCTAAGTATGGATAATCCTGAAATTGGTGTTATAAAATATTCAATAACCTTGCTTAATGGTAATACTGATATAGTTTTTACTCCTTATATAGATGGCGATGTAAGAAATGAAGATGCAAATTATAATGAGAAATTTTGGAATATTTTGGAAACAGAATCAAACGAATGGGAAGGATTTCTTTTGTGCCAGACAAAAAAACTCGATTTTCAGGTTGGATTTGCAATGAAATTTAAAATAGAAATTAATGGAGAAAATTTTTCTGATTCGCCAACAATCATTAAAGGTCCTAAATATGCAGGCAATTCCTTAAAAGTTGTTTTAAAAGAAGGCGATAATACAGTTTTTTACAAGTATGTTTCAGTCGTAACTTCAATGGATTACTCTCCCAATCAGATTAGAATAAAAGCAACTGAGAAAGTGAACAAGGCATTTATTCAAGGTTTTGAATCGTTACTTGAAGCACACAGAAAAAAATGGTCAAATATATGGGTGCATAGCGATATTGTAATTAAAGGGGATATTGAGGCACAACAGGGAATCCGTTTTAATATTTTTCATTTAAATCAAACTTATACCGGTGAAGATGAACGCTTGAATATTGGGCCTAAAGGATTTACCGGAGAAAAATATGGTGGAAGTACTTATTGGGATACAGAAGCATATTGCATACCTTTTTTCATTTCCACGGCACCTTCAAAAGTTACACGCAATTTGTTAATTTATCGATATAAACATCTACCTAAGGCCATTGAAAATGCTGAAAAGCTTGGATATTCTGACGGGGCAGCACTTTATCCAATGGTTACTATGAATGGGGAAGAATGTCACAATGAATGGGAAATAACATTTGAAGAAATCCATCGCAATGGTGCCATTGCATTTGCAATATACAATTACATCCGTCATACGGGTGATGAGAAATACCTGGCTGAATATGGATTAGAAGTTTTAATTGCTATAGCTCGTTTCTGGTGTCAAAGGGTTAATTATTCAGGTGAGAAGAAAAAATATGTGATGCTGGGAGTAACAGGTCCAAATGAATATGAAAATAATGTCAACAATAACTGGTATACAAGCACTATTGCAAGCTGGTGCATAAGTTATGCTTTAGAGGTAGTTTCAAAGATTAAAAAAGAAAACCAGGATCGTTTTAATGAAATAGTTTTAAAAACCTCCTTTAATGAACTTTCAGAAGCTGCAAAATGGAAAGATATTATTGCAAAAATGTATTTTGCCTATGATGAAAAATTAAACCTTTTCCTACAACAGGAAGGATACATGGACAAAGAACAAATATTGGCCAAAGACCTTGATCCGTCTCAGCGGCCTATAAATCAACACTGGAGTTGGGATCGCATCTTGCGCTCCTGCTTTATTAAGCAGGCAGATATGCTTCAGGGGGTTTACTTATTCGAAGAAAGATTTGATACAGATTTTATCAAACGCCACTTCGAATTTTACGAATCACGCACAGTTCATGAATCTTCTCTTTCTCCGTGTGTTCATTCTATTTTAGCAGCACGTATCGGAAACGTGGAAAAAGCTTATGAACTTTATCTCAGAACTTCCCGGCTCGATATCGACGATTATAATCATGAAGTTCATGAGGGCCTTCATATTACAAGCATGGCAGGGACATGGATGTCAATTGTCGAAGGTTTTGGAGGTAAAAGAATGTTTAATGGAAAGCTGCATTTAAATCCCCGGATTCCCCAAAAATGGCTGGAATATTCATTTAGAATTTTATTAAATGAAAACGATCTGGTCGTTTGTGTTAATAAGGATTTTGTGAGTTTATTGTTTAAAGGGCCTGATCGTTCCATAGTTTCTGTTTATGGAAAAGATGTCTCTCTTATCCCGGATCAAATAATAAAAATTACAATGATAAAAAATAATAATTGATAATTTTAGCATGAGAATTAATAAAGAAACCAAAATCAATTACCTGATTTATTTTTATTTTTTCTGTCACGATACAGAGGAGATGACCAATGGGAACTTAGATAAAATTAAACTTTTAGAAATAAATCCTGTCCTTCCGCGTCGTATTATAAAACCAACGCTTTTATTAGAAAACAAGGTGAAAAGAAAAAAATCTTTTTTAGCCTTATGTGCATCGGAAGATATAGATAATACAAATAAATTACAATTGAATAATTTCTTCTTCGGTTATTTTCTTTTTATACATTAACCATAATATTTATTACAAAATGAAAACCCTAATGCTATTTGTTGTTTTAACAATAATTGTATTGCTTGGTATTATAGTATTTTTTTCCTGTACCGGAAAACCATCTTATATTCCCCAGGTTCGTTCGAATGTTCAACATGTTGAATGGAGTAAAAATGCTGTAATTTATGAAGCGAATATCAGGCAATATTCCAGGGAAGGAACATTTAAAGCCTTTGAGAAAGATTTACCAAGAATTAAATCTCTTGGTATCGATATTATCTGGCTAATGCCAATAAATCCTATTGGTGAAAAAAACCGCAAAGGAAAACTGGGTAGTTATTATTCCGTTAAAGATTATAGAAAAATTAATCCCGAATTCGGTACGATTAATGATTTTAAGAGTTTGGTAAAAGCAACCCACAACCTTGGAATGAAAATTATTATTGACTGGGTTCCTAATCATACTTCATGGGATAATGTATTGATTGCATCTCACCCTGAATACTACCTTAAAGATTCAACAGGAAAATTTGTTTCTCCTTTTGACTGGACCGATGTAATCCGACTCGACTACGCGAAACCAGATACCCGCCGGTATATGACAGAAACCATGAAATGGTGGTTAAAAGAAACAGATATCGACGGATTTCGATGCGATGTTGCCCACATGGTTCCGGTTGATTATTGGAACGAATGCCGGCAGACTCTTGATTCTGTTAAACAAATTTTCTTTTTAGCAGAATCCGATCAACCTTTTCTTCATGAGAAAGCTTTCGATATGACTTATGATTGGAGGTTCTTTCATACAATGAACGATATTGCAATAAATAAAAAGAAAGCAGGAGAAGTTTTTCGTCATTTTAACTGGGTAGATTCAATTTATCCGGGAAATTCATATTTAATGGAATTTACATCAAACCACGACGAGAATTCATGGAGCGGTTCGGAACACGAAAGGCTTGGAAAAGGAGCTAAAACATTTGCCGTGATTGCCGCTACCGTTCCTGGGATGTTGTTAATATATAACGGCCAGGAAGCCGCTTTTAAAAGAAGATTGAATTTCTTCGAAAAAGACAGTATTGATTGGGGACATTATAAGTTTTCTTCATTTTACCGTAAACTTATTAATTTAAAACACAAGAATAAGGCTTTATGGAATGGGGAGAATGGCGGTGAAATGATCCAGGTTCGTACAAACCAGGACACTTCTGTTGTTGCATTTATTCGTCAGAAAGACTCACAACGGGTATTGGTGATCTGCAATGTGAGACCAAGAAAAATAAATGTAAAATTAAAAGATAAATTTGCTGCAGGAACTTATAAAGATATATTTACGGACAAAGTTTTTGAAATTCTCCCAAAACATAAATTCAAACTCGAACCCTGGGAATATATGGTATTGGAGAATGAATAATATGCCAATATTTTCAATGTAAATTCAGGCATTCTATATTATTAAAATATAAAAATGGTTTTAAATCTGATGTGAAATATATTTTATAAATGCACAAACCTGTCGAGGCCGGCGCCATTAGTTATGGTATCGCCAAAAAGAGTTGTTATGGCAAAATTTACTTTAATTTCCCTGTCGCAAACGCTATAATGTCCCTGGCCTTTCACATAAACAGTTTCACCATCTAAATTAAAAGAGGCAGGAACTATTTTTACAATTTCATCTTTGTCTTCACTAAGCACATATTTTAACTTCCAGCCGGTAATAAAAAAGTTGTTATTTTCAATGGTATCCCCTCCGACATAAGTAATATTGACTTTGTAAGGAAAGTAATTCATTTCGTAACAATTAAATTGCCCGTTTCCTAAAAGCTGTTCCATATTGAACGGCGTAAAACACGATATTTTTATAGAAAAAGAATCAGAAGTTCCCTGAACTCCACCCCATGTCGTTTCAGTAACAGTAATAAGGGCATTGGTGTCTTTTTCAGAATTGGCTTTAATTACAGCGATAAATGGATGACCTTTATCTTCTGTAATGGTTAACGGGCCTCTTACAACAACCCAATCATACTTTGATCCTCCTCTTGGGATCGCAAAATATTGCGAAGTATCGATATTATTTCCTTTTATTGAATCAGACCCGGTTATAATTTGTTTCCCCGGAAATACCTTTGCCCAGTCGTATTCATCTTTTTGTTTACAGGACAGAATAATTAATGAGAGAATACCGACAGTTATAAATTTATTTAAGTAATTTTTCATATTTATTTTCTTAAATGTTCAGATTTTTTTATTTAAACCAGCCGCCATTAGAGACATTGATACCATCCTCATTGCTTGTGCCCCCAAAAGTATAATAATCCATATTTAAGGTTTGTAATTCCAAACCGGGAATCGGATAATGAAGAAAAGTCCCGGGCTGTAATATATCCCTTCGGCGCATATCGCAAAAACCAAGCATAAATCCCTGTGCAATCAGTTCTATATCCCTTTCATAGAAAATTGCGTTCAATACTTCAGTTTTAAGGGCGGATAAAGGAATTTCAGACAAATGTCCACGAGCAATCCTTGGTTTTTTGTGATCATTCAAAATGGCAATGGCATTTGAAAG
>Ga0182021_10006498_pt1 | contig 13887 bp, 10 predicted proteins | sample 612E3MmetaG_FD_120493 | JGI IMG/M metagenome (GOLD analysis project Ga0182021, IMG submission 120493) | Permafrost microbial communities from Stordalen Mire, Sweden - 612E3M metaG (Illumina Assembly) | ecosystem: Environmental > Terrestrial > Soil > Wetlands > Permafrost | place: Sweden...
CATGCAGTTCGTGAACGCCAACGTCGCAAAGGAAGCTGGGCGCCTCCATCGGTGGCGTGATCGTCTCTGGTCGCGCCGCTATCGTTCCATTGTCGTCGCCGACGAGAAAGCTGCCCATGCACGCCTGCGCTACATCCTGGCCCACGGCGCGAAAGAAGGGCTTGTCGGAATATCGGGCGAATGGCCAGGCCCCAACTGCATCGCCGCCCTCACCACCGGCGAGTTGCTGCGCGGAACTTGGTTCGACCGCAGCGCCGAGTACATCGCTCGTCAGCGCCGCGAGTCCGTCTTGCCGTCGCAGTTCGCCACCACCTTCGACGTGAAACTCACCCCTTTGCCGTGCCTGCTGCACCTCACGGAAGACCAGCGCCAGGCCGACTGCCGCCGCATCGTCAAGGAAATCCAAGCTGCGGCCGAGGCCGAAAACAAAGCCAAAGGTCGAGCGCCCATGGGCGTCACCGCCATCTTGGCCCAGGACCCGCACAGCCGTCCCGCCACCACCGACCGCAGCCCCGCGCCATTCGTCCACGCATCAGACGAGAAGACTGAACTCGAATTCCGCGCCCAGTACCGCACCTTCGTCGACGCCTTCCGCGCCGGCGCCGAGCGACTGCGTGCCCGCGCACAAGAGTTGGCGGAGATGTTTCCCCTGTGGGCCTTCCCGCCAGCCCTGCCGTTCAATGCCCCGGCCTGACCGGCACCGGGCGCCATTGCGCTGACGAGCACACGGACCGGGCAGCGAGAAAAGAGCCCTGTCCGCCATCTGCCGACGACGGAAACGCACACCCTCCCGGGCTCGATCTCCGTCTTCCCCAGAGCAACGACGGCCCTCCTACGCCTGCCGCCGCCGTCTCGGCCGTCACTTCCACCGCCTACGCCTGCGGCCGTCCCTGCGGCCGTCGCGCCTGCGGCCGTCGCGGCCGTCACTTCCGCCAGCCACCACCTCCATCAACGGTGGCGGCGGGCACCATCCGTCGTGGATTCAGGCAAACTCCAGCAAAATCCAGCAAAGCGCTCCAGCAAAACGCACGCTCCAGCAAGACGCTTCAGCAAAACTCCAGCAAAACTCCAGCAAAACTCCAGCAAAACGCTGGCACCGCCCAGCTCCAGCAAAACGCTGGCACCGCCCAGCAAAACGCTGGCACCGCCTGCGCAGCGGCGCCCAGCAAAACGCGGCGCCCAGCAAAACGCTGGCACCGCCTGCAGCGCGCGCAAAACGCTGGCACGCAAAACCCAGCAAAACGCTGGCACCGCCTGCCCAGATGGTGGAGAGGCACGGATCTGGCTTGTCCTGGCTCCCCACCGACACCTTGAAAGGGGTGAGTGGGTCTCCCCTTCTCTTGCCTACGATCAACTACAGTTCGGTTACGGTTCCGTCGCCGCCCGCGGCCGACCGTCGTGGCTGCCCACGATTCGGTAGGAGCGCACAGTGCTCTCCATGGCCAACAGCACCGAGCCGGTCAGCTCGGCGCGATCGGCGAGGGTCGAGGGAACAATGGCCACCCCGTGGGGCAAAAGCGCGTGGTGCGCGACCGAAGCGCGGACTGCGTGCAAGAAGGGCTCGCCTGCCTCGATCACCGGACCACCGAGCACGATCATCTCGGGGTTGAGGATATTGAGCAGGAATGAGATGCCGCGGCCCAAATGCTCGCTCGACTGGGCCAGGATGCGCTTGGCGACCGCGTCGCCTTCTGCCGCCGCCGCTGCGATCCCGGCCACGTCGAGCCGGCCTTCCACGCGCGACAACCGGGTGGCCTGCTTGCCCTCGATGGCGTCCTGGGCCGCGCGAAGAAGCGCCATGGTCGAGGCCACGGTTTCCAGGCAGCCACGCCGGCCGCACCCGCACAGCGGCCCATCCTCGCTCACCGGACAGTGGCCGATCTCGCCGGAAAATCCGCTTTGCCCGTGAAACAGCCGCCCGTCGATCACGATGCCCGCGCCCACGCCGCTGCCCACGTACAGCCACACATAGGAACGCACGCCACGCGCGGCCCCCACCCTGCCCTCGGCCACGGCCGAGGCTTGCGTGATGTTGTTGACCACCACCGGCACGCGCAGTTCGTCCTGCAGGACCTCACGCAAGGACACGTCTTGCCAGGCGAGGTTGGGCGCCAGCACGCACACTCCGCTTTCCTGGTCGACCAGTCCCGGCACGGTCGCGCCCGCGGCCGCCACCCGCGCCCGGGGAATCTTGGCCGCCTGCAAGGCTTCACTGACCATGGACCGCACCACCTTGCCCACCCGTGCCGGCGCATTCCGCAACGACGGCCGGCCGCGCACCACGCGGATCACGCCGCGCGCGTCGGCCACCGCAATGCGGGTCGCACGCACGCCGAAGTGGATACCCAGATAGGCGGCCGAGGCGTCGTTGAATTCCAGCAACCGCGCCGGTCGGCCCCCGCCCGAGAGCGACTCGCCCAGCCCCACCTCGCGCACAGTTCTCTCGCCGATGAACTCATCGATGATGGTCGAGACCGTGGGCTTGGTGAGTTTCGAACGGCGGGCCAGCTCTGTGCGCGAAACCCGTCCCGCGCGCCGGACCAGGTCCAAGATGATCGACCGGTTGATCTCCCGGATGGCCTGGTTGTCGCCCTTTCCCAGCATGGCTGCCTGCCGCTTGCGCATGTTGGCTCAGATTGGGAGGGCCCGAGGATGGCTTCGCTTGCCCACGACGGAGCCAGCGTACTTTTTGCGACCAGCGAAGACAAGGCCGTTTGCGAGGTAAAAGCCCTTTCCGAAATGGCGGCTTCCCGTTAGGCTCGCGCCAATGTCCACGCAGATCCTCTGTCGCTGCGCGCTGCTCGGTCTGATGCTCGGCGGGTGCATCAAGCGAACTGCAGCTCCTCCCTCCTCGCCGGGCTCCGATACGCCGCAGGCCTCGGCCCTGCTCGAGGCCGCCAATGCCCGCATCGCCAACGTGCCTCGGGTCGACCTGCTGTGCGGCCGCGGGCTGCGCGACTTCGTCGTGCAGGGCGAAATTCAGAAGATCGAATCCAGCCAGGTTTCCGTGCAGGGGCAGCCCTTTGGCGAGGCCACCCGCCTTCGGATCAAACAAGGCTCGGGCCTAGAGTATGCGGTCCAGTTCCAGGCCTCGACCTGCGCGCCGGTCCAGGCCGGCGACATCTTGCTGGCCACCTTCTACCTCCGCGCTGAGGTGCCCAAAGACGACGGCGTGGGCGAGACGTCCTTCGTGTTCGAGCTGGGCAAGCCACCCTACACCAAATCCGTGGAATACCCGGTCCAGGCCCTGGCCGAATGGACCAAGGTGCAAATCCGCTTCCCATCTGTGGAGGCCTACGCGCCCGGCGAGGCGCACGTGAATTTCCACCTCGGCTACGATACAGAGACCATCGACATCGCCGGCGCTACCGTCGAGAACTTCGGCAGGCGCATTCCCCTCAGCCAGTTGCCTAACACGCGCGCCGCCGACCGCCATCGTGAGAAGGCCAATGCGACCCTGGCCGCCGCCCGCGACCAGGCAGCCCTGTCAGGCCCGCCCACCGAGGGCGGCGAGCTGCGTTTCGAGGTCAACCCCAAGTCCGTCATCCGCACCATCAGCCCCTATGTCTACGGAATTAATTCGCAGAAGATTGAGGGCTTCGGTGCCACGGTTCGCCGCATGGGCGGCAATCGACAGAGCGCCTACAATTGGGAAATCAACGCCTCCAATGCCGGCAGCGACTACCAGCATTCCAGCGATGAGTGGGCCTGCACGGCCATGGGCTATCGCAATTGCAGCACGCCCGGCGCGCAGTTCCTGGATTTCGTGCAGGAAAACCGGGCCGCAGGAATGGAATCGATCGTGACCATCCCGATGCTCGACTACGTCAGCGCCGACAAGTTTGGCTCGGTGGCCGAGAACGAAAAGGCGCCCAGCCCGCGCTGGGCGCGCTCATTCCCAAAGAAATCTGGCCCGTTTCCCCTGTCCCCCGATCTCAACGATGGCAAAGTCTACCAAGACGAGCTCGTCAATCTGCTGGTGAACAAGCTGGGCCAGGCGGACAAGGGCGGCGCCAGATTCTACTCGCTCGACAACGAGCCGGCGCTTTGGTCGGGTTTGCACGTGCGAGTTCACCCTCAGAAAACCACCTACAAGGAGATCATCGAGCGCAGCGAGGCGACCGCGGAGGCCATCCTGGGCGTGGATCCAACCGCGTTCGTACTCGGTGGTGTCATGTTCGGCTGGAGCGAATTCCAGACCCTGGACGCGGCCCCCGACGCGACCGAATGGAACAAGAAGTACGACCGCTATCTCGACTACTTCTTGGCCGAGGCAAAGAGGCTGGAAGCCAAGCATGGAAAGCGCCTGGTCCACGCCCTGGATGTCCACTGGTACCCCGAGGATCGGGGAAGCAAGCGCATCACCGAGAAGGACGTGTCAGCCAAGACCATAGCCGCACGTTTGCAGGCGCCGCGCAGTTTTTGGGATCCTGACTACAATGAGACCGGGATCGGGGACTCCAGGGGCAAGCCCCTGCGCCTCATCCCCTGGCTGCTGGAACGCATCGCCGAGCGATACCCGGGCACCAAGTTGACCATGACCGAATACAACTTCGGCGCCGGCGAGCACATCTCGGGCGGACTGGCCCAGATCGATGTGCTGGGGATCTTCGGGCGCGAGGGAATGTACATGGCCAACTACTGGGGCGACAACGCCGGCAATACGGTCCTGCCCCCCTATACGCAAGCGGCTTACCGCATGTATCGCAACTACGACGGCAAGAACGGACGATTTGGCGACACGGCCGTGACGGCGACCACTGACAATGCCAAGGCGTCTATCTACGCAGCGGTGGATGCAAAGAAGGCGCTCACCATGATCGTCATCAACAAGGAACTGCACACCGCTTTCGCCGGCAAGATCCACGTCGCCGGCGCGGAGTGCAAGACAGCCGATGTATTCGTGCTCAATGGCAGCGAGCCGACTATCCGCCCCATGCCCGCGGTCGCCGTCAAGGACGACCAAATCGACTATCGCCTGCCGCCGCTTTCCGCGACGCTGTTCGTCTGTCGGCCGTAGCGGCGACCTGCGGTCGCCCTTTCTCGCCGCCCGGCACTGGATCGGTTCGTGAACGAGCGACCCAGCGGGGCGACCGCAGGTCGCCCCTACCCGGGAAACGCCGGCTGGCTCCGTCTCAGTTGCTGACGAACGAGACGTTGGTAATGGTCAGTGCGACGCCGGTGCAGCCCGACTGGCCCCCATCGCCGACTGGCGCGGGAGAGTCGAACTGCCATTGCAGTCCTACGATCTCGTTCGCGATGGACGTCGCGGTGGTTAGCTGGCCGCCTTTCAGGTCCGAGAAGTGGACGGTGACTGGACCGGTGGTGCTTGTCAGTTTCACTCCCGGGAACACGTAGCAACCCGTGGTGCATCCTCCCACCCCCCCCGGGCCCGGCTCTTTCTCGTCAAAGGTCTGCACGTAGAAATAGAGGTCACAACCCGCTACGGTTCCGCCCAACGTAAATTGCACGCCTGTGTAGACCGTCGTGTTCACGCATTGATCGAACGACATGCCGCCGCCGGCGTAGTCACTGGCGGCCACATCGCCAGAGAGGACCATGTCCTGGTTGGTCGCGTCGACTGTCGCGTTCATCGTCTTCCGACCTAGGGGGTCGGTCGCCGGGAACGTGCTGGCGGTCCCCGCAAAGGGAAAGATGCTGCCCGTGAGGACGCCAATCGTTCCCCACTTGCCACCTCCAAGGGCGCCGTGCCATCCGGCAGGACCGGACGAGAAATCCGTAATCAGTGCCGTGGCGGGCGAAAACGCCGGCGTGCACGAGGGGCCCGTCGAAGTCCCGCTCGTCCCGGCCACGGCTGTGGTCCCTCCTGCAGTCGTGGTGCCGCCCGTCGGCGTAGTCGTCCCACCGCTGACAGGCGTTCCTCCGGTCTGGGTCGTGCCCCCGGCCGCCGACGTTCCTCCGGCCGGGGTGCCCCCGGTCCCGGGCCGGGTGTCCGAGGATCCGCAATTGGCCGCCGAAGCGGCCAGGGCCAACACGCTTGAGATGATCAGATACCGTTGCACTTTCACAGCTGTCTTCTCCATGAGTGAACTCCTTTCATTGGCTAGCGCTTGTGGCGGCATCCGACACGCCGTTGCGCCGCACTCGATAGAATCGAAGGTCGTCAATCCAGTAGTCAATCCAGCCAGCATCCCAGGTCAGGCGCACCACCGACACCGATGAGGTGTCGAAGAATTGCCATCGCTTCGCCCATCCTTGCTGCAACATTTCAGTGAAGGGCACTAGGTAGAGCCGCCACTCGGTCGTCAGGTGCAGCGGAAACGTCCAGTAGTCCCCACACCCCTGGTCCGACTCGGCCGGGGGCGAATCGGGCAAGCCGTTTGGATCGGGCTCACCTGATGCAATGTCATAGTGGTGGTCGGGATCGGGATCCCAGCAGTAGCTGCCTTGTGCCCCGCTGCGAAAGGCATACGGCGTGCAAGGTCGGCCATAGAATTGCGGATCGTTTCCGTCCTGCGGATAGGCGGGGTACACCTCGTCACATCGGCTGGTGTAGCACTTGTTGGTGGCCTGGATAGCGCTGCCAGAAGTGGTCTGGGGCTGTGATTCCACCGCCGGATCCCAACAATAGTATCCTCCGACATCCGTGTCGCTTCCTCCCCAGTAGGTGCAGGGCCTACCGTTGGTGCAGCCGCATTCACGGGACCGCTCACAGTAGTGCATTGAGGGTGGATCGCCTTTGCGATACTGCTTGTAGTTAACGTCCTCGTCAACGTACTTGTTGCCCACTAGCACGCGAAGCAACGGTTGGCTGTCTGGCGCGCGCCTGGCCCAGACCGCAACGCCATCCCACTGGCTCATGTTGAGAGTGAGTCCCATGACGGGATCTTCCGAACCGACTGGCGGACAGTAGTCATGAAGGATTGTTGTACACAGTCCATCGTCCTGGTTGAGATGTTCCATGGCCACGCCGATCCCGCCGCCCCAACCGAGATAGGGTCCGCCCGACATATGCAAGACGTGATTGGGCTGGTCCGGCATGTCTGGATCACACAGATTGGAAATCGTCGCTATAGGTTGATACCCAACTGGCGCCTGCATCCCGTCGCGGTTGGCGTACACCTGGGCAGTCGCATCCGTGTACCCGTACACGTATTGGCCGATAGGCCCCTTCTCGTTCTGATTCACGTCGCTGATTGGGTCGTTGCTTGTCTGCTCGAAGTTGGCAATCGGGTGGGGAAAAAACTCCAGCCCCGATTCGGCAGCCTGAACTTCCGCGCAGCTCATTGGCTGCGGCCCTGGATCGGGGTTGCAGGATGTCGGCTTCACACAGAAACCCGGCGATGTGCCGGTGGCCTGCGCGTCGGTGGCCTGCGCGTCGGTGGCCTGATTGCCCGCAGTGGGTATGCAGGCCGCCAGAGCGCAGGACCCGGCCAGCAGCCTGCGCCGCAGTTCAACTCGGTTTGCCTTTACCCGCGCCACGGTTCTCACCACCACATGCGCGCGGACAGGGACACCATGTCGCCGTCCGGAACCACTGAGACGTCTTCGAGCGCTGGCTGGCCCACCCGCGCAGTCGTCCATGGGCCATTGAACCAGTGTGAATACTGCAAGACAACCTGATCTGTGGATTGCCAGCCAGTGTGGAAGATAAGCCGCGGCGAAAGCACTGAGAAGCTGTAGCGCGCGTCGGCCAGGTTGGGGTCCACGCGATCGAAGCGCATCGAAGCCGCCAGCCAGGAAAGCAGGCTGTAGGTTGCCTCTATGCCGAACTTGGTCTTGGTGACGTTGTCGAACTTGATCCGGCTGTCTTGGCTCTTGGGATCGACGGACATGTACGTGCTCGTCTTGTCCGCGCTCGACACATGGGTCCCCATCCAGAACAGACTGACGAACAGATCCGGACCGTCGCCAGAGAAGGGCACGGGATAGCTGACCAACCGGCCAATACTCAGATCGTACTGTCCGCCCCAGGTAAGAAGCTGGCCAGTACCGCCGCTCAAGGGGCCAAGATAGTTGTCCATCAGCCCCTTGCCGCCCAGCGTGTTGAGGACGCTGAAAACCCGGCTTACGGTTCGCGCTTGCAGGGCATCGGTATACGACAGCGCCTCATAGAAATGGCCGAAGCGCCCCAAATTAAGCCGCACGTCCCCTGCATACACATCGATGCGCCCGTCTGGGGCCGCGGATCCTGCGTGCTCGTCTTGACTAAAGGCGCGCAGATAGTGTGCCCCGACCATCACCCAGTTGGAGTAGCCCACGCCCGCGTGCACATGGGCCACGAAGCTGCTACCCGCACCCGGGTCCGCCCAGTTGTTCCACACGTCCGGCGTGATGCTGGACCCTGCGACGTTGGTCTGACCATGCACGCCTTCTTCCAGCATGAAGGTGAACTTGCGCCACCCTGTCCTGACCGCCACATGCTCGCCCACGCCGTTGATGCGCGCGATAAGAGGCGTGCCGTAGCGTCCCTCGTCGTACTCGCCGGTGGTGCCGTAGCGAAGCGTATAGGCGCCCAGCAGCGCCTGCATGTGAACCTTTTCGCCCAGGGGAGGCAGAATGCTAAGGAAGACATCCGTAATTCCCAGCTGGCTGGCTGGTTCGATGAAGCTCTCAGACACATTGGCCTGCTTGGCCAGGATGCTCACGTTGGCGCTGATGATGCTGTTACCTTCGAAGAAGTTGAGCTGGGCATAGGTGGTGGGCACCACCCCCGTGTGGGAGAAGGTTTCCAGATCGTCGGGCACCACCGGGGGCGCGTGCAGCACGGTCTTGTTCTGCCCAGGCAGGGGATTGGGCCGCGTGTTGAACCCCATGTTCAAGGGCGCCAAGATGTAGCCGTGAAAATCGAACCGCCATTCACCCTCGCTGAGCGAGCGCTGGCCAAAGGCCGGGGTCAGTCCGCCAGGCATGGCCGCCACCTGGGGCAGCGTGGGATCGAGACTCAGCGAAGGGTCGAAGCGCAGCCCTTGGGCAAGCGCATCGGGCGACGTGACCACTGCACCTTGCTGCGCGTGGGCTGGGCCGGCGCTCGCCAGCGTCACGCCCGTCGCCCCAATCACCAGCGCCCGCAAAGCGCGTATGTTGAACCTGTCATCCATGGTTACCACCACATGTTCACGTTGAAGACGATTAGGTTTGCGTCGAGGCCCACATCTTTCGCCAACAAGGAGCTGGTCTCCGGGTGACTGCGCGGACCATAGAACCACCTGCCGTAAATGATCGAGATCGACTCACGACTGACCCAGTTGGTGCGAAATATCACCCGCGGCGCCAGCACGTAGAAAGTCTCCCCCAAGTCCTTGGAATTGGGCACCACGCAGTCGGCGCGCAAGGCCACGCCCACCCACGGGCGCATGGTGTAGATCGACTCAACCCCGAACTTGTAGCGCGCGCGATGATTGAACAGGTCGACGTCAGCCGGCAAAGAAGTCGGGGCAATGGGGGTCGAGCCGACGGGGCCCGTGCCTGGCGCCGTGAGCGTGTTGGTCAGCGTGTAGGCCATGACAAAGCCTGCATTGATGGCCACGTCAGGGGCGTCAGACGAGTACGACGGTCGCAACATGCGGCCTAGGCTGGTGTTGTAGTTGAGCCCCATGGCAAAGAGCTTGCCATTGCCATGGCTGTCCGGGCCCCACCAACGGTCAGTCAGATTGTTGCCCTCGCCGCCAAAAGTATTGAGCCCACGGAGGAGGAAGGCATTCTCGCCCCGGACATATGAAAATCCCACGCCGACAGAGCCCCACGACGCGTTGCGGGCGTTGGCGTCCCACCCGAGCACGGTAATATTCCCATCCTTGATCTGATTTTCGAAAACCTCGCGCGTGGTGCCGTTGTCTTGGAACTGCTGCGAACGATCATCCTGCGCCCAGTTGTAGAGGTAGTGCAACCCGGTGTGGAACTGAGTATCACCCGTCCGGCGCAGGACCACGTGGGCGTGGTGCACCCAGGCCGCCGGCAGCACAGGATTGGCACCGCCGTTGCCGCCAGTGGGAACCACGTTCCACGGCACGTTGCCGTTGCGACTGCCTACAAACCCGTGCTCCACGAACAACGTCCAGGTTGGTTGCAGGCGGTATTCGATGATGGTCAGCTCGCCGACCCCGCGAGGCGATCCAATCATGGGATTGGTGTACATGCCCAGCCCGTACTCGGCGAGGCTGCCATAGAAGGGACCGAAATAGCCAGTCATCACGCGCGGTCGCAGCGGACCGATGGCCGGGATGTTGAATTCCAGAAAGGCGTTCATGAGAAAGATCTGACCGCCGATCTGGTAGTACGTGGTCGGCGCAGTGGGATTCCAGGTGTTCAGGCTCACGTTGGCGCTGACCACGCCATTGCCGTAGGTGAAATTCAACGCCACCCACTGCCCTGGTATGGTGTTGGTGCCCACGAACGACGCGTATTCGTCGAGAGTCTGCTGTGGCGCGTGGATGACCGTCTTGCTCTGGCCGGCCACGGGGTTGGTGCGCTCGCCGATGCTGCCCTGGAAACTGACGGTCATGAATCCGCTGAAGCGCGGAGTCCACTGTCCGAACGGCATCGGTGCCGCAAATCCTGGCGTGATGCCTCCTGGAGAGCCACCGACTCGCGGCGAAAGGGGCGACAAGACCAGCGCCTGGTATGCGCGGTAGCCAGGCACATACCCTGCGCCTTGCAGTTCGTCCACATGGGAACCCTGGGAGGGTTCCCAAACCCTTCGGCCCCCCACGCCCACCTCCACCCCGCTCGCTTCGCTCGGCCTCGCGCGATGGTCCGCCGCCGGCAAAGCCGGCGGGCTCCCCACGCGATTCGTGTCGTCGTCGGGGGCCGGGGCCGGCGCCGCAGCCGAGGCCGGCGCCGAGGCCGGTGCCTCGGTCGGTGCCGGTTGGGCGGGGCTGGGCTCGGCTGGCGCTGCCGGTGGCTCCGCCGCGGCGGGCGCATCGGCCGGTCCGGTCGGCGCAGGCTCAGCCGACACGGCCGCCTCAGCCGAAGGGCCGGCGAGCGGCAGGGCCAGCAATTTCAGGATAAGGAGCGCGCAGATCACACCGCGACCAAAGGGGAGGTTGGTAAGAGCCTCTTACCAAGTTACGGGCGGGCTTACCATCGTTTTCTTTGGCCTGGCCAACCGCCGCCTGATGTATAGTTCTGCGCAGGCCATGTCTCGTTTTCTATCGTGGTTTCTTGTGCTGGCGAGCGCCTCGGGCTGCATCGGCGTCTCACAAACGCGCGCGTCTGGCGGCGCCCTGGGCGCGGTCGACGTCGCGAGCTGTCGGCTGGGTACGCGTCCCGCGGACGACGGCATGATTGATGACTTCGAGGACGAGAACACCGACATCAGCGCAATAGCAGGCCGCAATGGCTACTGGTGGACCAAGCACGACGACAAGGGATCGACCATCGGGCCCGATCCCTTCATCCCGAGTGAAGCTGGGACCGACGGCTCGGGCCTGGCCCTGCGAGCAATGGGCAAGACCGCCATCGGCGCGCCACAAGAGGCATGGGGCGCGGGCTTCGGCCTGATGCTGCTCACCCGCAAGGATGGCGTGTACGACGCTTCCAAGTACGTGGGCGTTTCCTTCAGGGCCAAGGCGGGCGCGAATTCAACCCACCAGATCCGTTTCGCCATCGGCGACGTGAACACGCACCCCAATGCCGGGGTCTGCAAGGTCTGCTGGAATCACTTCGGCAAGGATGTGACGGTGACCAACCAGTGGAAGGAATTCCGGGTTCTGTTTTCCGAGCTCCAGCAGCCAGCCGGCTGGGGCGATCCCCGTCCTGCGGCGCTGACGCCTAGCAAGCTGGTCTCCATAGATTGGTCCATCGCCGGTGGACAGACCTACGACCTGTGGATCGACGACATCCAGTTCCTCGCTTGCAAGTAGGAAGCAAGCTTTTTTCACCACAGAGAGCACAGAGGTCACAGAGCCGGATCGGAAGGGAAAGGGTTAGCTTCCGTCCGATCCGAACCCCTTCTTCCTTTCCGGCCTCTGTGTTCTCTGTGCCCTCTGTGGTGAAAAAAGCTAACTATCCGCCACCGGAGATCCCGTCGCTGCGGTTGCATCCACGCGCGCGAAGGACGCGGCCAGGGCTCGGTGCTCGGGCGTGCCCAGGCGAGCCAGAAATTCGTTTCGCTCGGCCGGCATGCGCGGGTTCAGCAGAGCCTTGAATCGCGCCCCGCGCGCGGCGCTCTCCTGCACGCGCGCGCGCACCTCGGGCCGCGTTTCAGCAGCGCGCACCAAGGCCGCCAAGGCCGCCTCCTGCCGCGCCCGCGGCTCGCGCACCAGAAAGTGGTCCACGCCTGCCAGCAGGCTTTGTACCACCAGTTCCTCGATGGGCCAGCGGTCGGCCACGGCACGCATGCCCAGATCGTCGCTGACCAGTAGGCCAGCAAAACCCAAATCGCCGCGCAGGATGTCGCGTGCAATCCGCCGCGAAAGCGTGGCAGGCATTTGCGCATCCCAGGCCGGGTACATCACATGCGCAGTCATGATCGCCGACAAACCCGCGGCCACCGCTGCGGCAAAGGGCGCCAGCTCCACGGCGCGCAAACGGGCGTCGTCATGAACCACCACGGGCAAGTCTAGGTGCGAGTCGGTTTGCGTGTCGCCGTGGCCGGGGAAATGCTTTCCACAACCGAGCACGCCCGCCGCGCGCAACCCGCGCCAGAAGGCCAGCGCGTGCGTCGCCGCAGCCGCGGGCGTCGCACCAAAGGACCGGTTGCCAATGACCGGGTTGGAGGGATTGGTGTGCACGTCGAGCACCGGGGCGAAATTCCAGCCGATGCCCAGGACCGCCAGTTCGTCCCCCAGTGCACGTCCCACAGCCTCGGTGCGCGCGGGATCGCCGGCCGCAGCCACCGAGAACATGTCGGGCCACACGGTGAGCGGCTGGCGCAGCCTCTGCACCAATCCGCCCTCCTGGTCGACGGAAACCGCCAGCGGGAATCCCGCCGGACTGGCCCTGCGCAGGGTCCGCACCAGCTCCGCCACCTGCACCGGCTCGACGATATTGGGTCGAAACAACATGACCCCGCCGACTTCCGATCGCGCAATGCGGCCCAGCAATTCGGCCGGGGCCTCGGGCCCGTCGAAGCCGACCGACAGAAGCTGGCCACACAGGGTGCGAAGGGTGGCGGAGGTCACGCGAGTATCATAGCGAGAACCTTGGCCGCGCGGGCAACCTGTTGTTATAAGGTGCGCCTACCTAGGAATGTTGCGATGACCAAGCTCAAACACCTCCGTGCTCCCCACGCGGCCAAGACCGGGCCTCGCCTGGCTTCTTCTCTTGTCTTCGCAACCCTCCTGGGCGGCGCGGGCGCTGCCTGGGCTCAGATGGGAGCCATGCCGGGCGGTATGTCTCCCGGTGGCATGGGGGCCCCACCCCCGGCCGGCCAAGAAAAAGAGGAGGGCCCAGCCGAAGCCGCGCCTGAGGAGGAAGGCAAGGCAGCGGACGACGCCGGCCCCCAGGCGGGCTACACCAACCAGCACCGGCGCCGCACCCAGGTGATCGAGCTTGATGGCTACTTCCGCACGCGCGCCGAGTTGCTACACAATTTCAACTTGGGCCTGGGCTACGCGAATAGCACCGATCCATCTTCTGGCTACCCGCCTTTCCCCACGCCGCTCGAGTGCGGCACCAACTCCGGTGGCTGCGCGCAGAAGAACCTAGGCAACACCAACATGCGCCTGCGCCTTGAGCCCACCATCAACATTACGGACCAAGTTCGCGTGGTGGCTCAGATCGATGTGTTCGACAACCTCATCTACGGCTCCACGCCCGACTCGCTGATTTCGGCGTCGCAACCAGCTCTGCGCACCAACTTGGCGCCGACCGGAATCCTGTCGAACTCCCAGACCACGCCCGGCTCGAACACCTTCACCTCGGCCATCAGCCCCAAGCGGGTGTGGGGCGAGGTGGACAGCCAGATCGGCTCCCTGCGCTTCG
>Ga0182021_10006501_pt1 | contig 13885 bp, 11 predicted proteins | sample 612E3MmetaG_FD_120493 | JGI IMG/M metagenome (GOLD analysis project Ga0182021, IMG submission 120493) | Permafrost microbial communities from Stordalen Mire, Sweden - 612E3M metaG (Illumina Assembly) | ecosystem: Environmental > Terrestrial > Soil > Wetlands > Permafrost | place: Sweden...
ACACCTTACATTGCTTTTAAAGTGGAAGAATTTTCTCATTGGTAACTTTCTGATTTGTACAATTCTTGCAATTGTGATAAGCTTGTTATTACCACAATGGTATAAATCTTCAACGGTTTTATTGCCGCCCAAACAACCAGATATTTTATCCAGCCTCAGTAGCGGGGTCTCTTCGCTGAAAGGACTTGGAAGTATCGGTAAACTTGCTGGACTTGGGCAAAAACAATCGAATTATAATTATTATGCAATTTTAAAAAGCAGAACAGTCAAAGAAGCGGTGGTCAGAAAATTCAACCTTTTTTCTGCATATGAGATAGCAGATTCCTCGATGGAAAAAGCTATCAAGAGTCTCGAATCGAATGTCTCTTTTGAAGACCTCGAAGATGACAACATTATTATTGAGGTTTACGATAAAGACCCTTTGCGTGCATCTGATATGGCTAATTATTTTGTAGAATTACTAGACGATGTAAATACTCGGCTTGGAACACAGGAAGCCAGGAATAACAAAGAATTTATAGAAGAAAGATTGAAAGATGTTAAGTCAAGATTGGCGGCAGTAGAAGATTCGCTCAGCGATTATCAAAAACATTCAGGATTCATGCTGACAACCGAACAAACCTCTAGCGTGGATGCGTATGCTTCACTTTATGCAATGAAAGCAAAAAAAGAAATCGAGGCTGCTGTTTTACAAAGGAATACTACGCCGGACAATGAAAACCTTCGTCAATTACAAATGGAAATTAGTATTCTCTCTGCCAAGTTGGCTACGATTCCAGGTATGGGTTTGCACTCTTTACGTCTCTATAGAGATGTGGTGATTCAGCAAAAGTTGTTGGAATTTTTAGTTCCGTTGTTTGAACAGGCAAGGATTGATGAACAAAAAAATATTCCCGTTCTCCTTGTGCTGGATAAAGCAATCCCAGCCGAGAGAAAATCGAAGCCTCAGCGATCTTTAATAGTTTTCTTAGCTGCATTTTTTGCATGCACGGGCTCTATATTATTGATTTTCGTCATGCACGGTATAATGAGATCTGAGATCACTGAAAATGTGATCATTAAAAAGCTAAAAAGCATTGTCTATAGTATTGCTTTGTTTTATCGTATCCCAATAAGCAAGTGAATGAATGTAATGAGCCAATTAAAAGCTCGAGAATCTTCAAGATCTTTCGTTCTTTTTAAAAACAGCAGTTACAATGTTTTGTCCCAGGGGCTGATTATTATCCTTTCGCTTTGGGCAATTCCGATACTTGTTCATGGAATGGGAAATGAAAGGTTCGGATTGCTGGCCATTCTATGGTCAATAGTCGGTTATTTCAGTTTATTGGATTTTGGAATTAGCCGTGCCACAACAAAATTTCTTTCCGAGGCTATCGCTCATCAGGATAAAAAACACTCTCTGAAAATTATTGGAGTTTCTTTACTCATTGTATCTATTGTCGGTCTCGTCAGTTTGTTCATATTTATTGGTATTACACCCTATCTCCTTTCGCATCTTTTTAAAGTTTCACCATTATTGTACGATGAAGCAAAGTCGGCGTTTGTGTATTCTGCGTTAAGTATACCTTTTATGTTGATATTTGGGATTATCAAAGGAATTCAAGTAGCATACGAGCGATTTGATCTGATGAATATTTATCAGGGATTATCAGGAATTATCCAATGGGTAGGCTCTGTGCTTCTTATTTGGTTAGGGTTTGGACTGAAGGAAGTCATGATGCTTACGTTGTTTTCAAGAATCTTGATCACAATAACATCTTTTCTCCCTTTACCCAAAATGGTAGATGCACCTTTCTATCGCACGGTTCAATGGGATCACCAGGTGTTTCGTAAGTTATTTTACTTTGGAGGGTGGCTTACTATTGTACAAATATTAAATCCTTTATTAGTATACTTTGATCGAGTATTGATAGGCCACTATTTGAATTTGTCTGCTGTTGCATATTACTCAATCCCACAGGAAGTAATGATAAGAATCCTCGTTATTCCGGCGAGCATTGCACTTGTCCTTTTCCCGGTATTTAGCAAAGAAAGTTCTATTATCGATGGCCAGAAGAACTATTCTGGTTTATATTATCGATCGATGAACTTATTGCTTTTTATCATGATGCCAATCATTCTTGTACTTATTGTTTTTGCACATGATATTTTATCGCTTTGGGTCGGAGAGCAATATGGCATAGAATGTACGCTGGTGTTTCAGATCGTAACTTGCGGAATCTTATTTGCATCCTTAGGTCAAATTCCGACAACGCTCCTACAGGCACTAGGGCGACCAGATTTGTGTGCAAAGTTTTTCGCTTTAGAATTACCACTTATGATAATTCTAAATATAATTATTATACCTCTTTTGGGCATTGTTGGTGCTGCGATTACGTGGAGTGTTCGTTTAGCGTTCGATTTTGGATTGCTCGTGTTTGCAGGGAATCGTCTGATAAAAAAAGATGATATGAATGGATTGTATCGCTTGTTCTGGAAGCAGACTCTTCAATTTGTCGTATTAATGGTTATTGTCTTTGGTATAAGCTCAATACATGGTTTCTTATTGAAAAGCATACTCACGGTACTCATTATCATCATACATTTTACTTGGAGCTGGGTGTGGGGATTTGATAACCTGGATCGCCAATCTGTGCTAAATTTGAAACGAAAGATATTTACATAGATAAATATGTTGTTAGATTGAATAGAAGACAAACTCAAATAATAAATATTATTACAAAGAATTATTTCTAATTAGAAGAAAATATATTTATTCGGCTGAGATAAAAATAAATGATAATCCATAAAATATTAGACTTAATAAAATTAGAATTGTTTAAAAACAAATGGAGACGAAAGAACAGTCATAATAACACACATGTGAGATCTATGTTTCCATCGGAAATTGTAAGTGTAGGTTTATACTCGTATGGGCCTTTGAATGTTGAATATTATGGGGCAAGCGATGAAAAATTAGTAATTGGTTCATTTGTCTCAATTGCTAGAGATGTAAAATTTGTTTTGGGAGGCAACCATCGATTCGACATTTTATCAACATTCCCTCTAAGAGAGAATCTTCTACATTCTAAGATAAAAGAGGCTGTGACCAAGGGACCGATAATTATTAAAGACGACGTCTGGATCGGGTGTAATTCGATAATATTATCAGGCGTGATAATTGGTCAAGGAGCCGTTGTAGCAGCAGGAAGTGTCGTAACGAAAGATATTCCTCCATATGCTATAGTTGCCGGGAATCCCGCAAAAGTAATAAAATTTAGATTTGCACAAGAAATAATTGAGAAATTATTAAGCATGGATTTATCACGGATAGGTCGAAGTACCATTTTAAACAACCCCGAATTATTTTATACAAAATTAGATGTAGACACGTTATATAAAATAGAACGACTATTAAAAACTAATTAAGTTATATCAAGAAATATAAGTATCCTTTCCTCGAGATCAATCAAATGATTGTTTTGTTTATTATAATATGGAGTATTGGTACAATAATATTGGGGAGAATAATTCTCGGAGCATGGTTCAATCATATTTCTATGTATTCAGGTATATGGGGATTTTCATTATTTTTATTTTGTCTTAGTTTTATTCCCTACTATCCTCTTGAATCAATTACCTGGACATTCATAATTGCGGCATGGGCAGCGTTTATCCTTGGGTCGATAACTATTATTGCATCAAAATATTCTGAAAATGAGAGGGTCCTTAAGATTGAAAACAAAGCGAAAGAAGACACACTCATTTCTATTGAACAAGAAAACAGAATATTGTTTTATTTGCTCTTAGGTTTAAATAGTGTAACTCTCATCATAACCATACAACATTGGTTTACCATACTTCATGTTTTTGGCAGTATTCCTAATGTTATTGTCTTGGGAAGTATCTTGAGAACAGCCCTTGTACATAATGAAATTCCAGGTATGTGGCCGTATGGAAGCTCTTTGACGTTGACAGCAATGGTGTTTGCTGGAATATATACCACAAATATTGGGAAAGCTAAAATTATTGTTATCATATCTATACTTATATTAATATTCGATGAGATTGCCGGTATGGGTAGGGGCAAAATGATTATTGGCGGCGTATTATTTATAAGTGGTTATATGTTAAATAAATATAGGAGAAATCCGAATAAAGATGCAATAGCAAGAGGAAGTTTTGGAAAATATATCTCTATCATTGTTATATTGATCTTACTTATTGCAGGCGCCGAGGTTGTGAGAAGTAATCGTGGAATGATTGAACAATATAAAGGGGCTTCGCAGCCATTAAAGAAATTGCAGCATAGTAGTATTATTACTCCATCTATTTATGTTTATTTTACAGCTCATTATGGTGTCTTTAACAAATATCTTAAAGAGAATAGTGAAAAAGGAATATGGGGCAGATATTCATTGGCGCCGATATTGAGAATGATGTCAAGAATTGGATTTAATACTTCGGTAGATTATTATCAACCATTTTACAATATTCCTATTTATGCTAATACTGGAACTTATTTAAGGGAATTACATGTAGATTATGGTGTTAGCGGTACGGTAATAGCACCATATTTATTGGGTATTATTTCTTCAATCTATTGGTTCCGTGTAAAAAAATATAAAAGGATAATTGATGTTATGATACTGGGGCACATATTGGTTATAATATTTTTGAGTTTTGTTTTGATGGCAACGCAATTTGGCTATTTACTGATTAGTTTATTGTGTGGTTTAATTATTAGTTATTTTATTGATCGACTAGTAAATAAAGTTGGTTCATCCATAGGGATACAAAAAGGTTAATTAAAGGAAGGCGAAAAACTACCCCGTTGATGGAAAACCGGAATCCAATGTTTCAAGCTATCCTCTTATATCAAAGTTTCTTATGAACGTCCTTTACATTGGAGAAATGGGTGACGCTGTCAATAGTCTTTTGGCGTTATCAAGAATAGCATCAAAAGTGATGATCATTAATACAGATTTGACCCATTTCTATAATGAAGTGCCGGGGATGAAGAGTGCGATTGGAAGCAGCTGCAGAGTCTGGAATTATTATGAATCAAGGGGCTCCTTGGCAGGGAATATCCCACCAAGAGCAAGAAAACTCTGGAGATATTTTATATGTCTACTTGGCGTCTCAATACTGAGGTTCATCAATCGTGGATCGAATGAGGTTGCTACGGTTAAAAAGATAATTGAAGAAGAAAATATCCAGCTTGTTTTCGCATCCTGGGGAACGGATGTGATTCCAGATATTATTTTCCTACGAACTATTTATCCTGAGCTTCCAATAATACATCATCTAGCGACTTTTCCCACGTCTCAAACATCTTGGTTTCGAGAAAAGATTGAAATATTTCTTTTGGGAAAAGCAAAACATCTTGTTCAAGGGTTCGTTGCGGCAAGCAATAAGATGAAAGAATTATTAGTGAAAGAATATGGATTACGTGAACAATCAATTTTAGTATGTCCAATTTATTACACATCTGAATATTTTGCTAAAGAAAGACTCTCACTTTTGTCTGATAAAGACCATGAGTCGCATCTTGTATGTACGGGGTCTACGAATTTTTCATACCCGGGCAATAATGTTATTGGCAAAATCTTAGAGATTACACATTCAAAAATTCATGTGCATTGTATTAAGTTTGAAAGTCAAGGGGTTTCTGATCCATATTTACACTTATTTGAAAAATTCGATACACCGGAAATGGTCAATGGCGCTCTTGCAACATTCCTGACTCAGTTTGACGGCTGTTTAGTCCTTTACAATGCTCCTGCCCAACGATTGAGATATGAATTTAGTGTTCCTCAACGTTTCCTCTTCAGCTTTGCGGCTGGAATTCCAGTATTCATACCGAAAGGTATCTTTAGAAGGTGCGAGGAAATCGTTGAGCAATATCAAAATGGTATAGTATATCAAAACGTTGAAGAATTAAATACCGTCCTGCATGATGTAAAAACCATGAAGTTGCTGAAAAATAACGCGAGTAAGATAAGTAATAGATTTGGTTTTGAGGCACAGGCAGGACAACTGTCATCTTTTTTGTCAACTTATCTTAAAAATTGATGGCTGCTTAAAGGGAGATTTAACGATTATTATTGTGGGCTGTGTAGCACAATAATTCTGTTTTATTATTAAATTGGAGTAACTATGAAAATAAAAGTAGAATCAGAACATTTGAACGGCCTTAAAGTCGTTGTCCCGGAAGTCTTTGAAGATGATCGTGGTTTCTTTACTGAGACATATAGACAGGATCAATTTGAAGAACTAGGATTGCCCGGGCAATTCGTTCAGGATAATCACTCACGATCAATGAAAGGGGTTCTGCGTGGGCTACATTTTCAATGGGAGCCGCTTATGGGCAAACTTATGCGGGTGACCATCGGTAAGGCGTTCTTAGTTGCTGTAGACATACGGAAAGGATCACCTACGCTAGGTAAGTGGTTTGGCATTGAAGTATCAGCAGAGAATAAAAAGCAAGTGTGGGCACCAGCAGGCTTTGCACGGGGGTTCTGTGTACTTTCAGAACATGCGGAAATACAATATAAATGTACTGGGATTTATAGTAACAAATGCGAATCTGGAATATTATGGAATGATCCGGCGATAGGCATTCGATGGCCAGTTACGAACCCGATTCTTTCCAAGAAAGATGAAACAGCTCAGACTCTTGCAGAATGGCTCAAACGGTCCGATTCTAATTCTTTTCAATATTAATATCCAAGTGAGGAATACCTATGAAGATTCTCGTTGCTGGTGGTGCAGGTTATATTGGCTCGACACTTATTCCAAAGTTAGCAGATAGAGGATATGAAGTAGATGTAGTTGATTTATTATGGTTTGGGAATCAACTTCCTCAAAACATTCATGTTATTAAAAAAGATGTTTTTGACCTCAAAGAAAGTGACATCGAAGGGTATCAGCAGGTCATCTTTCTTGCCGGTTTATCCAATGATCCAATGGCCGAATTCTCGCCAAGTATGAATTTTATCTATAACGCTGCTGCGCCGGCATATCTTGCCTATATCTCGAAAATGGCAAATGTCCGTAGGTTTATTTATGCGGGTTCGTGCTCTGTTTATGGTTATACGGTCAACGAACTCTATGACGAAACAGCACCGGCAAACTCAAAATATCCTTACGGTATTTCAAAGCTCCAAGGTGAAAAAGCAGTTCTGCAAATGTCCGACGATACATTTTCGGTGATCTGTTTTCGCCAGGGAACGGTGAGCGGATATAGTCCGCGCATGAGACTTGATTTAATAGTGAATACGATGTTCAAAACATGCATTGAGAAGGAAGAAATTATTATTAATAATCCTTCCATCTGGCGCCCCATTTTAAGCATTGAAGATGCATGCAGTGCGTATATACGCGCGATTGAAGCGAGTGAAGAACTATCGGGAATTTTCAATGTTGCATCTGGGAACTATACAGTGGGAGAAGTTGCAGATGTCGTTAAAAGTGTAGTAGAAAGCAACCTTGGAATGAAGATTAAACTCACAATAAAACACCTTCAGGATTTTAGAAATTATAAGGTCAGTATAGATAAAGCAAAGAACGTATTAAGCTTTAAACCGATACATGATGTATCATCTATTTTAAATGACTTGATAAAGAATAAAGACCTCTTTAAGGACTTTGCAAATCCAAAATATTATAACATCAAAGTTCTTGAAGCGATAAAAAAATAGAAAGAATTATCGAATGCGAGTTGTAATACTGGGTTCTAATGGCCAGCTTGGCAGCGATCTTGTCGAGGAATTTACTGCCTATGGTGATGAAGTGTATCCTTTGACACATGCGGATCTCAATGTAGAAGATTTTAACTCAGTTCACACTGCACTGAGTACGTTGAAGCCGGATTGCGTAGTAAATCCAACTGCGTTTCATGTGGTCCACCAATGTGAGTCTGATCCACTTAAAGCTTTTCAGATTAATGCGCTGGGAGCGCTTCATATAGCCAAAACAAGCGAAGAACTTGGTGCTTTGAATGTTTATTATAGCACAGACTATGTTTTTGATGGTGCGCAGCACCACCCATATATTGAGACCGATGCTCCCAATCCGCTGAATATTTATGCGAGTACAAAACTTCTTGGTGAATATTATACTTTGAATTATTGCCAAAAAGGTTTCGCTGTGAGGGTGTCAGGCCTTTACGGCAAAGTTCCTTGCCGGGCAAAAGGAGGGAATTTTATTACCACCATGATCAAGGCTGCGAAAGAAAAATCAGAAGTGAAAGTCGTCCAGGATGAAATTCTCACACCCACGCCGACAAGAGAAATTGCGCGTAGAACTATCTATGTAATCCAATCGGGAGCATTTGGCCTGTTTCACCTTACGTGTGAAGGAGAATGTTCATGGTATGAATTTGCGAAGGTGATTTTTTCTATGTTAAAGATTCAAACACCTTTATTGCCATGCAGCGTAAAAGATTTTCCCTCGATAGTGAGACGCCCCTTCTATTCTGTTTTGGAAAACAAGAAAGCAAATGAGTTGCAACTCCAAAAAATGCCTTATTGGAAAGAAGCATTAGAAACGTTTTTGCATGACAACTATGGTGCGTAAAGAATTAGTTAAATCCACTATTTAGAATCATTTTAAATTCACACGTCAAATGGAGAAAGAAGTATAAGACTTATGGTACTTTCGATTATTACCGTAAATACCAATGAATGGCATGTATTGCAAACATGTTTACGCTCCGTTTTTGAGCAAACCAAAGGAATCGAATTCGAATTTATTGTTGTTGATAATGCTTCAACGGATGGAAGTAAGGAGAAAATTGCGCGAGAGTATCCTCAAGTCAAAATTATCACAAACTCTGAAAACCTCGGATTTGCGGCCGCAAACAATAGAGGAATTGAACAAGCTTGCGGAAAATATGTTTTATTACTGAATCCTGACACCGAAGTGCTTGACAATGCTATAGTGAAGACTGTGCAATTTATGGAGTCGCATCCACAAGCCGGAATATCTGCTTGTAAACTTCTTTTTCCTGATCGCTCTCTCCAACGTTCTGTTCGATCATTTCCTACGGTATGGAATGTATTCTGTGAGTCTACTTTCCTTTATCGTCTTTTCCCAAAATCGATATTATTCGGGAAATACTATCTTTCCTATTTTAACTATGATGCGATTATGCAAGTTGATTGGGTCTGTGGAGCATATATAATGATGAGCCGAAAAGTGATTGATACTGTCGGATTGTTGGACGAACAGTTCTATATGTACACAGAGGAAGTAGATTATTGTCATCGTGCAAAGAATGCCGGTTATGAAATATGGTTTATTCCAGATGGTGAAGTGATACACTTTTGGGGAGGAGTTAATGCCATCAATCGGCGTGTCATGTTGTGGACTAATGCCAGCATGATGCTCTACTTGCAAAAGCATTTCTATGGTGTTGAGAAATATTTGTTGATGGGATTGAAATATTTCGGTTTGGTATTGAGGACAATCATGTATGCTCTTGTAGGATGTTTGTTGCTCAGTCAAAAAATGTTTCTAAAATCATATTATACTTTATACTCACTCTATAAATTGGTAGTGACTTCATGGAAGTATAAACATAACTATACCGGAAAAGTTGTACCCTGGGAACGTGTTTGAGTATTCACCTAAGGTGCTTCTGCCATCAGCATGTGAAGTATCTTGATCAACAATGAGCAATTAATCGAAACAAAGAATTTTACAATGAAAATCCTCCAAATTGCTTCCCGCATTCCATATCCACTCACCGACGGAGGAAAAGTATGTCTTTTTAATACAATGAAATATTTGGCGTTGCGAGGTCACAAAATTACATTGTTGACGTATGAAAATGAAGCACTTGGAGATCTTGGACCAATACGCGAGGTTTGTGATTTGGAATTAGTTCGAAAATCAACCAAGGATTCACTTTTGGGAGGATTCTTCAATCTGTTCTCTGATGTACCCTACAAAATATCGAAGTACATTTCGAAAAAGCTTGAAACTGTTTTGACGGAACTTCTGAAGTCGGAAACTTTTGATATTGTACTCGTTGAACAGTTGCATATGGCATATTACGGATTATTATGTAAACGTTTAGCAGGTGTTCCCATTATATTGAGGGAAGAAAATGTCGAAAGTGTGATTGTAGAGCGATTTGTGGAAACAAAAAATATTCCAATTATACGTAATTATCTTCGAACTCAGTTAAAGAGAATCCGCCGTTACGAAGCTGAAAAAACTGCATTATTCGATATGTGCTGTATGATTACAGAAGAAGATTGTAAGAAATTGCGCTCGCTCAATCAATCAGTGCAAACTTGTGTGATCACTGCAGGAGTCGAAGCATCGTATTTCTCGAAGATGTCGTCTGCGATTAAAGTGCCACATTCAATTTGTTTCTTCGGCAGTTATGCCTGGCCTGCAAATAAGGACGGAGCACTATGGTTTTTAGAAAAAATATTTCCTCAAGTACTGGAACAGATGCCTGATGCAAAATTCTACCTCATAGGTAAAGATATTCCTGCTGAAATTAGGCGTTATCAGAATAAAAATGTAATAGTGCGAGGGTTTGCATCCGATTTGAGACAAGAACTCTCTCAATATGAGATTACCATTGCACCGATACGTATCGGAAGTGGAATTAGATTAAAAATTCTTGAAAGCTTTGCCATGCAAATCCCTGTTGTGACGACATCAATCGGTTGTGAGGGCATTCAAGCCACGAATTCCGAGCATATACTTATCGGCGATACAGCGGATGAATTTGCTGAACAGGTAGCTCGGCTTCTTAATGATAAAGATTTACAAAACCGTATAGCAATGAATGCTTATGTTTTGGCTGAACAGAAATATCGTTGGGAGCAGATCGCTGAACAATTTGAAAATATGTGCAAGGGAGTAATATCGAGTATAAGTCATACTCAACAATCTCATGCCGTCGCAAATACTAAATATTAAGAATAGATTAAAATTTTTTTTTGGATAACCAATATTTATAAATAGTATATTGTTAATTAGTCTTAAGAAACACTAATAAAGGAACTTGTCGAATGAAAATCTGTGTGACAGGCGGGGCTGGTATGATTGGTTCGACGCTAATCAGAAAACTTATTAGTTTCGGCCATGAGATATCAGTTATAGACAATCTGTGGCGCGGCAAGATTGAAAATATAAGTGGAATCGAAAACTTTGATGCAAAAACTGATTTTCACAAAGTGGATCTTTCTGATAATACAAATGTTGATACAATAACAAAAATAGTAAAACGGAATGATATTGTTGTTCACCTGGCTGACTTGGTCGCTGGAATTAGTTATGTTTTCAATAATCAATATGATATTTTTAGAATTAACAATGCAATCAATACAAACTTGTTTCACGCTTGTGCATCGGCTGGTGTGCCCAAAATCATTTATGCTGGTACCGCATGCAGTTTTCCGAAGTCGCTCCAAAGAAGTTTGACCTCTGTGCTGCGGGAAGACCAGTTATTCCCGTCTTATCCGGAATCAGCGTATGGCTGGAGTAAGCTTATGGGAACTCTTGAGCTTGATTTTTTGCAGGAAAAATACGGGTGTCACATAGGTACGTTAATGTTACATAATGTCTATGGTCCTTATTGCGACATTGATCCCTCTCGGTCTCAAGTGATACCGTCTTTGATTAGAAAAATGATTGAACTTCCAACGGGCGGCAGCCTTAAAGTATGGGGGAGCGGGAATCAAGGACGCGCTTTTATTTATGTAGACGATGTAGCAACGGCTTTCATCAAAGCTATAGAGAAAGATATTCTTCCGCCAATAATTCAAATCGGTCCATCTGTTTGCACTTCGATAAAAGACCTTGTTTATTGTTTAAAAGACGAAATTATTAAAAAAGATATGGAGTTGGTTTTTGATACCTCAAAACCAGAAGGAGATCTAGGACGGTGTGCCGATTACTCTTTGGCGAAAATTAATCTGGGGTGGGAACCTCAAGTATCCTTATCTATTGGCCTACAAAATACGTACCGATGGATTGATTCTCAACTAAAGAACGAAATGTAATATGAAAATATCGGTGGTCATCCCTAATTTTAATGATTGTAGAATTAAAAGAACTTTAACCTCGATATATTCACAAACGTATAAAAATTATGAGATCATTGTTGTCGATGGGCTCTCGAATAACAAACTTGTTCTGGATATCTATCATAACTATGATATTGATATTCTTATCCATGAAAAAGATCATGGTCTTTTTGATGCTCTGAATAAGGGGGTTCTTAAAGCATCGGGTGATTTAATATATTTGATGGGAGCAGATGACTTCCTGTCAGATGAAACAGTTTTTGAAAAAGTAAATCAGGCTTTCGAAACCGATCGACAACTGGATGGAGTATGCATTGGTTGTGAGTTTGTAAATGCGAATGGACAGGTGATACGAACATGGCATCCTCGAACTGTTTCTTCAAAAAAAATATTATTAGGTATTTATCCGCCGCACTTTTCTCTCTTTTTGAAGAAGGATCTCTATTGGTTGGTAGGCAGTTTTGATTATGAAAAAACTGATAATATCGCAGCAGACACTTTATGGTTGATGGATTTAGCTTTAAAAAAAACCAATCTCAACATACAAGTGATTAGCGATGTACATCTGAAAATGGAATATGGTGGAACGAGCACCGGATCCATAAGAAGAATTATTAAGGCATTTATCCTGGTGCACAGGCATGCAAAGCAAAAACAACTGCCATTCTGGTTCATGCACTCTTTTATAAAATCATTGTCAAAAGTTTTTCAGTTCATAAGAGTTAAGATATAATTGTACCGAACAATTCCAATAAAGGCTGTTTTGAGGCGACATGAAGTAGTTCTCGACGAGAACAATTTATCGGTTCCATACAGAAATAAACTTATAAATCGTTTTGGCTAATCACGTTTTATCTTATTATGCTTCTCGAATATAAGATTATGAAAAGAAATAAATGATACTCATAACCGGTAACGCTGGATTTATTGGAAAGTATTTAACGACGTCACTTCTTAAAGCAGGAGCGGAAGTGAAGGGAATTGATATTCGTCCGCGAAGGGATTCCGAAAAGGGTTTTATACAGATCGATGGCAACATTCTCGATAAAGAGTTAGTAAGGCAAAATATGACCGGCATAGATTGCATCATCCATCTGGCAGCAGAACACAAGGATTTTGGAATTACCGAGGAAGATTATTTTAAGACCAATGTCGAGGGAACAAAAGTACTGCTTTCCGCCGCAGTTGCAACAGGAGTCAAAAAAATTATTTTCTATAGCTCGGTTGCCGTGTATGGAGAACAATCTTCCACAACAGAAGAAACAGCGCCGCGGCCTATAAATCCTTACGGCGCGTCAAAATTAGCCGCAGAACAAGAAATAGTTCGATGGGCAAATGAGGATAAAAGCCGAACGGCAATTATTCTTCGGCCGACTGTTGTGTTTGGGCCTCACAGTAAGGCGAATATATTCCGTTTGATTCGGCAGGTGTGTGATGGACGATTTCTTATGGTTGGAAGCGGAAAAAACATCAAGTCAATTGTCTACGTAAAAAATTTGGTGGATGCAACGATCTACCTCAAAGATAAGTGTCAGGCCGGACTTCATATTTTTAATTATTCCGATGAACCTCATTTGCAGACAAAAGAACTCGTCAAACTCATTGGATCAATTGCGGGACGGAAGCCAAAAAAGTTTTATATTCCATTATTCTTAGCAGTTGTCGGAGGAATTGGATTTGATCTTCTTGGAAAAATCACGAGGATTGATTTTCCTGTCACGGCAGCACGTATGAAAAAGTTTACTATGCCGACATATCATCAGGCAAAGAAAATCCGTGAATTTGGATTTATACCCCAATATACGATTCAAAACGGATTACGCCAGAATATCGAATGGTATAAAAATGTTAGG
>Ga0182021_10006504_pt1 | contig 13883 bp, 14 predicted proteins | sample 612E3MmetaG_FD_120493 | JGI IMG/M metagenome (GOLD analysis project Ga0182021, IMG submission 120493) | Permafrost microbial communities from Stordalen Mire, Sweden - 612E3M metaG (Illumina Assembly) | ecosystem: Environmental > Terrestrial > Soil > Wetlands > Permafrost | place: Sweden...
AAACCGGCCGCAGGTTGAAAACCTGCCCCACAAAGGCACGCGGGGCCTTGCGCACAGGTACGCTCGGATTCGAGCGTTTTTGCGGGCAAATCGCCTCCACGCGCACTTCGGCGTCGCACACCCCGCGCGGGGGACGCAGAAATGAACCCGCGCGAATTGCGCTAGAATCGGCGGATCGAAGAGGCGGAAGGTAGGCACCGAGGATGGAACATACCGATCAAGCTGCGGAAGGGTTCTCCTCCGAAGACTACGAACGCCACCATGCTCTGAAGGCAGCGGCCCTCGAGCGGCTGCTCGGTCCGATGCACGGCTTGGTTGGTCACGCCATAATTCCGTACTTCGTGGGTGGCGCGGTCGACATGTATTACTTTCCGAACGTGACGGAAGGAACCGCTTGTGTGACGATGGACCTGATTGAACCGGACGGGACGGGGCCGCTTCCTTCAAAGGCCGGAACCTACGAACTGATTGCATTCACGCGGCACAAGATCGGAGACGCGTCAGCAGCGGAAGCATTCAAAGCGATTGAGCGCCGGATCTGCGGTATCTTCACGACTGTGGGCCGCTATTCGAAGGGCGCCACCCTGAACCCTGGGGAGACCTGCGAAGTTCCGGTCAAGGGCGGTCCGAATCGCCGCCTGGTCTTCGACGAGTTCACAAACGCGGAACGGCGATTCGCGATTGGAGACAAAGTGCATGCGTTGCTCTTGTGCATCGAGGTGTTGCCGCAGGAAATGAAGTTCGCGATGAAGCATGGATCGAGGCAACTGTTGGATCGTCTGAAGTCCCACGGCGCGTATCCCTACAGCGATTTGGACCGGCAGCCAGTGGTCTGAAGACCAGCCGCGCGGACGGCTCTCATGCGCGGGGTGACGCCACTGCCGTGCCGGCCTGCTCCTTCCATCGAGCGGCATTCACGCCCATCGCGAGGAGCCACAGGGTCAGCGATATTTCCCCGATTCCGCCTGCGATGTAAGGGTAGGGGGATAGCGAGTGCGCGAACTGCGGTGACAGAAAGGTCAGCCAACCCAAGCCGGCAATCGCCATCAGCGCGCCCAGAATTCGAGGCAGGAACGCCGACCTCAAGATGAGGCAGCCGATCAGCAGGCAATGGCACCCGAAAAACACCAGGCTGTGGATTTGGAAGGGGACGAGATGAAAGTGGTTCAGCGACCCTATGACGCATGCCACGAGGCCGAAGAATGCCGCGGCCAGAGAAAGGCTCCTGTTCACCGGCCTGAACAGGCCATAGAAGAGAACCGTAACAGCGATATAGCAGGCCGTCGCAATGTGGCCGGATGCGACAGCCATCCAATGCGCGCCGCTACCGGAAAAGGCGAACAATGACGTCACTACGTTGAGCAAGTAGAAGACACCCGCAAGCCTCGCCATGAGACGCGGCGACGTTTCAGTCATCCGTTCCATCGTCGGCACATACGGGGATCGGACTCCGGGAGTTCCACCTTTCTACCGCTCGAGCGTGTCGTACAGCGGAGCCGTCAGCCGCACTCCCGGCGCCTCCCGCGCCACCGACACCGCCATCACGCGGATCTTGCCATCGTCCGGCAGCGTCAGCGTTTTCGCCCCGGCGGGCAGGTCGATGGGATATGCGAACAGGTACGAGTACGCGTAGGTCTCGTTGGCGCCGCTGGCGGTGTGCCGGTGCGAGCAGTACCAGGCCACGTCGGCGCGCTTGATGAAACCGGGCACCACCTTCACCATCTCGCCGTAGGGGTCCTTGGGGGGCCGCTGGCCGGGCCTCTCGGCCGCTTTCCAGACGCGGTTGTCCCACTGGCCGATGAACCCGCCCCAGTCCTCGACGTTAAGTTCGACCGCGCTCGCGCCCACGCGGAAGGTGGCCTTGCGGTCGCCGTCGGCCGACGCCGCCAGTACGTACACGCGGTTGAAGGCGCCCTCCGGCAGGTCGATGCTTTGTCCCTTGGCCACCACCGCGTTGGCCGCGCCGGCGGGACCCAGCTTGAAGATCACGCCGCCGTAATCGATCTCGCCCGGCAGCATGGCGGCCGCCAGCGCGCGGCCTGCGGCGTCGAATCCCGGCGACGATCTGGCGCCGTCGGCGGTGGCCACCGCCAGGTCGTAGTTCAGCGGCACGGGCCGCGACACCACCGGCGCCACCGGCGTGCGCGGCGCGCCCAACTTCACCGCAAACGTCCGCGGCTGATAGGCGGTAAAAGCCGTCACCAGAGCGCCCAGAGGAGCGACGGTGGCGGGTCCCACCGGCTGCTCCTGGCCGTTCACCTCGCGCGCCGCCGTGAGCCCGGCTGCGAACGAAACGTGCACGTTGTCCGCTGGGGCGCCCTGCGTCTCCACCAGCCGAACGATGGTCTCGCCGGTCAGCTCCGCCTTCTTCACCGCCAGCACGCGGATGGCGGGGTTCGACACCCTGAGCAGCGAGAACTCCTTGCCCAGAGTCCCGGGGTGGCGCGCGGTTTCGAAGGCCACCAGCGGCTGGTTCAGGCGGTAGCCCTGCCAGTCCGTCCGGCCGCTGCGCCAGTCGCCAGGGTGTCCCGCGAACCCGTAGACGAATTCGTGATGGCCCACGTCCTGCGTCGCCTGGTCGTGGTATCCGCCGCGCGTGCCGGGGGTGCGCAGCAGCGTCAGGCGGAGCAGGTTGTCGCGCGGCTTGTCGGAGCCGTTCTTGCAATCCGTCAAAATGGTTACGCCGAAGGCCCCGGTGGCGTCGGTCAGATCGACCCACTGGTGCGACGGGAACTCGAACTTCCGCGCCTCCGAAGTAGGCCGCTGGATGGTTCCAATGTCCAGGTTGTAAGTGGCCAGTTGGTTGGTGGCGGTTAGCGGGAACGTAGCTTTCAGGTTGGCTTCGCGGGTGTTCCAATCGATGGCGTTGGCGATCTCGATGCGGGCGCCGGCGTCTCCGGCGGCCAGGCTGATGGTCTGGACGAAGCGGGAACCCTCGGTCTCGCGGGTCACTTCCACGGCCACGCGCGCCGGCCCGTTCTCCACCACGCGGACATTCGCAGGCCCGCCCACGTAAGTGCGCGGCGCGGCCCGCGCCTGGTCCCAGTCCATATTCCAGGCCGGATACTGCGCCGGGTTGTCGTAAGTAATCGCCAGGCGCGCCGGCCCCGACAGCAACTCGCGCTGCTGATACTTGTCGAAGATGCCGGAGATGTCGCCGGAGCCGTCGAGGCTCACGCGGTAGCGCTGGTTCTCGAGCGCCCCCTCGGAGACTATGAGCGCGGAAGAAACCGCCGCCGCGGGGGCGGGCGAAACCTCGTAGACCGCGTAGCCCACCGAAGGCGCCTTGGCCAGGAAGAGTACTTTGCCTCTGGAAAGCTGCGCCGGCGCGTCCTTGCCGTCCGGGCCTACCACGCGCACGGCCTTGGTGCCGGCAGGCAGGTCCACCTGGGCTTCCACCACGTCCTCGCGCGCCACGTTCAAGGCGTTGAAGACCACCACCGGAACGCCCGCCGTTTGCGTGTTCAGCGCACTCGCGACGGTTTCCGTGGCGCTGGAAAACACGCCCGCGAACTGGTTCAGCGAAATCACCTGATCGTTCCAGGCGAACTCATACGCCCGCGGCGTGGACGTTCCGGCGGCGATATCGTGGAAGTGCGTGCCCATGGCCAGCGTCCAGGCGTTGTCGAGACGCTCCAGCGGATACTTGCGGCCGCCCAGCCATTCGGCGGCAATCGAGGCCTTCTCGGCGGCGTCGGCCAGCGTCTCCTGGTGGCGCAGCCAGCGCTTCACGTAGGCTTGCGAGGTGAGCGACCCGGCCGAGTGGTTGGTCAACTCCATTTCGCCGGTATAGCGCGGCAGACCGGCGGTTTCCGCCGGCGTCAGGTCGAGGAACAGTTGGTCGGCGGCGGCCGAGATCACGTGCAGCGGCCCCTCGCCCATGCCGCCGCTGCGGGTCACGATGCCCTCCAGCATTTTGACGGAGTCCTCCTTGGGAGCGCCGCCGATGTCGCCGGTGCCGTAGTAGTGGTAATCGGCTGGTACGCCCGAAGCCTTCCCGTTGCGCTCCACGCGCGCCGCCCAGTCGCCCTGATCGCGGCTGAAAGTGCGGTCGCGCTGCCAACGGTCGAGCGCCTGCCGCGCGCCCGGCGGCAGCTTCTGCGCCGCTTCGTCGAGCGAGGCCGCCCGCGCCTCGGGCGGTAGAGGCTGGCTGAGATCGGTGGTCACGTTGCCCGTATAATCGCCTGGATTCAGCGCCGCCACCACGCTCCGCCCATCCGGCCCCACCCACACCCCCAGGTTGAAGGGGATGCCCTCGGGGGTCTTCTCGACGGAGTCCGGCCCGCCCGCCGCCACCGACGATCCCCACGTCAGCTTTTGCGTCGAGAAGCCCTTCACGCCGGCGTGCGCCAGAATGCTGGGCAGCGAGGCCGGAAAGCCGAAACAATCCGGCAGCATGTATTCCGCGCTGGCCTTGCCCAATTCCTTGCGGAACCAGTTATTGCCGTAGAGAACCTGGCGGATGATGCCCTCGGCGTTGGGCGCGTTGACGTCGCCCTCCTCCACCGACGAGCCCGCCGGAAACCAGCGCCCGGCCGCAACGTACTTCTTCAGCTTCTCGAACTCGGCCGGGTAGTATTCCTTGAAGAACCGGTACCGGTTGGAGCCGCTGAAGTTGAATACGTAGTGCGGGTACTTTTCGAACAGGCCGAAGTTACGCAGCAGGGTATCCTTCAGGTATTCGTCGATAGCCTGCGGATACTCCCAGCGCCACTCGGTATCGAGGTGCGCGTATCCCACCACGTAGAGCGTTGGCTGCCTGGTAAGATCCGGGGTGGAACGGCTTTGGGCTTTGGCAACGCCGGAGACGGCCAAACAGGCCGCCACGGCAAGGATCGAACGGTTGGCGTAGGTCCGCATACGGGCACTCCCCTTCCGGTTGACAGACTCATGATACCGCGCGGTTCCGCGGCCCGAACGGAGCCGCGTGCGTCAGAAGCTGTGAAAGAAACTCGCCGGGGAAGAGCCGCCGATCAAGGAACTCGAAAAAAACACTTGGGCCACCGACAAACACCGATGAACACCGATAAGTCCCTTGTTTGCCTATCGGTGTTCATCGGTGTTTATCGGTGGCCAATCAGGTTTTTGGCGCGCCTAGCCCTGCGCCCGCTTGTGGGGCGATTGTTTCACGGCTTCTCAGCGAGCGGTCAGGACGGTTTGGCGGGTCGACAACCGGTTCTTCTCGAAGCGGAACTCCAGGATCTCCTCCGGGTCTTCTCCTTCCATCGCGAAAGAGTCAATGGGCCCGAAAAACGTCTCCAGTTCGGACGGCGTACAAGTTGGAAGATACACCCGCAGCACGCGCGGATCGTAGTACCGGAAGATCAGCCGGTGTCCGGCCTGGTCGCGCACCCGCAGAAACTGCCGCAGGTGCCGCCGCAATAGTCTGATGCCGGTATCCGCCCGCAGAAACGTGCCCCAACTATTCCCCCACCCGTCGGCGAGGATGCGCAGCGTGAAGCGGTCCTCGGGATCCAGTTGGACCAGGTAGGGCGCCGTCATCTGCATCTCCCAGGGCAGGTCGCCGGAGTACAGGCAATCCTTCAGCAGACGAGTCCCGTCCACCATGCCGTAGATACGGTCGTCGCGCGCCCCGTCGAGGATCGCGAAAACTCCCAAACTGGAGGGTTGGCCGGGCGGCCAAAGCGCCTCGATGACCGGATTGCGCGGTGGGCTTGCCATAGTCTATTCTTCGGCCAACTGCGCCCGCAGGCACTCTTCGCAAAACGGAATCGCCAGAGCTGCGGCTTGCTTATGTCCCGCGGCAATGGCCGCCGGATCGATATCGCCGGGAAACACCGGAGGGTCGGTAGCCGAGCTCGAAGACGAGGAAGGGGCGCGCGGCCGCTCATCCTTCGGAAACGGTGCAGCCGCGGGCTCCACGGGCCCGCTCACCGGGAACAGCTCCAGGGCCGGCCGGCGCGCCCGCCAGACGCGGCTGGAAAGGCGCCAGGCTACTTCCGCGAGAAGCTCGTCATCGCTGGCCCACGGACGCGTGGCGCACAGCAGCCGGCGCATGGTTCGCAAGGCGAAGACATCCTCCTGGAACTGGTTCAGCCACTGGACCACGAGGGCATCGCGCGCCAGAAGTTCCACGTCGCCGCGTTCGGGCGGGTCTTCCCATCCGCACAGGTACCAGCCGGTTGTGCCTATTGGAACCCGCATTCCAGATCATGATACTCCATCGGGCGGCCGGGTGCGCTACTTCCACAACCTGCGAACCACCCCGCTCAGTACCAGCGCGGATGCCACGAACACCCCCAGCAGTCCGAACCCGTACCCCATACGGCCGTACAGGAAGTTGCCGACGGTGAACAGCGCGGACCAGATCATGATGCAGCCGGAAAGCCATCCCACCACGGCCAGCGGGAAATTCCCCCCCTCGCCATCCGCGGCGGCCTCCTCGGCGGTGACGTTGGCCAGTTCGCGGATGCGTCCCCACCCGGGGCCGAGCGGCCGCACCTTGCGGAAGAACGCGACCAGCGTCCGCTCGTCGGTTCGCGGACCCAGGTACGCCGTCAGAACCCAGCAGACGGTTGTAATGGCCACCGTGATCAGCAACTGCGGCGCCGAATCGAAGGGCACGCCGTTCTTCTTGAGGATCAGAAACGTCATGGACGCCACGAACGAACTGGTCATGGCCACGATTTCGCACCACGCCGTCACCCGCCACCAGAACCAGCGCACCAGGTACAGCAGGCCGGTGCCCGCGCCCACCTGCAACAGCAGCAGGAAACTGTCCTTGGCGGTGTCGAGGGCGAACACCGCCGCCGACGACGCCACGAACAGCAGCAACGTGGCCACGCGCCCCGTCAGCACGTAGTGCGATTCCGCCGCGCCCGGCCGCACGAAGCGCCGGTAAAAATCGTGCACCAGGTAGCTGGCGCCCCAGTTCAAATGCGTCAGGATGGTCGACGAATTGGCGGCCACCAGGCCGCCCAGCATCAGGCCCATCCATCCCACCGGCAGAAACCGCAGCATCGCCGGAAAGGCGATATCGTGGCCCACCAGCGCGGGCGGCACGTGTGGAAAGGCCGTCTGAATATCCTGCAGTTGCGGATACACGACGAGCGAGGCCAGCCCCACCAGGATCCACGGCCACGGCCGCAAAACGTAGTGCGCCACGTTGAAGAACAGGGTGCTCGCCAGGGCGTCCTTTTCCGATTTCGATGCCAGCATGCGTTGCGCGATGTAGCTGCCGCCGCCCGGCTCCGCACCGGGATACCAGGTGGCCCACCACTGCACGGCCAGCGGCACGATGAAGGCCGTCATCGCCAGGTCCCAGTTATTCTTGAAATCCGGCAGCATGCTGAGGTAGTTCAAGCCGCCGGGGCCGCGCATGTGCGACAGTTTGTCCACCAGGCCGGTCAGCCCGCCCACCTGCGGCAGGGTCACGGCGAAGTAGGCCGCCGCGATCACCGCCGACATCTTGATGAAGAACTGCACCATGTCGATGACCAGCACGCCCCACAGCCCCGAGTACGCCGCGAACACCACGTTGAGCAGGCCCACCGCCAGAAGCGTCTGCCAGCGGTCGAACCCGAACAGCACGGCGGCGATCTTGCACGCCGCCAGGTTCACCGTCGCCATGATGAAGCAATTGAAAAAGAAGCCCAGGTACACCGCGCGGAAGCCGCGCACCGCGCCGGCCGCCTTGCCGGAATAGCGCAGCTCGTAGAATTCCAGGTCGGTGAGCACGCCGCTGCGCCGCCACAGCCGCGCGTAGAAGAACACCGTGGCCACGCCCGTCAGCGTGTACGCCCACCACTGCCAGTTGCCGGCCACGCCCTGAGTGCGCACGAAGTTAGCCACCAGGTTGGGCGTATCGCTGGAGAAGGTGGTGGCCACCATGGACAGCCCCGCCAGCCACCAGGGCACCGCGCGCCCGGAGGCGAAAAATTCCGCGGTGCTCTTGCCCGACCGTTTGCCGAAGAACAGCGCCGGCGCGAAGCAGACGGCCACCGAGACCAGCGCGATCGCCCAGTCGATGGGGTGAAGGTGCATAGGGGTAAGAAATGAGTTTACGTCAAATCGAGGGCGGGCGCGGGCGCCGCGCTGCGAAGCAGCGGACTAACTCGCTAGCGGTTGTTCCAGGTCTCCGCTCAAATACTCGAGGATCTCCTGCTCGCGTTGCTGGACTTCGAGCAGGATCGGCTCCGCCATCCGGGCGTAGTCCTGCCGGGAATGGACCTTGCGCGCCTCCAGGAGGATTCTCCGCAGATTCGCGATGCACTGCTGCGCGAGCAGCATTTGGTCGTCGGTCTGAATCACGGCAGCTCCAGTTCCACAATACCGCGTTTTCCGAAGCTCCCGATGGAAACTCGGGCCCAGCGCGAGTCGCCGCGCGCCTTTGTGGGGCAGGTTGGCAACCTGCGGCGGACTGGCAGTCCGCCTGCCGGACCCGGCACGAAACCGGCGGGCGAGCTTCGCCCGCTGGCCAATTGCGGTGCCCACTGGGCGGGGCCGCAGGCTGACGGCCGGTCGCCATAGGCCTGCGACCCACGGAAGGCAATGATGAGCCGGTTCGGATTGGCCCGAGCCTTCGAGAGTGTCCGTCCCGGAACCGCGAGCGTGAGAAGCCGTGAAACAATCGCTCCACACGAGGGCGCGCGGCTGTGCGAGCCAAAAAACCGATTGGCCACCGATGAACACGGATGAACACCGATCACGAACTGAACCCCATTTCCGAGACACGCCGAAGGGACGCAGTTTTCATCGGTGTTCATCGGTGGCCGAGAGTGTTCTTCTCGGGTTCCTTGCGAGCGGCCCGACGTACTCAACGCTGCCCCCACAACCTCGGCGAATCCACTTTCACTTCGCGCACTCGCGGGCGCCGAGCGAATTCGGTCCGCCATCCGGCGCGCTACCATGTTGACGATAGGAGCGGAGATGTCTCAGACCAACCTGATATTCATCGGCATCCACGGCACCGTGCTGGCTCTTGACCGCGCCACCGGGCAGGAAGTGTGGAGGGCGAAGTTGAAAGGCTCGGACTTCGCGAGCGTAGTCCTCCTGGATGGGGATCTATTCGCTACCGCCAGCGGCGAGCTGTTCTGCCTCGACGCGGCAACCGGAAAACTGCGCTGGCAGAACCCGCTCAAGGGACTGGGGGTGGGCCTGGTCACCATCGCCGCGCCGGAAAGCCAGCAGACGGTTGTGCTGCATGAGAAGCAAAGACGCGATCAGGCGGCATCGAGCGCGGTAGTAATCTGAAGACCGAAGCGCCTGCCCGCGCCGCTGCGGCTACCGGACCTCAAACACAAGAGACAACGCGCAGGTCGGGCACGCCCCGGTAGTCCTTCGGGTTGTGGGTGATCAAGGCAGCTCCGTAGAGCAAGGCCGTTGCGGCTATCCAAGCGTCGGCGGCCTCGATTCGGCGGCCATTCGCTCTGGCTGCGACCATTACCACGGCCCAATGATGGATCAGATCGCGGGATGACGGCACAGACGCGAAGCCCGTCATGAAAGTGCGGAAACGCCGTGCCCGATCCGCGCCCCACTTGGCCAACAGAATCCACTGCTCCAGCTCGGCTTCCGTCATGAATGAAACCAGCAAGTCCCGGTTTCGCATATGTGGCAAGTAAAGTTGCGCGCGGCTATCGTTCTTGAAAAGAAACGAGACCACATCGGTGTCGACTACGGCGGGCGTCATGCGGCGCGGTCGGACTTGTCGTGCCCGCGCCAGCCGCGAAGCGCCCTCAGAAAGTCGTCGATGGATTCTTCTTCCGGCCAGAAATCGCCCAGCAGTTCGGCCGGGTCCGCGCGGAACTGCGTACCTTGCTCGGCGACCAGTTCCTGAATGGACGGGTGTCCGGAGCGTGCGTACTTTTCAGCTACGGAATGGCCAATGCCGGGGTCTTCCATAAACGTCCAACCTAACCGTATCATAGCAGGAGCGCGTAATTCCCAGGAACGAAGTTGTAGCCGTAGAACGATTCGGGGTCACGGGGTCTGCAGGTTGAGACACCACATCCCAGCAGTGGGCGTTTTGCATCCGAGCGGGACCAAGCCGATGTCTCAAAAGGGGTCCCTGGTGAGACGGGCGGCAGGGCGGAGAACCACCTCACTTTCCGGTATTCCCGCATGTCGACCGCCGATCCTGCCCGATCCTGCCCGGCTGTCGCGGGCGTTTCGGATGTGATAGTCTCAATCACAGCGAATCCGCATCGGCAAGAGCCGTAGATACGAAGGAAGGTATGACGAATACAGGCAGAGTCGTAGCCTCGGTCTTCCTGGGTTTTGGCTACTTTATCGCTCTCGCAATCCCCGACGAGATGCTTACCTCGCCGGGACACCGCCAGACGCCGCCGGCAGCATGGATTATTGCGGCTTTCTATCTGGCGCTGGCCCAGTTCATCGTGGCGCGGAAAGGGTTAGGTTTTCGTGCTACGCGGAGCACCCTGGCAGGAATGGTCACGCCAGTGGCGCTCATGTACTTTCTTTCCCTTGCGGTTGAGAAAAACGCCAATGTGGAAAGGCAGGCGCCGTGGTGGTTTCTGGCATGTGTGGGAGCGCTGATCGGCGCCGTTGCCGCCGGGGCCTGCCGCTGGATGGCCCGAAAGAAGACTGGGGGCGGGAGCACGGCGTTTTTCGTTGTGGGCGATCGGATGGGAGTGCACATATACGAATACGCCAGCGCCGCGGAAGTTCACTTGAACCCGGGCGAGGTTCTGGTGGCGCGCGCCGATACGATCGAAGAGGCTGAACGCATCCATGCAGAAACAGACCACCTTTCAGCGCGTCCGAGTGCAGACGGCTAGGTCTTCGACCGTGTGGTCTTGTGCCTTTCCGGGCAACCACTCCAGGCTCAGGGGGCACCCCGTCGTGGCTCTGAACGGAGCCGCGAGCGTCAGAAGCCGTGAAGAAAACCACTCGTCACGCCAAGGCGCCAAGCCGCAAAGAAGAACCCGATTGTTTTCTTTGCGGCTTGGCGCCTTGGCGAGCGATTGTGGTTGCGGTTCCGAATTCCTCACGGCTTCTCAGCGAGCGGTCTCGCGATAGCACCGAATCTCGCGGTCACTGTACTAGCGGGGCCGGGACGTTGGCGTCGAACAGGATCTTCACGCAACCGCCGTGGTCTGATCGAGGGAACCCCGGGCGAAAGCCAGCACGTGATGTACCTGCTCCCTGCTGGCAGACGGGAACCATTCCAGGAACTCGTCTACGGTCGATCCCTGGTCGAGGTGTTCGAACAGCGTGGCAACCGGCAGGCGCGTGCCCCGGAAGCACCATACCCCGCCAAGCTTTCCGGGGTTCCGGTCCACCGCGCTGCAACGGCTCCAGTCCATCGTCCCCGATCTCAGTCCGGCCGGACCTTCACTTCGGCTATCAGGAAGCCCCGGTCGGGAGAGCCATCGCCGTTGAGGCGGACCAGGTTTCCGTTCCATTCCAAAACGAGAATCTTCCCGCCCTGAAGGAAAATCTTCCGCACGCCCGAGTGGGTCTCATACAGGTGAAAGGCCGCATCGGGCGTGCCGTCTTCCCGGACCCTGGCGAGGCTCCGGCCACCCGCCAGAAACCCGCCATCGCTGGTTCGAACGGCGGTCGTACATTGCAGGCGGTGCAACGTGTCGCGCAGTCTCGATTCCCGCTTCTCCACGCCGTTCGAATCCAGATGCAGCGTCTCGACCGTCACCTCGCGGCCGCGGCGGCCTTCCATGCGCACGATCATCGACCCGTCCGGCAGCCCCGCCACCAGGACGGCCGCCGCGCCCGCGGCTTCCGTCCGCGAAAGGCAGGGCTGCTGGAAACCGAAACCTTCGTCGAGGCTTCCATCCGCGTTCAAGCGCAGCAGCGTGTTGAGGCACCCGCCTGACGCCGCATCCAGCCGGCCCGCGAGGACGATCCTGCCGTCCTCCTGAACCACGATTCTTCCGGAGGACGACCAGGCGGCGGGCACTACGGCGGGCTGGAAGGCTGGGTCCACCTTGCCATTTGGGAGAAGACGGGAGAACCGGTTCCCCTCGGGGCCCAGGAGCCACCCGGCCAGTATCCTGCCGTCGGGTTGCACGACCAGCCCCCAACACGCCGCCGCCGAAGTGCGTTCGGCGAACAGGTCCGGTGCGGTGCCGCCATCCGCGCGCATTCGGCCGATCGATCCATGGGCGGCCAGGATGATGTCGCCGCCCGGCAGCGTTGCCACACAGACGCCCTCCGGCCAGCGGTCGGCGTCGGGAAGGCTGACTCGGCGCGAGAATGAGTAGGCCCCGCGGAACGAATCGTCCCGCCGCCCATCGGGAAGGAGGCGGACCACCCCGTCGCCGAAGAGCACCAGTTTCCCGTCCGGCTGAACCACCACGTCGCGCACCGCCGACTGGAACTGGCCCCGCGTTGCGGAGAGTTGCCCGCGGCCCGCAAGATACCGGGGAAGCGCGACCTGCCCGAGTCCGGTGACCGCCCAGAGCGCAATTCCGATCGCAGCGATCCGGCCGCCGCGGTACTCGCCCCGGTCGTGTGCCATGGCGCCTGCGATGGCATTGACCACCAGGCCAACCGGCACCGCAAGCCAACTCAGTATGTAGGCCAGGTGCCAGCCCCGTCCCCTGGTATGGCCCGTGTAAGGAAGCAGGAGAATGGCGGTCCACACCACCACGGTGGTCAGAACCGAAAGCACGGTGAACCACGGATCTCGTCGCTGGTCCAGGAACCTATTGAGGATCAACCGGCCCGCCTCTCACACTTCATCGTAGCGCGAGGCACTCTCCGTCACATTTCCGGCTGCCAGCAACGCGGATTGAGATCGCAGACGCGGGACCGAAAGTGGCAGGTTTCCTGTCACTGGATTCTGTAAGTGTATTTATATCAATATTTTACAATTGTGTTTTTGGCAGGCGCGCCTGTCAAATCCGGGGACGGGACGCCGGCAGGCCACCGCCGGGCGGCCTGCTCGTCCGCCCCGGAACCGCGAGCGTCAGCGAGCGGCCCGGGACGCCGGCAAGCCACCGGCTCGTGCGGCCTGCCACTGTCAATAACCGATGTCCCTCGCTAGCGCCGTGACCGCGAGATTCGGTGCCTGCGCAGGATCGCTCGCTAACGCGCGCGGCTCCGTTCGGAGCGGTCGGGGACCTAGCGCGCTACCAGACGGACTGGTCCCAGCAGGCCCGAAACCGGCGGCGCGGCCCCGCGGCCCCGGCCGCCCGCGGCGGCTGCCGGTGGCGCGCCCGCTCCCGCCTGCGCGCCTCCGCGGCCTCCCCGGCCTCCTCGCCCGCCACCCGCGGCTGCGCCTGTGGACGGTGCGGCGCCCGGAGCGGCGGCAGCGGCCGGCGGCGGACCGCCCGGCCCGCGGCCCGCGGCCGTGGCATGTACCTCAATCTCCAACTCGTTGGCGCCGGCTTTCAACACGCTGGTGACATCCCAGCGGTACGGTTGCCAGGCGCGCCCTTCCAGTTCCTTCCCGTTCAGTTTGACGCGGGCGTAGTCGCGCACATCGGCGATCTCCAGGAAGACGCGTTTCCCGGCGGGCGCCGCGGGAGCGTCGAACTGCTTGCGGTAGATGGCCGGGCCGGCGAATGCCTGCGTGCCCAGGTCCTCCCAGGATTTCAGCGGCGTGGCCAACTGCTTGCCGTTCAGGTCCAGCGTCCAGTCTCCGGCCAGCTCCGCCAATGGAGCGCCGGAAGCCACGGCAGCCGCCGCGGCGGCAACCCCGGCGGGAAGCGGGCCTACCACAATCACCTTCGCCTCGTAGGGCTCGAACTCCAGCGGCACGCTCACGGCGTCGCTTCCGGCCGCGGTGCTGGCGATGGAATGAATCTCGCCGGTGCCCAGGTCCCACGCCTGCGCCTGGCCGCGGCCGGCGATGGTGGCCACGCGCGATTCCCGCTTGTCGCTCTCATTGAAGAAGAAGTACATCTCGGCGTCCTGCCAGGAGCGGCGCGTGTAGGTCA
>Ga0182021_10006506_pt1 | contig 13882 bp, 13 predicted proteins | sample 612E3MmetaG_FD_120493 | JGI IMG/M metagenome (GOLD analysis project Ga0182021, IMG submission 120493) | Permafrost microbial communities from Stordalen Mire, Sweden - 612E3M metaG (Illumina Assembly) | ecosystem: Environmental > Terrestrial > Soil > Wetlands > Permafrost | place: Sweden...
CACGGTCGCCGCCATTGCTGCTGAAGCCGGCGTGGATGACTACATCGCCCAGGCGAAACCCGAGGACAAGCTGGCGCGCATCCGCAAAGAACAGGAGGGTGGCAAGCTGATCGCGATGATTGGCGACGGCACCAACGACGCGCCCTCGCTTGCGCAAGCCGATGTTGGCGTCGCCATGAATTCCGGCACCCAGGCCGCGCGCGAAGCAGGCAACATGGTAGATCTCGACAGCAATCCAACCAAGCTCATCGAAGTCGTTGAGATCGGGAAGCAACTGCTCATGACGCGCGGCGCGCTCACTACCTTCAGCATCGCAAACGACGTCTCGAAGTATTTCGCGATTTTACCGGCGATGTTCGGTCTGCTCTATGCCACGGAAAAAGGGGGATACGGTCCGTTGCAGGCTTACAATATCATGTTTTTGCATTCACCACAGAGCGCGATCCTCAGCGCGGTCGTCTTCAACGCGCTGATCATCGTCGCGCTCATCCCGCTTGCCCTGCGCGGCGTGAAGTACCAACCGCTCGGGGCCAAGGTGATCCTCCGAAACAACATGCTCATTTACGGCCTCGGCGGGATTCTCGTCCCGTTCGTCTTCATCAAGCTCATCGACCTTTTGCTGGTCGCCCTTCGCCTGGCTCCCTGAGCGGTGCCAGCGACGCAACTGAAAGGAAACTCCCATGATCAAGGTCATTATTCAATCGATCCGCCAGACTCTCGTTTGGACCTTCATTGCCGGCGTGCTCTATCCGTTGGCGATCACCGCGATCGCGCAACTGGCATTCCATGACAAAGCTAATGGCAGCCTCGTCGAGCGCGACGGAAAGTTGATCGGCTCGGCGCTGCTCGCGCAGCAGTTTACCGGCCCCGGGTATTTCTGGTCACGGCCCTCCGCCAATGGTTACGGCACCGGACCAGCAGGCCTCGCGGCATCCAGCGGCAGCAATCTCGGCCCGACGAGCGCCCAGCTCCAGACCAACGAACGCAACAATGCTAAGTCGCTGCGTGACGCACATAAGCTACCCGGCGACGCGCCAGTGCCCGCCGACCTGATTTTCGCTTCCGCGAGTGGACTCGACCCACATATCAGTCCGGAAGCCGCCCGATTCCAGGTCGCCAGAGTCGCCACCGCGCGCGGAATGAGCGAAGACCAAGTCACAGCGCTCGTGGAGAAATTCGTTGAGCCGCCGCAGTGGGGCTTTCTCGGCGAGGCCAGAGTCAATGTGCTCATGCTGAACCTGGCGTTGGATGCGGCAGCTGTGAAGAAATCCTGAGGAGCAGGGACGCAGGCGATGGACCATCGAGATTGGGCTTTGTGTGAGTGGGGTTGTGGAAGACCGCGCCCCGGCTCGTGGCAGAGCCGGGGCGCTTTGGCTAAAGCAGAATGTCCGGAGGAGTTCTGCCGACTCCGGAGCGGGCACTGGTCGTTAATCCATTTTTAATGTCTTTCACTGGGTATTTAATTAGGGCCGCCGACGCATAAGGATTATGATCCTGCCTATCGCGTTTTGAAACCTCATCCCAAAGTCCTCATTGTGGATAACGATCCAGGGATCGGGCGAATGTTGCGCATCCTCCTCGAAGGCGAGGGATATAAGGTGCTGTGGAGTCGAGATGGAGAGGGCGGCTTGACGCAAGCGGTGGAACACCGTCCGGATCTAGTCCTCCTCGAACTAGACTTGCCTGATGGGGACGGCTTCGCAGTGCTTGCGTCGCTGCGAGAATGGAACGAGGCACCGGTGTTGATTCTCTCCGGGCGCGCCGAGGTTTCGGGAAAAGTCCGTGCTCTGGACGCCGGTGCGAACGACTACCTGGTCAAACCTTTTGCCCCGGAGGAATTGGCGGCGCGGTTGCGGGTGCTTCAGCGATCCGAACTTCCAGCCGGCGACGGACCATTGCTCATGACTGGCGGCCTGAGAATCGATATGGCCACTCGTGCGGTGACGCTCAATGGCTGTCCGCTCGAACTCACTGCTACCGAGGACGCCGTCCTTTACATCCTTGCCCGTCACGCCGGCAAGTTCGTGCCATGCCAGCGGATCACCCGCGCCGTCTGGGGCTCCGATGTCGCGCCGAAGCTGGCCGAACTTCGCGTCTACATCGCCGGATTGAGGCGGAAACTGGAGGAGCACGGCGGGAAAGACCTCATCCGGGGAGACGGAAACCCGGGCTATAGCGTAGCGCTCGAGACTGCCCATGATTACTCCGCGCCCAAGACTGTCCTTTGACCGGCTCGGCATTAAGGCCGATCGACTGCTGCTGCCGATTGATCTGGCGAAGTGTCCATTGGAGATATTTCCGGTGGCCAATGGATTCACCAAACCGTTCCACGGTGAAATTGTTCTCCTCCATGTGCTGGATCGGCGTAGAAATGGGATGCCGCGGGAAGCCGATGAAATTGAAGCTCGCCGTGCAATGCTGCATTTGGAGCGGATCGGGCGGGACTATTTGAGTCCGACCGTTGAGGCTTCGTTTCGAGTGCGGAAGGGAGTTCCACACGAGGAGATCCGGGCCGAGGCTGAAGCCACCAACCCTGATCTGATCCTGGTGCCGACCTTCGTTCCGTCGATTTGGGAAAGATTGGCCGGCTTCATATACGGTGAGACGGTCCGAAGCCTGGTCGCCGGCGTACCCTGCCGGACGTTTGTGGTTGAAGTCCGGACACGTTTTAACTGTTTCCGCCGCTGGGCGGGAGAGGAGACCACCAACCGATGCATGAGATGATCCGAAACGAAAATGACCAAATAGCTCAAGGATCCGCAGCTTTCGGAGCACCTCCCCTGTCGGGCCTGGTCTGCTGTCCGGACATCCCGGAAGCTTACGGCAAGCTGGAATCATCGACCGAGCCACAACTCGGTTTGGGCGAGGTGTTGGATGGGCGGTTCCTGATCCGCGAGACCGTATGTCGTGGGGGCATGGCGACTATTTACCGGGCTGAGGACATGTTCAACGAGCGACATGAGGTCGCCATCAAGGTGCCGTTCTTGGCGGTCGAAAGCGACCCCACCTGGTTCGCACGCTTTCGCCACGAGGAGGAGATCGGCCTCAAGGTCTCCCATCCGTCCCTCCTCAAGTTCTTTCCCGTCGCTGGGGAAAAGGCTCGTCCGTATATCGTGACCGAATTCCTGCGGGGCTGCACGCTCGACCATCTCGCGCACGATACGCGCCCGCTTCCCGAGACCGATGCGCTGAAGATCGTCGGTTTGGTTTGTGACGCTTTGGGCTCAATGCACCGCCAGGGCTTCATTCACCGCGACCTCAAGCCTTCGAACATCATGATCTGCTGCGACCGGACATTGCGCTTGATGGACTTCGGTCTCGCTTCCGCGCCCATCCGCCGCCGGAGTCTGTTTGCGAAACTGACAGGGATCTTCGGTACCCCCGAATATATGGCTCCGGAGCAGGTTGAAAATGGGTCGCTCGATGAACGCACCGACGTCTACGCATTGGGTGCAATCCTCTACGAGTTGCTGACGGGGCAGGTTCCGTTCAAGAACGAAGATCCCTGGCAATCGGCATTCCAACGAACCACAGGTGATCCGATTGCGCCGCGGACCCTGAATGCCGCGCTTTCGCCGCAAGCCGAGGAGATCGTGCTCCATGCTCTGCAACGTGAACCACGAGATCGATATCCCAGCACGGCGGAGTTCCAGGCTGATCTGGACGCGCCTGCGCGCGTCCCAGTGACCGGCTATTGCACACGCCTTCGGCCGCCCCGATGGAAGTTGGGAATTCAATCAACCCCCGTGCTCTCGGGTGTGCTGCTTGGTCTCGGCGCCATCCTATTCTTCGTCACCATGTTCCTTGTCTTGCGCGCTCGGCTGTCTGCCAGATAATCCGGTCAGTATTGACGGAAGGGCGACCATCGGCGGCGCGGCTTGGCGGGCTGGGCCTTAATCCCATTTTAATGGTTATCGCTCACCATTTTATTAGGGCTGCAGATGCTCTGGGGCTATCATGCAGGCATGCAAACGACGACCCTGTTTCCGCCCGCAATCAGATCCAGGCTTGCGAACGATTCAAGTCGACTCGGACTTGAGGCAGGCCGGGAAGGATCTGCCACTCCGGGTCACGACGACGGCTTGCGTCTGTCGGCCTACGTGCTGGTGGCCCTCGTCGCTTTGTTCGCCGGCTATGTCCTTGGCCTTCTTGGCGGAAAACCTTCAAACCGATCGCGCATTGATTGGCCGCAAGCTCCATCCAATCCGCGTTCCTTCAATCCTTGAACATGCGCACTTTTGATTTTAAAGGCGACGAAACCCGTGCTCCTAGTCGCGGCGCTGCCACACCGAATGTGGTAGCGGTCGGCCTGGCGGCGAAACGCGCCAGGGATGTTTCAATCACCCGGTGGCGGGTGAACCGTCTGTTCTTTGCAAAGGATGCGTTTCCTCCATCGCTGGGAACGGACCAAAACCAATCGGCCGCGACGCCCGGCGAGACGGTGGCGTCGGGAATTGGCCGGTGGTCAGCCGATGTCGAAGTCGACGTCAAGAGCCCGATCTCCGTGCTGGTTTTCCACGCAATGCCGTTTGCGGCCCAGCTCGACTATCTCCGCACGTGGAGACCGGAGAACCCGAATTGGGAGGGTCCGACTCGCGAGGGCCTCGCTGCGACACTGCAAGCCGAAGTACAGGCGCACCCGGTATGCTTTTTCGAGAATGCCAGTCAATTCACGTGCCTCGACCCAGTGTATTCAACCGCACTGGTGCGGGGCTTTGCAGAAGGCCTCGAAGGGAAATCCGTTCCAAATTGGGCGCAGTTCTTCACCTTTGCGGGTTGGGTGTTGGACCAGCCGGATCGTGAAACCGAAATTCGGGACGAGTTTAGCGGCGACACACGGCTGGGACGGCGCTGGCAGAATTGTCGACTGGAAATCGCGAGGTTTCTTGACGAAGCGCTTTGTGGCAAACTGCCTTCGCCGCCGCCGAACGAGCGGGCATCGGTATGGCGATCGATTGAAATGCTGACGCGGGACCCCGATCCCACATCAAGCGGCGAAATGCAGGGCACCATGTGCTGTATGGACCCGTATACCTCTTCCCTAAACACCGTGCGGGGCGAGGCTCTCCATGCCGTGTTCTCCTTTGTTCATTGGATTCGATCTCATTCTCGCGAGGCAATCTCCGGGGGTCAGGATTTCGACGATGTTCCCGAAGTCCGCGCCGCGCTTGAAGCGTTCCTCGACCCACAACTGGAACATTCCATGGCAGTTCGGAGTGTCTTCGGTGCCAATCTCCCTCGATTGGCCCACTGGGCGGAGGCATGGCTCCGCAGCCATATCGGAGAGATCCTCCCAGCCCAAATTCAGAAACCGTCGGAGCAAGCAGCCTGGGACACGTATCTCCGCGTCTCGGGCGTCGATTCTACTGCGCTGGGTCTTCTACGGCAGCAATACGCAGCCGCCATCACCAGAATGTCGCAGGACCGGGCATTGGAGGCTCGATGGGAGGACTCTACGATTGGCCTCGGCCAACACCTGGTGTTGGGCTACTGTCGGGGCAGTCTCGACTTGGAACAGCCGGGCTGTTTGCTGGCCGCGTTCCTTACACGCGCATCTGAGCCGGTGCGCGCTGCGGTATTGGCTTTTGTCGCTCGATCGCTCGCCGAGCCGGCCGAGCTGATTTCGCCGGTTATTGTTGAGCGCCTGCTCAAGCTGTGGAACTGGCACGCTCAACGTGAGACCACCGCAGGCGCCGACGGCTCTCAAGACGAGGCCGCATGATTGGCGCAATGCTTCGAATGCACACTTCGCTAAGCCTCGCCAGACTGGTGCCGCATCGCGGCGCCGGCCACTAGACTGAAGGCGAATAATGCGCAGTTCGCCGACATCCAGATCTTCCCCGCAATGGACCGATTGACGTTCTTTGGACTTATCTCCGTCACCGCGATGCTCCTCTGTTACGCTTTGGAGCAGCGCTCGCCCTGGTTCATCATCGCATTCGCGGGGGCTTGTGCGATGGGGTCCGTTTATGGTTTTCTGCAGGGCGCGTGGCCGTTCGGCCTGGTGGAGTCTGTGTGGTCGCTCGTCGCGTTGCGGCGCTGGTGGCATTGCCGCAGGCGTCGGGCGACATAGATAAAGCGTTTATAAACAACAAGTGATGATGGACTCTGCTGGGGTCTATCCGAATGCGGTCGCAATTGAAGGAGCTGTTCGTCGATCGTTCGCTGATCTTCGCTTTCATCCCAAGGATGAGAACATCGACGTCACGGTCGTTCTACTGCGTCGTTTGAACCTGGCTGCGTAATTGCCCTCCGGACAGCAGATACACTTGTTGAGCTCACTTACGGGGGTAGGCCCCATCCGGGCAAGGGACCCGGTTTGGACAGATGGATTGACCCGCGCCGGTCGGAAAGGGCCGTGCGCGGGCCCTTCCGAGCGGCCTCCGCATGTGCCGCGGCAGGGTTAGAAACGAAAGCCGACGCCGGCATAGACCACGTGGGCTTTGACCGCTTCACCCTTGAAGGCGTATCCGGCCAGCGTGGTGTCGCGCGGCTGCACGTGCAAAAAGCGGTAGCCGACATCAAGCTCAATTTTCTCGGAGAGCTTAAACGTCAGACCAGCCGAACCGCTCCAGGTCAGGTTCCAGATGGACTCGCGACCCGCGGTCACTCCGTGCGCACCCGTCACGGCGCCGCTGACGTCGTTGTTGGTATACCCGAGCGACGGACCGGCGTAAAACCGGACGGGAGCGGTGGCGGGGCCGAAATGATAACGGTAGTTGAGCAGGCACGTCACGAACCGCTCCTGCAGCGCCACGGCGCCGACGGAGGATACTCGGGCCGTGTTCCATTGCGTGCCGGCGGCCTCGAAACTGAGCTCGTGTTCCTCCTGCTTCCCGAACTGGGAGCCCACGACGGCGCCGACTCCCGCCCGCGTTGAATAGCCGTCCGTTTCGGGAGAAATAAATTCCACCAACGGACGGACAAAACCCTCGGCGAAGACGGGCAGATTGAGGAGGAGCATTGCCGCACAAGCGGCCGTTTTTGTGATCGTATTCATGTTTTTTGGTTTGGTTTTTCCTGGAATGGCCTTCTCGGCCGCCCGGGATCGTCCCGGGTGGTTGCGAGTGCGCCCTGCGGAAATTGGTGTGATCCCCCGGCACCCGGTCCCGCGCGACAAAGCTCCGCCCTGAAAGGCCGGGCCGGGCCTTCAGCTTGATCGCTCGTCGCCGTTCCGGCGGAGACCGCCGGCTACTTGGGACCTCAGTGCTGGTTTACTCCATCGGACTCGTCCTCATAGGTTATTCAGCGCGAAGAACAGTTTGGGGATCGACCCGCGTCGCACCGCGGGCTGGAAAATAACACGCGACCAACGCAACCGAACCGAGCATGGCGGCGCTGGTCGCCAAGGTGGCCGGGTCATTGCGGCCGACGCCGTAAAGCTGACCCTCCCACAATCGCGATAACGCCACGCTCGCCCCGAGGCCCGCAACTAGGCCGACGGCCACCGGTCGCATGCTTTGCGCAACGATCAACCGGAGGACGGCCGCCGTCGTCGCCCCAAGGGCCAGGCGGACGCCGATCTCATGCGTGCGCTGCGCGACCGTGAAGGCCACCACGCCGACGATTCCCGCCGTCGCCAGCAACACGGCGAAGCACGAGAAAACGGTCAACACCAGGCCGAAGACGCGATTCAGCACAAACGAACGGCTCACGCTTTCCTGCAACGAGAACGGCCGGTAAGGTGCGACGGCGCCATCGATCTCGCGCAGCGCCCCCCGCACCTGCGGCATCAAATCAGTCGCGTCTCCCTCCGCCGCGCGCAGCAGGACGGACATCCGCGGTCGCGGCATTTGCGCCAGGGGCAGAAAGAAGCCGGGTTGGGCGGGTCCTTCCGTCACCGCAGACCATTTGGCCGTCGCGACCACGCCGACGATCTCCCGCCACGCCTGGGGTTCCCGATCCGTGTCGATCCGAATGCGTTGGCCCAGTGGATTCTCGCGGCCGAAGGCCTGGAGCGCGAAAGTTGTGTCGACAATTACCACCGGCACCGCCTCAGCGCCATCCGCCGCGGTGAAATCGCGCCCCCGAACCAAGGGAATCCTCAGCGTGCCGAAGAACCCGGGAGATACGGTGGCAAGCTTGGCCAGCGGTGCCGCGCCGACCGGCGGCGCCGCTCGCCCTTCAACGACGAACCGGTTGGAGCTTTGGGTCCACGGCAACGGCTCCAGCGGCACGGTGGTGGAGACCGCGACCGACTCCACACCCGGCAGGGTGCCCAGCCGCTCGCGCACAGCATCGTAGAAGCGGGCCTGTTGCGCCCCGGTGCCATACCGACTTGTCGGCAGCGAAAGGATGTGAAATCCGACGACCGGCCGGGCGGCAAACCCGGGATCCACCCTCTCGAGGTTTCCGATGGTCCGCACCAAGAGGCCCGTGCCGCTGAGCAGCGCCAAGGCACCGGCCGTCTCGGACGCGATGAGAAATCCGCGCCAGCGCCGCTGTCTCCGACCGGACACGGAACCGAATCCAGCCTCCTTCAATCCCGGATGGGCGTCGCTCCGCATGATCTGCCAAGCTGGCACCAGTCCGGACAGCAGGCACGTGACCAGCGCCATTCCGGTGGCAAATCCGAGGACCCGCCAGCCGATCGTGAACCGGAGAAAATAGGGTATGTCGCTCCGCGGCCCCATCATGAACTCGTGCAAACCGGGAATCTCGCCCGTGATCAGCGCAATCAGCGCTTTCAATCCCCCAAACGAGAGCAAATAGCCCAGCGCCCCCGCCGCCACGCTCAACAACACGCACTCGAGGAAGAGTTGGCGCGTGGCGCGCCAGCGGCTGGCTCCCACCGCGGCCCGCACCGCGAATTCCCGTTGTCGGCTGAGGCCGCGCCCCAGCAGCAGACTCGCAACGTTGACACACGCCACCAAAATCACGAGACCCACCGCCCCCAACAGCGCCCAACTCGGAGCTCTGAACTGCCCCAGCATCGACTGATCGAGCCCATTCAGCCTCGCCGCGACCCGGGCATTGGTTTGCGGATGCTCCCGCGCGATCGCCTCGCCCATCGTCGCCAGATCGGAGCGGGCCTGTTCCAGGGTCACCCCGGGGCGCAGCCGCGCGACGCACTGGAATCGATGCTGGCCATGGGTACTCTCCGGCAAAGGCACCACCAGGGGCGTCCATATTTCGGCCACGCGCGGGAAGCCAAAACCCGCCGGCATCACACCGACAACGGTGTGGGGACGATCGTTCACCACGATGCTCTGGCCGAGAATCGCCGGATCGGCGCCGAAACGGTGCTGCCACAGGTCGTACCCCAACAGTACCACCGCTGGTGCGTCATTCCGCTCGTCCCGGTCCGAAAAATCCCGTCCGAGGACGGGTCGCACCCCCAACAGCGAGACCAGGCTGGCCGAGAACTGGGCTCCCTCGATCACCTCCGGCTGTGCGGCAGTCGCGCACGTGAAGCTTTGGCCTTTGAATACGGCGACGTCGGCAAAGACGCGGTTCCTCTCCCGCCAATGCCGAAAGTCCGCATACGCGACATTCGTCCTCAGCCCGGCGCCGCCTGGGGACGCCGGCGTCAACATTTCGTATAACTCGACCATCCGCTGCGGCTCAGGCAGCGGCAGCGGCCGGAAGAGAATCGGATCCACCACGCTGAAAATGGTTGCGCCCAGGCCGATCGCCAAGGCGAGCGCCAACAGGGTGACCAGGCTGAACCCGGGAGATCGGAGGAGCGAGTCGCGCGCAAACCTCAGGTCGTTCCACCAAAGCTCGAGTCCCACGAAGCTCCACTGGTCGCGGCTTTGCTCGCGCACCTGGTCGAACCCGCCGAACTGCCGCAGGGCCGCCGCGCGCGCTTCGCCGGGCGGCAGGCCCGCATCAAGGTTGCGCTGGATCTCCATTTCGAGGTGGAAGCGCATCTCTTCCGCGAGCTCCTCGTCGAGCCGGGATCGGCAGAACAGGGCACGCAGCCAGAGACGGAGGCGGGAAAATCTGGGCACGGGAGCAGGTGCGCTACGAGCCGGAGTTCAGGACCTGGGCCATCGCCTCTGTCAGGCGAAACCAGCTTTCCTGCTCGGCCTCCACCTGCCGGCGGCCGGCGGCGGTGATCTGGTAAAACTTAGCGCGCCGGTTGTTTTCGGACGGGCCCCATTCGGCCTCGATCCAGCCTTTGTGCTCGATGCGATGGAGCGCCGGATACAGCGAGCCTTCCTCGACCCGAAGGGACTCCTGCGACAGCAGGCGGATGCGTTGAGCGATGCCCCAGCCATGCAGGGGTCCCGGCTTGAGCACTCGCAGGACCAGCAGATCGAGCGTGCCCTGGAGGAGATCGATTTTTGGAGGAGGATTTTTTCCCATAGTCATCCTAGGTGAGGGCAGGCAAGAAGATCTCCCCTAGATGCGCAAGGGGAAAAGCGCCAGCGGCGATTCAGCACGCATTCTTTCGGCGAACATAAGAACGTGTTATCAGACTGATGGGCCGGAGACGCGCCCGCCGCGGCGGCTTCTCCTCGGTCTCAACTGTGATTCCCGGCAGCGCGCTGCGCTCTCATGCCCCGCGAGGAACCAGCGCGCATTGAATGCACGCGCCCAATAGGCGATCCCTGCCAGGGCGACACGCATCGGACAGCGGGCTGCGGCGGAGATCCTGCACGCCTACGAGTACAAGCTCTACGCGAGCGGCCACCGCAAAACGGTGATCGAGGGTTCCGGCCGCATGACCGATTACGTCTACGACGGAGTCTATCGCCTCACCTCCGAAACTGTAGCCGGGGCTGCCGACCCCGGACAGAATGGTTCGATTTCCTACACCTTTGGGGTTTGGGCGGGACGACGCAGAGAGACAGACAGTTTCCCGATTCGATGGCGCGGAAACTGGAAGGCGAGCGACACACCCCGGCGGATCGCGCCACCCCTCTTCTTAGCGGGGACTTGGTGTGCCGGACCGAATCAACGTCGAATTTCGAGCCGGATTGCGGTCGTAGGGAAAACGGGCGGTTGGCCGCGCGCTGACCGGAAGAGGTTTCCCGTTGTGTCGTAGCGGGACGATTTTCTTCGACGCTCGCGGCAAGTTTGCCGTTGGAGATTCAGATCCGGGCACGCGGTCGCAGAAAATAAGATGTCTCTAGTAAATGTTTCATAAAAGATTTATTAACAACAAGTTATTGTGTAATCTACTGGATTCCAACCTTTCCAGTGAGGCATTTGGTGTTCCGGTTCGTTCCGTGTGTTTCACGCCCGAAATCTCTGAAAAAATGGAAGGCTTATGAACTGGGTTGGACCACGTCCTTGGGGATCGGGTGGCAACCATCGGCGGGCAGACAGTTACGGAGGTTGGGAGCCGAATCAAGATCACCGGCTTCGGAGGTCGGTGTCAGCCAGAAGGCTGTCTCTGCTTCCAAGGAGAAGCAGATCACGTGGGCACGTCGCGCACCAAATAGGCCCATCAGGTGGCGACAGGGTGGGGCACCACGGCTATCCCGCGGTTCCCGTCGACCAAACCCCAGTACATTCGTTAGCTCCCCGGTCCGACGGCATGCCAATCCCCGGGTAACACCGACTCTTGAGGCACCGCGGGCCCGGAGTTCAGTTGTCGTTGAAGGTGGTCCTGGAATTCACAGTGAATGTGCTCTTGGCGACCTTGCCCTTGGCATCGAAACACACATTGAGTATTCCGATCGGCTGTTCGATGCCGTCTTTCGGGGGATAATGGACATACCACATCCACATTTCGACGAAACCGTTGACCTTTATTCCAAAGTGCTCAGTCGTTTCACCAAACCAGGCAATGAGCTGTGACTTGTCTTGGCCATTGCGGATGTCTCGGAAGTGGGCGGGAGCCAAGGCCCACGGGTCATCGGGGTGCTGCATCCAGGCTTCGATCGCCTTCCTGTCCCCAGCGGGAAGACGGCTCACCTCTTGCGGGTCATACCGCCGCCAAATCGTGCCGGTGCTGTGAAACAGGACTGCGCCCTTCTGGTACACGCTCTCCGTATAAGACTCCCCGGCTTTGAAACCGACCTGAGTATGCTGAGGATCGATGGCCGGGCCATTGGCGGTATAATAGTACGGCTGTGAAACAGTCGTGGGTACGATGGAATGCACTTTTCTTTCGCCCACGATGGTATCTTCCTGGCGCATTTTCTGCGCCTCACCAGTTGGGCGAACAAGATCGGCACCGCGGGCGGCGGCTTCGTGAAGGAATATCTCTTCGCTCCGCGCCTGATCGTTCTTGCTGACGTACACCTCCATATCTCCCACGGGGTAGTATCCGTTTTTCACCAGATTCTCCTCAAGGTCATGCGTAATCGCCGCCGGAGCTGAGCGCGGAGGATAGTCCTGACTTCCCTGGAAGTGTTTGTAGAATCTTATTTCAGGAGCGCGATTATTATCCGGACCGATTACATTGGACGCACAGCCGTTCATCCCGAGTAGTAACAGCGCAACGACCGCCGCGCATGGCGCGTGGCGCTTGCAGCCGGTCATCGACAGGAAAGTCATTGATTGTCCTTTCTTCATGGGACTTTGCTCCACGCCGAACTGATGGACATGCGCATACCGTCTACGCCCACTGCTCGCCTGGAGCAACGAATTATTCGCTTTGGAATCCAGGGATGAGTCCGTGGTTCGACCGATTTCGCGGCGCAGTCCTTTTCAGGTGCCGAAGCTGAGCGCAGTACATAATGAGCCGGCCCCCGCCGGGTCCTGTCGCACGTTTCGCCCTGGCACCCGGCACGACGAGGCTTGCCGTCGCCAGCCAGCAGGCCATTCTCTCGTCCACCCCAGAACGTGCCTGAATTCCCAGGCGATCGACGGCAACACCATGAAAAGCAGGCTCGCCGCTCTCGTGCACCCAGCCACCGTTGTTCTCTTCACCCTCGCCGGGTTTGCGGTCCGCGCCCAGCCGGCCACGCCGCCTGCCGCCGCAACCGACCTCAGTGAGCTTGCGCAGCACGGAACGCCAGACGCAGTGCAGGCCGCCATTCGAGCCGGTGCGGACGTCAACGCCGTCGACAAGGACGGCCAGACCCCGCTCATGGAGGCCGCCAGCAACAACGAGAACCCCGAGGTCGCGGTGGCCTTACTCAAGGCCGGCGCCAAGATTCAGGCCCAGGACAGCGACGGCTTCACCGCTCTTTCTTTCGCAGCCGCTAACAACGGGAACCCCAAGGTGATCACCGCGCTGGTGAAAGCCGGCGCCGACCTCAAGGCGGGGGACAAGAACGGCGGAACTGCCCTCATGCAAGCCGCCGGGACCAACCCGAACCCCGCGGTGCTGGACACCCTGCTGAAAGCGGGTTCGGACCTCGAGGCCAAGAATGCGATCGGCTGGACCGCCTTGATGTACGCCGCATGCAAGAACGAGAAGCCCGACATCTTTTTGTATCTCATCAAGGCGGGCGCGGACCTCACCGCCCGGAATTCGAGTGACATGACTGCCCTGGAAATCGCCGCGCAAAACAACCCGAACCCCGCCGTGCTCACCACCCTGCTGAAGGCGGGTGCCGGAAGCGGAGACCAGAAAGAGGCGGCCGCCGAATTGCTGCGGTTTGCCGCCCAGGACAACCCGAATTCGCGGGTGATTGCCGCGTTATTGAAGACCGGCGTGGATATCAATGCCCGGCCCGCGGACGGATGGACCGCGCTGATGCTCGCCGCGGGGAGAAACAAGAATCCGGGCATCATCACGGCGCTCTTGAAGGCCGGCGCGAATGCAGCGGTGAAAGACAATACCGGGAAAGTCGCTTTCGATTTCGCGCAGGAAAACAAGGCGCTCGAAGGCACCGATGCCTACCGACAGCTCCTTTTTGAATTCGTGCGAAGCGGGACGGCGCCGGAGATCCAAGCGGCCTTGAAGAAGGGTGCTGACATCAACGGCACGGATCGAAACGGCCTCACCCCGCTCATGTACGCCGCCGAGTGGAACCGG
>Ga0182021_10006507_pt1 | contig 13882 bp, 6 predicted proteins | sample 612E3MmetaG_FD_120493 | JGI IMG/M metagenome (GOLD analysis project Ga0182021, IMG submission 120493) | Permafrost microbial communities from Stordalen Mire, Sweden - 612E3M metaG (Illumina Assembly) | ecosystem: Environmental > Terrestrial > Soil > Wetlands > Permafrost | place: Sweden...
CAGTTAGCTCGGAACCCTGAGAGGGTTCCGAACCTCCCGCGATGGTGCGCGGCCGGCGAAGCCGGCCGGCTCCCCACGCGACAGTTAGCTCGGAACCCTGAGAGGGTTCCGAACCTCCCGCGACCGGTTCGGCCGAGCAAAGCTCGTCCGAACCGACGCGATCTTGGGCTCGGAACCCTGAGAGGGTTCCGAACCTCCCGCGACCGGTTCGGCCGAGCAAAGCTCGTCCGAACCGACGCGATCTTGCCCTATATCGTCTACAATGCCGGCATGCCCCAGGCCACACAGGGAGGCGGTGGACTTCATCTGCCGCGCAAGATTGCGGCGGCTGAGTTGTTGCTGGGCGCGATCGAGGTCGCGGTGTGCGTCCCGCCTCTGCTCCTGTGCGCGCGAATCCTTCCCGACCGGTGGCTGTGGGCCAAGATCCTGGTGCCGGTCTTGCTGGCTGCTTGGGCCGCCTCGCTTTTTCGCCTGGTGGACCTGTTGCGACCCTTGACCGAACAGTTGGCCGTTCTCCAGCGAGGTGAAAAGGTCAAGGCTCTGAACCCTGATGTCGCGCGCCGGGCGCTCGCGCTTGCGCCCCGTGAGAGCGCTCTCGTGCACTTCGCCCTTTGGACAGGCATGGCGCTGGTCCTTGCTGCGGCGGTTTTCAGCACGGGCGGGCGTGACCCCTTGCAGGCTGCGGCGCTGGCCACCCTCGGTGTGATTTCGGCGGCAGGGGTGGCGGCGGTGCGCCTCCTGGTTCTTGACCGCATCTTGGGAGCCGTCCGGCCGATCCTCATGCCTCAGCTCCAGACCATTCAGGCCTTCGTGACGAACTACCGAGGCTGGTTCGCCTGCGCCGCGCTGGCCACGCTGGGGCTGTCACACGCCTTGCTGGCGCTCATGGCTTACGCGCTGTTGCGGTTGCCGGAGCTGGCGCGGGCCGCTTTCCCGCTCTGGGCGGTTCTGCTCGCGGCAGCGTTGTTTTGGTGGCGGTCCTTCGTCCGCCATGCGGCACCTCTTGAGCAGTACTTCGATGCGACCGTGCGCGCGCGCGGCAGCAAGGGCCCGGCGCGCGATGAGCCCAAAGCGGTCGCGGCCTTCCTGTCCGCGCAAGCGCTGCCCTACCGACTCTCTGCCTGGCAGGCCCTGGCTGTCGGGCTGGCCGGGGCTGCGGCGCTGACCGCCGCCTGGCCCTGGCCAGGCTTGGATGGTCCCGCTGTGGGCCGGATGGTCGTGACGCTGGTGCTGGTCGCGGGCGTGGTCGCCATCTATCAGAGGATCGCATTGCAGGAGATCCTGCGGCCGCTCTGTCGTCATTTGGGCTCGCGCCATGCACTTCCGCCGGCCCAGGTTAGCTCGCCCGTCGGGCTGCGCCTGAAGCTGGCCATGTTCTTCGTCGGGGTCTGGGGCCTTGGCGTGGGGTTCCTCTGGCTCTTCGAGCAGGCCGCGCCCGGCAACGCTGCACGCTTCGCGTTCGGCGTCGGCCTCGCGCTGGCGGCTGGACTCGTGTTGCTCGCTATTCGCGATGTGGTGGTCCCGCTGCGTGCGTTGGAGGAGCGCTCAGGGGAAATGTCCAAGGGGCAACTCGCCCGGCCGGTCCCACCGTGGGGCGAAGCCGACGAGCTTGGTCGCCTGGCGGTGATCTTCGAGGAGATGCGGCGCTCGCTGCGCGACCGACTGCGTTCGACCGAATCGATCAATGTCGACTTGGAACGCGAGGTGCGTCGGCGCACCGAGGCGCTGGAGCAACGCAACGCCGAGTTGCGGGACGCGCTCGACAAGTTGCGACGGGCGCAAGACAACCTGATTAGGAGTGAGAAGCTGGCCTCCATGGGCCGGCTGGTGGCGGGGATCGCGCACGAGATCAACAACCCGGTCAACGCCGTGATCAACTCGCTCGGGCCGCTGGACGAGGCTGTCAAGCGCATCGCGGGCGTCGTGCCGGCAGGGCCGATCGCGAAACTTGCCGCCGAGGCATCGGAGATTCTGGCCGTGGTCCAACGCGGGGCCGCGCGGACCAAGAGCATCGTGCAGGCACTGCACGGCTATGCGCGGGGTGACGAGACTGTCGAGCGCGAGGTCTCCCTCGCGCGCAGCGTGGAGGACACGCTCGGGTTGTTGCAGCACCGGTTGCGACATGTACAGATCGTCAAAGACGTGGACCCCGAGGCACGTATTCGCGGCTTCCCGGGCCAGATAGACCAGGTTCTCATGAATCTACTGACCAATGCCGCGCAAGCCATCGGCGATCGAGGCGGAACCATCCGGGTGAGCGCACAATGTCGCGACGCCCGCGTATTGCTCACCGTGAGTGACGACGGTCCCGGAATTCCGGCCGACGTGGTGCCGCGAATTTTCGACCCGTTCTTCACCACGAAAGACGTGGGCGAGGGTTCGGGGCTGGGGCTATCGATCGTTCACGGCATCATCGAGCGCCACGGCGGCCAGATCGATGTGGACAGCAAGCCAGGGCAGGGGACGACTTTCACCATCTCCTTCCCTCGTCGGGACACAGGCCCGGCCGGGTAGTCCAACTGGCCTGCAGGCCAGGTAGGGACACGCTACTTGGCTGGCTTGCCAGCGCGCGCTGGCTTGGCGGGTGCCGGTTTGGCTGGTGCTGCGGGCGCCGTTGGGACGGCGACAGCGGGCGCCGGGGCGGCCGCTGCCTTCTGCGCGTGGACCATATTCTGGACATCCACGAGTTTGTCCATGACCTCCCTGACCCTCGTGTCAACTACCTGGACTCTCTGATCGAGAGCTTCCATCCGTTCGTGCATGGCGGAACCAGTCATCCAGAACCCACCCACCATCACCGCAAGGAGCACGACAACAACAACGACGTCTAGTCTGGGCGCGTTTCCTTCGGCCATTGGTCACCTCCGCGCGGCAGCGTACACGGATTCGCCGGCGCCCGCCAGAGTACGGGTTGATCGTGTGTTCCACTTCACAATCCATGAGCATCGGAAAGGGCGCCAGCCGGGCTTCTCGCTGCGACCCGACCGTCGGAGGACGGGGCGGGGCGAAAACTTGACGGCCGAGTCCGCCGGGATACGGTGTGTGTAGGTCTAGGTAGTAGCAAAAGCGTTACGCCGATACGGGGCAATAAAAGATGGCGACAGCAAAAAGCAAGGGTGAAGGGCCCGGACGAGGCCGCGAGATTCTCGGGATTGGGCTCCTGGGTCTCGGGGTGTTTTGCATGGTCTCACTGGTGTCCATGCAGGCTGGCCGCGCTCGCCTCATGGGTCCAGGAGGCGCTGCCGCCGCGACCGGCCTCTATTCTTTGGCCGGCCTGTGCGCATACCCCCTGGTGGCTGGGGTTCTCTTGCTCGCGGTTCGCATGTGCCGCGCCCGTCGGCTCATCGATGATGTCGTGGGCGTGCTGGGGTTCTTGGCGTTGCTTTGCTCGGCGGCAGTCCTTCTGCATCTTCCCTTTGCTGGCGAGCCGGTCACCTTGCGTGGACCGGGCGGGCTGTTCGGGCAGTGGCTGGCGGAGGGCGCTGGCAGCGTGGTCGGCGGCGTGGGCACGGCCTTGGCCGGGGCAACGCTGCTCTCGATTTCGCTGCTTCTGCTCACCCATGTTCGCGTAGGCGAGGTCTTTGCGGCGCTGGCTTGGGCTGCGCGGAATGCCGGTCGCGCAATTATGGTCGTTGCCCGTGCTGTGGCCTGGCTAGCCGTGACGGGTGCGCGCTCTCTAGGACGCATGGTGGTGGCCATGTTCCCGGAGAAGGATGAAGCTGAGAAGGCCGAGGACATCGGGCGGGTCTACGCCGGGGACGAGGCCGCCTGGAATGAGATTCTCGACGAGGATGGTCCCTTCGCCGCGGATCTGGCGGCGCCGGTTGGAACCCTGCGCGAAGGCGCGAGTGAACAGATCGGCCCGAGTGATTTTGGAACGACGATCGAATTCGCCGAGCCTGGCGAAGGCCTCGATGCGCTGCTCGACCAGGCACCGGTCGTGCACGAGAATGAGGAACGCCGGGCGATGGCGGCCCTGGTCGCCGAGGTTGCAGCGGTTGAGTGTGCGGCTCCGGTCGAGCCAAAGGGCGAGATCAGGCAGCCGTCAGTCGAGGCGAAGCCAGAGCCATGCATCGTCCCGGCCGTGACCGCCGCGTTGGAGGAAGGCGTGACCGAGAAGAACGCCGAGCCGTTCGACGAAGAGGTTGGGGCGGGGCCGGTCATCGTGCAGCCCGTGGTTCGCAGGGACAGTGACGAGCTGCAGGCCGATCAAGCGGCCGCGGAGACTGGGAATGGCCTCGGGTATGTGCGCCTCTCCGAGGGCGCCTTTCAGCTTCCCTCCACCGACCTGCTGGACTACGTTCCACCCGAGGGCGGTGCGATCGACGAGAAGACCCTGAAGGCCATGGCCGCGCGCCTGGAGCAGGCCATGGGCAACTATGGGGTGCGCGGCAACGTCACCGCGATTCAGATGGGGCCCGTCATCACCACGTTTGAATTCGCCCCCGTGCCCGGCACGCGCACCGGCAAGATCGTGCAGCTGGAAAATGATCTCGCCATGGCGCTGGAGGCGCAGTCGGTGCGCATCGTGGCCCCCATCCCGGGCAAAGCCGTGGTGGGCGTGGAGATCCCGAACAAGAACCGCGAGATGGTCTATCTCAAGGAAATCCTCGAGGACGATTCATTCCGTAAGGCTACCTCGAAGCTGCAGATATGCATGGGCAAGGACACCAAGGGCGCGCCGGTCAGCGTGAACCTGGCCAAGATGCCCCACTTGCTGGTTGCCGGCACCACCGGATCGGGCAAGTCGGTTGCGGTGAACGGGATGATCACCAGCATCCTCTTCTCGTCCACGCCAGAAGAAGTCCGCTTCATCATGGTGGATCCCAAGCAGCTCGAGCTATCGATCTACGAAGGTATTCCTCACCTGCTTCTGCCGGTGGTGGTGGATTCGAAGAAGGCGTCGCTGGCCCTGCGTTGGGCGGTCGACGAGATGGAGCGCCGCTACGAGTTGCTTTCCAAGAGCGGCGTGCGCGACATCGCCAGCTACAACGCCAAGATCGGGACGGCGCCGAGCACGGTGGCGGCGCCGCTGGCCGAGTCGCGCTCCAAGCGCGGCAAGCGACTCAAGCTGTTCATTGCCGGGGAAGATGGCGTGGAGCGCGAGGTCGAGGTCGAGGCGGAGAGCGGGCCTGTGCCCACGCAGGCGGCCGGCGACGGCACCATCGGCGAGGATCTGGCCGAGGAGATCTCGGCCGTGGCTGCGGCCGCGCAATCGGCCAAGGAAAACGGGGAAGCCCCGGCTCGCAAGCTGCCCTACATAGTCATCGTCATCGACGAGTTTGCCGATCTCATGATGGCAGCTCCCAAGGACGTGGAAACCGCGGTGGCGCGGCTGGCGCAGAAGGCGCGTGCGGCGGGATTGCACCTCATCCTGGCAACCCAGCGGCCCTCAGTGGACGTCATCACCGGCCTGATCAAGGCCAATTTCCCCAGTCGCATCGCCTTGCAAGTGGCGTCCAAGATTGACTCCCGCACCATCCTTGACCAGCCCGGTGCTGAGACGCTGCTGGGCAACGGCGACATGCTGTTCTCTGACCGAGGCACGAAGTTGCGGCGCATCCAGGGTGCCTTCCTGTCGGATGGCGAGGTTCATCGCGTGGTGGACGTCTTGAAGAAACAGGGCAAGCCGGTCTACGACATGAACATCCTCACCGAGCGTGACGAGGACGGCGAGGACGGGGGCGCACCCCGCGAGGAATTCGCAGATGCGCTCTACGACCAGGCGGTGGCCATCGTGTCCGATACCCGCCAGGCCAGCGTGTCCTTCATCCAGCGGCGCCTGCAGATTGGCTACAACCGCGCTGCGCGCATGGTCGAGCAGATGGAGCGGGACGGGCTCGTGGGCCCGGCCAATGGCATCAAGCCGCGCGAAGTGTTGGCTCCACGCGGCGACTACCTGGCTGCCGCGGAATAGTTCAACGTTGCGGCGACAAGCAAGCGCGTGGGTTCATCTACGCGAACGGACCCTGCTGAGAACACAGGGTGAAGAGGAGAGCTCACAGAGTGGCTATCCGTCGGCGCGAGCGTGCGAAACACGCGAATTGCCCAGAACCGTTGTAAAGTAAAGGCGTGGCTCCCCTCGCGCTCATTCTCATCCTCTACATAGCAGCGGTTGCGGGCGCCGTGGTCGGTGCGGCGGCGCACCGGCACATGATCTTTGGCGTCGGCAAGCCAATCGCCACGGTGTTGTTGTTTGCGGTTCTGGGCGGCGTGCCCGGCGACCTGTTCGGCTACCTGGTGGTCAACGGCATCGTCTTGTCTCTTGCCGCCGATATCGCCCTGCTGGCCGAGGGCGACGAAGCGCTCGTGGTCGGGCTGGGGCTGTTTCTGGTAGCGCACCTTTGCTACGGGTTCGCGTTTCTCGGGGCCGGGCCAGGCGGATGGCTGGTGATGCCCGGCCTGGGGGTCTTCGGCGCCTGCTCTGCTTGGCTTGTGCGGCGCCAGTGGCAGGGGATCGGTCCAGGACTGCGTGGGCCGGTCGGGGTCCATGCCGTGAGCCTCACCGTGATGATGGCGTGTGTCTTCTCCACCCTTGCGGGGCGGGGATCGCTTGAGTTGGCCGTGGTGGCCGCCGTGGGGGCAACCCTGTTCTATTTCTCGCAGGCCCTGCTGCCCTGGGTGCGCTTGCGGCGCTCTTCGGTTTGGGCGCAACCCATGACCCTTGCCCTCTACTGGGGAGGGCAACTGTGTCTCGTGCTGGCGGCGCGCTGGGACCTAGGTGGGAAGGTCGTGCCATGATGATCCTGTCTCTCATCCTGTTGCTTGCCGCTGGGGATGCTGGCCCGGCGGCCGCTCTTTCGCAGGGCAAGCCGGCGCGGCTCGAGCTGCCGGCGGTCATCGCGCGGGTGCAGAGCCGCTACGACCAGGCCAAGGATTTCCAGGCGCGTTTCACCCAGAAGTACAGTCGACAGGTGGTGGGGCGGGTGACCGTCTCCGCCGGTCAGGTCCACTTCAAGAAACCGGGGCGGATGCGCTGGGACTACGACAAGCCCGAGGCGCGCATGTTCCTGTCCAATGGGCAGTTGCTCTGGTTGTACGAGCCGGAGGAAAAACAGGCATTCAAGCAGGATCTCAAGACATCACAGTTGCCGGCGGTCCTGGCCTTCCTCATGGGCAAGGGCCGGATCGCCGATGAGTTCGAGGTGGCGTGGTCCAACGACACGCGCTTCGGCCGAACCGAAGACTATCGTTTGTCGCTGCGGCCCAAGCAGCCCCAGTCGACCTACAAGTCCATCGTCTTCGTGGTGGACGCGGGCGACTTCTCGGTTCGCGAGAGCGTGCTCGTCGACCAGCAGGGCAATGCGAACCATTTCGTGTTCTCTGACCTAAAGATCAACGCCAAGGTCTCCGACGAGGTTTTTCGCTGGAGCCCGCCCGCCGGGGTTCGTGTGATCGACACCGGCAAACTGGGGAAACCGTGATGGGGGCCGCACGACTCACGCTTCCGGTGGCGGCCGCGGGGATCGCAATTGGCGCAGTCGTTCACGACAATTCCCATGGGCGTCGCAAACGCCTCGTGGGATCCTAGAGGCAACCGATGACGCGCATGGGACCAGTCGTAGCAGCCTTGGTTGGCTTGAGCCTGGCATCGCCCGAAGCGGCGGCCCAGGTCGACAAGCCCCGCTTTATCTTCATCTTGGACAACTCGACGTCCATGAGCTCGAACGTCGCCGGAACGTCGACTCACGGAGACGGCTCGCAGAGCCAGCCGGGCTGCGACCTCGATGGCAAGTCCACAGGGGGCTGGCGCTACGACGACAGCAAGCTCTACCAGGCCAAGGCAGCCATTATCGACACCATCTCGGCTTTTGGATCGGCTGAATTTGCTCTCGCAACCTTCTCCCGCGTGCTGTTGGGGCAGCCTTGCCAAACCGACAGTGACTGCACAGCCGTCATCGCGGGTGCATCCTGCGTGGATCTGCCCGACGATGCCACCACGCAGAAGTACTGCGTCCAGCACACGGGCGACCCCTACCTGGAGTGTTCGGCGAGCGCAAGTTGCACAAATTGTGCGAACCCGACCGACAGCAATGATCGCATCTTCGAGTTGCGCCAGCTCGACTGCAACACGCCTTGCGCCTATTCCAGCACCTGTCCTGGGGCGCAGGTCATCGTCGGATTCCCCACCACTGGCTCCAACTTCCCTGACATCTACCGTTGGATCGACGGCAAAGAGGACCTGCCTCCTTTCACGGCAAGTTCGAACCGGGAGATCCGGGCCGAGGCCTGGACGCCCCTGGCAGGCAGCGTCTATTCCGTGCGCGACTGGTTGCTCAATGCGAACCGAACGGATGTGGGGCTAGGTGCCGGGGTGCTGTCGAGCGATCCGGTTGCCCACGATTCGCGTTCGGCTTGTCGGTCGTACAACATCATCCTGGTCACCGACGGGGAAGACACTTGCGCGCTAGACCCCGCCAACGACCCGGTTAGGGCCGCGGGTGACGCCTACAAGGCCGGCATCATGGTCTACGTGGTGGGCTTTGGTACCGGCTACTCTGATTCATTGAACCGCATGGCGGCAGCAGGCTCGGGCGGCAAGAAGTCCGTCTACGTTGCCAACAGCCGCTCTGACCTGGCGGCCAGCCTGGGCGACATCATCGTGAATTCAATACCTGTGCCCCGGTGTAACTGCGATGCGACTTGTTATGACGAGGTAGCCGCTTTCCCACAAAAGGGCCAGCTTTGTTCCGTTGGGGTGGGCCGTTGCAAGCGGCAGGGTGTCTATGCCTGCAATGCGGCTGGAGACGGGGTGGTGTGTGCCGCTGCCGCGGCCTGCGGGGCGGCGCCCTTGCAGGCCGGTACCCCGGCGCAAGAGGTGTGTGGAACCGTGCCGGGCTGTCTGGCGCCCACTCCGGCTGACTGTGCCGATGAGAATTGCGACGGGCAGATCGACGAAGGCCTGTCCTGCGACTGTGCCTACCAGCCCGAGGTGTGCAATGGGTTGGACGACAACTGCAATGGGATTGTCGACGATGTCCCTTCAGTGAGCTGCGGGCCCAGCGTGGGTGAGTGCCGGCAAGGGGCCACGGCATGTGTGGACGACGGCGCCGGCGGAAAGAAGACGGTGTGCCAGGGGGCGGTGGGACCGCAGCCCGAGATCTGTGACAACAAAGACAACGACTGTGATGGCGTGGTCGACAGCTTCGCGCAGGCATGCTTCCCGGTGGGCTCGTCGGGGTGCGCGTTCGATGCTGGTGCAGGGATCTGGGCCTGCAAAGGCATCTGCCAGACCGGCATGCGGGCATGCGTGGCAGGCGTCTGGCAGAACTGCGTGGGGGCGACGACGCCCCAGGCGGAGATCCCGTGCGACGGCAAGGACAACGACTGCAACGGGCAAGTCGACGAAAGCGACCCGATCTCAAGTACGCCTTGCTATCCCCCGGGGGCAGTGGGCTGTGACGTGTCGACCGGCAAGTGTGCGGGCGTCTGCTCTTTCGGTCACCCGGCTTGCCAGACCAGCCCCATCACCGGCAAAGGTGAACTGGCCTGCGTGGGCGCGATAACGCCCACGCAGGAGCTGTGCAACGGCAAGGACGACGATTGCGATGGCAGCGTGGACGAGGACTTCCCTACCTTGGGCCAGGTATGCAACAAGGGTTCGTGCCAGGGCGACGGTCACTACGTCTGCAATGCCCTCGGGAATGATGTCACGTGTACGGTCGCCTCGCTCGGCCCCACGCCCGAAATCTGCGATGGGATCGACAACGACTGCAACGGCGTGGTCGACGACCCGAACGAAGACATGCCTGGGGTCGGCGTCACCTGCGGCAGCGCAGTGGGCGAATGCCGGCAGGGTGTCAGCGAATGTGTGAGCGGACACATCGTGTGCAATGACGTGGGGCCCACGCCTGAGGTGTGCAACGGAAAGGACGACGACTGCAACGGGAGCGTGGACGATGGCGTCGCCCCGCCGGCCAAGGACTGCAATCCCCCCGGGCTGGCGTCCGGCGCACCCTTGCAGGGCGAATGCAAGCCCGGGCACTTTCAGTGTTCTGGCGTGGACGGCTGGGTCTGCGCGGGCGGCCTGGGGCCAACCCCTGAGATCTGCGATGGCAAGGACAACGACTGCGACGGCCAAATTGACAACGATGCCGACTGTGGCCTGTCCGCGATCTGCCTGGACGGCCAGTGTGTGCCGCGCTGCCAGGAGACGGAGGTGCCGTGCGCGCCGGACCGCTATTGCCAGAATGGAGCCTGCCTGTTGCGGGCCTGCGCAGTGAATCCGTGCCCGGCTGGTCAATTGTGCGATGCCACAGGCATGTGCTACGACCCATGCGTCGGCATTTCCTGCCTGCCCGGTGCCACGTGCCAGAGGGGTCTGTGCCAGGATTGCTACTCGCGCGGCTGCCCAACTGGACAGATCTGCCACAATCGACAGTGCGGGTCCGATCCCTGCGCCGGCGTGGTCTGCGATCTGGGCGAGTATTGTGCCAACGGAACCTGCGTGCGCAGTTGCGTGGGCCGCGATTGCCCCAAAGGTCAGAGCTGCCGGCTGGGTGAGTGTGTGGTTGATCCGTGCACGGCCCTGACCTGTCCCTCGGGTTCCTACTGCGATCCCTCGACTGTGAAGTGCCGGAACCGGATCTGTTCGGGGGTTTCCTGCCTGGCCGGCACTGCGTGCGTCGAGGCCACCGGCAAGTGCGAGACCAGTGCTTGCGAGGCGGTTCACTGTCGAGATCCGGAAGAATGCGTGGTCCAGACTGACGGACATGCGGAGTGTGTCCTCCTCAACAAGCCCAATGTGGTCGTGGCCCGTGTCAAGCCAGGGAGCAGAGGCCTGTTTGGCTGCGCAGTTGGTGGCGGGAGTGTTGGAACCGGAGTTGGGGTGGGAGCTTGGTTGCTGGCACTGCTGGGCATGGTGCTGGCGCGTAGGAGGCGGTGGGGAGGGTAGGGAGCGCGGAGTGCAGCGCTTGCACTGGGAGTCGCTTCGTCAACCCTCCTCAAACGCGCGCGGGGCGGCCAGGCAGTACTCGATGGCCGGCTGGATCTTTTCCGACGGCAATCCGCGCCAGAAGACATGCCATTCGGGAAAGCGCGCCAGTCCGTCGCACTGCTTGGCGTACCACGAGCAGATGGGATTGGAAGGCTGCGCGCGCCAGAAGAAGGTCGGGAAATCACGGGTGAGCAGCGACCAGATTTCGCCGCCGATGCCTTCGCCCTGGGCTTCCCGCTCGACGGCGAACTTGGACAGGTAGGGCGCCACTGGCTTCTGCCCCACCAGGGCCGCCCCCAGATAGCCTTCTTCCAGGTAGACGCGCTCGGCATCGCGTTCGATGAGCCCGCCCGGCTCCATGGCACCGGCAACCAGGGCGCGACCGAATGCGGATTGCAGAAGCCCTTGCAACCGCTCGCGGTCGACGCGCGCCAGGCCATCGTGGGTGTCGATGCGCGAGCCACGCCGGATCATCGTGCCGGCGCCGTTGACGGTGAACAACTCGCGCAGCAGGTGCAAGGGGTTGACCACGGCCACGCTCATGCGCTGGGGAACCTGATCGAGCAGATTCTTGACGTGCCGGAGCAGCGAAGCGTGGCGGCGTGACAGGTGCCCGGTGGCCATCAGCCGTTCGTAGTCGTTGGACAAGTTGACCAACGAAATGGACGGCGCGCCCTCTCGCTCGAGGCCGGAGCTGGTGGAAAGAAACACGACCTTTCGGGTCTCCAGGCCGGTGGCCAGGCTGTGCAGCAGGCGGAAGCGTGCTTCGATGTCGAGTTCCTTGGCTGCGTCCAGCGACACGATGGGGATGGTGTTTTGCTGCAGGGTCTCGCGCACCGACTCGCGGATGGCGGCAGGCAGATCGGGCCCCGAGCCAATGGTCCGGGCCGACACCTCGTCTTCCAGCAGCCATTCCAAGATGCGCTGCGACTGCCGATCGGCGTCGCGCGCGTCGAGCAACCCGACCAAGACCACGGGATTGAGGCCCAGGCCGGCCAGGATGCGCAGGTCGAAGTGGAAGGGATCGAGTGCGGCACGCACGATCTGGGCGTCAGCCACGATGATGGCGAAGCTCTCCTTGCGTTGGGCGCGGAAGAGCTTCAGGTAGAGGTCCACATCGGCCTTCTGGCCCACACTTTCGAGAAAGCGTTGGATGATTTCTGGTTCCATCGTTGAATGATCCGCTGGATGCCAACATGACCCCAGCATGGCGGCGCCGTCAATCGTGGATGTGCCCGTGGCTTGCGGCAGTGGTACGCTGACTGCCGCGAACATGAGCGACCGAGGCATGGCCCCCACCGAGATGGCGGATGCTGCGCGCGATCCGCGCGTGGGCACCGTGGTGGGCGATCGCTACCGGGTGCTCGGGTGCATCGGCGAGGGCGGCATGGGCGCGGTCTTCCGAGCTGAGCACATCTTGATGAAGAAGCCGGTGGCGCTGAAGCTTCTGCACGCCGAGATGGGGCAGGTGGAAGAGGCGGCACGGCGCTTCGAGCGCGAGGCCCAGTCGGCTTCGCGCCTGAATCATCCCAACATCGTGTCGGTCACCGATTTCGGCCGCAACCACACTGGCGAGCTGTTCCTGGTCATGGAGTTCGTGGCGGGCGAATCGCTCGCCGAGCTGCTAGCGCGCGAGGGTCGGCTGCCGGTGGCGCGGGCGTGCCGGCTGGCGGGCCAGATCCTGAGCGCGCTCGAGCACGCGCACGGGCAGAAGGTCATTCATCGCGATCTGAAACCGGGCAACGTGATGCTGGTGCAGAGCCCGGATCCGCGTCTGGGTGAGACGGCCAAGATCCTGGATTTCGGAATCGCCAAGATCACGGAGAGCAGCGAGGGCGAGCAGCCGCTGACCAAGGGCGTGATGATCTTCGGCACGCCCAGTTACATGTCGCCCGAGCAGGCTACCGGGCAAGAGGTTGATACGCGATCCGATCTCTATTCGTGCGGGATCATCCTTTACGAGATGTTGACCGGCAAGAAGCCCTTCGAGGCCGAAGACGTGGTCAAGCTGATGGCCATGCAGGTGACAACGCAGCCTCCGCCGTTCGTTCGCGTGGCGCCCGGTGCAGATATTCCGGCGGGCGTGGAGGCGGTTGTCGTGCACGCCCTTGAGAAGGAGCGCGAGCGTCGGTTTGGTGCGGCGGCCGAGTTCCGCGAGGCCCTGGAAAAGGCCGAGGCAGAAGTGGATGGAGCGGGGGCACGCCTGGCCGCGGCGTCCGCGCGTTTGGGCAAGCACGCCGGCGCGCTGTGGGCCAGACGGTGGGTGGCGTGGGCAGCCCTGGGCAAGTTGTGGCGCGCGTTGGGTTGGGTGGGACGCCAGTCGGTCACAGGGGCACGCCTGCTGCTCGCCCGCCTGCCACCGGCCGCGCGGCCTTGGGTCAAGGCGGCGGCGGCTCTCGTGGCCGTAGCACTGATCGGGATTCTGCTCTTCGGCCACCGACACGGTGCCGCTCCGCGCTTGCTGCCGCCAAGGCCCAGGCCAGTCGCGCAGGAAATGAAATCGCCCATCAAGCAGATCGAGGACGGGATGGCCAAAGCGCGCTTTGCCGAAACCCGCATGCTCATCATGCAACAGATTTCAGAGCATCCCGAGGTGGCGCGCGTGCGCTACCTGCTGGGAAACTTGGAGTTCGCCGACAAGAATCCAGGCGTGGGTCTTCAGGCCTACGAGGAGGCGCTGCGCATGGATGCAGGGCTGCGCGGCGATGCCGCACTGCTGGTCAACGTGCGGGGCCTGCTCTCGGACAAGAAGCTCGGCCGGAGCGCCCTTGATCTCATGGTCAAGCAGATCGGCGTCCCGGCCTGCGGCGCGCTGGCCGAGAGTGCCAGCGAGGACCGCCGCATCGACTTTCGGCAGGACGCGCGTTCGGCCTGCGAGAATCTGAAATGCTCCGACAAGGTGGACCGCGTGCAGAGCTACGCCCTGGACCTGGCGCAAGGGAGAAG
>Ga0182021_10006508_pt1 | contig 13881 bp, 11 predicted proteins | sample 612E3MmetaG_FD_120493 | JGI IMG/M metagenome (GOLD analysis project Ga0182021, IMG submission 120493) | Permafrost microbial communities from Stordalen Mire, Sweden - 612E3M metaG (Illumina Assembly) | ecosystem: Environmental > Terrestrial > Soil > Wetlands > Permafrost | place: Sweden...
CGCATAGCCTGAAAATCCTTGGCCGCGGCCGGCGCGGCGATCAGGATGTGGCTCGCCTGGCGCTCTTCGGGCTTACCGTCCTTGGCCGGCTTGATTCCCGTGAGTTTGAGAATGTGGAAACCGAAGTCGGTCTCGACGATGCCGCTCATCTGCCCCTGCTTCAGCTTGAATACCGCTTCCTCGAAGGGCTTGACCATGGCGCCGCGCGCGAAGAAGCCGAGGTCGCCGCCATTGTCCTTGGAACCGGGATCCTGGGAATTCTGCTTCGCCAGCTCGGCAAATTTGTCCGGTGCTGCGCGCAGCTGCGCCAGCAGGTCTTCCGCCTTCTTCTTCGCCGCAGCGCGCTCCTCGAACTTGCCGCGCATGTTGCTGTCGTACCAGGTGCGCAGATCGGCTTCGCTCACCGTTTCCTGCGCGGCCAGCGCATCGGCGCTGAGAACTATATACTCGGCGCGCACCTGCTCGGGCAGCTGGAACTCCGCCAGATGGCCGTCGTAGTAGGTCTTGACCGCATCCGGCGCGAGCTTGACCTCGCCGGCGAATTGCTCGAAGGACAGCACCACCTCGGAAACCTCCCGTTGCTGCCCCTGGATCGCCAACATGCGCCCGGCCTGCGCCTTGGCCACCAGACTCGAGTCGGAGATCGCGGCATTCAACTGCTGCAACTCCACGTCGCGGCGCAGGCGCGCCTCGAACGTAACGTCGCTCAGGCCCTGCGCGCGCAGCAACGCATCGTAGCGCGCCTTGGAGAACTGACCGTTCTCCTGGAACACCGGCAGGCCGATGATCATTTCACGCAGTTGAGCGTCGGTCACGATCAGGTTGCTCCTGACTGCCTTCACGGCGAGCAAACGCTGTTGTATCAGTCCGTCGAGCAGTTCGGCGCGTTGTTCCGGCGTATCGAGCAGCGCTGCGTCGAAATTGCGGCCGAGCAGCGAGCGCAGGCGCTCCTGCTGGTCGCGCTGCGCCTGGGTGAATTCCTGCAACGTGATCTTCTGCCCGGCGACCTCGGCCAGATCCTGCGCCGTGCCGGAGCCGCGCTGATAGGATTCGATTCCCCAGAAGGCGAACGGCAGCGTGATTAGGGCCAGCATTATTTGCACCAGCCGCTTGTTGTTGTGTATCAGATCGAACATGATGTCTCGTCAAAGATAAAGGGCAAAACGCATATCGGACCCGGCCTGCAACCTCAGGCGCGCATCCTGCTAAAACCCGCTGGCATAGCGCGCGGGGCGGTCCACAAGCTAAAAAGGCGAACCCCTGTCTGGGTTCGCCTTTCGTTGTTGGCGGAGTGGACGGGACTCGAACCCGCGACCTCTGCCGTGACAGGGCAGCATTCTAACCAACTGAACTACCACTCCAGCAATACGGTACAGCCTGGTGGGTGCTGAGAGGCTCGAACTCCCGACATTCGCCGTGTAAAGGCGACGCTCTACCAACTGAGCTAAGCACCCTTTTGGACTTAAACGCGGGGCGCTCGCGTCCAAAAAGGCCGCTAGTTTAACGCATCTTTCAATGCTTTGCCAGCGCGGAATTTCGGCACCCGCGCTGCCTTGATCTTGATGCTTGCGCCGGTGCGCGGATTGCGCCCGCTGCGCGCCGCGCGCTTGCCCACATAGAAAGTGCCAAACCCGACCAGCGTCACCATCCCGCCTTTTTTCATCGCGGTCTTGATCGCGGTCACGGTCGCGTCCAGGGCGCGCCCCGCAGCCGCCTTGGAGATGTCGGCCGTTTTGGCGATTTGATCGATCATTTCGGATTTATTCACGTTGAACCCCCTGTTTTCTAATTGAGCGTCGCGCTAGGGACAATTGGCAATTTAGATATTGCAAAAACCGGAGCAGATGCGCTTGAGGGCGCGGCTGCGATGTTGCTGCAACCGCCTACTCGATGGAACCTTTATAGCAAGCGCCATTCCCGCGTGTCAAGCGCTTTCCCCTGGAACCCTACGCAAAATCAATTTTGCGTAGGCCCGGTCCGGGAAAGAGTCGTTGGAGGCGTCCCCCCATGCGGAAGCAGTCTCCCCTGGCGCGCGGCGACTGGTGGTCAGTGCGTAATGACTCCGCTTACCGGCTGGCCGTCGGCGGCGGGCGTAATCGGGGCAACGTCGTCTTTCTTCGTCAACGCCTCGGGCCTGTGCTCGAGCGCAAGTTCGAGGACCTGATCGATCCATTTGACCGGGATAATATCCAGGCGGTTCTTGACGTTGTCCGGAATCTCCGCGAGGTCTTTCACGTTTTCTTCCGGAATCAGCACCGTCTTGATCCCGCCGCGGTGGGCGGCGAGCAGCTTTTCCTTCAGCCCGCCGATAGGCAAAACTTCGCCGCGCAGCGTGATTTCGCCGGTCATCGCGACATCCGCGCGCACCGGTATGCCGGTCAGAATTGACACCATCGCAGTGCAGATGCCGATGCCGGCGCTCGGCCCGTCCTTCGGCGTGGCGCCCTCCGGCAGGTGGATGTGCAGGTCGATTTTCTGATAGAAGTCCTCGGCCACGCCGAGCTTGGCAGAGCGGCTGCGCACCACGGTGAGCGCGGCCTGGATCGACTCCTGCATCACCTCGCCCAGCTTGCCGGTGGTAATGCTCTTGCCTTTGCCCGGCATCACGACGGCTTCGATGGTCAGCAGTTCGCCGCCCACCTCGGTCCAGGCGAGGCCCGTCACCTGTCCAACCTGGTTCTTCTTCTCGGCGATGCCGAAGCTGTATTTGCGCACGCCCAGGAACTTGTCCAGGTTCTTTGCCGTAACCACGATCTTGCTGTCGCGGCTCTTGGTCACCAGCGTCTTCACCACTTTGCGGCAGATCTTGGAAATCTCGCGCTCCAGGCTGCGCACGCCCGCTTCCCGGGTGTAATAGCGAATGACGTCGCGGATGGCCGACTCGGCGACGGAGACTTCTTCGAGCTTGAGCCCGTTGTTCTTGAGCTGCTTCGGCAAGAGGTAGCGCGTCGCGATGTGCACCTTCTCGTCCTCGGTGTAGCCCGAAAGCCGGATGACTTCCATGCGGTCGAGTAGCGCCGGCGGGATATTGAGGGTGTTCGCCGTGGCGACGAACATCACTTCCGACAGGTCGTATTCGACTTCGACATAGTGGTCGACGAAAGTATAGTTCTGCTCCGGATCCAGCACTTCGAGCAGCGCCGATGACGGATCGCCGCGGAAGTCCATCCCCAGCTTGTCCACCTCGTCGAGCAGAAACAGCGGATTGCGCACCCCGACTTTGGCCATGTTCTGCAGGATCTTGCCTGGCATGGAACCGATGTACGTGCGGCGATGGCCGCGGATCTCCGCCTCGTCGCGCACGCCGCCCAGGGACATGCGCACGAACTTGCGGTTGGTCGCCTTGGCAATGGATTGACCGAGCGAGGTCTTGCCCACGCCGGGGGCGCCGACCAGGCACAGGATGGGGGCCTTCACCTTGTCGACGCGGCTTTGCACCGCAAGGTACTCGACGATGCGCTCTTTCACCTTCTCCAGACCGTAGTGATCAGAATCGAGGCTCTTTTCCGCCGCGGCGATGTCCCTGGAGATCTTGCTGCGTTTTTTCCACGGCAGGCCGGTCAGGATGTCGATGTAGTTGCGCACCACGGTGGCTTCCGCCGACATCGGCGACATCAAGCGCAGTTTCTTCAGCTCGGCCTCGGCCTTCACGCGCGCGTCCTTGGGCATGCGCGCGGCCTTGATCTTCTTCTCCATCTCGTCCAGATCGGCGCCGTCCTCGCCTTCGCCCAGTTCCTTCTGGATGGCCTTGACCTGCTCGTTCAGGTAATACTCGCGCTGGCTTTTCTCCATCTGGCGCTTCACCCGGCCACGGATGCGCTTTTCCACCTGCAGGATGTCGATTTCGGTTTCAAGCTGGCCGAGCAAATGCTCCAGGCGCGCCTTGACGTCGAACATCTCCAGCACCTGCTGCTTCTGCTCCAGCTTCAACGGCAGGTGCGCCGCGACCGTGTCCGCCAGACGTCCGGCTTCCTCGATGCCGCCGAGCGAAGTCAGAATCTCGGGCGGGATCTTTTTGTTCAGCTTCACGTACTGGTCGAACTGGGTCACCAGCGCACGGCGCATGGCTTCGACTTCGTTGTTGTCGCTCGCGTCCGCCGGGACCGGGCGCGCCATCGCCACGTAATGGCTGCGCTGGTCCTCGATTTCCTTGATCACCGCGCGCTGGCTTCCTTCAACCAGCACCTTTACCGTGCCGTCGGGCAGCTTCAGCATCTGCAGTATGTTGGCAATGCAGCCGATCTGGTACATGTCGTCGGCGGCAGGCTCGTCTTTCGCCGCGGATTTCTGCGCCGCCAGCATGATGCTCTTGCCCGCTTCCATGGCGATTTCCATGGCCTTGATCGATTTCGGGCGGCCGACGAACAGCGGTATCACCATGTGCGGGAAGACCACCACGTCCCGCAGCGGCAGCAGCGGAAACTGGGTCAGATCGGGGGAATATTCAGTAGCGGACATGACGAGACCTCAAGGGAGTATTTTCTTATAAGATGGGGGCGGGGAACATTAGTTCAACCCCGCCGGCGTTCTCAGGAAAGAGAACCTGCGACCTTGGGCGGGTCGGAGTAGATCAGCAGCGGCTTGCCTTCGCCGTGGACAGTCGGCTCGTCGATGACCACCTTGCTTACATTCTCCATGGTCGGCAGCTCGTACATCGTGTCGAGCAGCACCTGCTCGAGGATGGAACGCAGGCCGCGCGCGCCGGTCTTGCGCGCCAGCGCCTTCTGCGCGATCGCAGACAGCGCAAGCGGACGTATTTCCAGGTCCGCCCCCTCCATGCCGAACAGCCTCTGGTACTGCTTGATCAGCGCGTTCTTCGGCTGGGTCAGGATCTGCATCAACGCGGCCTCGTCCAGCTCCTCCAGCGTCGCGATCACCGGCATGCGCCCGACGAACTCCGGGATCAGACCGTACTTGATCAGGTCTTCCGGCTCGACGGCGCGCAGCACCGCCGTGATGTCCTTGCTGTCCTTGAGGCTGCGCACCTCGGCGCCGAAGCCGATGCCGCTTTTCTCCGAACGGTTGCGGATGATCTTTTCCAGGCCGTCGAAGGCCCCGCCGCAGACGAACAGGATGTTGGTCGTGTCCACCTGCACGAAATCCTGATTGGGGTGTTTCCTGCCGCCCTGCGGCGGCACCGAGGCGATGGTGCCCTCGATCAGCTTCAGCAGCGCCTGCTGCACGCCCTCGCCGGAGACGTCGCGCGTGATCGACGGGTTGTCCGACTTTCTTGAAATCTTGTCGATCTCGTCGATGTAGACGATGCCGCGCTTGGCCTTGTCCACGTCGTAATCGCAGTTCTGCAGCAGCTTCTGGATGATGTTCTCGACGTCCTCGCCGACGTAACCCGCCTCGGTCAGCGTGGTAGCGTCGGCGATGACGAACGGCACGTTCAGCAACCGCGCCAGCGTCTGCGCCAGCAGCGTCTTGCCCGAACCGGTCGGGCCGATCAGCAGGATGTTCGACTTCGCGAGTTCCACCTCGTCGTTCTTCGACAGGTGCTTGAGCCGCTTGTAATGGTTGTATACCGCAACCGACAGGATCCTCTTCGCCACCTCCTGGCCGATCACGTATTCGTCAAGGATTTCGCAGATTTCCTTAGGCGTGGGCAGATCGGACTTCGCCGACTTGCCGCCCTTGTCGGTGCTGGTTTCCTCGCGAATGATGTCGTTGCACAGCTCGATGCATTCGTCGCAGATGAACACCGAGGGTCCGGCGATAAGCTTCCTCACCTCATGCTGGCTCTTGCCGCAGAAGGAACAGTAGAGGAGCTTTTCACCGGTGTTTTTTTCGGTCATTTAAGCCTCATTTTTGGGCGTCGGCCCGGTTGCTCAGCACATTATCCACCAAGCCGTATTTCACTGCTTCGTCCGCCGACATGAAATTATCCCGGTCAGTGTCGCGCGCGATGGTCTCCACGCTCTGGCCGGTATGCAGTGCCAGCATTTCGTTGAGCCGCCCGCGCAGGTACAGAATTTCCTTGGCGTGGATTTCGACGTCCGAGGCCTGCCCCTGAAAGCCGCCCATCGGCTGATGGATCATGATGCGCGAATTGGGCAGGCAATAACGCTTGCCCTTGGCCCCCGCTGCGAGCAAGAACGAGCCCATGCTGGCGGCTTGCCCCACGCACAGGGTGCTCACGTCGGGTTTGACGAACTGCATGGTGTCATAGATGGCAAGCCCGGCGGAGACCGAACCGCCCGGCGAATTGATGTAGAAGGAAATATCCTTGTCGGGATTTTCCGACTCGAGGAACAGCAGCTGGGCCACGATCAGGTTGGCCGTCATCTCGTTCACCACGCCGACCAGAAACACTACCCGCTCCTTCAGCAGGCGCGAGTAGATGTCGTAGGCGCGCTCGCCGCGGCCACTCTGCTCGATGACCATGGGAATCAGGCCCAGGCTCTGGGGACCTTCGATATCGGCCTGCGGCTGCATCCATCCAGCCGCGCGCGGCGTCCAACCCGGCTGCATCATTTTGTCGCCTCCAAAACCTTGGCGGGGCGCAAAATATCGTCGCGTCGGCGACTACCGGCATTCGCTTCGGTCGCATCCCCGCTGCGCGGGGCCCCTGTTTGGTCGCTCATGCCGCTTTCCCCATGAATTCATCGAAATTCACAGCCTTGTCCTCGACCTTGGCGTGCTCGAGTACCCAGGCAACGACGTTGTCCTCGAGCACCAGGCTTTCGACCTCGGAAAGCCGCTGAGGCTGCGAATAAACCCATTTTACCACCTCGTCCGGCTGCTCGTAGCTCTCCGCCTGCTCCTGCACCATCGCGCGCACCTGCTCCGGTTTGGCCGCAAGACCGTGCGCCTTCACCAATTCGGCGATGATCAAACCGAGCGAGACGCGGCGCTGGGCCTGCTGCTCGAACATCTCTGGATTGATCGGCAACTGCTCCATCTTCATGCCGCGCGCTTCGAGGTCGGATCGCGCTGCCTGCACCAGGCGCTGCGCTTCCATTTCGATCAGCGCCTTGGGTAAATCGATCTTGGTCGCGTCGAGCAGCGCCTGCATGGCCTTGTTCTTGATATCGGTCTGAGCGCGCTTCTTGACCTCGCGCTCGATATTGGCCTTGACCTCGGCGCGCATCTTGGCGAGGTCGCCATCGGCCACGCCGAGCGAGCGGGCGAACTCGGCATCGAGCTCGGGCAGGTGCGGCTCCTCGACCAGCTTGACCGTGAGCTCGAAGCTCGCGCGCTTGCCGGCAACGTCCTTGCCGTGATAATCGGCGGGAAACGTCAGATCGAAGGTCTTGCTGCCGCCGGCCGCAAGCCCGAGGGCATTGGCCTCGAATTCCGGCAGCATCTGCTTTTCGCCCAGCACAAAGACGAAACCGCTGGCCTTGCCGCCGGCAAACTCGACGCCGTCGATCTTGCCCAGGAAATCCGCCGTCACGCGATCGCCCGCTGCCGCCGGCCGTTCCACCGCGTGGAAATGTTGGCGTTGCTTGCGCAGGATTTCCAGCGTCTTGTCCACCTCGGCATCGCCCACCGTTAGCGCCGGGCGCTCGATCCTGCTCTGGCCGATGTCGCCCGGCACCACTTCCGGATAGATCTCGAACGTGGCGCTGAACTCGATGCTCTTGGCATCGGCCTCGCCAGACTTCGGCTCGATGCGCGGATAGCCGGCCACCTTGAGGTTTTGCTCGCGCACCGCGTCGCTGAACGCCTTCTGCACGGCGTCGCCGATGACTTCCGAGCGCACCTGCGGTCCATATTGCTGAGCGACGAGTTTCAGCGGCACCTTGCCGGGGCGGAAGCCCGCCATGCGCAGGGTGCGGGAGAGTTTTTTCAGACGCTCGTCGACCTGTTTCTCGATTTCCTCAACCGGCACCGCCATGTTCAGGCGGCGCTCCAGCTGGCCCAGATTTTCCAAACTTGTTTGCATCAAATTCCCTTAAAGTCCATAAAAACAAACCGGGAAATCCAAAGGAGATGCCTCCTTTTCATTGCCCACTCACGAAGCAGCTCGGCATGGTGCCCAGGAAGGGACTCGAACCCCCACACCTTGCGGCGGCAGGACCTAAACCTGCTGCGTCTACCAATTTCGCCACCTGGGCGTTGCTCTGCCGGAATGGTTCCGAAAAACTAGACGCATTTGGAACCGAAAATCCATGCGTCTACCATTTCCGCCACCTTTGCGCAGATGCAATTTTACGCGATTTCACCCTATACTGCAGCCCAATTCCTCAAGATTTTCAAGCTAATGTCGGTAGGCCACTACGAGAATTTCCCGGTCGCTTCGGTGCTCCTGCCGGCCCCATTGCGCCATCCGGTATCGGTCATCTACCGCTTTGCCCGCTCGGCGGATGATTTTGCCGACGAAGGCGACCTGCCTGCCGCCGATCGCCTGGCGCAACTGGATGTTTATCGCCAAGAACTCAGGCTACTGGAGGCCGGCGCTTCCGCGGGACAGCCGCTTTTCGCTGAACTCGGAAAGATAGTGAAGCAATACCGGCTGCCGCTGCCGCTGTTTCACGATCTGCTCGATGCGTTTGCACAGGACGTGGTCCAAGGCCGGTACGCCGAATTCGCCGAACTCATGGATTATTGCCGCCGCTCGGCCAACCCCGTCGGCCGCCTGTTGCTGCATCTGTTCGGCGCGGCAAGCGAAGTAAACCTGAAGCATTCGGACGCGATTTGCAGCAGCCTGCAGTTAATCAACTTCTGGCAGGATGTCGCGATCGACTGGCGCAAGAACCGCGTCTACCTGCCGCAAGACGAATTGGAGCGCTACGGCGTGAGCGAGCGCCAGATCGCAGCCGGCGACACCTCCGGCCCATGGAAAGCGCTGATGCGCTTTCAGGTGCAGCGCGCGCGCGAGCTGATGAAATCCGGAGCGCCTCTCGGGCGGGCGCTGCCCGGCCGCATCGGCCTGGAGATCCGCACCATCGTGGCAGGCGGTCTGCGCATACTGGAAAAAATAGACAAGGCCGAAGGCGACGTCTACCATCACCGGCCAGTGCTGAACGCTTTTGACTGGCCTTTGTTGCTGCTTCGGGCGTTGTGAGATGCCAAATCGCTGCCGTCCTCATATGAAATTGATCATTGCCGAAGCGTGCGCGCACGAGGCCGAGCCGGCGGCGGTCCCGTTGCATTCCGTCGCCCGGTTCTTCGGTCGATAACATTGTTTTCCGGCTCCGGAGCAGGTTTGACCCCAGACGAATACTGCCAACAGAAGGCCGCGCAGAGCGGATCGAGTTTCTATTACTCGTTCCTCTTCCTGCCGCCGGAACGGCGCCGCGCGATCACCGCGCTGTATGCCTTTTGCCGCGAGGTCGACGATATCGTCGATGAGTGCACCGATACCGGCGTCGCGCACACCAAGCTCGCCTGGTGGAGGCAGGAACTCGTCCGGCTCTACGCCGGGGAACCGCAGCATCCGGTGGCGCGGGCGCTGCGGCCCGCGGTTCAGCCCTTCGGCATCAAGCGCGAATATCTGGCCGAGATCATCGACGGGATGGCAATGGATCTGAGCCAGAACCGTTATCTGGATTTTGCCGCGTTGGAACAATACTGCCACCGCGTCGCCGGCGTAGTGGGCCTGCTGGCGGCGTCGATCTTCGGCTACCGCGACGAGCAGACGCTGGACTACGCCCACACCCTCGGCCTCGCTTTCCAACTCACCAACATCATCCGCGACGTCGGCGAGGACAGCCGCAAGGGGCGCATCTATCTGCCGATGAGCGAGCTGCAGCAGTTCAAGGTCACGGCGGCCGACATACTCCACGCGCGCCAGACCGAGGACTTCGTCCGCCTCATGGCATTTCAGATCGAGCGCGCCGAACGCTATTACGTCGCGGCGTTCGAAAAATTGCCTGAGGTGGACCGCAAGGCGCAGCGGCCCGGCCTGATCATGGCGGCAATCTACCGCACGCTGCTCCGGGAAATTGAAGCCGACGGCTGCCGGGTGCTGACCCAGCGCACGGCGTTGACGCCGGTGCGCAAGCTGTGGATTGCGTGGAAGACCTGGATGACGGCGTGAACGTCGCCATTATCGGTGCCGGCTGGGCCGGCATGGCCGCCGCGGTCGCGCTGGCGCATTCCAAGATCACGGTTACGGTATTCGAAGCGGCGCACCACCTGGGCGGCCGCGCGCGCTCGGTGGAGATCGGCGGCATCGAACTCGACAACGGCCAGCACCTGCTGATCGGCGCCTACCGCGAAACCCTGCGCCTGATGCGCTTGATCGGCGCCGATCCGGACAGGCTGCTTCTGCGCCAGCCGCTCACCATCGAGTACCCGGGCCAATTCAGCCTGCGCGCGCCGCGCCTCCCCGCGCCGCTGCATCTGGCCGCCGCGCTGCTGACTGCCGGCGGGCTCGGCTGGGGCGAACGCATCGCCGCAGTGCGCTTCATCGCCGCGATGCGCCGCAACGCCTACCGCATCGCCGCCGACATGACGGTCGGCGAATTGCTCGCACGGCACCGCCAGACGGGAGCGCTCGCGCGCTATTTGTGGGAACCCCTGTGCGTGTCCGCCCTCAATACCCCGGCCGCGATGGCCTCGGCGCAGACGTTCCTGCACGTGTTGCGCGACGGGCTGGACGGCACGCGCGAGGCGAGCGATTTTCTGATCCCGCGCACCGATCTGGGCAAACTCTTTCCCGAACCTGCGGCGGCGTTTGTGCACGCCAATGGCGGCTCGTTGCGGCTGGGGGATCCGGTGCGGGCCTTGGTCAAAACTTCGGACGGCTTTGCCCTGGATGAACGTCCCGAGCGCTACACCCATGCCATCCTTGCCGTCGGGCCGCATCAGGCCGACGCCCTGCTGGATCGGTTTCCCGCGCTCGCGGCTGCCCGCCAGAGCATCGCAGCCTTTGCCTACGAGCCGATCTATACCTGCTATCTGCAGTATCCGGCGGAGGTGTCGATGCCCCGGTCCATTACCGGCTTCGACGGCGGCACCATCCAGTGGGTATTCGACCGGGGCAGGCTGAACGGCACGGCGGGACTGCTGGCAGCGGTGATCAGCGCGCGCGGCGCGCACCAGAGCGTTTCCCAGGACGTCGTGGCAAGCGCGATTCATCGCGAACTGGCGGCGTATCTGTCTGGGCTGCCGCAGCCGCTATGGTCGCGCGTCATTGCGGAAAAGCGCGCCACCTTCTCCTGCCGCCCCGGCGTTGCACGGCCTGGCAATCAGACAGCCGTCGAGCATCTTTATCTGGCGGGGGACTACACCGCCAGCGACTACCCGGCCACGCTGGAGTCGGCCGTGCGCAGCGGCCTGCAGGCTGCGTGCCTCGTGAGTCAGAGTTAGCGCAGGCGTGCGATCGCGTCCTCGATCCGGTCGCTCGCGATAATTTCGAGGCCGCCAATCGCGTGCCTGGGTACATTGGCCTTGGGGATGATCGCCTGGGTGAAGCCGAGCTTGGCCGCCTCGCGCAGCCGCTCCTGCCCGCGCGGCGCGGGGCGGATTTCGCCGGCCAGGCCCACTTCCCCGAACACCACCAGCTTCTGTGGCAGCGGCTTGGCGCGCAGCGATGACACAATCGCGAGCAGCACGGCAAGGTCCGCAGCCGGTTCGCTGATCTTCACCCCGCCCACGGCGTTGACGAACACGTCCTGATCGAAACAAGCGATGCCCGCGTGCCGGTGCAATACGGCGAGCAGCATCGCCAGCCGGTTCTGCTCCAGGCCGACCGAGAGCCTGCGCGGATTGGGCGCATGGGCCGCGTCCACCAGGGCCTGGATTTCGACCAGCAGAGGCCGCGTGCCTTCCTGCGTCACCAGCACGCAGGACCCCGGCACCTCGCCGTCATGTTGCGATAGAAACAGCGCGGAAGGGTTGGACACCCCCTTGAGCCCCTTGTCGGTCATGGCGAACACGCCCAATTCGTTCACCGCGCCGAAACGGTTCTTGAACGCCCGGATCAGCCGGAAGCTCTGGTGCGTGTCGCCCTCGAAATAGAGCACAGTATCGACGATATGCTCCAGCACGCGCGGCCCGGCAAGCGCCCCTTCCTTGGTCACGTGGCCGATGAAGACGATGGTCATGCCGGTCTGCTTCGCCAGACGCGTCAATTGCGCGGCGCATTCCCGAACCTGTGCCACCGACCCCGGCGCCGAGGAAAGCGCATCGGAATACAGCGTCTGTATGGAATCGATGACCACGATTTCCGGCTTCGTCTCGGCGAGGACCGTCTGGATCTTTTCGAGATTGATCTCGGCGAGCAACTGCAGGCCACCAGAGTCGAGCGCGAGTCGGGTGGCGCGCAGCGCCACTTGTTCGGCCGATTCCTCGCCGCTGACGTAGACCGCCAGATGTTCCGTGCTCATGGCGGCGAGCGCCTGCAGCAGCAGCGTCGACTTGCCTATGCCCGGATCCCCCCCGATCAGGACCACCTGGCCGGCGACGAGTCCGCCGCCCAGCACGCGGTCGAACTCCTCCACCCCGGTGGGCAGGCGCTGCGCCTCGCGTGCACTCACCTCAGCGAGCTTCTGCAGCTTCGACGCAGCGGCAACGCTCTTGTAGCGGTGCGACGGGCCGGCATCGGCTACGGTCTCGACCAGGGTGTTCCAGGCGGCGCAACCCGGGCACTGGCCCTGCCATTTCGGCGCGGTACCGCCGCACTCGGTGCAGGTGTAGATGGATTTTGTCTTGGCCACGATTATTCGATTTCCAGTTGCGGCACCCGCGCAGCGAGCGCACACAAGAGTTCATAACTGACCGTGCCCGCGCTGGCCGCGACCTCGTCCGCCGACAGCCCCTCGCCCCACAAGGTCACTGGACTCCCGACGCGGGCTTCAGGGATGGCGCTCAAGTCGGCGCAAAGCATGTCCATGGAAACCCGGCCCACGGTGGCGGTACGCTTGCCCGCAACCAATATGGCCGTGCTCCTGTCGTTGAACCCGGGTGCATGGCGCGGATATCCGTCGGCATAGCCGCAGGCAACCACGCCGATGCGCATGGCTTGCCTTGCCGTGTAGGCGCCACCGTAGCCGACTCGGTCGCCGGGGTTGAGATCCTGAATTGCGATGATCTCGCTCGTCAGCGTCATCACCGGCTGCAATCCCAACACGAGCGCGGCGGAATCGGCGAAAGGCGAGCAGCCATAGAGCATGATGCCAGGCCGCACCCAGTCGGCATGGGTTTCGGGGTAACGCAGAATCGCGGCCGAGTTGGCAAGCGTCGCCTCGCCCTGCGAGCCGGCCGTCCACTCGACGAAGCGCGCGATTTGCGCGGCGACGCCCGCCGGTCCGTCCGCGTCGGCAAAGTGCGTCATCAGAGAAATCGACGCTACCTTGCCGCTCGCCTGCAGCCGGCTGTATGCGGCGCGAACTCCGGATCCGGCAAATCCCAGCCGGTTCAGGCCGGTGTTGAGTTTGAGCCAGACCGCAATTTGCGACGTCAGGCGGGCACGCTCCAGCATCAAGATCTGCTCGAGGTCGTGCACCGCGAGCATCAAGCCGTAGCGATCGACGATGTCGAGATCGGCCGGCTGGAATATGCCCTCCAGCAGCAGGATGGGCTGGGCGAAACCCGCCTCGCGCAGGCGCACCGCCTCGTTGAGATCGAGCAGCGCATAGCCGTCGGCAGCTGCCAGCGCCTGGGCGACGCGCACCAGGCTGTGGCCATAGGCATTGGCCTTCACCACCGCCCAGATTTTCGAATGCGGCGCGTGGCGGCGCACGACGCCGAGGTTGTGTCTTAGGGCGGAAAGCTTGAAACTGGCGCGGATCGGGCGCGGCATTTATGCAGGCGTATGACCGAACAAGCGGGTCATCCCCTCACCCCTTGCCGGTGCTGTTCAGCTTCCCCTTGGAGAACTCGACGAAGCTCGATACCAGGCGCGAGCGAAACTTCTCCTTCGGGTAGACCAGCGAGAGCGTGCGCGTGAGCTTCGGCGAGAGCGGCAGCGCCACCAGCACGCCGAGC
>Ga0182021_10006510_pt1 | contig 13878 bp, 16 predicted proteins | sample 612E3MmetaG_FD_120493 | JGI IMG/M metagenome (GOLD analysis project Ga0182021, IMG submission 120493) | Permafrost microbial communities from Stordalen Mire, Sweden - 612E3M metaG (Illumina Assembly) | ecosystem: Environmental > Terrestrial > Soil > Wetlands > Permafrost | place: Sweden...
CCAGGAAGCCAGTAAATAAACTGACTTTAGACCAGCGAGTTTTGGGCTTCATCCGGAAGCACCATCTAGTTGCACGCGGACAGACGCTGCTGGTGGCGGTGTCCGGCGGGCAGGATTCGGTATGTCTGCTCCATGTTCTTAATCGGCTACAGCCCGAATTGGGCATTAAATTGCATGTAGCACACCTTGACCATCAACTACGCGGAAAAGAATCCGCCGGTGATGCCCGCTATGTCGCTGGATTGGCAAAACGACTGGGCATTCCGTTTACTATTGAGAAAGGCGATGTCCTAGAGTATCAAAAGGAACATGGTCTTTCATTAGAAGAAGCAGCGCGTGAAGTCAGATATCAATTTTTGGCCGAAGTTGCGCTGGCAATCGGTGCCGACTGTGTGGTGGTGGGGCATACCCTCGACGACCACGTGGAGACGATTTTGTTGCATCTGATTAGAGGCACCGGCACCAGAGGCCTGCGGGGCCTGCGGCCTGTCACCCGATGGCGAACAGCGGAGAAAGGACTAACCGTCGTGCGTCCTTTGCTCGAAGTGCGCCGGAACGATACTGCAGTATATTGCTCCACCTACCATCTGCGGCCGCACCAGGATGCCACCAATCTGTCCTTGGCGTCGCTGCGAAACAGGGTCAGGCTTGAACTGTTACCCTTGTTGAAGAGTTATAATCCGCAGGTGATTGAAGCCTTGCAGCGCACCGCTCATATTGCTGGTGATGATATTGATTATCTGGAAAAAGAAGCTGGGCGTTTGTGGCCCGGATTAGCCGCCATGCAGGGGAATACGGTTGTCCTGGATAAAAAAGCCTTGCTAAAGTTAAATGCTAGTACCCAACGTTATCTGCTGAGATTGGCAATTGAAAATGTCGGAGGCAACCTCAAGGATATTGAAGCGCGTCACATTGAGGAATTAATGCAGGCGCTAAAAAAATCGTCGGGCAAACAAATCAGTTTGCCCTACGGGCTGTTTTTTACGATTGATTATGACCGATATTTGCTGAGTAAAGAACAGTCTACTTTGTCACCTTTCTCTATATTGGAAGGGGAATACTTTATTAAGATGCCCGGTAAAACGGTTATCCCCGGCTGGAGCATCAAAGCGAGTATCATTAAGCCCGAGGAGTTAATGACAGGTGATAATAATTTCATTGCGCATTTTGATTTGGACCGGGTCAGCGGTCGGTTAATCATACGTTCCCGCAAGCGGGGCGACCGTTTTCAGCCACTTGGAATGAAAGAGTCGAAGAAAATAGGACAGTTCATGATTGATGCCAGAATCCCACGTGAATGGCGCGCCTGTATTCCGATTGTTATTTTAGGGGATAGCGTTTTGTGGGTCGTTGGTTACAGGATTGATGAAAGAGCGAAAGTAATTAGCGGCACAAAACGGATACTCCGACTGGAGTTCGACTGATAGAAAATTGCGTTTCCTTAGCTCTCTTTGTCATTGACAAATTGCGAATCCAGTAATATACTACTTTAAATCTTGTCAGGTTCTTGTGAGGAGTATGACCAGTCTCTCTTCGAAACAAGTCGCGGTCATTACAGGTAGTGTTGCTTGCCTGACCCGAGAACAGGTGCAACGGTGCGATTGGCATCGTGCCGTTGAATATTGTTTATGATGGCAAAGCCTATGAAGACTGGGTGGACATCACGCCTAAAGAGGCTTACGAATTATTCCTAAAGAATCCCAACGTTTTCAGTACCTCAACGCCGACACCAGTTGATTTTCTGCAAGCCTACCAAAAAGCTGCGCAGCAGGCAAATAATATACTCTGTATTACGTTGGATACCAAGTTGAGTACGACCAATAATACAGCAACCATCGCCATTGATTACGCCAAAAAAGAACTACCGGGAGTTACTATCAAGGTTATGGATTCCCGCACGGCCACGGCGGCTGAAGGATTCATCGCTCTGGCGGCTGCGCAAGCGGCAGAAGACAGTAAAAGCCTGAAGGAAGTAATCAATGTGGCTGAAAAGATGAGAGATAAAGTGCATGCCCTGGTTCTTCTCGATACTATCCGCCATGTCTACCGTTCGGGACGCGTCCCGAAAATCGCGTCTCAAATCGGCTCGATGTTTAATATTAATCCGCTATTAAGTGTGTTCGTGGGAGTGAATTTCATCGGTGTTGCCCGGAACCGGGAAAAAGGGATTGAAATGTTATTGAGAAAGACCCGGGAAAAAGTTGGCAGTAAACCAGTTCATTTGGCAGTGCTACATGCTTACACCGCGGAAGAGGCCGAAAAATTGAAGAAGCGTGTCATCGCGGAGTTCAATTGCCGCGAAATCTGGATCAGCGAATTCAGCCCGATTATGGGTTATGCCTGCGGTACGGGAACACTGGGGTTGGCGTTTTATAACGAAGATTGACTGATATTTAACCTTCATATAATTTTCTCACCTTGCTTTTTGTTTTTCCTTAGCATAGCTCTTTATATAATTGCAGAAAAATAATCTAAAATAGCTCGAAAAAGATGCTATAATAGTTAATATTATGGAAACTATCTGACATTTTCTTGCTTACGGAGGGGTTAGCTATAGGGTTTGGGAGTATGGAATTGGACATTAAAGTTCGAATTGGGAATATCGGCAAAACTAGAGCGGATACTATTCTGTTGGGTATTTTTGAGGACATCAAAAAACTATCGGGTGATTTGGCCGGTATGGACAAATTACTGGATGGCGAAGTCGCCAGACTGATAAAACAGGGGGAAATCAAAGGCAAACTCAGTGAAGTGACCGTTATCCACAGCTTGGGCAAACTGCCTGCCAGCAGAATGGCAATTCTGGGTCTGGGTAAAAGTAAGGAACTGACCCCGGATAAAATTCGTATCGCACTCGCTGATGCCTGCCGGGCTTTACGGAAAAAGGGCGCCAAACACATTGAGACGGCCTTAGTCGGTGTTGGTTTAAATGACATTACAGTGGAAACTTCGGCCCAGGCAATCACCGAAGGCGCGATTCTCGGACTGTACACGTTTACCCGACATCTCTCCAAAAAGTCGGAACAAGGTGAAATCACAGGAATAACGATTATTGACCGGAATCTAAAAAATAAAACCGCCCTAGCACGCGGTGTACATACAGGTGTAGTCTTGGCTGAAGCGGCTAATCTGTCGCGGGATATGGTCAATGAGCCACCAAATTATATGACCCCGACGATCATGGCGGAAGAAGCCAGGCAGGTGGCGGCAAAACACGGTTTGGAGATTGAAGTATTAGAGCGAGAACAGATGAAAGAACTGGGCATGGGCGCGATGCTCGGCGTTGCGCAGGGGAGTAAAGAGTCACCCAAATTCATCGTGTTGCGTTATCACGGCAAAAACACCAAAGCCATTGATATTGCGCTGGTGGGTAAGGGTATTACCTTTGATTCCGGTGGTATTTCCTTGAAACCGTCTGAGAATATGGGTGATATGAAGAGTGATATGTCCGGCGGTGCTGCTGTTATCGCAGCGATGGGTGCCATCGCACAACTGAAGCCCAAAGTAAATGTCATTGCTATTGTAGCGGCTACGGAGAATCTGCCCAGCGGCACTGCTTTAAAGCCTGCGGATATCCTGACTGCGATGAACGGCAAGACAATTGAAATAATATCCACCGACGCAGAAGGCAGGTTAACACTGGCAGATGCATTGGGATATGCCAATAAAGAGGGTGCAAAAAAGATTGTCGATATTGCCACACTAACGGGCGCCTGCGAGGTTGCCCTAGGCAATGTCGCCACCGGCGCTTTCACCAATAATCAGAAACTGTTGGACAAAGTCATTGCTGCCGGTAAAGAAGCCGGCGATAAAATGTGGCAACTGCCGATGTTTGATGAATACAAAGAACAAAACAAAAGTGATGTCGCCGACCTGAAAAACACAGGAGGGAGAAAGGGTGGGGCAATTACCGCGGCCTTGTTCGTAGGGGAGTTCGCGGAAAAAACTCCGTGGGTGCACCTGGATATTGCCGGCACCGCACTGTTGGATAGTCCCAAAGGTTACTATAACAAAGGCGCCACAGGGGTGCCAACCCGTTCTTTGATAAAACTCGTATTATCGCTACCGAAAAAATGAGGTAAAAAGAATGAAAGTAAAGTGGTTAGGACACGCATCATTCCTGATTACTTCGGACAATAGGACCAGAATAATTACTGACCCCTATAAATCCGGAGGTGATTTCCGATACAGAGAGGTGAAAGGGCCGGCAGATATCGTTACTGTCAGCCATGACCACGGAGACCATAACCATACTGTCACCGTTGGAGGCAATCCCCAGATTCTAAAAGGCGTAAAATCTACGGAGGTAAAAGGTATCGAATTTGTAGGGGTAGCTAGTGCCCACGATGAGAAACAGGGGAAAGAACGCGGCCTCAATACCGTTTTTTGTTTTGAAGTAGATAGTGTTCACGTATGTCACCTCGGTGATTTGGGACATAAGCTAACCGACCGGGAAGTAGCGGAAATCGGTAAAGTCGACGTCCTGATGATTCCAGTGGGGGGATTGTGGACGATAGATGCAAGAGTTGCCACTGAAGTCGGCCAGCAACTTAAAGCGAAGGTCATTATACCGATGCATTTCCGGAATGAGCGTGCTAATTTACCGGTGGCCACCGTTGACGATTTTCTGACCGGCAAGAAAAATGTTCAAATAGCGGATTCCAGTGAAATTGAAATACAAGCAGGAAAATTACCCACTGAAACTCAAATAATAGTGCTCAAACCCGCCCTGTAATAGGTTATAATTAAGTTGGGGGTTAATAAAACTTGATATTTGAGTCTGACAAATTTGTATTTCAGCCTCCGCCGGCGGTGGCAGTCGCACGGCGTGTGCTGATTAAGCCGGACGCTGGCTATCCTATACCGTACCCGGTTACGACCAGTAAACGTTTGATGACATCCATCATAGAAGGTATACGGCGGGTTAGCGACGCTGATATTGTCGTTCTTGACGGGACACACAGCGGAGAATCGGTCCTGCCGAATTTTAAAACACTTGGCTATGATTTTCCCAGAGTATTGATGCTCGATGTGAAGGATTGCATCTGGGTTGAAGTTGATAATCCTTTACCGAAACCCCTGGCAGTACCGGCATTCTGGATTCCCAACGTAATTCTTTCCAGTGATTATCTTATCAGTGTTACACCGTTGAATATAGCCAGAGGAAAAGGTATTTTAAGCATCCCCAATTTAATGTCGCTGCTGCCAAGTAAAAAATACGCCGAAGCCGAAGGCGGTTGGGAAGCCCTGTATGGACTGGGTATCGATAAAATTATCGCTGACCTTTATTTTACTCTGCCATTTGATATGGGTATCATTGAAGCGAGTCAGAGGTTGGACTATGATGACGACCCGAGAACCGGCGTAGTGAGAGACTTAGGGAAGATTTTTGTCGGTGACCCGTTCCAGGTAGACCGTGAAGTTTCAGAGTCACTGGGAATCAGGACAGATTACCTCCAGCTTATTCGGCTAGCCGAATCAGGGTTGGATACCATTTGAGATAATAAAGGGGGTCAGCGGACATGACTACGGAAGCGACAACACCATCTGAAACGCGATGGTTTATTGACCTGAACTGGCTGAAAACCAACAAGCGCAGTTTTTCTACCCTGGCCGGAGCCAAGTTATGTACCAAATGCCGCAAGAAACTCAAAGCCGAAACGGGCGAACTGAAACCGGCTGAATTATTGAAAGCAATACAGATCTGCTGCTCCAAGAATAATGATTTTATTACTCCCGGAATGGCTTTCCAGGAAAGTATTTTCCGGGTTTTTCTGGCCAACGGCAATAAACCAATGACTTTAGAGGAATTAGGTCAGCAATTAGTACAGCGGCGTGGGGCAGATACTTCCCGGACCACAGTCGCCTTCCTGTCCCGTCTGATGCAGAATGACAATTACTACGGAATAAAAGCGAAATAAGAATCAAGTTTATTTGTTAATAACTCATCTTCCCACGGAAAAGTAACTATATTGACCGGTGAATTCAGACCAGGTTATTGTCAGATTGTCTAATCTGGCACCTGGCGGGCCTGCTTTTAGCTGTTCAACCAGTTTTTCCAGTTGCTTTCTGTTGCCTTCGGCGCAGATTTCTACCGAACCGTCGGGCAGGTTACGCACGTAACCGACCAAACCGAGTCGAGCAGCATTTCTAGAGGCAAAAGCACGGTAATTGACGCCCTGAACCCGTCCCTGTGCGATAGCGTGTGATGAGGCGGAATTACTCATTTCTTGTTCGTCGGTACCGATTATTTTCCGGGAATGATGACAGATAATCAGTATTTTAACATTATTTAGGGTAGGTTATGTATGATTCCAGAAAACAGGTAATTTGATTTTTACAAACAGAAGTCGACCGGAATAATTCGGGTTTTTAACGGAGGCAGGTGGTGGAACTTAAAGGTTCAAAATTTTCCGTCGAACTCTATCCGATGGGGACTCGATCAAAGTTTAGGGATATAAATAGACGAACATAGGCGATAGTCCCGATAAATGCAAAAGATCAGGCTTTAGCTGAGGTAAAACTTCCGGGTAAAATTCAGAAATAACACCAGCACCGGGTTGAATATACTGCCCAATAAGTAGGCGAATAAACTCGCCACGGCACCGTAAGCCATCCCTCCCAGCACGTCGGTGGGATAATGAATGCCAATAAGCACACGACCAAATGTACCAATCACCGCTATTACAAGCAGAATGATGCCTGATTTTCGGTTAGTTGCGAAAATTGAGATAGCAGCAGCAAAAACTACAGCGGCGAAATTTGAAGGGAAAGAAGAGTCAGTAGGCTTATAAAAGAAAAGATGTACCTGGTCTAAAGGTAATATGGCGAATGGACGCGGCCGGAAAAAGAAAGCGGTTGTCATTACCACCATGGCATTGGCTAATCCAACCGCGATCAGTGCAATTAATACGGTTCTCTGGCTAAGGCGACGGCGTTGTAAATCACGTGTCCCAAACCACATTACTACGAAGATAAGAAAAATAATAACAGTCAGAAAATAATCGTTGGAGATCCCGCTCATAACTTCGCCGACCATGGGGAATTTCCCGGGTATGCCATTTATCAATTTAAACAGGGTTATGTCCAAAATCAGTTCTTCTTCCTAAAATGACTTTTAAGCATCTGAAAATAGGTGCTTTTACGCAAACTATCAAGCCCTTCCAAGTTATCATTGGGTTCAGAGAAACGTCTAACATTTATAATCGAGGATACCAGCAAGGTAAAAAATAATGCCAATACCATGGTGAGGAAAAATAATTCAGTTTGTTCTGCTCCCTGAATAATGCCGATGGCGTAATGCCAGTTCCAATCAAATAATACAGCCAAAGGGAGTCCTGTCATGACTAGTGCGAAAAAATAGGAAAACATCTTTTTAGGGAAAAATAATAACCCATTAAGATCGTTAAATGCCGCCGCTGCTTGTAAAACACCAACGCCCGCCAAAAACACTAAAATAATGTATACAAACGATAGCTTTAAAAACATGATTGGTCATCTCATCGATCAACGGTTCGTACAGGAAATATTGAGAATTTGCTAAGGGCTTTTATTTATATTTTATTAATGGTATTAATTGTCTTAAAACGATACATTAATTATACAATAAATATTAGAATAAAATGAACTGACTGTACTTCTCAAGCAGACGGATTGGATCAGGAGAAACTGCGGTTACTTCCGATTCCGGACAAAATCCGCAGGCCTTTCACCGACAACAGGTGATATGTCACATAAGGCCAAAAGATGCGCCGGGCCTCAGGTATTTCTAAAAATATGGATTACTTGTTATAATAAACTTGTGTTTCAATCCCAATGAAATCCGCCAATTTTACCAGACATAGTAACAGGTTACTTAACGATAATAACCGCAAGCAGGTATCATAATGCTAGAAACCGGGGTCAGCGGCGCGATAAAAAAGCAAAAACGCTTGCTATCGAAAAAAGGTAAGTTGATAGCCATCTTGATTCTGGCGATCTTGATTGTATCTATAATTTTGGCATTCATGTTCCGGGAAAATATCGAAGTGATCAATACCATTAACCGCTACAGTGTTATTGGCGTTCTGGCCATTAGCTTGGTCGCCTGCAGTCCGATTAGCATGACTGCGATTCCTATTCCTTACTTATTTATGATATTTACCCTTCCGACTGTGTTAGCAGATAAATGGGGGATATTTGCTCCCATCTGGGTAGGAGCCGCCGCCGCATTCGGCGCAACTATGGGACAGGCGCTCACCTTCATGATTGGATACGGAAGCCGGAACGTCTCGGAAAACCTCTTTTCTAAAATCAGCGAAAAGGCGTACAACAAAGCTGTCACATGGATTAAGAGGTTCGGAAATACAGCGGTATTTGCTATTTCTGCGGTTCCCAATCCGGTACATCTGCCGATAACTTTGGCTCTTGGAGCCGTAAAGTTTTCACCGCGCAATTGGGTCTTGTTGTCGTTAGCAGGCAATCTAGTAAAATGCATGGTGATAGCTTTTGCCGGTTATTTCGGCGTCACTTTTATACTGCACCTGCTGGGTTCGTAAAAGCGAAAGAGTATACTAATAAATCCTTAATATAACTGCTACCGATCAGCATCTTTGTTAAAAATGCTGTCTAATCGTCTTAAGCATGAGAATCAACCTGTTATGTTTCGCGAACGCTAAAATCAACTCACCGATAAGATAAACAGGTAAACGCCTCGAACCAGTCGTAATTGGCATATCAAATGACGGGGAATCAATCTATCTGATTTTTCCTGTTGGAGCTCGTCACCAACTATACTTGCTGCTCAAGCACCGCCTCTTCCACTGGAAGGTGATGAGTGATTGGATTCTAAGAGGCGAATCCTAAAAAGAGAATATGACGTTAAGGTTGTTTCGTATTTCGATATTCGAATTTAATAAATTATTATTCTTCTTCGAATTTTTCTTTCTTACCCCGGCGGATGACTTCTACAGGTGGGGAAGGAGCTTCCATATTAATCGATAGTATTTTCTTCGCGTCTTTCTTACCTTTTTTCTTCTCTTTGTGACCCATGTCTCTATTACCCATATCACACCTCGACTAGATTGATTCGTTTAATAAATGCTTAATTTAATAGAAGTTTAACAAAGTATCGTGATTCTGTAAAGAGGCTATTTCAGTTTTTCCAGGGCGATGCGGGCGGCTTCGGTCTCTGCTTTCTTTTTACTTCTCCCGATACCGAGAGCCAGAACATCGTTTCCCAACCGTACTTCTACCGTGAATTTTTTATCATGGTCCGGGCCTGAAGTTTCAATCAGATTATAGACCGGGGTTTGTTGTGTTTTTGCCTGCAGCAACTCCTGAAGCTGCGATTTGTAATCAACAATTATTCCCTGATATAAAGTCTTAAGCAGCTCGGTATCCAGGATTTCCAGGACGAGTTGTTCCGTGACCGCAAAACCGTGGTCAAGATAAATCGCGGCAATCAGTGCTTCCAGTGCCCTGGCTAGATTGGCGGGTTTGTCTCTGCCGCCGCTAGCCTCTTCACCTTTTCCGAGGAATAAATAATTGCCTAGTTTAATTGACTCAGCGACACTCGCCAGCGTTTCCTGTTTCACCAGAATCGAGCGGAGCCGTGTCATTTCGCCTTCGCTCATACTGGGAAAGTCGCGAAAAAGATTCTCGGCGACAATTAGTCCCAATATCGCATCTCCTAAAAATTCCAGCCGCTCATTGGAGGCCGGCGAAATACCGGGGTTTTCATTGGCGTAAGAACTGTGAGTTAAAGCTTGCGTTAGTAATTCTTGTTGTTGGAAAGGCACTCCCAGTATTTTCTGCAGTTCGTTCTGGTCAGCCACTATCTATCCTCCTGGTAGGGAATTTAATTCAGCATAAGGGGTACCGCGGTACATGTCAAATATTTACATTACGTTTACTATTTTGGTTGATTTCTGCTTTTCTCCCTTCATTAACCACTCTTAGATAATTGCATCTCTGCTCAAGTGGGTTTCTCCCTCCTTCCTAAGGAGGGAGTGAAGGGAGAATGATAAATAGCAATCAATTTTCGGATTATTAATTAATCTAATATTTCACTAAATGAAAAAGTAACTCTCTGATAATTAAAAAATTCTTTGGGGAAACCTTTCTGGATAGAGTATAATATACCATAGTAAAATGTCTCAAGTATTTTATCGTAAATGGCGTTCCCAAACACTCAGTGATATCGTCGGGCAGGAATCGGTAACTCAAACTCTGCTTAATGCCTTGAATAGCGGCAGGATATCCCATGCCTATCTTTTTTGTGGGCCACGTGGCACTGGCAAAACCAGTACCGGTCGGATTCTGGCAAAAGCAGTGAATTGTCTGACCACCGGCGGTAAGGGTGAGCCATGCAATACGTGTGAGATGTGCCGTGCCATTACTGAGGGGCGGGCGATGGATGTTATCGAAATCGATGCCGCTAGTAACACCGGGGTGGATGATATCCGCAGCCTGCGGGAGAAGGTCAATTATGCGCCGAATCAAGCCCGTTTCAAAGTTTACATAATAGATGAATTCCATATGCTAAGCAGCAGCGCTTCCAATGCTTTATTGAAAACACTGGAAGAACCGCCGCCGCATGTTATTTTTATTCTGGCGACCACAGAAGTACATAAAATTTTACCCACTATCATGTCGCGCTGCCAGCGTTTTGATTTCCACCGAATTTCGCAGGCGGCGATTATGAAGAGAATGACGAATGTTTGTCAGGCGGAAAATATTACCATTTCCCAGGAGTCGTTAAGACTCATTGCCCGCAGCGCGACCGGCAGTATGCGCGATGCTTGGAATGTCCTGGAACAATTGTCGATTTATTACGTCTCGGATATCAGTTTCCAGCAGGTGCAGGATTTATTGGGGATTACCGGGGACGCGCGTGTCCGTGAACTTATCAAATATATTGTCGACGATAATGTGGCCAAAGCCGTTGCTACTATTAATAGTGTAAATAACGACGGATTGGATTTACGCAATTTTAAACGCGAGCTGGTAGAGTATCTGAGGTCACTTTTACTGGTAAAAACAGGCTCTGAAAGTTCGGTGGATATGACCGGAGAGGACTTAAACGAGTTGAAACAGCTGGCAGAACGGGCATCTTTATCCAAGGTTTTAAAAGCGTTGAAACTTTTCAGCCAGGTGGAAATCGGCAGCGAAAACCATTCCGTTTTGCCATTAGAACTGGCGATTGTTGACAGCACTATGAAATCTGAAGAAGACACTCCTAAATCTGTCGGACAAGTCGAGTATCAATCGCAACACACGTCTGCGCCGAAACCAGCGCATCAGCCGGTTATTCATCACGAACAGCAGAAAAAAGCCCCGATACAAACGCAGAATCAACCGCACTCCCAACCTGAAGATAAAAAACCTGATGTGAAACCGGATCCGCTATCTTCGACCGTAGCGGAAAAATACTCACCTTTAGAAACCGGTAGTATTGCTGAAAAATTACGAACGGAATGGAGAATGGTGATTGACCAGGCGCCGCCCGATACTAAGAAGAGTAATGCCGTGGCCATTTTAAGGAGCGGCTGTAGGCCAGTCGCTTTTGATAAAGATACACTGACCTTATCTTTCAGATACAATTATATGAAAGATAAATTAGAGGAAATGGAAAACCACCGTGTAGTGGAAAAAATTATCAGTAGTTATCTTGGGCATCCCTGTCATGTGCAGTGTGTCCTAGAAAATAATAATAATCCCATGAAAGAAGCGCTGAAACAACTTGGCGCAAAAATTGAAGTGGAGGAATAATGAATTTCGAACAAATCAGACAAGCCCAAGCCTTGAAATCAAAATTAGACAAAGCGCAAAAAGAACTAAAGAGAATGGAGATTCAAGGCGAAGCCGGTAAGGGTGCAGTTACCATAGTGGTCAATGGCGAACAAAAAATCATGTCGGTGAAAATTGCACCGGAGGTTGTTGACCCGAAAAATGTAAAACAGCTTGAACAACTGATAATCAGAGCCGTTAATGATGCTCAAGAAAAAGCGCAGAAAGCTGCCGCCGAGCAATTGAAAGAAGTCACCGGCGGCTTAAAAATCCCCGGTCTCTTCTAAAAGATATATATTTTAAAGATAGGCAGGAGAATTTCATTGAATCAAAGTCCCGTTCAGGGTGTCGATACAATTAATCGCCTGATTCAAGAATTGAATAAATTGCCCGGTATCGGTCCCAAAAGCGCCCAACGTTTGGCTTATTATTTGATGCGCGCCTCTCAGGAACAGGCAATCCAACTGGCTGATGCAATTTTATCTATCAAACAGAAGATAAAATTGTGCACCACGTGCTTTAACGTAACCGATGCTGACCCTTGCATCATCTGCCGCAACGAACAACGTAACCGCAGTCAGGTCTGTGTGGTGGAACAGCCGCAGGATATCCTGGCTATCGAGCATACCGGCATCTTTAAAGGGCTTTATCATGTTTTGCATGGGGCGATTTCACCCACGGAAGGAATTGGTTCTAACGATGTCAGAATTAAAGAATTAGCGCTCCGGTTGCAGGATGGCGTGGTGAAAGAGGTGATTCTGGCAACCAACACTAACCTCGAGGGCGAGCAGACTGCCATGTATCTGAATCAAGTATTTTCGCCGCTCGGAATTAATATCACGCGGCTGGCACGCGGTTTACCGTTCGGCACCGAATTGGAATATGCCGATGACGCTACGCTCACCAGAGCCCTGGAAGGCAGACAACAACTCTAATAGTGCTCAAGTTTCAGGAGTTATTTTTGATAGAGGAACACAGAGAAGAAATAGTCTCAGACTTTAAGGGCACTATTATCGATATTGAAACAATCGGCGAGTTCAACGGGCGCTACCGCAATACCGGTGATTGGCGAGAGTATGAGGGCATCCAGCAGGTAATTTTCGGCTTGATTAATAGCCAGTACTTGCAGATTCTCTGGGTTAAGAAAAAAGAAGAAATCGGTGAATTGAATGATAGAATTTCCAGTATTATTGATAACTTGGAGAAGCCCTTTTACGCCTTTAATACCTCTTTCGAGAAGTGTGTTCTTACCTGTCAGTTGGGCAGACCGATTGCCTTTGAATGTGAACTGCAAGCTGAAAAATTCGAAGCTAAATACAGCGCCGTTCGAGAACTGCGAATCCCTACTCACGGCGACCCGTTTAATGATAAGGGACTGCTCTGCATGTACGCATGGCAGGCCGGCGAATTTGATAAGGCAATTGCCCACAACCGGGCCTGCTTGATAAAAGAAAGAGACATCCTGCTAAGACGTGGTTACCGTAAACCAGATGGTCTGGCACTTTTTACGAAATAGTAAATCCCCCTATATGCCGCTTTTATAAAAAAAGATCTGTTTGTGACTCCCCATTTTGCGAGATGGTTATAGTCCCGTGCCTACGGGAGGGATAATGGTGGAGTTTTCAATCTTCATCTGACCTATCCGTATTGCGTCAAAAGTAACTGTTACCGAAGAACTTCTTGTTGCCTTATAATTACGGTTACCGTGATTCTCCTTGTTTGATTATTTCACCAGGATGACGTTCCCTCAACTGCCAGAGATGTTCCACATTATCATTGATTTGCTTTAACAGTCTTACAGGGTTCAAGTGAGCATAAGTTGATGCCAGTTGCGCTTCGGTCGTTTTGGTGAGGATACCTGATTTCAGAACGCGCTGGTAGGGGATTTGTGCCGTATCATAGACCCTGTGGGTACTCCTGACTTTCCCAAAATGCAAAAACTCTTCAATAATTAGCCTCAAAAAAGATGTTTTCAACACACTAATGGCTTATAATAACGAGCATGGCCTTTATTCGGAAAGTAAAAACTGCCAGTGGCGCTATAGCGGTGCAGATTGCTTATATGGAGCATGGCCGAATCATTGGGATCGACCATATTGGCAGTTCTCA
>Ga0182021_10006511_pt1 | contig 13878 bp, 12 predicted proteins | sample 612E3MmetaG_FD_120493 | JGI IMG/M metagenome (GOLD analysis project Ga0182021, IMG submission 120493) | Permafrost microbial communities from Stordalen Mire, Sweden - 612E3M metaG (Illumina Assembly) | ecosystem: Environmental > Terrestrial > Soil > Wetlands > Permafrost | place: Sweden...
AAGCGTGGCAGCAGGGCCGGCCTCCTGCAGGATCTCCTCGCGGATGACCGGCTCCAGCCGGCCGTGGAAGCGCTGCTGGACGGCGTGGATGAGGGCCGTTTTGTCCGGGAAGCGCGCGTAGAACGCCCCCACCGACAGCCCGACGTTGTTGACCACCCCGCTTATAGTGAGCGACTCGTGGCCGTTCTGGCGGATCTGGTCCTCGGCCGACTCGAGCAGGCGCTCGAGAGACTCCCGGCTGCGCTTCTGCCGAGGCGACTTGTATGGGGTGAGCTGGTCTAGCATGCCCACACTATACAGCCGGGGCGGAACTTCCCGGCTGCCGTCCGGAACGGTCGCCGGGGTCTCTTCTTATCGTCATCGGGTTGGTATCCTTATCCATGTAATTGAGTGAGTGCTCACATCACCCTGACACCAGGCGGGGCCCCACCCCGCTCGCCGGAGGTCGACACGTGAAGACGATCGATTTTGAAACGCACTTCGTCACCGCTGAATGGGTGGAGGCCACCTACGCCAACCCAGGCTATCCGCGGTTCGTGGACGACCTGGTCACGGGCCGACGCCGCATGTACTACCGGGAGGACGCTTTCGAGCCGCACGGCGACTTCCTGCTCAACCGCCTCCTGGACGTCGGGGACGGCCGCATCGCAGAGATGGAGAAAGGCGGCATCGACAAGGCTATCCTGTCGCTCACCTCCCCGGGAGTGGACCACTTCGAACCGGCCGTCGGTACTGCCATCGCCCGCCGCGCGAACGACGAACTGGCCGCCGCCATCGCCCGGCACCCCGACCGGCTGATGGGCTTCGCTGCCCTCGCGCCGAAAGACCCGGAGGCCGCCGCCGCCGAGTTGGAGCGCTGCGTCAAGGAGCTGGGCTTCCTGGGCTGGAAGACCCATTCGAACTTCGGCGACTCCTACATAGACGAGAAGCGCTACTGGCCCGTCTTGGCGAAAGCTGAGGAGTTGGGCGTGCTCATCTACCTGCATCCGGTGGCTCCGATGATCAAGGAGCTCCGTACCTACGGGCTGCCGCTGGCCGGCGCCGCCTTCGGCTTCGGGGTGGAGACCGCCACCGCCATGGTGCGGCTGGTACTGTCCGGCGCGTTCGACGCCTTCCCGAAGCTCAAGATCATGCTGGGTCACTACGGCGAAGGCCTGCCGTTCCTCATGCAGCGCATCGACCACCCGTTCGTGCGGCCGCACCTCAAAGCCGCCGACCCCGAGGTGGTGCCGGACCTCAAGCGGGTCCCGAGCGACTACCTGCGCGACAACATGCTCGTTACCACCAGCGGCAACTACCTACCGGCGGCTTTCCACTGCACCTACGAGGCGCTGGGCATGGAAAAGATCCTCCTCGGCACAGACTACCCGTACGAGGAGATGACCGAAAGCCTCGCCTTCCTGGACGGCCTCGGCCTCTCGGAGAAGGACAAAGAGCTCCTCTACCTTGGTAATGCAGCCCGACTGGGGATAGCTTGATGGAACCTCTGAAGTATCGAGACATCCTGTATGACGACCGGCAGATCGGGCCTTGGCCCACCGACAAGCTCAAACGGGTCGCCAAACCCACCAACGAGATCGTGGGACCGATCGCGCGGCGGGACGAGCGGGAGAGCCCGTTCGGCAAGTCGCTGTTCGGGGAGTACGGCGAGGAGATCCAGCGCGAGTTCATGCGCATGACCCGGCGCTACCCGCTGGGCGCGTCCTTCTGGGACATGTGCGACGTGGTCAACAACGCCATGCTGCGCAAACGGAACCCCGTGGCTCCCGAACGGGCGCCCATCCCCGAAGATCCCAGGGTGCTCAGCCGGCATGTCAAGATGCTCGGCTACTTCCTGGGCGCCGACATGGTGGGCATCGGCCCGCTGAGCCAGTCGGCGGTGTACAGCCACAACATGAAGGGCCGCGAGCTCGAGGCGCCGTACAAGTACGCCATCGTGCTGCTGTGCCGCAAGTACGAGCCTACCTGGAACGCGGCGAACGGCTGGGAAGAGATCGTGGACCCGGCGAGCTTCCAGGCGTACCAGCGTCTGCTGATGCAGACCGAGACTATGGCCAACTACCTGCGCCGGCTGGGCTTCGAGGCCGAAGCGTCCAACATGAACCGCTACGTCACCCTCATGCCGCAGATCGTGCTCGATGCCGGCTTGGGCGAAGTGTCGCGGATGGGGATCATCCTCAACCCGTTCCTGGGCGCCAACTTCAAATCCGCCACGGTGCTCACCAACCTGGAACTCGAGACCGACGGCTACATCGATTTCGGCCTGCAGGACTACTGCAGCAAGTGCACGGTGTGCGCTCAGCAGTGCCCTTCCGGAGCCATCGCCCGCGGTCCAAAGACGCTCTACAACGGCTATTACACCTGGAAGATGGACAGCAAGGCCTGCTCCGACTTCGACGTGCTCAACAAGGAAGGCTGCGTATGCGGCCGCTGCACCAAGGTCTGCCCGTGGCATGTGCCCTTCGCCGAGCCGGGCGATTTCGCGGACTGGGACGGCAGCATCGAGTGGCTGCATAAACAAGCCGACGAGCAGAAAGCCCGCCTCGTCGCCGAGAACTACGTCCACCCGACCGAAGCCACCGACAAGTGGTGGTTCCAGCTGGACGAGCAGGACGGTAGGTTGGTCGCGTGCGACGAGCGCAACGAGCAGAAGGTCTGCAGGGAGTACCCGCTGCAGAGGTAGCCGCGCGCGAAGCGCCGCGGCGCGGCTTGGACCGGACGTAAAGCCCCGGAGCGCCGACAGACGCTCCGGGGCTTTCTCATGCCCGGTGTCGTACTTGCTACTTGATCTCCCCCGGCTTGAAGGTGCCGATCACGTTGTCCAGCTCGGGCTTGGTGCGGTCCCACGCGGTCACTGCCGCCTGCTCGTTGAGCTCGTACTCCCTGGTTCGGTCGAAAAGGAAATAGAGAACGGACCGCATGGGGGTGCCGTCCTTGGTGAAGGTGTAGATGATCCCGTAGCCTTTCAGCCCCGCGGTGGTCGTCTGCTTGAGCGCCTCCTCGACCTTGACGTCCGGAGTCCGGCTCTCGAGAGAGTTCAGCAGTCCTTCCATCTCGGCCCGCATAGAGGATGACCAGGGGTCGGTGACCGCGGAATTCAGGGGGTACACCGCGACCTGCGCGAAATCCACGAAGTTGCCCTGCACCTGCGTGCCCTGGGGGTTGTAGGCCGCCATGCTCGCCGAGATCGATCCGCCGGCGGTCACGTCGCTCGTGGCCGGTTTTACGGTCCAATCGCCCGGATAGGAGAAGCTGTAGCCGTAGGTGGGATTCGTGTACATCTTTGCGCCCCCGCAGGCAGACAAGCCCAGCCCCAGCAGCACTATCGCCACGAGCGCCAGGCACACCAGGATGAGTGCGCGCCGATGCGTCACGACCGTTCTCCCTTCCCCCGCCCGAAGCCGCAGCATCGGGCCGTCTCCCAGGACGATATGCGGACATCCTACCCCACTTGTCCCCGCCCGCGCGACGGCGCCGACCGGCTGGGCTACACTGAACGAAAAGGTGGTGGCGCGTCGGCGCCGCTTTGACGCGACCGGGAGGCAGCAGTGGAGGCACGCATCATCGGGCTCAAAGGGTGCGGCAAGACGACCCTCGTGGCGGCCCTCGCCGAGGGGCGGGGCGAAGGTCACGTGGCCACCGTCCATGTCGGCGATGCCCGGGTGCGCGCTCTCTCCGAGATCTTCCAGCCCAAGAAGACCACGTTCGCCGAGTTCAAGGTACGTGAGGTGGCGTGGCCCGAGGCCACCGGCCGCAAGGGCGAGATGGAGAAGTACCTGGACGCGCTGGGCGGCGGCCAGGTGTACGTGCATGTGCTCCGCGGCTTCGATAGCCCGATGCTCGGCGAGCCCGCCCATCCGGTCGAGGATCTCGAAGAGCTCGACCGTGAGTTCATTCTGTTCGACCTCATCCGCATCGAACGGGCGTTCGAGCGGGCCAAGAAGACGCCCATCCCCGACGCCGGCAAGAAGGCGCTGGCCAAATGCCAGGAGTACCTCGAGGCCGAGACGCCGCTTCGTGAGGTCGAGTTCGAGGAGACCGACCTCGCTTTCGTTCGCGGGTACCAGTTCCTCACGCTCACGCCGCAACTGCTGGTGCTGAACACCGAGTCTGGCGCCGCGCCCGATACCGCCGTCCTGGAAGGGCCGGCACGCGGCCGCCGGATGCTGGCCTTCCCCTTCCCCGACGCCCTGGAAGTAGCTGAGCTTTCGGTGGAGGAGCAGGCGGAGTACGCGGCCGCCCTCGGCCTGCCCGGGCCGGCCGCGGACGTGGTGGCTCAGGCGGCGTTCGAGGAGTTGGGTCTCATTAGCTTCCTGACCTCGGGCAGCGACGAGGTGCGGGCCTGGCCGATCAGGAAAGGGGAGACGGCGAAAGAAGCCGCAGGCGCCATCCACAGCGACATCCAACGCGGCTTCATCCGCGCCGAGATCATCTCCTACGACGACTTCATGAGCCACAACGCCAGCATGAAGACCGCCCGCGAGGCGGGCGTACTGCGTGTGGAGGGGAAGGACTACATCGTCAAGGACGGCGACATCGTCAACTTCCGGTTCAACGTGTAGCACTCGCTTTCAAGCCCGGCGGCGCACCGCCGGGCGTCCCAGGTGCCTACTGCTCGTCGGGTACTTCTGCGAACCACCGGGCCAGACCGCGCGGGCCCCGCATCTCACCCGTGTCCTGTCGCGAGGAGCGAGCCGAGATCCAGAAGCCGATGACCGCACATAGCGCGGCTACCACCCAGGCCACGGCGGTCCAAAGGTCGGGCGCGTCCAGCACATGAGGGACCAAAAGTGCGATCACCGCCACTATGAGCAGCCGCTCACGGCGCGCGTAGGCGGCCGCCCCCGACTCCTGGAACCAACGAGCCGCCCAGATGAACGCCGCGGCGGCGATGGCGTAACCGGCGAACTTGAAGACGTCGCCGAACGAGCCCGTGCCGTTCACGCTGACGACCATGGGACTCCACAGCCCCAGAAGGGCCGCGACCCAATAGAGCGCCGACATCCACGCGATGGCCGCTCCACCGGTGATCACCCACCCGAGGCGGCGGCTGCGCTGCGCCGCGGCCACCATCGGATCCCCCTCCGCGGAGCCGGTCAGCAACCGGGTGAGCAACAGAGCGCCGGCGACGATCCACAGTTCGGAGAGTATGAGGAGCGACATGCTGGTGAAGAAGCTGGGGTAGTGGAACACCTTCGCGACATCATCGGACTGCGTGTACGTGCCCCACAGACCCGTGCTCTCTCCGAGAACGAAGCTCGCATAGCCGGCTGCGATCAGCAGCATGCCCGGCCGCCACGGCGCGGTCCTGCCGGAACGTCTGCCGAACAGCGCGATGCTCAAGGCCACGAACCCGGCCGCGACGAACCCCTGAGCGATGGTCCCGAGTACCCAAGCGATGACCGCGTACGCCCGCCAATCCAGGGGCCAGTCGGTCAGGCGCAAGACGTTCCGGATGAACGCGTACAGGGCCGCGAGGGCGAGGATGAACAGCGCGGCACCCAGCCAGCCGTCCCGCCGGACGCGTCCGGCGGTCGACCCCTGGTCTTTTGGGGCTCCCATCACTCGATGGGCAAGAGGAACTGCGGGGATCCGGTCAACGGCACCTCCACCGCCGCGAGAAGTACGACGGCCTCACCGTATCACGCGCCCCGCGGCTCCAGCCCCGGCCTACGTCCCAGTGTATCCCCGCGCTGAGTGATACATCGCCCGGTCGAAGAACACCGCGAAGCGGCTCTGCAACTCCATCACCCGGTACATCTCCATGGGGCGCTGCCACACACCCTGCGAACGGGCGTGGGCCCACATCTGCCGCTTGAGGAGCATGATGGCCGAGAGCAACTCGTGGAGCGGTACTCCCTGCGCCTGCCGGCGGATGCCCAGGTCACGGAAGAACAGTTTGATCTGCTCCTCGGTGCTTTCGCCTTCCAGCCAGCGGCCGAGTTGCTGGAGGCTGGTGGTGCATTCTGCGAGCAGCAGATCGGGGTCGAGCTCGAGGTAGCTGGTGGTGGTGTGGTTGGAGCGGACGTCGGCCAGCCACAGACGGGCCACCAGAGGGATGCTCTCGTTGACGAAGCCGATGAGGCTGTCGGACAGCATCTCGTAGGCGGCGCGGCTCTCCGGCCCGCCGCCCGGCTCGGCTCCCGCGGCTCCTTCTTCCAGCCGGCGGAACGAATCGTGGATGGCCCACTCGTCGCGATGCAGGTCGGCGCAGAGCCCGATGGCCTTCTCGTTGTGCGCGAACGCCAGCGGGGGCAGCTGATCCAGGGGAAAGTAGTCCACTTCGGCCGCGTCGTCGCCGGGGTGCTCCATGCCCAGCAGTTTCTCCACCTCGAAGCTCACTACCAGGACGTCGCCGTAGAACGGTCCGTATGACGATTCGGCGTTGATGAGCCGCACCACCCGGCCCGTGACCCCGGTCTCCTCGAGAAGCTCGCGAAGGGCGGCCGCGGCGATGGTCTCCCCGAGTTCGGCGAAGCCCATGGGCAGGCCCCACGTGCCTTCGCCGGGAGGGTATTTGCGTTTCACCAGGAGGACCCGGCGCAGGTCGTCGAGCACCATGGCAGCCGCAGCCGGGAGAGGGTTCTGATAGAAGACCGTGCTGCAGACACGGCAGACGTCCCGGGGCCGGTCCCCGATCGTCTGCACCTCGATCGCGCCGCCGCACCTGGAACAGAACCGCGCGCTCAGCTCACGGGCTCCTTCGTGGCCTGGATGATCAGGTGTGCCCCTTTGTCATGGGTGTACACCGACAACTGCTTCCCGAGTTCCTCGGGGACCTCCCGCACCGTGCCGAGGGCGGTCTTGCCGGCGGTGACCGTTTCTCCCATAGTCACCACCGGATCGTCCACCAGCAAGAGTGTGAGCGTGGTGCCGCTTGTGTCCTCGGGCCGGATGTCCACTTCCACGTCGTCATATTTACCGAACAGGCTGTACTGCTTCACCGCGATCACGGTGCCCGAGACCGGCGCCGTCACCGGGCTGCCCGCCACGGCGCCGACCAGGATGGCGCCGGTGCTGCCGCTGCCTTCTCCGGGAAGCAGGTAATACCGGACCGCCGGCTGCCCCGAGAAGATGCCGCGGAAGAATCGCACCAACGCGTTGGAGTTGGTCTGCTCGCCGATGGGGTCGAACTGCAGGGCCTGCGCGTCGGTCACCGGCTGGTACGCGATGATGGTGACGTCGTCGGCGCTCACCGGCAACAGCAGGTTGCGGTCGCCCAAGCGGGCGAAGGCCGGATGGGGTGTACCTGGGTCCGCAGTGACGGCCGCCAGCGCGGATGGTCCCGTCGTCAGTCCCTCGGCGGAGCCCTGCGCGGACGAGCCTCCGGCGGTGACGGCCAGGACGACCGCCACGACTGCCAGGCATAGCACGATCATGCCCACGGCAAGGCGGGTCCTGCGTTTGCGATACACGCTCTCGTTACGCCGCTTGCGCCGGATCGGCCTCTCGTAGCGCGGAACGTCTGATGAAGCTGCCCCTTCTTTCATCGACCCTACCTTACCATCAGCCGCACGGATTGCCCAGGAAGAGCCGATATGCTGCGAAAACGTTTGCTGCTCCCGGCTTCGCAGACTGGTAAGCTTTGGGATGATGTGTGACTCCGGAAGGGGCGAGCGAAGACAGGGAGGGTACGTGCACATCACGATTCCTCGGTGGGCCCAGGCGGTTCTGATACCGGTGGGCATCATCCTTGCCCTCTGGTTCGCCAAAGTGGCCAACCACGCGGTCTTCGTGTTCCTCATGTCGACCATCGTGGCTCTGCTGCTGAACGCAGTCGTCCTTGGGATGGGAAAGCTCAAAGTGCCGCGCTGGGTGGCTGTCCCGGTCGTCTACCTGGCGTTCGCTGCGATCGTGGTGGTCCTCTTCATATTCCTCGGCCCGCCGCTGATCCGCCAGTTCCAGCGCCTGTTCGACGCGATCCCGACCTGGCTGACCGACCTCAACAAGAACCTTGCAAGCGTGCAGGCCTGGCTGCTCAACCACAACATCAAGGTCAACCTGAATCTGAACACCACCAGCATCGTCAACTGGCTCCAGAATCAGGGCACCAAGTCGGTGGGGACTTTGTTCTCGGTGGGCGTGAGCCTGGCGGGCATGGTCATCAACATCTTCCTGACCGTCGTGGTGAGCTTTTACATGCTCATCGACGGCAAGCGCATCTTCCGTTTCGTCTGCCGGATGTCGCCGGGCACGCCTGACGTCAAGGAGCGCTACGTGCGCGGCCTGCAGACCGCCTTCAGCCGCTTCGTCCGTGGGCAGGCGCTGCTTGCTGCGACGGTGGGCCTGGCCTGTGGGCTGGCGGTCTGGGTACTGAGTTGGAAGATGGTGGGGGTGTGGCCGGAGGGCGGCCAGTACGCCCTGCTCTTCGGCTTCTGGGCGGGCGTCACCGAAGTGATCCCCTACGCAGGCCCCTACATCGGCGCCATCCCGCCGGTGATCGCGTCGTTCTTCCACTCTCCGACGACCGCCCTCGTCGTCATCATCGTGTACTTCGTCATCCAGCAACTCGAGAGCCACGTGCTGGCGCCGAACATCGTGGGCAGTTCGGTGGGGGTGCACCCGCTCATCGTCATCTTCGCTCTGTTGGCCGGTGCTCAGATCGGCGGCATCGTGGGGATCATAGCCTCCCTGCCGCTACTGGCCCTGTTGCGCCACACGCTGCAGTTCTACCAGTTCGAGCGCTCCAAGGCTCCCTGGGCCGCCGATGATGGGATCGCGCTCATACCCGCGCGGTCGGGAGCGCCGCCGCCGCGGAGAGTGCCGTCCGTCCCGGTAGCGCCGCCGCCTGCGGCGGCGGGCAGCGCCTTCTACGGAGACAGCACCGTCTCTCGGGCTGCCGCAGCATCCGCGACTACTTCACCTGCCACCCAGACCGGCGGGCCCGGCTCCGGGCCGGCGCCTGCTGCAGGCGACCCCGACGACATGGACGAGGGACAAGGCCGGTCCGCGGACTGATCGGCTCGCGCCGGGTCTTCAACCTCGCTCGCGCGCACGCGCGATTGCGCGCGCGCGCGAGTTGTGGTGCGCCGGCAATGTTGTTAGAATCGCGTGTTGCCGGGGTGGGTAGTCCGGAATTCAAACCTAGCAGGGCAATGGAGAACATTCGCGATTCGGTCGGGGTGGGGCTGCGCAAGGGATTCAAGCCGTTCCTAACCGCTCTCCGCAAGATCGGAGTCACTCCGAACCAGGTCACCACAGCCGGCACCATCCTGAACGCAGGGGTGGCTTTTCTTGTCGTCTTCGACCATCTCATCTATGCGGGCATCCTCATGCTCGTCGCAGGGCTGTTCGACATGCTCGACGGCTCCCTTGCTCGTGTCACTCAGAAGGTCACGCCGTTCGGCGCCTTCCTCGATTCCAGCCTGGACCGCGTATCGGAAGGGATGATCCTGGCGGGTGTCGCCTACTTCCTGGCTTCGCGAGGCGGGCAACGAGGCTCTATCGACGCGGCTCTCGTGGTGCTCGCTCTTCTTGGCAGCATCCTCGTGAGTTACACTCGTGCTCGGGCAGAGTCTCTCGGCGTGGAATGCAAGTCTGGGATCGCCACCAGGCCCGAGCGCATCATCCTCGTGGCAATCGGGCTCTTCTTCAACGTGCTGTCATATGTGATCTACATAATGCTGGCCCTGACTGTGTTCACGGTCATCCAGCGCGTCGTTCATACTTACCGGGAACTCGGTAGGAAACGGGAACAGGGAGGATCCGTTGAGCAATAAAGTTCGGGTAGCTGTCATCGGGGTCGGCAACTGCGCCTCGTCCTTCATCCAGGGCGTGGAGTACTACAAGAACGCAAAGGTGGACGAGTTCGTCCCCGGCCTCATGCACGTGAACCTCGGCGGATACCACATCTCCGACATCGAGTTCACCTGCGCCTTCGACATCGACAAGACCAAGGTCGGCAAAGACCTCTCCCAGGCTATCTGGGGCGGCCGCAACTGCACGGTCAAGTTCGCCGACGTCCCCGAGATGGGCGTCAACGTCTATCGCGGAATGACCCATGACGGCCTTGGCAAGTATCTCTCCGAGGTCATCGAAAAGGCCCCCGGCCCCACCGACGACGTCGTCGGCATCCTTAAAGACACCAAGACCGACGTCGTGGTGAACTACCTGCCCGTGGGCAGCGAGATGGCCACCAAGTGGTACGTCGAGCAGATCCTGGAAGCCGGGTGCGGCATGGTCAACTGCATCCCGGTCTTCATCGCCCGGGAGAAATACTGGCAGGATCGTTTCATCGAGAAGGGCCTGCCCATCATCGGAGACGACATCAAGTCCCAGGTCGGCGCCACCATCGTCCACCGTGTGCTCACCCGCCTGATGCGTGAGCGCGGCGTCCGGCTGGAGCGCACCTCCCAGCTGAACGTGGGCGGTAACACCGACTTCCTGAACATGCTCGAGCGCTCGCGTCTGGAGAGCAAGAAGATCTCCAAGACCAACTCGGTCACGTCGCAGCTCGACTACGACATGGGCGCCAAGAACATCCACATCGGCCCGTCCGACTACGTCGAGTGGCTCGATGACCGCAAGTGGGCTTACATCCGCATGGAAGGCCGCACCTTCGGCGACGTGCCGCTCAACATCGAGCTCAAGATGGAAGTGGTCGATTCCCCGAACTCCGCCGGTATCGTCATCGACGCCGTGCGCTGCTGCAAGCTGGCCCTCGACCGCGGCGTCTCCGGCGCGCTGTTCGAACCGGCCTCCTACTTCATGAAGAGTCCGCCGATCCAGTACAGCGACGAGCAGGCCCGCCAGAAGACCGAGGCCTTCATCGCCGGGACTGCGGCAGAGTAAGGCAGGACAGCCGATAGCACTGAAGCGGGGCCCGGGGGGAGGGCGTGAAGCGCCCCCCCGGGCCTTCGTATCTTTGGGCCATGGTCATGCGTGACGAGAGGCTATTCAGCAAGAGGCGAGCGTGGGTGAAGGTCTGCACATAGCGCTGGTCGCCCCGTTCTCCTGGACTCAGCCGAGTGCCGTCAACCAGCACGTGGGCGATCTGGCCCGGGCGCTCAAGGCGCGGGGGCACAGGCCCGTGGTGGTGACGTCTTTCGAGGACGCCGACGAGAGCCTTCGCACCCGGGCGTTGTTCCACAGGACCCACGGGCGACTGGTGGAGTTGCTGGCCGATTACCGGGCCGGCGCTCCGGCGGACACTCTTCTGCTTCCTTCGGCAGGCAAGGGTCCCATCGGCCCGGAGGACGGCATCCCCGTGGTGCCGGTGGGCTTCAGCTTTCCCGTGCGTCTCAATGGCGGCGTCGCCAACCTGGGACTTCCGGTGGACATCACTTCCCGGCTCGAGAAGCTGATGATCGGCGCCGAGTTCGACCTTCTGCACGTTCACGAGCCCCTGGCTCCGTCGCTGGGCTTCACCGCCCTCCGGGAAAGCCGCTGCCCGGTGGTGGCGACCTTCCATCTCACGCCCGTGGCGGTGGCCGCCTACGAACTCGGCCAATCGGTGATGGAGCGCTTCTTCCGGCGGTTCGACGCCCGGGTGGTGACGTTCCCCGAAGCGCGCACCATGATGGACGACCTCTATCCGGCCGACTACGAGTTCATCCCCTGCGGGAGCGGGCTGCCGCTTCCGGAGGCCGGGGCGCTGCGCTGCGGTGCCGCCCACACCGCGCCGCCGTCCCGCTACGCCCTTTACGTCTATCGCGGCGATTCCCGTCGTTCGCACCGGGCCCTACTTCGCGCTCTGGCGGACGACTGGCCCCCCGTCCTGGACCGGCTGGTCATCGCGTTCCACCGGGAGTCGGCCGACCGCTGGCCGCCTCGTTCCGTGCCCCGCAAACTTCGCGACCGGGTCGACCTGGTCCGCTTCGAGAACACGGCCGAACTCGCGCCGATATATGAAGGCGCCGCGGTGGCCATCCTGCCCTTCCTTGGCGGTGAGTGGCTCTGTAGCGCCATTGCAGATGCTGCCATGAGCGGCTGCCCAGTAGTGGGGCCCGACCTCCCGCCTGTGCGGGACTACCTTGCCTCCGGCCTCGCGGTGGAGAGTGACGCCGTGCCGGAGGGGACCGGGCCCGATGCCGCGCCGATCGGTGCCATCTTCTCGGCGCACGACTTCGCCTCGGTGGCGACGGCCATCCACGCGGCGCTCGGCGCCGCAGCCGCCGCACTGGCGGCGGAGATCGACGCCGCCGACGCGGCCGCCTTGGAAGTGCCGGCAGCAGGGGCGCCGCAGGCGCCCGCCACCGCGGTCCCGGCGCCGCAGGCGCCTGCGGCCCTCTCCACTAACTTCCCCTACTCCATGGCTGCGGTCGCCGAGCGGCTGGAGACCCTCTACAAAGACACCCTGGCCGCTACCACCGGCGACCGCGTGGCTACCAGGAGACCGGCGGCTACTCGATCGCTCCTCGTGCGCGGCATCGGGGAGGAGTCGCCCCGGCGGTGGGCGCGCGAAGCCGCCCTCAACCCCACGCGGCCCGACTGGATCAACGCCGACCTCCATATGCACTCCACCTTCTCCAAGGACTCCAAGAACACGGTGGAGACCATCATCCGCACCGCTCGCGAGATAGGCCTCGGCGCCATCGCCGTCACCGACCACAATGAGATCAAGGGGGCTTTCCTGGCCAGGGAGTTGGCCGAGGGAGACCCCTTCGTCATCGTGGCCGAAGAGATCAAGTCCAGAGAGGGCGAGGTCATCGGCCTGTTCCTGCAGGAGTACATCCCGCCCAAGCTGAGCTTCGACGAGACTCTGTCGCGCATCAAGGAACAGGGCGCCCTGGTCTACGTGCCACATCCCTTTGATGCTTTGCGCACCACCCCGTCGTACCAAGCCCTGGTGGACAACCTGCACCGCATCGACGTCATCGAGATCTACAACGCCAAGGTTGCGCTCTCCGCCTTCAACCTCAGCGCCGAACGCTTCGCCGCCAAGTACAACATCGTCGCCGGGGCAGGCAGCGACGCCCACGTGCGCCAGGCCCTGGGCACTGCCATGTTGCGCATGCCCCGTTTCCACGACCCGGAGAGCTTCATGACGGCATTGTGGGAGGCGGATATCATCGCCCGCCGCAAGAGTCTGCTCTACCTGCAGTCGCTCAAACTCCTCCAGACCACGCTCGACCGAGTGCTGCCCGAGGACTGAGCGCCGCCCCACCGGCGCGCGGCTGCCGCGGGTCCGGAGGATTTCCGGACCCTCCGGCCAATATAGTCACCATGAACGAGTCTCAGCCTCTCACCGAAGCCACCGAGATCTACGAGAAGCTCGAAGAGCGGGCTATCAGCGACAGCAACGATCTGAACCGCCGGATCGTGGCGTGCCGGAGGTGCCGCAGAGGGCAAGGGTTCATGCCCGTGGTGGGATCCGGGCATCCGCTTGCCGACATCATGCTGGTCAAGTACCAGCCCCACTATCTGGAAGTGAACGAGGGCGTGTCCTTCTACGGCCGTTCCGGCTCCGCCATCCTCAAGAGTATGGAGCGGTTGGGTGTGAACCCGCTCGTGGTCTACGGTACCAACCTGCTCAAATGCCACGACGCCAGGTCGGTCGATGGCGACAAGAACTGCCCGCTGTACTGGCTGGAGGAATTCAACATCAACCACCCGCGCATCGTCGTGGTGATGGGCCGGCGGACCCTTCAGGTGATCAACAAGACCCGCGTGGCCGGCATGAAGCGCCTGAATTGGGATCCCGGAGCGCTCCAGACGTTCACCCCGTTCTGCAAGGCGCTCGTGACGCCCGACATCGACGCCTGCCTCGACGACGACCAAGCCAAGGCCGAGTTCTGGAAGGCCTTCCGAAGCCTGGGCGAGTGGTTCAAGGACGAACCGCCCTACTAGACGGCCGGGGCCACGCGGCGCCGCGGCTTGCTACCCCAGCACCAGCAGCCCGACGCACTCTACGTGCGGGGTGTGGGGGAACATGTCCAC
>Ga0182021_10006512_pt1 | contig 13877 bp, 13 predicted proteins | sample 612E3MmetaG_FD_120493 | JGI IMG/M metagenome (GOLD analysis project Ga0182021, IMG submission 120493) | Permafrost microbial communities from Stordalen Mire, Sweden - 612E3M metaG (Illumina Assembly) | ecosystem: Environmental > Terrestrial > Soil > Wetlands > Permafrost | place: Sweden...
CGATCAATCCGGACCAGACGGGCATCGTCAATCCCAACGACCTGGTCACCTACACGGCCGCGGGTTCCTATTACTACGGCGTCGAGGGGGAGGCGACCTGCTACGTCGGCGGTGGCCTCAGCGTGTTTGTCAACGGCTCGCGCAATTACGCCACCTACGAGAAATCCAAACGTCGCATCGACGGCGTCCCGCAATTGACCGGCGGGTTCGGTTTCGTCTATGAGCACGCGGGTTTGTTCGCGTCGCTCATGAACAAATACAACGGTCCGTACACCGTGTATTCCGGCGCGCCGAATCCCGACCAGCCGTTGCCGGCCACCGCCCTTTCGGTCGTCCAGGGCGGCTACTCGATGTTCGACCTCTCGCTCGGCTACGGCACGAAGCTCGCACACGGCTGGCTAAAGAGCCTCAAGGCCCGCCTACAGATCAACAACCTGTTTGACCGGGACGTCATCCTTCTCAAGTCGGCGAAGGCGACGGCGGGCGCATTCAATCCGCTCACCAGCACCTACAACCCGCTTACGCCGCGGGGCGCGTTTCTCACGGTGTCGGCGGAATTCTGATCCAACGCTCTTTTCCCCATGCACCGACGCTCCTTCCTGGTTGCACTCGTTTGCCTCGCGTTCGTCGCCGCGCCGCTGCGGGCGGCGGAGGCGAAGTTCGTTTACCTCACCCGCGATCAGATCGACGCCCCGCATCTGCTCGCGCCGCCGCCGGCCCGCGGTTCGGCCGAGGACGCCGCCGACCTCGAGACCACGTTCTGCGTCTACACGGCGCGCACGCCCGCCGAGGAGGCGCACGGCCGGGACGAGAACAAGCTGACGATCTTCCACTTCGCGCCGGCGATCGGGCCCTGGTTCGCCGCCGGCAAGTGGCCGAAGACCGAGGCGCTCTTCAAGCAGTTGGAGGCCGAGGCCAAGGCCGTGACGGACGACGCGAAGAATATCTTCCAACGCCCGCGGCCCTACCACGTCGCGCCCGCCCGTTTTCCGCACTCGATCGAACACGAGGATCCGACCCACTACAGCTACCCCAGCGGCCACTCGACCCGGGCCACGGTGTTTGCCGGCTTGCTGGCCGAGCTGTTTCCAGACCGCCGCGAGGCGATTCTTGCCACCGGCCGCGAGTGCGGCTGGCTGCGGGTGTTGGGCGGCGTGCATTATCCGACCGACATCTATGCCGGACGCGTGCTCGGGCAGGCGATCGTCCGGGAGTTGTTGCGCGATCCGGCGTTTCAACGCGATTTTGCCGGCGTACAGGCCGAGCTCGCAGCGGGCGTGGCTGTGCCCTTGCCCGTCCCGTCACTGCGATGACGGTGCCCAACCAGTCCGGATCGGTCACACTAGGTCAGTAATGCCGCTGCGCCCCCAAACGGTTTGACACTTATTAAGTGTCAAAGCCTTTCCGGTCGGCAGCTCCTTGACTCCGGAGCGGGCCGTAGGGTGCGCGGCTTCGATTTAACCGGATTGGCACACGCACGGTTTGCCTCCAGAAAGGTTTTTCGTCCCTTTGCTTCCGCCATGGTGATTCGCCTCGCCTTGCTCGGAGTCGCGTTCGGGGCCGGCCTCTCAACCGGTCCGGCCGCCCCGGACCGCCACGTTGTCGTCCTCGTGTGGGACGGCATGCGCCCCGATTTCGTCTCTGCCGAGACTACGCCGAATTTGTCTCAACTGACCGGCGGTGGCGTATTCTTCGCCAACCACCACCCGGTTTACCTTAGCGCCACCGAGGTCAACGGCGCTGCCATCGCGACCGGCGCCTATCCGTCGCACAGCGGCCTGATCGCCAATACCGACTTCCGCCCTGCGCTTGATCCGGCGGAGCCCGTCGATATGGGGGATCCATCCGTCATCCGCAAAGGCGACGAGGTCAGCGGTGGCCATTACTTCGCTCTCCCGACGCTGGCGGAGATCCTGCGCACCCACGGCCTTTCCACGGTCATCGCCGGCTCGAAATGGATCGCCTTGCTGCAGGACCGCGCCCGCCGGTCCGACGGCCCGGAGTCTTCCTCCGTGCTGTTCCAGGGCGAGATGCTGCCGCCCGCGCGCCAAGCCGCGCTGGCCGTCCTTGGCAATTTTCCCGCTGCGGCCCCGGACGAAAACAAAACCGCTCAAGACGCCTGGACGACAGGCGCGCTGCTTACGGTCTTGTGGCAAAACGGCGTGCCGCCTTACACGCTGCTCTGGCTCGCCGAGCCCGACGCCTCGCAACATGCCGCCGGCCCCGGCTCGGCCCAGGCGCTCGCCGCGATCAAGAGCAGCGACACCAACCTCGGCCGCGTCCTCGCCGAACTCGACCGGCGCGGCCTGCGGGCCACGACCGACGTCCTGGTCGTCTCCGATCACGGTTTCTCCACGATTGGGCGCAAGGTCGACGTGGCCGCCGCGCTCGTTGCCGCCGGTTTCAACGCCCAGCGCAAGATGCCCGGCGGTCTCCCGCCGGGCGGCGTGATGGTCGTCGGCAACGGCGGCTCCACGCTCCTTTACGTCGGGGGCCACGATGCCGGGGTCAGCCGCCGGCTCGTGGAGTATCTGCAAAAGCAGGACTGGACCGGCGTGATCTTTTCCCGCGAGCCGCAGGTAGGCGCCTTCCCGCTCGCGGCGGCGCATATCGCCGCGTCCGATGCGCCCGACCTCGTGGTTTCCCTGCGCTGGACGGCCGATAAAAGCGCCACGGGCGTGCCCGGCCTGCAGGTCTCCGACCTCAAGCCCACTTCAGTGAAAGCCGGCAACCACGCCAGCCTGAGCCGCTACGACATGCACAATACGCTCGTTGCCGCCGGTCCCGATTTTCGCCCCGGCGTCACTGATCCGCTGCCCAGCGGCAATACTGATCTGGCCCCCACGATCCTGTGGTTGCTTGGCTGCGGGGATGGGGCCGCCCGGATGGACGGGCGCGTGCTCGCCGAGGCGCTCGCCATCAAAGGTCCGCCGCTAAAGTCATTCGAGCTCCACCGTCTCACCGCCCAGCGCGACACGGGCGCCGGTGTGTGGCGGCAATACCTGCAGGTGAGCGAGGTCAACGGCGTCCGCTACCTCGACGAAGGCAACGGTGCGCTGGCGCCTAAATAGTCCGTCCTTCGCCTTCGCGCCCGGATGCCTCTCAGTTTTGAGCAAGGCTGCCGGCCGTTGGGGGCTTTCCGCCTGGCCGCCAGAGGCACACCTGTAGCGGCGGTCTATGACCGCCGAAAACATACTCTGAGATTTCAGTGCTTTGTCGGCGGTCATAGACCGCCGCTACAGAACATCGTTTCCGTTCAGGGTCACAAGTACCGTCATCCGCCGCGCAAGAATCGCGACCCACCCCATCGCGCCCGGCCCTTGATGCCCTTGCGTCCCCCCGGACGGTTTGACACTTATTAAGTGTCAAAGCTTTTCCGGCTCGTCGCGGCTCGACTCTGGAGCCGGTCGTCGCTCGCGTGGGTTTTTGCCCCGTTGTCACCTTGTCGCCACCGAAATGTTACAGAAATAGGCCACATTGACCGCCATGCGTCCCACCATTCTGACGGTCGACGACGAACCCGACGTGGTCGAATTGATCCGCTTTCATCTCACCCACGCCGGCTGCGAGGTGCTCACCGCCACGAGCGGACGCTCCGCGTTGGAAACCATCCGCGTGCACCGGCCCGATCTGATCCTCCTCGACCTGATGCTGCCCGACATCGACGGGTTTGGCGTGTGCGAAATCCTGCGCCGGCAGCCGGCGACCGCCACGCTCCCGATTATCATCGTCAGCGCGTGGAGCACCACCGACTCGCGCGATCTCGGCCTCCAGCTCGGCGCGCTCGATTACCTGACGAAGCCGTTCAGCCCGAAGACGCTCGTAGAGCGCGTCCAGCGTCTGCTCAGTTTGCGCCCGGCCGGGCGGACCAAGCCGCCGCCCGCCGTGCCCGCGCCGCCCCCCGTGAGCGGGCGGCCCGCGCCCGCCGCCAAAGCCCCACCGGCCTGCAGCTGATTGGCGAGGTCGTAGACCGTAGGGGCGCAGTCTTGCTGCGCCCTCTCCGGCCTAATCACAGGAGGGAACAGAGAAAACAGAGTCATCCGATCCATTTTTACGCGGATTTCGCTGATGATCGCTGATATCGATCCAACAAGTATGGTTTTATTCGCGGTCATCCGCGTCGTACGTGGGCAAAACCTCTCGGTTCCCTCCGTTGCCTCCTGTAAAATCCGACTCCCGTCTGGTGGGCCGCTCACGCCTCCGCCAGCTCGACCGGCGATTCTTCGGCCGGCAGCGGAAACTCCCGGACGAAGCCGACGAAGTCGATCAGCTCGAAGCGGCCGTCGAAGTGCTCGCCGATCGCGGTGAGCGATTCGACCCAGTCGCCGGAGTTCAAATACTCGATGCCCTGCATCGGCTTGATCGCGGGCGTGTGGATATGACCGCAGATCACGCCGCGACAGCCCTTGGCGCGGGCGAACGTCACGAGGTCGTCCTCGAATTTCGACACGTAGCTGACGGCGGATTTCACCCGGGCCTTGATCGCCTTGCTCAGCGACCAGTATTCCAGGCCGCGCCAGGCGCGCCAGCGGTTGTAGGCGCGGTTGATCTGGAGCAGGACGTGGTAGCCCCAGTCGCCGAGGTGCGAGAGGAAGACGAAATCGCGCGTGACGGTGTCGAATACGTCGCCGTGCAGCACGAGGTAGCGGCCCTGGATGCCCTCATGGATGTAATCCTCGACGACCTTGAGCCCGCCGAAATCGAAGGGGAGAAACTTGGCGAGGATGTCGTCGTGGTTGCCGCGCAGGTACACGACCTCCGTGCCCTGCTTTTCGAGTTTCTTGAGGACGATGCGGATGAAGCGGGTGTGGTCGTTGGTCCACTGGCCGCCCCCGCGCAGCCGCCAGCCGTCGATGATGTCGCCGTTGAGGATCAATTTTTCGCAGCGGACGTTGCGCAGAAAATGGCAGACCTCCCGGGCCTTGCACTCGGCGGTGCCGAGGTGCACGTCGGAGATGATCACGGTGCGCAGGTGCAGGCGTTTCTTTTCCATGGTGATGGTGGAGAAAATTCGAAATCCGAAGTTCGAAATCCGAAACAAAATGAAAATCCGAAGGCGGAAATGGCCGGAAAATTCAGGCGGGGGGAAAATCCTATTTTGAACATTTCGATTTTCCGGAATTGTTTCGGATTTGGAGTTTCGAGATTCGTATTTCCCGGCGCGTTTTCTGGTTTTGGATTCACGCCGGCCGCGCCGGGTCGGGCTACTGGAGAATGCGCCGGCACGACGATGCGCAGACTGTGCGGCCGTACGATCACCTCGACGCGCGCCTCGGCGTCGTGGGTCTCGCCGTCGGTGTGCAGGAGCCCGGGGACCGGCCGCTCGATGACGAACCTACGACCGCGCAGCCGGCGGACGCGGGTGCTGCGGTCGACGGAACCCATAAACAGCCGCGCCACCAGCGTCGCGGTGCTCAGCAGGTTCAACGGGCGGATGGCGATGAGGTCGAGGGCCCCGTCATCGACCCGGGCTCGCGGGGCGATGCGGGCGTAGTTGCCATATTGATCGGAGTTGGCCACCGCGACGATAAAGGCCTCGAGCCGTTCGGCCGACGCGTAACCGTTGGAGATCGTCACGGTCTGCGGCAGGAAACGCACATAGGCGGCCAGGCCGGTGCGGGCGTACGCGAGGAAGCCGCGGCGCGCGAGCCGGTTGAAACGCCGGCTGATCTCCGCATCGAAGCCGACGCCCATCGCGTTGCAGAACGGGTGGCCGTTGGCCGTGCCGGTGTCGATCGCGACGACCTGCGCCCGGGGATCGGCGAGCAGGCGGAGGGCCGCGCGCGGATTCGTCGGGATACCGAGGTGCAGGGCCAGGCCGTTGCCGGAGCCGCAGGGCACGAGACCGAGCGCGGCGGAGGCGCCGATGAGCGCCTGCGCCACTTCGTTCATGGTGCCATCGCCCCCCACGGCCACCACTTGTTCGCAACCGGCGGCCAGCGCCTCGCGGGCGAGCTGCGTGGCGTGGCCGGGTCGCTCCGTTGGGATGACCTCGGCCGCCAGTCCGTGGGTCGCGATGAACTCGCGAATCACCGGCACGAGCCAGGGGCGGCGGCGGTTTTTGCCGGAGCAGGGGTTGAAGATGAAGCAGATCTTCATCGGCAAACATCAGCTATCGCTTGCGAGCCGGAACGCACGGGCGAGACGCCCGTGCCACGCTTGCCCGCCGTGGCGGGTGGCATGGGCGTCCCGCCCATGTTTCCGGATGGGCGGTCTCTCAGATCCTGATTTTCGCCGGTCTTCATGAAATCGGCGCCGCTCCGTTGAGCACATGGCGGGCGATGTCGCGCGCGGCGTCGAGGCGGGCCAGCGGCATGAGCGCGGCGCGCCATTGGCGCCAGAGTTCCCCGTGTTCGGCAAATGCGCCGTGCAGCGCGTCGAGTACCGCGTCCGGGGTGGCCGCGTAGGCGCCGATGCCGCGACGGCGCAGGAGCTCGTAGTTGCCCTCCTCCTGCCCGGGGACGATCTGGTTGACGATCATCGGGCAGTGCGCGGCAATCGCCTCCTGCGTGGTCGCGCCGCCGGCCTTGCTGATGACAGCGTGGTGCGTCATCAGCAGCCGCGGAATCTGGTCGGTCCAGCTCAAGATGGTGGTGGGATGGGCGCGGCCGGCGGCGGCCTTTTCGAGCCGGCGGCGCAAACGCTCGTCGCGGCCGACCGCAAACGTCAGCGACCAGTCGGTGCGCGCGAGCAACGCGCCCGCGGTCGCCTCGGCGGAGCGTACGCCGGAGTGGATGATGTAGAGCACGGCGGGACTTGCGCCGGCGGCGAGGTCGGGCGGGGTGAGCCGGCCGGCGTGCTCCGAGAAGAACGGCTGCACGGGAAAACCGTATTCGTACAGGCGCTCGGCCGGCACGCCCATGCGCCGCACGACGTCGGCCGTTTCGGGATTCGGCACGAACCAGCCGGCGCAGGCCGGTCGGGTCCAGAGCGAGTTGATGCTGATCGAGTCGGTGACGATGTTGAAGTGCGGCGCCCGCAACACGCCGCGCTGGCTCAGGCGCTCGGCGAGAAAACCGTAGACGGGAAACGTGCTGCACACGGCGCACGGCGGTTCGCGTTCGAGCAGACCGGCAAGCACGCGCTGCTCCTTGCGCAGAAACCAGAGATGGCGCGGAAACATGCCGGGCCGGTCCGCCAGACCGTAGCAGGTGCTCCAGAGGCGCGGCGCGCGGTTGATCAGCGTGAGGTAGCCGTACCGCGTGACCCGGTTGAGGCGGGGCGACGCGAGGGCGAACAGGTCGGCGATCTGCGCGGTGCCGGCGCCACCGGCGGCGTCCACCGCCGCGGCGAGATTGCGGGCCGCGGCGTTGTGCCCTTCGCCAAAGCCGGCGGTGAGGATGAGCACGCGAGTCATGGAGCGGGAGGATGCGGCCAGGCGCCGGGACGACCGGCGGAACGGCTTCCTGGAGAAGATCGGCGGAAACCATGACCGCAATCCCAGGAACGGAGATCCGAATCAATGTTACGTATTACGTAACATTTCCACGAGACGGCGGGGCGCTTTCTCGCGGGGAATTGTCGGGCGCGGCACCGTACATGCTGGTGGCAGGCCAGCGGATGAATATTACGTATTACGTAACATTCATCCGGAACGACGGGAAGGCCGGTCGCTGGGGACGGCCGAGGCAAGCACCGGTAATTCGGGCGGCGGCGACCCGGGGATATGATACGTAATACGTAATATTCCAACTGATCGCAGCGAGGGGGCGGGGGCGGGGAACCGGTGCGGATAAGAGCGGGGGAAGAGCAGTTCATCGGGAGGGCGCGATGGCTGCCGCCGCTGCCATCAGATCGGTTTCGAAGCGGGTCACCACGTTTTCCCAGGACTGCGCCTGCATCGAGGCGGGTGCTGCGCGCCGCAGGCGGAGGCGCAGGGCCGGGTCGGTGGCGAGCTGCACGCCGGCGGCGACCAGCGCGTCGGGGGCGGCGCAGGGCACGGCGAGGCCGTTTTCGCCGGAGCGGATGAACAGGTGGGCGGCGGCGTAGTCGAAGCCGGCCACCGCCAGCCCGCTCGCCATGGCTTCGGTCAGCACATTGCCGAACGTTTCCGTGAGGCTCGCGTGGATGTAGATGTCGGCCGAGGCGTAATAACGGCCGATCTCCTCGCGGCTGAAGAAACCGGCGAAGAAGCATTCGCGGTGCCGGGCTTGCAGCTTGAGTTTCAACGGGCCCTCGCCCGCCAGGACGAAACGCAACCGGGGATGGGCCGCGCGCATGGCGGCGTAGGCGCGAAACAGCAGCGGATAATTCTTCTCCGCGGCCATGCGTCCGACGTGGATGACCACCGGGTCGTCGTCGCCGACGCCCCAACTGGCTCGCAGGCGGGCGTCACGCCGCCCGGGAGCGAAGTATCGGAGATCGACGCCGCGGGAGAGTACACCGAGGTTGCCGAAGCCCAGGGCCGCAAGCTCGGCGCACATCTCCACGGTGGGGGCGAAGGTGCGCCGGGTGCGGTTGTGCAGGCGCCGCAGCCAGGCCACGGCGAGATGACGCAGCGGGGCGCAGCCATAATGGCCCGCGTAGGTGTGGAAGTTGGTGTGGAAACTCGAAGTCACCGGCACGTCCAGCGAGTGCGCCGCCGCCACGGCCGAGGCGCCCAACGGACCTTCCGTGACGACGTGGACCAGATCGGGGCGTTCGGCGCGCCAACGCTGGCGCAATTGCCGCCGCGCTGGCAGCCCCAGCCGCAACGCCGGATAGCCGGGAATGGGCAGACCCGGGAGCGCGGCTTCTCGGTACTCCGGGTGGGTCGACGCAGCGGGCAGATCGCGCCGGTGCGGACGCAGCACCGTCACGTCATGTCCTCGGCGACCCAGTTCCCGGGCGATGACGCCGAACGTCATCGCCACGCCGTTGACTTCGGGGGGAAAGGTTTCAGTGACGATGGCGAGTTTCATTCATGCGGCGCTCGTGGGAGCGCTGTAAACTCAGCGTAGCGGGGTCAGGTTACGTATTCGCGGCAATTGTGTTACAAATTGGGGATTTCGTTGGTGCTGGAACGTTCCAAGCTTTCCCCGCGCCGGTGAACGTGCAGCCGCAGTGCCCGTCGCAATGGCCATATCGGTCCGCGGCTAGCCACCGTAATCGTAGGGGCGCAGTCTTGCTGCGCCCTCTCCGGAAGGGCGCGACAAGATCGCGCCCCTGCAAAGGAGCTCCCGGGCCAACACCTACCGCCAGCACGGGCGCATACCGAGTAAATCGGTGTAAATTGCTGTCTTACGATCACAAAATTGGTCGGGGCGGCGAGATTCGAACTCGCGACCTCCTGGTCCCAAACCAGGCGCTCTACCAGGCTAAGCTACACCCCGATATCGGCTTTTCCAGTCACGCAGACCCCCGGTGCGTGTCAACTTCTTCCCGGGCGGGCCCTCTGTGACAATCGCCCCTTGTCGCATTTGTGCACAATCTCTGCTTGCTTCGATCAATGTTTCCGCTAGTGCTCGGCCCCTAAGCTTCTTCCTCCATGGATACTATTTCTTCTCGTGAAAACAGCAACATCCTGCCGGTGGCAGGTGTTATTATCGGCGTAATCGCTCTCTTACTTTCGATTATCGCGTTCGTTAAGGTGAATACTGCGAACGGGAAAATCGCGGTGCACGACGAGAAGTTGACCACGCTGGACACGCAGGTATCCACCGCTTCGGCCAGTGCGGAGCAGGCCAAGACCGATATCCGCAAACTCACTTCGCAGACCCAGGATGCCGTGACCCAGCTCAGCGGCATGATCGGCGAAACCAACGGCCGCATGGCCAAGCTCGAAGAGGCCCAGAAGGCCCGGCCCGTCGCCAGCGCCAAGGCTGGTGGTTCCAAAGAGCCCGCTGTCGCCGGTCCCGGCGAGTACGTCGTCAAGAAGGGCGACACGGGTTCCAGCATCGCGCGCGCCAACGGCGTTTCGCCCACCGATCTGCAAGCGGTCAACCCCGGGGTGAACTGGAACAAGATGGCCGTCGGCCAGAAGCTGAAACTGCCCAAGAAGTAACCGCCGCCGCTCCCCGAATTTTTCGAGTGCCTCCTCGACCTCGCGTCAGGAGGCGCTTTTTTTTGCCCGTCGATGAACGCACTTTCTGCAATTCAATTTGACCACGGATGGCTTGGCGCGGCGGAGCCGTAACTAAACCCTCACAGCCGTTCGGATTTTACAGAAGATAACGAAGGAAACGAAGGACCGGGGTAAAAACTGCGACGCTTTGTTTCCTTTGTTACCTTCTGTGAAAGATCCGAGTTTTGAACTCTTCAGTTGTATTTTTCAGAATGAACCCACCTTCCGAATCGGGCCCGACGCGCTGGGAGCGGCTGGGCGAACGTACGCTCGCGACGACGCGCGTGCTGGACCTGCGTAGCGTGCGCCTGCGTCATCCGCGGCGCGGCACCGAACGCGAGTTTGTGGTCGTGCATGCGCCCGACTGGGTCAACGTCGTCGCGCTCACGTCCGACCGGCAACTCGTGCTCGTGCGGCAATTTCGCTTCGGCATCCACGATTTTTCGCTGGAGGTGCCGGGCGGGGTGATCGAAAGCGGCGAAGATCTCGTGGCGGCCGGCGTGCGCGAACTCGCCGAGGAGACCGGCTTCGCCGGCGGCACGGCGCGGCTGCTCGGCTCCGTGCATCCGAATCCGGCGATCCAGGACAACCGCTGCCATGCCGTGCTGGTCGAAGGCGTGACCCGCAGCGCGCCGTTGGCGTGGGATCCGGACGAGGAGATTGAAATCAGCACCGCGCCGGTCGACGACGTGCTGGCGTGGGCGCGCGCCGGCCGGATCACGCACAGCCTCTCGCTCAACGCGCTGATGCTGTTCGAACCCCGCTGGGCGGAGTTGCGGAAGGGGTAGTGGCCGACCGGCCGAATCCGCAGTCTTTGTAGGTCAGCGAGCTTGCTCGCGCAAAGAGCGCCAGCAAGCTGGCTGCCTACAGTTAGGCGACCAAACCGGGAATGTCCGGCAGTGACTTGGTTTGCTTGTAGCGGCGGTCTATGACCGCCGAAACGATGCCATGAGTCTTTCTCGCGGAGACGGCGGTCATAGACCGCCGCTACAGTTCTCCGGGATGCCTGTGTAGCCGCGTCGTTTCGCCGACGCGGTCCGAATGCGCGGCGCGGTGCTTCAGCCCGCGCTCCGGAGCTCTGGGAAGGGTCTAAAGCACCGCGCCACCAAGGATCCCCGGCGGAGCGCGCGCGTAGCCGCGTCGTTTCGTCGACGCGGTCCCGCCACGACCCGGCCTCCCAGACCGTTTGACTTCGGGGACCGCAGGGCTTTGCTGCGCGTGTCTTTCATGCTCGCGCCGTCCTTTGCCAACAGTCCTGCCGCCTTGGGCGGTGCCACGAACGGCTTCCTCCCGGGGTCGCTCGAGTCGGAGATTCGCGCGATCTACCGGCGCAGCCCCCTGTACGGCTTGCGCTTTCCGCTGCACGCGGAGCGGTTGCAGTGGTCCTGTTATCGCGAAATTCCGGTGCTGTCGAAGCGCGAGATCGTGGACCGCGGACCCCAGGCGTTCTTCGCCGATTACGGCGAGATCGAACGGGGCATGCAGGAAAAACGTTTCGAATACGAAACCACCTCCGGCACCACGCAAAGCCCGATGACGGTGATCATGGAGGAGGGGTGGTGGACCGCGCAGACGGAGCGGGCCTACCGCGCCTCCCCGATCCTGCGGCCGTTTGCCGGCCGTTCGTACCGCAAGTGCGTGCTGGCCCCCGTCGGTTGCTCGAGCAATCTCTGCCCCTACGAGGATCATCCGTTCCCGCACCGCTATTACGACGGCACGGTTTATCTCAACCTCACGAGCGATCCGTTCATGTTTCCCGAGAGCGAATGGGATCGCATCGTCCTGGAATTGCAGGCGGTGCAGCCGGAGGTGCTCGAGGGCGAGCCGGTCTATCTCGTGTTGCTGGCCCGCGCCGCCGCCCGGCGCCGGGTGCGCGTGCCGAGCCTCCGGGCCGTGATCCTCACCTACGGCAAGGCCAGCCTCCAGCACAGCCGCCGCATCGCCGAAGTGTTTCCCGCGCCGCAGGCCGACCTCTACGGCTCCACCGAGGCCGGCTACCTTTTCGTGGGCGAGGCGTTCAAGGACGACTCGCAGGCGATCGACAGCAACGCCTTCATCGAGCTCGTGCCGTGGCGCGCGGATTTGCCCGACGTCTTCCAGATTTACGTCACCACACGGGGCCGCGAGGCGATGCCGCTCCTGCGCTATCACACCGGCGACATCGTGCAGCGCCTCGCCACCGGCTACCGGATTCTCGGTCGGGAACGCGACTTGTACTTCCGGCCCGATGGTTCGCTCGTCACTGTGCCCGACATCGACGCGGCCCTGCCGGCGGATTTCGTCTGCTGGCACTACTCGCTCGTGCAGACGGGCGACACGCGGTGGGACTTTCATTATGTTGCCGACGCCACCGGCCACGCCCCGGCCATCGAAGCGGCGCTGGCGGCCGTGCTGGGCGAGGGCGTGCGCGTGAACGCGTTCCGCCGACGGGCGATCACGCCGGCTGCGAGCGGCAAGTTTGCCCTTTTGAAACCCCTGGCGAAATAGGCCGCGCCGCCCAACCGGGGCGGAAACGTGAATGTCCCTATCACTTACCCGGGAAATCTCGCGCAAAATGCACCGGAATTCTAAATTCAAAATCCGAAACTCGAATTTCGAAACAAATTAAAAATCCGAATGCGGAAATATTTCAAACCTCCGACGTCCGGACTGCTTCTTTTCGCCCATTCCGTTTTTTGTTTTTTCGGATTTCGAGTTTCGAGATTCGGATTTCCCGGCGAGGTTTTTGGTTCCGGCTTCGCCGGGTTGGGGAGAAGCTCATTTTCTGCCTCGGGCCGCCGGAAAATTAGGGAGCCTTATATACACCACCAGAAGTAGCGGCGGAGGGTCCGAATCCTTTACATGACGGCCCACCCCGCGTTACCAAGACCCCCCTGCGGCGATGGATCCGCCGCGTTTTTTTGAACCCAGTCAACCCTTCGCCGCGATGAGTTTCCTCGGTAATCTCTTCCGTTCGTCCATCGGACGAAAGTTCCTCATGGCCGTCACCGGAATCGTGCTCGTCGTTTTCGTGACCGCCCATCTGGTGGGCAACCTGCAGATTTTCGCCGCGCCCGACCGGATCAATGGGTACGCCCATTTCCTGCAGTCGCTCGGGCCGGCGTTGTGGGCGGTGCGCCTGATCCTGCTCGCCTGTGCGGCGATCCACCTCTGGTCGGCAGCCACGCTGCACATCGAAAATTACCAGGCGCGCGGTTCGAAGAAATACGGCGTGAACCGGTGGCTCACCGCGGCGTTCGCGTCCCGCTACATGCGGTCGACCGGCGTCGTGGTCGGTGCGTTCATCGTCTATCACCTGATGCAGTTCAGCTTCGGCACCGGCGGCACGCCCTTCAAAACCGAGCTGGCCCAATGGACCATGCGCGCGGATGCCCGGGAGTTCGGCGTGCCGCTTGCCGCCAAGGGCGCGGTCGTCGACGACGTGTACAGCATGGTGTTCCTCGGCTTCAGCAACGCCTATGTCTCGGTTTTCTACGTGATCGCCATCGGACTGCTCTCGTTCCACCTGTGGCACGGCACCGAGTCGTTCTTCCAGACTGTCGGCTGGCGCAATCACCAGTGGGCGTGCGCGCTCCGCCGTTTCGTCGCCGTCTTCAGCCTGTTGTACTTCCTGGGCAATCTCGCCATCCCGGGCGCGATCCTTGCCGGGCTCGCCCGGCCCGCGCCGGGTACCGCCGCCGCCCAGCGCCTCGCTGCGTCCGCCGTCCCGCCCACCGCCGTCGTCCACCGCTGATTTTTCCCGCCATGGCCCAACTCGATTCCAAGATTCCCTCCGGCCCGCTCGCCGAAAAATGGCGCAAGCACAAGGCGGAGATCAAGCTCGTCAATCCCTCCA
>Ga0182021_10006514_pt1 | contig 13874 bp, 10 predicted proteins | sample 612E3MmetaG_FD_120493 | JGI IMG/M metagenome (GOLD analysis project Ga0182021, IMG submission 120493) | Permafrost microbial communities from Stordalen Mire, Sweden - 612E3M metaG (Illumina Assembly) | ecosystem: Environmental > Terrestrial > Soil > Wetlands > Permafrost | place: Sweden...
GCCGCGGACCAGGGGGTCCGCCCCACCAACTGCGCAGGCCGTTGGTGGCCGGCAAAAAGTATGTGGCATTGGGCACGAGTGCCCGCGCCACATCGCCTTACTGCTCGATCGAAAACTGCACGCGATTGCTCTCCACCCCGTCGGCTGTGACGTACAACTCGGCGGGTCCGGAATTATTGACCGCCGGCAGTTGCACTTCGATGACGTAGAAGCCGATGAAGCCGCCGGCCAGGGTGGCGCGCGTGACCGGCACCGGAGCGCCGTTGACGAAAGCGCGGATGGCCGCCTCTACCGCTGGCGGATTATCCACGCGCGCCGCCATGCCGGTGGGCCACTCGGGAGTCACCTTGCCGAGCCCGGTGGCGGAGACCAGCAACCGGGCGCCAGGGTGGGCCGCTTTGCGGGCGTCCAGCAGCAAGCCGGTCTCGGCATCCTGCAGGATCGGCGCGCCGTCGAGCCCCACGAAAATCGCCGGCGAGACGGGTTGCACCTGCATGCCCAGCCGCACGTTTCCAATCCCGGTCGCTAACGCCAGCGTGACGTTGGGCCCCACCGCGTCGAACGGTACTTGAATTTGCGAGGCATCGTCCGCCGCGGCCAGCACCGGGTAGTCCAGATTGCCGCCGCGCGCCAGAGTCACCCGCCCGCCGATCACGCTGACCAGCGATCCCGGCGCCGCCGCGCGCGTGCTGAAATCCGCCGCGTTGACCAGCCGCAGATTGCGCAGCAGGTGCGGCGCCGCCGTGGCATATACGCCGTAACCCTCTACCGCCGCGTAGAGTTGAATGCCCGCCGCGTCCAGCCGCACGTCGGTCGCGCCCATTCCCGGCGGCAAGCGGTCCGACAGGCCGATCCACTCGACGTTGGGAGTGCCGGCGTTATCCAGGTCCACCCGCGCCCAGAAAACGCCCCTGTCCGTAGCCACGTAAACCGCGCCCGCCGCGCGTTCCCCGGTCACGGCATGGGCCGGCGCGTTGGGCAGGTTGGAATCCAGCGCATCCCAGAACTGGCCGGCGTTGAACGTGCGCAGCACGTGCGGAAGATTCGGGCCGCCCAAGGCCGCCAGCGCCACGTCCGGCCGCGCCGGGTCCACGAAGATACGCTCCACCGGTCCGGAGGCGCGGCCCGTATCCGTCGGCGCGAAATTCGCCCCGTCGTCCCGCGAAATCAGAATCCGGCCGTCGGCGGTGCCCAGGTAAACCGTTCTATCGCTCCTGCCATACGCGGTCGCCGCCACGCCGGCGCGCTGCGCGTAGAATCCCAGACGCGCCGCATCGCTGGCCGTGGTGCGGTCCTCCACCGGCTGCCACACCGACCCGCCCGGCGGCAGCTCCACCGCGCCCATCCCGTCGATTTCCGCGCGCGTGCCCGCCGTGCCGGCCGGCGTCGCCAGGATTCGCTGGATCCGAAGATTGGGCAGCAGTTCGTTCAGCCCCGCCCAGGAGAGCCCGCCATCCATCGAACGCCACACGCCGAAATCGTTGGCCACCACGATCTGATCCGGGTTGGCCGGCGATATCGCCACGCTGTGCTGCCCCAAGCCGATCACCGATTCCGTCTTGAACGCCGTCAGGTTGGCCCAACTGCGCCCGCCATCGTCGCTGCGGAACAGTTGCCGGCCCAACGCGTAGACCCGGCCGAAACCCGCGGCCACCAGGCGCGCCCCGTTTTCCGGGTTGCGGAACACCGCCGGCGCCGGAGGCGGCGCCGGTTCTAGGGTGTTCTGGCTGGGCAGCCAGACTTCGTAATCGGAAGTCTCCAGGACCCTGCCGCTGCGCGTGCGCGCGTAGAGCGTCCCGCCGCTGTCGGAAAACCAGACCTTATCCACCGGGCCCGTGGCCGGCGATGCCAGCAGCAGGTCCACCGCGGAATTGCCCACTCTCCGCCAGTTGGTACTCTGCGCCGGCGCCAGACCCGCCAACGTCAGCAGCAGTATCGCGCCGCCCGCTGCCCGCCGAACTGTTCCCTTATGACACACTCTTGAGTCCCATTCTACCCTACTTATCGCCCGGCCACCGCAACCAACCTGCTGAATTCAATCACTTTGTTACCGAATTTTCATCCCGGTCCCCTATTTGCAATGCAGGTTTGGTGCTAGACTGTTTCTAGCGTACGACTATGCTTAGGCGACTTACGTCCGCGCGGACCCTGCACACGCTGCTGATTGCGGCCGCGCTCGTGGTGTCGTTGAATTCATCGCACGCCCAATGCGTACTGCCGGCGGAGAGCACCGACGCCGTTGCGCTGGTTCAGGCAGGCGATGTTTCTCTCTCGGGGGATCGCGCCGGATACCGCTCCACCATTGCACTCTGCGGCAAGGTCAAACAGCAGCAGGTGATCAAAACCGGCCCCGATGGGTACGCCAAATTCCAGGTCTCGGACGGCAGCACGTTTGAGGTTTTCCCGAACTCCGAAGTGACCTTCCGTAAGACCTACGGTTTCGGCGACCTGCTGAATGTCTGGATGGGCAAGGTCAAGGTCTACATCCAGCATCTCAACGGCCTGCCGAATCCGAATAATGTCACCACGCCCACGGCGTTGATTTCGGTACGCGGCACCATCTTCGATGTCGATGTGCAGGACGCCGATGGCACCACCTTCGTCACCCTCGATGAAGGCCTGGTGGATGTCAGGCATCTCCAGGTGGCGTCTAAGGTCATCCGCCTGAATCCCGGCGAATCCATCCAGGTGCTGCCCAATCTGCCCCTGGCGGCCTTGCCCCACGACAAGGGTGTGGTCGCTCGCCAGCTTCTGAGGGCGTTGCAAGATGCCATTCGTCAGGCGATCTACCAGCGGCCCAACGGTCCCGGCACCAGCGGCGGACCGGTCGGCCCTGGCACCAGCGGCGGCGTGCAAGGCGACAAGGGCAAGAATACCGGCACCGGCGGCGGGACCGGCGCACCCACCGGCGCGCCTCCGGCTCCACCGCCGCCACCACCGCCGGGAGGCGACGAGTAGTCCTGCAAACCCGATGGCCTGTCCCACCGGGGCACTTGCCAAGCTCCAAAGTGAACAGTATTGCGGCTAATCCTCCTCCGCCATTTGTGCGAGTTCCCTGCGCGCGCAGAGTGGCGGCTTGCCGCGCCATCGATAGCCGGTTGGTGGGAAACCGCCAGGACGCCAAGGGTGGCGCAAATTCCAAGTACCCGCCGGCGCGATTATTCCAAAACTGCACGCGCGTTTCTTGGGGAGTAAGAAGTTGGGTGCCGCTCTTTGGCGCTCGATCCCTCTATGGCTTGTTTCATATCTGCAGCTTTGTTAACATGAAATCGCCGCGTCGAGGAGATCTGCTTGCATCCTACCCGCATTCTCGCGCTCCTGGCGTGCGCCTTGCCCTCAGCCGCTGCAAATTATTCCACTTACATCGGCGATGCTTATCCTTATACCGTACGGGCGATCGCAGTCGACGGCGCCGGCAATACCTATATCACCGGCACCCGGCAAATCTCCTTATCCGCGTCGCTGCCAATAACTACGGATATCTTCGTGAGCAAACTGGACGCCGCCGGGAACGTGACCCTGCTCACCACTATCACCGGCAAGGGCTCCGACCAGGCAAACGCCATCGCAGTCGATGCCGCGGGCAACATTTACGTCGCGGGAGACACGTACTCGCCCGATTTTCCGTTGCTCCATGCATTGCAAACCACTCCGGCGAGCAGCGGCGCTACCGGCTTTCTGGTGAAACTGAACGCGGCGGGAGCGATGCTGTATTCCACTTACCTGGGTGGAACCACCGGTTGGAGCACGCTGAACGCCGTCGCAGTGGACTCCGGGGGAAATGCCTACGTCACCGGCGCAACGTTCGCCACGGACTACCCGTCGACCGCGGGGCTGCCGGCTGCCGCGGCGTCAAATTCCCCCGGGGGAGCTAACTCCGTGGCGTTCTTCGCGAAGATTTCGCCGGCCGGCGACAAACTGCTCTACGCGGGAGGGCTGGCTGGCTTGGGACGCGCATGCGGTACCGGCAGCAGTTGCTTTACCAGCACCATCACCAACTCAGGGGCGGCCATCGCCGTGGATCCCGCCGGGAGTGCATACATCGGCGGCAACACCTTTGGCGGGGGGTTAGCCACCACACCGGGCGCGCTGCAACCGAAAGGGATTGGCGGCTTTGTGGCCAAGATCAACGCGTCCGGGACCGGCATGGCGTATGTCACGCTGTTAGGGACCGCAAATTACTACCCGCCGCCGGTCGCCATCGGCTCCAACCCGGCTACTTTGGTCTACGCAATTGCCGTGGACTCATCCGGCGACGCGTATATCGCGGGATCTACTTCCGACCCGAACTTTCCCGCTACTGCATCGGCATTCCAACCGCAGTTGGCGTTTACCGGCCAGGCAAGCTCATACGATGTGCCGCCCTCCGATGCATTCATCGCGAAACTGAATCCCTCCGGAACCGCCATGGTATGGGCAACTTTGCTGGGCGGCACGAGCAGGGATGTGGCGACCGCCCTCTCGCTCGACTCCGCCGCCAATGTCCGGGTAGCCGGCACAACGGGATCCGCCGATTTCCCGCAGGCCTCGGGTTTTCCCAATGGTATGGAGTTTCTGGCGGAGTTGAACGCGGGCGGGACTTCGCTGTTGCATTCGCAACTCTTTCCCGCGAATACCGTAGCGGCTGGAATTGCGGTTGATGCCGGCGGCACGGTTCACATGGCCGGAGCCACCGGACTGGTATACGCATACGTCCAGCCGGCCATCGACAGCTCGCAAGTCTTCGGCCTTGCCAATGCCGCCGGCGGCACTTTGGCCGGCCGCGTTACACCGGGAGAAGTCATTTCCATTTACGGGGCGAACCTGGGCCCCGCGTCCGGCGTCACCGCGTCATTCAATTCCGCGGGATACCTGCCGGTTTCGCTTGCCGGAGTCCGGGTGGTCATCGACGGAATACCAGCGCCCTTGCTCTACGTGTCGGGCACGCAAATCAATGCGGTAGCGCCCGTGGAACTCACGGGCACATCGCCGGTGCCGCTGCAAGTGACCGCCGGCAGCGGGGCATTACCGCTCTTTCGATTGGCGATCGACCCGGCGATCCCGGAAGTGTTTCGAACAACCGCCGGCAACGCGGCGGCAATCAATCAGGATGGCACCATCAATTCGCAAAGTAATCCGGCGAAAAGCGGAACCATAGTGGCGGTTTGGGCCACTGGAGTGGGGCTGCCCATTCCCGGCGCCGATGGGCAGGAGACGACCGTGGCGCAGCAGCTATGCAACTGCGAGATCTTCGCTGCCCTCATTCGGAGCGGCAGCGCGTCTGACGCAAACCTTCGCCAGGAGGACTTGTCAGATCCATATGTGCCGCTGATTTACGCCGGCGCCGCTCCGGGAACGGTGACCGGTGTCGTCCAGATCAACTTTCAAGTGAACGGCTCGAGCAATTATTACGGTTTGACCGCAAACGGGAAAACCAGCGATCTGTTCTTCCTTTACGTCAGCCCGTAGAGGCTCGCAGAATGACGCGCGGTAGATCTTTTTAAGCAGCCGGCCGGGTGCGATAATCCGGACGTGCGCACCATCATCGAACCATTCCGCATCAAGAGCGTGGAGCCGCTGCACCACACCACTTTGGCGGCGCGCCAGGGATACCTGGAAGCGGCCGGCTACAACCTGTTCCTGATTGAGGCCCGCCACATTTTGATCGATCTGCTGACCGATTCGGGCACCAGCGCCATGTCCACGGAACAGTGGGCGGCGTTGATGCGGGGCGACGAAAGCTACGCCGGCAGCGAGAGCTTCTTCCGCCTCAAGCGGGTGGCGGACGAGCTGACCGGATTCCGCCACATGGTGCCGGCGCACCAGGGGCGCGCGGCCGAGCGCATCCTGTTCACGGTGATGTGCCGGCCGGGGCACATCGTGCCCTCCAACACGCACTTCGATACCACGCGCGCCAATATTGAATTCAGCGGCGCGCGCGCCGTGGACCTGCCCCTTCCGGAGGCGCGCGACACCCAGGCGCGCCTCGATTTCAAGGGCAACATGGACGCGAGCGCGCTGGAAGCCCTGATCGCCCGGGAGGGCGCGGCGAAGATTCCGCTCGCGATGCTCACCGTGACCAACAACTCGGGCGGCGGACAGCCGGTTTCCATGGCGAATGTCGAGGCCGTTAAGACGGTGTGCGCGCGGCACGGCATCCCGCTGTACCTGGACGCCTGCCGCTTCGCCGAAAACGCGTGGTTCATCCGCGAGCGCGAGCCCGGATACGCCGATTGGACGCCGAAGCAAATCGCACAGAAGATGTTCCGGCTGGCCGATGGATGCACGTTTTCCGCCAAGAAGGACGCCTTCGCCAACATCGGCGGCCTGCTCGCGACCAACGACGACCGGGTATTCCGCGAGCAGACCAACCTGCTGATTCTGACCGAAGGCTTTCCGACCTACGGCGGCCTGGCGGGGCGCGACCTGGACGCCATCGCGGTGGGCCTGGAGGAAGTGCTCGACGAGGATTACCTGCGCTACCGGATCGCCTCCACCGGCTACCTGGGACGGCACATCGCGGATCACGGGGTGCCGATCGTGGAGCCGCCCGGGGGGCACGCCATCTATATCGACGCGGCGCGCATGCTGCCGCACATTCCGCCGGCGCAGTTTCCGGGGCAGGCGCTGGCGGTGGAGTTGTACCGGCACGCGGGGATACGCAGCGTGGAGATCGGCAGCCTGATGTTCGGCGACGCGGCGCAGCACGAACTGCTGCGCCTGGCGATTCCGCGGCGGGTGTACACGCAGAGCCACATCGATTACGTGGTGGAAGCGATTCTGGAAGTGAACCGGCACAAGGAGAGCATACGCGGCATGGAGATCGTGGAGGCGGCGCCGACGCTGCGGCATTTCAGCGCGCGTATGCGGCAGCTATAGGGGGGCTGACTTTGTACAAGGGAGCGCTTTTCCTTAGAGGCCCACGGCACTTTCATTGTTCGTTCATGGAGCAGCCGATGCCACGGGCTCTGGACGGCTATAATTGAAGGTCCTTATGACCCTCAATTGGCCGCTGCTGTGGCTTAGCCTTCGTGTCGCCGGTCTCGCCACGGCGGGCGCGCTGGTGGTGGGACTCTGGCTGGGATGGCGCGTTACTACCCGCGAATTCATCGGCCGCAAGGCCACTCTCGGGGTGCTGGCGCTGTTGTTTGCGACGCCGGTGGTGATTCTGGCGTGGCTCCTTCTGCGGCCGGTATTTCCGTGGCAGGCCGGCGCCGCGGTGGGGGTGATAGCGGCACTGCCGCCCATCGTGCTGGGCGCGCGGCGGCCCTTGCTGGACCTGAATCGGGAGTACGGCGATGCGGCGCGCAGCCTGGGCTGTTCGGAGTGGCGGATCTTCTGGCGCGTGATGCTGCCGCTGGGCTGGCGACCGATTCTGGCGGCGGCCGGAATTGCGTTTGTGCGCGTGTGGATCGAGTGGAGCATCGTGGCGGCCCTATGACGCACGCACGCATCGGCAGCACCCGCCTCGATATCGACCTGCCTCTGCCCGACGGGATGACGGCGCTGCTGGGTCCGGCGGGCGCGGGGAAGACGGCGGCGCTAGGGGCCATCGCGGGCTTCACGCGTCCCGAGCGGGGACGCATCCTGATTGGCGACGCCATCGTGTTCGATGGCGAATCGGGAGTCAATCTGCCGCCGCGCCGGCGGCGCTGCGCATGGGCCGGCGCACGCGATGCGCTGTTCCCTCACCTGACGGTGCGGCAGAATCTGCTGTTCGCCGCCGATCGCTGGGCGCGGCTGGAGCGGACCCGGCGCGTGGCCGAAATGCTGGAGCGCTTCGAACTGGCGGACGCGCTGGACACGCGCCCGCGCGACTTGCCGCCGGCGCGGCGGCTGCGCGCCGAGGTGGCGCGCGCCCTGATGACGGAACCGAAATTGCTTCTGGTGGATGACCGAGGCGCCGATCGCGGAGCCGATGAAGCCTTGCTGCGCCTGGTGCGCGAGGCGTTCGACGGCCCTGTACTTTGGGTGACCGCCTCGCTCGATCTCTGCTACAGCTCGGCGGATCGCCTGGCGCTGCTGGAGGGTGGCCGAGTGGTGGGATGCGGACCGGCGCGCGAGCTGATGGAGCGTCCGGAATCGGCGGCGGCGGCGCGGATGGTGGGGATCTCGAACCTGTATCCGGCCACCATCGCGGCGCTCGATCCGGGGCGCAACCAGAGCCGCCTGGAGTGCGCCGAGTTCGTGCTCACCGGGCCGTACCTGAAGGGGCATTTCAAGGGCGACCGCGTCTGGGTGGGGATCCGCGCGGAAGATGTGCGGGTGCACGCGGGCGAGTTGGAGCCGGGCGTCAACTTCGTGGCGGCGCACCTGTTGCGCATGACGGAGCGCCCGCGCACGGTGCGTCTGGAATTCGCCGGCGGCATCGCGGCGGAGATCGCGCGCGAACAATACGCCATGCAGAAGGATAATAAAGGATGGCAGGTGGAGTTTCCGCCCGCCGCGCTGCGCGTGTTCTGACCCATGCCCTTGCAGCCTCTCGCCGAATATGAACTGCTGGCCGCGCAAGCCCACGGGCATCTGTGCGCCGGGCAGATTCTCGGGCTGCGCATGGCGCTCCACGGGATGACGCTGCTGGGCCTGGACGACCCGGCGGCCCAGGACCGCAAGCGCCTGGTGTGCGTGGTCGAGATCGACCGGTGCATCACCGATGCCATCGGGGTGGTGACGGGCTGCCGTCTGGGGAAGCGCGCGCTGAAGTTCCGCGACTTCGGCAAGACGGCGGCGACCTTCTGCGACCTACGGGAGAATCGCGCGGTGCGGATTGCGGCGCGGGAGAGCGCGAAGGAACGCGCGCGGCAACTTTATCCCGAAATTGCCGATAGGAGCCGGCAGCAGATGCGCGCCTATCGGGAAATGCCCGACCAGGAACTGTTCGCCGTCGAGTGGGTGCGGGTGACGCTGGGCGCGGAGGATCTGCCGGGCTACAAGGCGTTGCGCGTGGTATGCGCGCAGTGCGGCGAAGCGGTGAGTTTCCGGCGCGAAGTGCTGCGCGAAGGGCGTGCGCTGTGCCGTGCCTGCGCCGGCGAGCGCTACTACGGCCCCGCGTGATGCTGCGCTATTACATCACGGACCGGCATGCCGCCGGCGGTACCGAAGCGCTGCTCGGGTTCGTCGAGCGCGCGCTCGGGGACGGCGTGGAACGGATTCAGGTGCGCGAGAAGGACATGGGTGCGCGCGATTTGTGCGCGCTGGTGCGGCGGATTCTGGCGCTGCCCAACCCGCACGGCACGCGCATTCTGGTGAACTCGCGCACCGATATCGCCTTGGCGGCGGGCGCGCACGGTGTCCATTTGAGCGGCGATTCCGTGGCGCCTCGATTTTTGCGCGCGATGGCGCCGCCGGAGTTTCTGATCGGCGTGTCCACGCACACGCTGGAAGAGTTGCGCCGCGCCGAAGGGGAGGGCGCGGACTTCGCCGTGTTCAGTCCGATTTTTCCGGTGATCTCGAAAGCGGGTTACGGGCCGGCGCTGGGCATCGAGCGGCTGCGGGAAGCTGCGCGGTCGGTAGCGATTCCGGTGCTCGCGCTGGGCGGGATCACGCGGGAGAACGCGGCGGAGTGCATGCGGGCAGGCGCGGCGGGAGTCGCGGGAATCTCGATGTTTCAGCGGTGAGGCGACCGCGATTGCCGCGCGGGCTACGGGCGCACCGGAGTGGTAGGCCGGAACGTCTGGTGGAGCCATGGCAGGTCCACGAAGAGCATCAGCACGATGACCACCGCGCAGGCGCCGATCACGGCCATCAGCAGCGGCTCGCGAATCAGCAGCTCCGGCCTCTGCGCCGCGCTATCTGGCTTGAATGCAAGGGCGAAATAGACTCCCATCACGGCCGCCACAAAGGGAAACGCCACCACCATCTCCATACGGTAGCGTCCCATGTACTCGCCGAAGAACAACATCGAAAGTGAGCCGTAGAAGAGAATGCCGACTAATAGCTTCGGTTCGGTGTAGGACGCATAGGTCTTGCGGTATAGCGCCAGATACCCGTTGGTACGGATGTCGCGCATCTCGGCATAGCGTTTGATCGCCATGAAATAGCAACCGGCCATCCAATAAGCAATCAGCAGCGACATGATGGGCATCGCCGCGGTCCCCGTCAGGTACCATCCCGCCAGGAAACGGATCGGATTGTTGAGCGCTTCGGAAAGCACGTCGATGTAGACAATGTCCTTGAGGCGCACCGGCGGCACGTTGTACAGAAGCCCCATGATCCAGAGCGCGCCCAGATTGACGACGAAGGCCAGGGATACACAGGCCCCGGCGGCGATTCCGAGAGCGAAGAACGCGAGCCACTCGATCCAGGCAATCGGCAAGTTCAATTCGCCCGCGGCGGCGGGCCGGTTCCGCCTGGCGGGATGCAGGCGGTCGAACGGGGCATCCAGCAGTTCGTTCAGCACGTAGTTGCTCGACGCCACCAGGCCAACGGCCAACAACCCCGCCACGGTCCGCCACACGCTCATCGAATGCAGCCTGGCGGGGTCAATGGTGAGCGCGACGAGCGTTCCAGGCAGCACGAAGAGGTTCTTCACCCAGTGATCGAATCGGGCGATTCGGATGTGGCCTCTGAGCGTTGGCCGCCCAGGCCCGCTGGCCGGGATGGCCGTTTCACTCATTTTCGTGCCTCGCGTATAGTCAAAACGGTATTCTATACGAATGCGGGGCCGTCCGTCCTGGTCACTATTCGCGATTTGGCTGTGCTTCATGGTGCGCGGAGTGTTCTACGCCACCGTCCTGCCATTGTGGGAGGGCTATGACGAGTATTCCCACTTTGCCTGCGTGCAATATGTGAGCGTTCACGGGAGCATTCCGATCCCGGGTATATCGCGCATTTCGCGCGAAGTCTCCGCGTCCCTGGGGTCGACGCCGCTGCCTTGGACCCTGAAGGACCTCGTGCCTGGCGCCATCCGGTATGACGATTTCTGGAGCTTGCCGCCGCATCTCAGGGAAGCTCGCATCGCGGCGCTGGGGAAAGCCGCGGATCCGGCCTTGCGGGAGGAAGATCCGCGGGGCGAGAAGCTCTACGAAAGCCAGCAGCCGCCGCTCTACTACTGGCTGATGGCGCCAATCCTGGGCATGGCGGAGAATTGGAGCCTTGCCGCGCGCGTGCTGCTGCTGCGCTCGGTGTCCCTGCTGCTGGCTTCGCTGGCGTTACCCTTGGGTTTCGCCCTCGCACGCCGGGTATTCGGCAGCGCCCCCCTGGCGATTTGCGCCGCCGCCGCGGTGGTTTGCATGCCGGAAGGGATGATAGACCTGGCACGAGTCGGCAACGAAAGCTTGGCGCTGCTGCTCTACACCCTGCTGACTTATGCCTGCGTCCGCATGATCGACGAAGGCCCGAATGCGCGGAACTCCTTGCTGATCGGCGCGGCGCTCGGCTGCGGGCTGCTGACAAAGGCTTACTTCCTGACGGCCATCCCGGCAGTCTGCGTAGGGTTCGCGCTCGCGCTCCGGCGCGCGGGAGGCACGTGGCGGCGTACCGCGGCACTGCTCGGCGTAAGCCTGTCCATGGCGATTCTGGCGTCCTTCTGGTGGTATCGCTTTATCCACCAGGTAACCGGGGACTTCACCGGTCAGATACAGAGTGTCGCCGTGGTTGGCTTTCCATGGCAAGAGCGGCTGCGCGTCGCCTGGCGGCTGAACTGGCTGGCCGCTCTCGATACCGCCATGTTGTCGCACATCTGGTTTGGCGGCTGGAGTTTCCTGCAGGTCCGGAGTTGGATCTACCACCTTTTCTATGCGGTCGGCCTGGTTTCAGCGGCCGGTGTGATGGTGCTGCTGCTCCGCAGGCGCGGGTTGGCTCCGGCCGCCGGCCGGACATCCCTGTTCATGCTCGCATTGTTGGAGGCATGCTTCTGCGCCAGCCTTGCCTACCAGGTCACGTTGGCGCAGATTGTCTACGGTAAGCCGATGACGAATGGCTGGTACTTGTACTGTCTCGTGTTTGCGGAGATCGTCTTGGTCTGCGCCGGATTGATGGCGCTCTTGCCCCGCCGCCGCCGGATCTGGGCGCCGGTGGGCCTGGTCGGCCTGTTCGTTGCGTTGGACGTCTACGGAATGAACTTCATATTGATTCCTTACTACTTGGGATTGATCGGACATTCCGCCGCGGGACGGTTGCAGACATTTCACGTCAGCCAGTTCTGGCAGGCCGGCCTGCCGGAGATCTCCTCGCGCCTGCTGTTGAACCGGCCGTATCTGACCGCGCCGGCGGAGTTCGCGGCATTGTGGGTGCTCTACCTCGCGGCAACCCTGACTTGCCTGGTGGTGGCCTTCATGCAGGCCCGCCGTGGCGCGGACTCTTAGTCTGCCGCGCACCGGCGTGGAACCCTAAGCCGGCAGCTTGAGCGCCTTCACCCGATCGCGCAATTGCGCCGCCTTTTCGAACTCGAACTTACGCGCTGCCTCGCGCATGCGCTCCTCTAACTCGCCGATGAAGCGGACGCGCTGTTCGGGCGTCAAGTTATCCACCTCTTCGTCCACTTCGAGCGGGACGGTGACGTAGTCGCCCTCGGCCACCGCGACCAGGCTCATATCGATGGGCTTGACGATGGATTGCGGTGTGATGTGGTTGCGCTCGTTGTATTCCAGTTGCGTCTGGCGGCGCCGTCCGGTTTCCGATAGCGCCCGGCGCATGCTGTCCGTCATGACGTCGGCATAGAGGATGGCGTGGCCCTCCACGTGGCGCGCGGCGCGGCCCATGGTTTGAAGCAGCGCGCCCCAGGAACGCAGGAAGCCCTCTTTGTCGGCATCGAGAATGGCGACGAGGGAGACCTCCGGCAGGTCGAGACCTTCGCGCAGCAGGTTGATGCCGATCAGCACGTCGAACTCGCCGCGCCGCAAGTCGCGCAGGATGCGTATGCGGTCCAGCGTGGTAACTTCCGAGTGCAGGTAGCGGCAGCGCACGCCGACCTCGGAGTAATACTCCGCCAGGTCTTCCGCCATGCGCTTGGTGAGGGTGGTGACCAGCACGCGCTGATTGTTCTCCACGCGGGCGCGGATCTGCCCGAGCAGATCGTCCACCTGTCCTTTGACGGGGCGTATCTCCACCGTGGGGTCCAGCAGGCCGGTGGGACGGATGATCTGCTCCACCACTACGCCAGAGGTCTTAGTAAGTTCGTAAGGGCCGGGCGTGGCCGAGACATAGACCAATTGGTTGACGCGGTGCTCGAATTCCTCGAAGGTCAGCGGCCGGTTATCGAGCGCGCTTGGCAGGCGGAAACCGTGGGCCACCAGCACTTCCTTGCGCGACCGGTCGCCATGGTACATGCCGTGCAGTTGCGGAACGGTCTGGTGGCTCTCGTCCAGAAACATGAGGGCATCGTGAGGCAGATAATCGAGCAGGGTGGGCGGCGCTTCGCCCGGCAGGCGGCCGGAGAAGTGGCGCGAGTAGTTCTCGATGCCGTGGCAGTAGCCGATCTCCTTCATCATTTCGAGATCGAACATAGTGCGCTGAAAGAGGCGCTGCGCCTCGATCGACTTGCCCTGATTCTGTAACTCCTTGTGCCACCAGTCCAGCTCGATGCGGATGCTGTCCATGGCCTGCTCTTTGGTTTCGGCCGACATCACGTAGTGGGTCTTGGGATAGATCGGCAGGCGCTGGTAGGTCTGTTTGACCGTGCCCAGGAGGGGGTCGATCTGCGCGAGGTTCTCCACTTCATCGCCCCATAGTTCGATACGGTAGGCATCGTCGTCGTAGGTGGGGAAGACCTCGATAACGTCGCCGCGTACGCGGAAAGTGCCGCGCTTGAAATCGGTGTCGTTGCGGTCGTAGAGGATCTCGACCAGCCGGGTGATAATCTGATTGCGCGAAATGCGCTGGCCTTTCTCCAGCATGAGCAGCATGCCGTAGTAGGCCTCGGGCGATCCCAGGCCGTAGATGCAACTGACGCTGGA
>Ga0182021_10006515_pt1 | contig 13873 bp, 9 predicted proteins | sample 612E3MmetaG_FD_120493 | JGI IMG/M metagenome (GOLD analysis project Ga0182021, IMG submission 120493) | Permafrost microbial communities from Stordalen Mire, Sweden - 612E3M metaG (Illumina Assembly) | ecosystem: Environmental > Terrestrial > Soil > Wetlands > Permafrost | place: Sweden...
GAGAAACGAATCACCTTGTGTGTTATGCTCTGAAGGCGAATGCAAATCATTCTATTTTGAAAATACTTGCTGCAGATGGCGCTGGTGCGGATGTGGTCTCTGCCGGGGAGTTGTATCTTGCGTTAAATGCCGGGTTTACTCAGGATAAGATTGTCTTTGCAGGTGTGGGAAAACGAGAAGATGAAATCGAATATGCATTAAAGCAGGACATTTTCTGCTTCAACGTTGAATCGATAGCAGAACTGCATACGATTTCACGCGTAGCACTTCGAATGGGAAAGAAAGCCCGCATTGCGCTTCGCATCAATCCAGATATCGATGCACAAAGCCATCCGTACATTACCACGGGTCTCCAATCATCTAAATTTGGCATCGAAGCATCAAAAGCATTCGAGGTATTTCAGTATGCAGTCTCGTTATCATCGCTGGAACTGGTAGGAATTCATACTCACATCGGTTCACAAATTACAAAAGTGGAACCGTTTATAACAACGGCGAACTATGTGGTCGGATTGATCGAAAAATTGCGATCAGCCGGCATCAATTTGACACATATTGATTTTGGTGGCGGTTTTGGTGTTCAATACACCAATGCCATTGTGCATGAAGCGCTTCCAAAAGAAGAAACGCCGGATAATAGTATACCAACACCCGAAGACTTTCTGAAAGCGGTGTTACCTATTCTGCAGTCATCTGGCTGTTCACTTTGGATTGAACCGGGACGTTCGATTGTGGCAAATGCCGGAGTTTTGGTGACGCAGGTGATCTCTATAAAAGAAAATTCTGTGAAGAAATTTGTCATCGTTGATAGCGGTATGAACGACTTACTGAGGCCGAGTCTCTACCAGGCATATCATCAAATCGTTCCAGTATCCATTGATACGTACGAACACGAGAAGGTTGATATTGTCGGCCCGATCTGCGAAAGCACCGATTTTTTTGCTCGTGATCGAATGCTGGCAAAAACAAATACAGGCGAATATCTTGCAGTGCTCACAACCGGCGCATATGGTTTTGTGTTAAGTTCTAATTACAATGGTCGGCCTCGTCCCGCTGAAATTCTTGTGAACGGAGATCGTGTACGTGTCATTCGTCCTCGCCAGACGATGGAAGAGTTAGGATAGAAAAATCAATCTTCGAAATGCAAACGCCCTCATAAGAGGGCGTTGCTGTTTATGATACAGTTCTAGAGTTATATTTCTTCCACACAAAATACATTGGAACACCCAGCAGCACAATCCCCAATCCTGGCAAGGCGTCTGCGGTTTGTAAATGAGCAGGTCAATTGAGATAGGAGCAATGAGCAAAATATATATTGTCGTACGACCAGTGGAAACAGCCGTAGACCGGCGATTCGTCCCGCACTTCATCGGAATTCGATTCGCATTTAAAGAATCGTAACGTATCCTTGTTCAAAGAAAAAACGCGGAACTCCATCAATTTTTAAAAAGAGTAAAACAGCATGTTTTCACACAGAATTAATAGATCCATTATCTCTATTTTCTTCATTGCAATAACCGTGTTTGGTCAGAAGAAAGAATCGGTGATTGCTGGTTTCGTTAAGGACGGGAATGGGTTGCCCCTTGCAATGGTGAATGTGCAAATAGTCGGCACACATGACGGCGATGCTACGAATTCGAAGGGGAGGTTTGTTTTTAAAACGGGAAAGCGCGGAGAAGGCATCGTTCGAGCATCACGAATGGGATATGAACCGGTGAATTTTAGGCTAACAGTATCAGAAAATGATTCCATCGTTCTCAATATAGAGATGAATGAATCGTCCGTGAAGCTCAAGGAAGTTGTTGTAGCTGGAAGTGCCTTCACAACAGGTGATGAACCGAAAGCATTAACGCTTCGTTCTCTTGAGGTCTTTACGACACCCGGAGCGGCAGCTGACATTTTCCGAGCCATCCAGACATTTCCCGGAGTAGTTGCAGTCGATGAGGGTTCCGGATTGTTTGTCCGAGGCGGAGATGTTGGTGAAACAACGATTCTTCTCGATCAAGCAACAGTTGTGCATCCTTACAAATTTGAGTCGTCTACAGGCGGATTTTTCGGGACCATACCACCCTTCCTCATCGGCGGAACATTTTTTTCTTCGGGAGGTTTTTCTGCCCGCTATGGAAATGCGTTGTCAGGCGTACTGGCAATGGAAAGTTTGAATAAGCCGTCGAAGTTGACCTCATCGGTTGGTGTCAGACTTGCTGCTGGATCTCTTGCTGCAAGTATTCCAATTATTCCCAACACACTCGGGATTCGAATCTCGGGTAATAAAAGTTTTACAGATGCAATGTTTCGAATGAATGGTTCCCGCAGTAGATTCACCGTTCCACCCGAGGGTCTCGATGGCAATGTGAGTGTGATCTGGAAATATTCTCCTACCGCTCAAATTAAATTCTTTAATTTCGTTAACACCGATTTAATCGGCGTTCGGGTGGATGAGCTTTCATTTAAAGGCGTATACAAATCACAAGAGACAAACTGGTTTCATAATCTTCAATGGAGTGAAGCAACGGAGCAATGGCTCCTGAAAGGGAGTCTCTCTCTCAATCGGTTTATCACCTAACAAGATCTCGGCAGTTTGAATTTGAAACCTTCAGACATTACCTACAAAGCTCGCTTCGATGCAGAAGCGAATCTGGACGATGATCATCGATTGTCGTTCGGAGCTGAAGCTGAGAAAATGATCAATCGATATAAGGGAACGGTGCCACAAAATCTATCCGTGCTTGATCCCCATGGAAGTGTTTATACTTTGGATGAAGAATATAGTGCCGTGAGACTTGGAGTGTACTCTGAGCTGGAATCTGCATTTTTGAAAAGGGTCATGGTAAGTATTGGCATCAGAAGTGATTACTATGATTTATCAAAGGAAGCCATTGTCGATCCGCGAGCGTCATTTCGCTATAACATATCAAAAGAAATGTATGCACAAATGAGTTGGGGAATATATCATCAATTCGCTCAACCATACCTTTACAATCAAGTGAATGGAAATACTCAATTATCAGCACAGTCGGCACAACACCTTACTGCAGGAGCCGAATATTCCACTGAACTTCTCATGTGTCGGATTGAGACATATCAAAAGAATTACTCCAATCTTGTTCTTCGCAACGAGTTAACGCATTATGCAAACCTCGGTGATGGCATCGCAACGGGATTGGATTTCTTTTTAAAGTATGGAGGATTTCTGAGAACGCCTGTCAGCGGCTGGATTTCGTACAGTTATTTGCATTCCCGCAGATTGCAAGCGCGCGATCTTGTAGATCGTATTGTGTACGAACAAGCCCCCTCGTCATTTGATATTACCCACAATTTGACTGTCGTAGGAAAGATTCAATTAATTCAATTCTTTAGTCTCGGCTTGACTGCTCGATATGCAACAGGTAAGCCCGTTACCCCGATTGTAAGCGCAATTCAAGCAGCAGGAGAGGAATATTATGAACCGGTGCAGGGTCCGATAAACTCAGAACGTATGCCGGACTTCATTCGAATAGATGTGAGCTTAGGGTATTTCTTACCGTTTGGCGATTTGAACTCGGCTATGATTTACTTCGCCGTTTCCAATCTACTGGATCGAGACAATCCCTCCGGCTATGAATATTCAGCCGATTATTCTGAACGTACACTAAAAACGACAGACTATCGACGGTCTATTTACTTTGGAGTTGCAATCTCATTCGGCTCATACGGTATCGATAATTAACAATTCTATCAATTCATCAGGAGTACAACAATGCAAACAATGCGATTGAACATCATTATAAGTTGCATAATTATTTTAGTAACGGTGAATGGCTTTAGTCAAACACAGACCGCAGCGCAAGGAATAATGGATGCAAAAGAATTTATACAACAAGGTTCCAATACAGCCTCAAGAGAAAAATTTGAGCAAGCGCATAACATCCTGACTCAATTTACCTGTCAAGGAGATCATCAAGCACTTGCAGAGTATTATCTTGGTTATATAGACTACCAAATGGCAGTTGCGGTCTATCGGATGGATAAAGAGAAATCTCCTGCAAGTTTCGATAGCGCGATCGTGCATCTAGAAAAGGCTCTTCAAATAAACGACAACGATGCCGAGTCGCATGCACTGCTCGCAAGCTGTTATGGCATGCAAATCGCCTTTTCTCCACTGAGCGGAATATGGCGTGGGCCTAAGTCCGGTTCCGAAATGAGCAAAGCGAAAAATCTTGCTCTAGAGAACCCAAGAGTGGCGTTGCTCGGCGCGATAGGCACTTATAATACGCCGGCATTGTTCGGAGGCGGCAAGGAAAAAGGTCTTGAAGCATTTAAGGAAGCAGTGAAACTTTTTGATCAATGGAAGACAGTAGATTCTCTCCAGCCAGATTGGGGAAAAGAACAAGTATATACATGGATCGGTATAGCTTATCTCGACAGGAAAGAGACAATCCTTGCGCGCAAGGCATTTGAGAAAGCGTTGGAGACCAATCCGGACTATGGATGGGTGAAGTATGTTCTTATGAAAAAAGTTGCTTCCGAGGCAGAAACACAATAACGTACATTACACACTCCCAACAAAAAAGATTGCATAATTATGAACGACAGAAGAAAAACAGGATTTATTCTGATCACGTTCTCAATGATAATGTTCAGCCCTTTTATAATGAATCTGGTCGGGATAAAGAATCCGATATTTCAAAACTTGGGATTTTCAAGAGATACATTAGCACCGTTCTACTCTTGGGGACTGTCGTTGATTCTGTCCTTTGGTTATATACTCTATACATTTCGAAACATTCCGTGCATATTAAAAATGCAGCGAGAAATATCCGTTCTCAAATTCATTGGTATTCTCTCCGCATTTGCAGGTGGATTGCTTGAAGAAGTAATCTTTAGGCGCTGGTTCATGGATTTCACGATGAACCTTGGATATGGTGCGATTCTTCAAATAGTTTTGTCTGGAATTATTTTCGGATTAGCCCATTCTATGTGGTTTTTATTTAAGAGGGAATTGAGGTTTGCATTATTGGCGATGTTGTCGACGAGCATGCTTGGTTTTGGATTAGCTATTATTTATGTGATAAGTGGAAGAAACATCGGACCCTGTATTGCTGCACATGTGCTGATTAATTTAGTAATCGAACCATGGCTTATGTTGTCTTCGGTATCGGGTGAATGAAGAAAATAGACATAATTGAATTTGAAAGAATTATTGTTTAAATGAGGACAGGAAAAAACACTTGAAGGTTAGGAACAAAATAGGATTGCATCATTAATGAACATTAGCCGAAATGCCCCCAACAAGTATAGGAAAACACGCAAATGGCCTTGGGAATCGTTTTGATAATAGTTTCCGTCCTTTGGGCAGGTTCGGAAATCATCTTAGCCCGAACGAATCGTTCTCAATCGACGGATATGAGATTTGATAAATCATCGCTCCGTCTTTTATGGATAACCATTGCTCTCTCCGTGAATATTGGCATCCTTCTCAGCTTTCAGAGTATTGGATACTTTGGAAATGGATCCCGAATATTTCCAATTGCTGGTCTCATTCTCATTGTCTGTGGTTTGCTTGTTCGTTGGATTGCTATTTTTTCTCTGAAGCATCAATTCACAGTGGACGTTTCGATCACAAAAGACCATCACATAATCAGGAAAGGAATTTATCGCTTTGTGCGCCATCCGGCATACGCGGGCAGTTTGCTTTCATTCTTTGGGCTTGGGTTATTCTTCGCTGACTATATGAGCATGCTCATAATTTTTCTCCCGATATGTTCGGCTTTTCTCTATAGAATCCATGTTGAAGAGAAAGCCCTTATTGATAATTTCGGTGATGAGTATGTCAACTACTGTGCCTCGACCAAGCGACTAATCCCTGGAATCTTTTAAATAAATGGTACTTCGGCTAACAGCGAAAGACAATGATGCCCTCTGTTGCCACGGCCTAATGCCTGCAGGCGTTGGGCTTAGGATCAGCATCCATCTATGTAACGAGTGGAAGAAATGTCGGGCCTTGTATAGTTGCACATGTGTTGATTAATTTAGTAATTGAATCGTGGCTCATGTTCTCTTCAATATCAGGTGAATGGAAAAACAAAAAACGATGGATAATGGAATAACACATATTGAAACTTTTCCTCTTCAAACCATATTAGGAGAATCTTCGAAGCCGCGCATCACAAACCGCGGTGTAGGAATTGTTGCGGCAGTTTGGTGCGTTTACTCGTTGCTTGCCGCATTTCCATTGATGCAATCATACAATGTTTCTTTTCTACAGGCGGTCTACTGGCAGGTATGTCAAAGCATGGTGATGTTTGCTTTGAGTATACCGATCTGGTTCATCGTTATTCGTTGGATGTATGCGGCGCGGTGGTACTGGAGGGGATTTGTACATCTCCTTCTTGCCCCTACGTATGCCGTGTTGAACTATGGATATCTTTATTATATGGTTGCTTGGTTCGGCAGTGAGGCAAGCGCTGAACCATTAAGGAAGAGTGCAGGCTGGCTTATATATTACAATCTCCTGATTTATCTCCTGCAATTCGCTCTTTATCATGGATACGAAATTCTCAGGCAGCTGCGCGTCAAAGAGAAAATTGCTTTGGAGTTATCATCCCTTCGGAAAGAACAAGAACTTGTCACATTGAAAGCACAGATCAATCCACATTTTCTTTTCAACACGCTCAACAGTATTAGTGCAATGGCGGCAACTGATACCGAAGAAACACGTACGTTGATTGCCCAGCTTGCCGATTTGCTTCGCTATGCAATAGAAAGCTCGAAGAAGGATTTTGTACCTCTGAAAGATGAACTTCAGTTTGTTCAAGACTTTATTGCATTAGAATCAAAAAGATTGGAAGACAGGCTGACGACAAAATTTCAGGTTGATCAATCCCTCGTTTCCTTTTTAGTACCTCCAATGATTCTCCAACCGTTAGTTGAAAATGCGATCAAACATGGAATCGCGCCTGCCGAAGAAGGGGGAAGCGTGTGCATTCAAATTCAAAAGGAAACAGAGGGAATAACATTCCGAATTTCTAACACAGGTGTTGGCATTTCTTGCTCTGATCCGTTAGCAACAACTGATGGTGTTGGTTTGAAAAATACCGACGCCCGCATCCGCAAAATTTATGGCGCCTCAGCTCGGCTAAAAATACAGTCGCTTGATCAACAGGGCTGCGAAGTTGTTTTTACCCTGCCTTTGAAATGAAGAACCGTATAACAACAATATTAGTTGACGATGAGCCTCTTGCACGCAAACTTTTGAAAGAGTACGTGCAGGATTTTCCTCAAATTAATATTGTTGGAGAATGCAAGAATGGCAGGCAAGCAGTTAAAACGATAAACGAGACCAAACCCGATCTCATATTTCTCGATATTCGTATGCCCGGTATGGACGGATTTGAGGTTCTGGAAAATCTGAAACACGTTCCCCACATTATCTTTTCAACCGCGTACAGTGATTATGCTCTGAAAGCATTTGAGATGAATGCTGTCGATTACCTTCTCAAACCGTACGACCGGAAAAGATTTTCCCGGGCGGTTCAGAAAGTATTTGATCGAACCTCTAAGTCAGGCGATGACATTGAACGGATTGTGCGGGTCTTGCAACAATCGAAGGAGACAGAAGGTTATCCTCAACGCATCTTTATCCGTATCGGAAGAAAGATCGTCTCGGTTCAGGTGGAGGATATTATTTGGTTTGAAGCTGATGGAGATTACACACGGTTATACACAAACAACGGCGCTCATCTTTGTAATTTGAGCCTGAACGCTCTTGGAGAGCGGTTGGATCCTTCCCGTTTTTTACGAGTGCATCGTTCTTATATCATTGCGAATAAATCCATTGAACATCTCGCCAGTGATGGCGAAGGAGGATTCATAGCAATGCTCAAGGATAAATCCAAAGTGAAAGTCAGCCGAACGTATGTAGCAAAGATTCGGGATGTTATCTGGTAATTTATTTTTCACCATTATCACTTCTTCCACACAAAATACACCGGAATTCCTAACAGTACAATTCCAAATCCTTGCCAGGCGTACTGTGGTTTAAAAATAAACCGTCTCATTAAAGATGGCAGCAGCAACCGATTCTGAAGAAACGCTCAGCTAACGATTCAACATCAGTTTTTCTACAAACGGGTTAAAAATAAAAATAGCCAACGAAGAAAAAATTGGAGAACTTTTAATAAGCCGTGAAAAGATTGTAGCGTTTAAGAAATGGTTAGACAGATAATCTAATGTAATGACTTAAAATGACGGCTTAAAAAAACAACGCCCTTCTCTGCAAGATTTATGGTAAATCGGCTAAGTGAAGGGTCCAAGCACTTAATGAGTCTGGTCGCGAAGTTTTTTACATTCAGTCCTTCTCTTATGCAGAAATTATGCGCCACGCAACCTAAGTAGAAATGTGAACGTATACCAAAGGCGCTAACAAAGAAATATATAATAGAGATATATTCTATGGATCAAAAAATTTCACAGAACCATCGTAACTTGCCCAAAATACTTGGAGTACTCATTTTCAATATTGTGTCACTATGGTTGCTGATTGCGTTATTACCTGCAGAGGGAGTGGCGGCTCAAAAAATTTTCACGGTCAGCGGCAAGGTATCGGACTCGAAGACCGGCGAAGCGCTCATTACCGCGAACATTAGAGTGGCTGGAACATCCAAGGGCAGTATCACCAACATGGACGGTTCGTACCTTCTTTCTCTATCCCCAGGCAATTACACATTCATATTTAGCTATATAGGATATCGCACAGATTCCATAAGCGTTTCACTTAGCACTAACATCTCACGTAATGTCGCCCTGGAATCTGCAGATATAGCGCTTCCCGAGGTCGTAATAATCGCGGAGGACCCGGCATATGCTATTATCCGCATGGCAATCGAGAAGAAGCACGAACGGGCAAAGTTACTGCAATCGTATGAGTTCAAAGCCTTTACTCGTGTGACTCTCTATAGAGACACTTCGATAGCAGGCATTACAGAGTCCTACAGCAATGGTTACTGGCGACAGGGAGATACGCTCACCGAGATCGTCACGCAAAAGCGTGAGACCCAAAACCTTCCCGAGACCAATATGGTACCGTCGGTGGGTAAGATCTTAAACTTCACCGACGATGTAATTGATCTGATCGTATATAAATTCGTGGGGCCGATAGCGGAACATGCGCTTGATTATTACAAATACAAATTGCTGAGGACGTTCAGAAAAAACGGCGTTGAGGTGTACGAAATCCAGGTTATCCCTGGCTCTCGCATTACCCCTCTCTTTGCAGGTAAAATAATGGTCGCAGACTCTTCGTATGCCGTGATGGGAATCGACCTCCGTCCCAACGAGGCGTTCAACATCCCTTTCACCAGTGAACTGAAATTGAACTACGGCCAGCGATATTCTTTATATGACGGCAGGTTCTGGATGCCGAATGACATAACGATGGATTTCGCGGCAAAGATTGGCTTTGCGGTCTTTTCCATTCCGAAGATAGAATTTAACCAGACATCTGTAATATATGATTACCGGATTAATTCCCAGATTCCCGACTCAATATTCAGAAAGAGAGATCTGGTTATCGATTCGAGCGCGGCGAAATACGACTCCACTTTTTGGAGTACGCACGAGGTGCTCCCCCTTACAGAGACGGAGGGGAATGCCTACAGGACACTGGACAGTACCCAAACGCTACAGAAACAATTTCAACCGTCGGGCGCAACGGCATTTCTGATTGATAATGAGAGCTCGCTCTCGGCATTAAAATACATCGACCTGAGGTACAACAGGGTCGAGGGCCTTTTTCTTGGCGGAAGTTATACGTACACCAATAAGCCAAAGATGATGACAGTCAACGTCTATAGTGAAGGAGCCAGTGTCTCGCAAAGCTCGGCAGGATTGAGCGTGAGTCTCCATGCTGGCTACGGTATTTCGGACGAGGTTTTCAAATGGAGATTCGGTGGAGTATTTCCATTTGGGAAGGACAACAAGGTTGAAGTGGGCACCGAGGTTTACAGAGATATTGCCCACTTTCCAGATGGAGATTTCTATCCGACAGTACTCACGTCTGTGATCTCTCTTTTCGGACGCAACGACTACAGCGATTACTTCATGACCTATGGTTGGAAAGCACACGTCAGCATAAGTCCGTTTAGCGACTTCAAAGCGGATATTACTTATCTGTCCGAAGATGAAAAGAGCGACACAAACCATACCAACTTCAACATTTTTTCATTTGGACATATGTACCGCCCGAATCCAATGATTGCAGACGGGCAAATGAAGAGCCTGCAATTGAATGTCCGTTATGGTGGCGAGACAGTGACTTTCGGGATTGTCCCCGTCAACGCGGTTAAATTTTCAGCAGAATATTCTTCTCCGTCAATCACCGGGAGTGATTTCAGTTTCAATCGTTACTGTCTCACAGCGTCATATCACATTGCGACGTTTCTCCGAAGCTACCTCTTTCCTCCGCAGCTACAGATCAGGTTTGCAGGAGGTGTATCCACAGGAAAACTTCCACCGCAAAGAGATTTTGTCCTTGACTCCCAACTGGGACGGTTCGCTGAGTTCGGTGTACTGAAGACAGCTTACCCACGCGAGTTCGTGGGAGACAGATTCGTGATGTTTTCTGCGGAGCAGAACTTCAGGAACGTTCCGTTTCTCATGCTTGGGATTCCATTTCTTTACAAAAGCGGCATGGACGTTTTGGTTGATGTTACGGCAGCAAATTCATGGCTCGGTGGCAGGTCAACCACAAACGGCTGGTACTACGAAGTGGGAATAGGGATCGGAAAGATTTTCGAATTCATTCGTGCCGACCTGACCTACCGTTTGAATAAGCCGAATAATCTCTTCTTCTCTCTGGGCGTAAGCACCATCTTGTAGAATTTGATCTTCCAAATCATTGTATCCGGGGTTACATGTGGATTAGCACATTCAATGTGGTTCTTCTTAAATGGAGAAACGAGATTTGCACTACGAGCAATGATCCGGAGTGAAGGTAATTCGAACGTACGCAGCAAAGATTCGGGATGCTATCTGGTAGTTTATTTTTCACGATTTTCACTTCTTCTCTTTTACAGACATTGGCGACATCTTCCACGCAAAATACACCGGAATGCCCAACAGCACGATTCCCAATCCCGGCCATGTGTACTGCGGTTTGAAAATAAGCAGGTCAATCGAGATTGCAGCGGCAAGTAAAATGTAAATTGCTGGAATAATCGGATAGCCAAATGCTCTATATGGCCGCTCGGCATCCAGACGTTTCCTTCGTAATATAAAAATTCCGATCACCGTGAGAATATAAAACACCAACACGACAAAGACGACATAGTCAAGCAGGTCGCCATAAGTGCCGGAGAGACATAGAAGACATGTCCATATGCATTGGACAACAAGTGCAGCACCGGGCACTGATTTCTTGTTTAATATTCCTGCACTTTTAAAGAACAATCCATCCTTTGCCATTGCATAATACACGCGTGCACCAGCAAGTATTAATCCGTTATTGCATCCAAAGGTTGATATCATGATCATCACTGCCATAATAATTGCAGCACTTTCGCCGAAAATAACAGAGGCGGCAGCTGTTCCGACTCGATCGCTGACGGCAAATTGAATTCCTCGTCCTACTGCATCTGTTGCTTCAGGCGAACCGTTCAAAGGTAGAACCAACAGGTACCCGATATTTACGAGAATGTACATAAGAATGACTGCTCCTGTTCCCAGAGCAAGACTTAATGGTATGTTGCGGTTTGGATTTGTGACTTCTCCTGCAGTGAACGTAATATTGTTCCAAGCATCAGCGGAGAAAAGAGAACCAACCATAGCGACACCGATAGCAGAGAGAAGCATCAGACCGGACAGTGGAGTGATGGAAAGAATCTTGCCATTTGCTACTTGCGTCCATGTCGCATTCCAAAAGTTGCTGAAATTTGTAGCGACGGCAGATGTGTTTTGACCTATAAATAACGCGAGAAAAATAAATCCAAGAAGAGCGCTAATTTTTATAGATGTAAAAATGTTCTGGATAATTTTCCCTTCCTGTAATCCTCGCACATTCACGGTGGTCAAGAGAATGACACTCACCATCGCAAGAATCTGTGCTGCAGTAATGTGAAACTTGCCGAAAGAAAGAAGAATATTCTTTTCACTGAACCAGGGAATGAGAATTCCCGTAAATTTTGCAAAGGCTACAGCTACTGCTGCGATCGTTCCCGTTTGAATGACCAGGAACAAAGCCCATCCGTAGAGAAATGCAATGAAAGGATTGTATGCTTCACGGAGATAGGCATACTGTCCGCCGACGTGAGGCATCATACTGGCAAGCTCGCCATAGCTGAGTGCGGCAATCACCGTCATCACACCGGTAATCAGCCAAACCAAGAGCAGATATCCCGGTGCTCCAACAATACGTCCGATATCGGCACTGACGATAAAAATTCCCGAGCCAATCATTGAGCCGATGACAATCATCGTCGAGTCGAGTAATCCAAGCCCGCGTTTGAATTGATGGGAAGGTTCTTTTGTTTTCATCGTATTTCTCCGGCCGTAAAAAGTAAGGACAGATACAAAATCATATCATTCGATGAACGTCTTACAATGTTAAGAATGCTTGTCGATTCATCCGTGTTCTCTTACTTTGTTGCTTCTTCTACCGGCACAACCACTTCGCCACGCCGAATTCTTGCTGTCACACAATGCCGCCGTCCATAGCTGAAGTAAATAATGAAGCCGATTCCCAGCCATATAAACAGACGCCACCAGTTTTCTACTGGTAATGAGAACATTAATATGGAACAGCAGACAATACCCGCAATAGGAACAAACGGAACCCATGGTGCACGAAATGGGCGTTCAGCTTTAGGATTTGTTTTACGCATAATGAGCACTGCTGCACAAACGATCACGAATGCCAGCAATGTCCCAATGTTCGTCAGCTCAGCAAGTATACGAAGTGGAAGGAGGGTTGCCATTGCAGCGACAAAAACTCCAGTGAGAATAGTAGATTTCCATGGTGTGCGGAATTTTTCATGGATAGCTCCAAAGAAACTTTCAGGAACCATATGGTCACGTGCCATTGCTAAAAGAACACGCGGTTGACTTAACATCATTACGAGCAGAACGGATGTAATACCGGTGATGGCTCCAACATCGATGAGACGCTGTGCCCAGGGCAATCCTTTTTGCGCAAAGGCATTTGCAACCGGAGCATTAATATCAATTTGGTCATAACGTACCATACCGGTAATGATTGCAGAGACTGCAATATACAATACCGTACAAATAAGGAGCGAGGCAATAATGCCGATAGGAACATCGCGTTGCGGGTTTCGTGCTTCCTCTGCATGCGTGGAAACAGAATCGAAACCGATATATGCAAAGAAAATAATTGCCGCACCGGCAAGCATTCCGAGCGGAACACCATTGCTGGCAGTTTGTCCGAACAATGTATGCCCGAAGAAACTGATACCGGTAAATCCATAGGGAGCAAACGGCTTCCAGTTATTCGGATCGATATAAAAAACTCCAGCAACGATCACAAAGAGCACGATCACAAGCTTGATGATGACCATTGTAGTATTGAATACAGCACTTTCTTTTATTCCTTTTACTAAGATAGCAGTGATAATTGCTGTGATAATAACTGCGGTGAGATCAAAGTACGATCCGGTAGCAAAGAAATGACCGGTTCCTGTATTGAAATCAATTGGCGCAGTAGAAAGCGAGAAGGGAATGACTATACCGAAACTTTTGAGAAGATCTTGAAAATGAGCTGACCATCCATGGGCAACCGCCGCTGAAGCGACAGCGTACTCGAGAACTAAGTCCCATCCGATAATCCAAGCAAAAAGTTCGCCGAGTGTTGCGTATGCGTAGGTGTACGCTGAACCTGCAA
>Ga0182021_10006516_pt1 | contig 13873 bp, 14 predicted proteins | sample 612E3MmetaG_FD_120493 | JGI IMG/M metagenome (GOLD analysis project Ga0182021, IMG submission 120493) | Permafrost microbial communities from Stordalen Mire, Sweden - 612E3M metaG (Illumina Assembly) | ecosystem: Environmental > Terrestrial > Soil > Wetlands > Permafrost | place: Sweden...
ACGCGCGCACCGTCCTCGCAGCGCTGACCATCGAGCGGCTCAATCCCGACATCTACACGGTCGCCGAGATCAACCGCCGCGAGCACGCGCACCATCTCGAGATGGGGAAGGTGAACGACTACGTCGTGAGCGGCGAGCAGAGCGCGTTCTTGCTCGCGCAGTCGGCGATCACGCGTGGCGTGATGAGCGTGTTCAGCGAGCTCCTGACGCGTGAGCACGGCAACCGCTTCTCGCGCTGCTCGCTCACGAACGAATGGAAGGGGAAATCGTTCCTCGAGCTGATGGTGCACATGAAGGAAGCGCACAACGCGCTCCTCGTGGGCGTCGAAGAGGACGAGAAGATTGTCGTGAACCCGACGTCGTACGTGTTCAAGGGCGACGAGGACGTCGTGCTGATCGCGGCGCGTGACGTGAAGCTGTAGCGGTTCGTCCGATGGCGTGAATCAGACGCGGTCGGCCTCGGCGTACGTCATCACCAGGTACATCACGCAGTCCTTGGCGCCCGCATTCGTGTAGACGTGCGGCACGTCGGCCTCGAACACGATCGCGTCGCCGGTATCGAGGCGATGCGTTTCGCTGTGCGCGCCGTCGCCGATGACGAGCTCGAGCTGACCTTCGGAGACCACGAGGTTCTCGACGGTGCCGGGGGCGTGCGCGTCGGCGCTCTCCTGCGCCTTGGGCGCGAGACGGAGCTCGTAGAACTCGGCGCGCCGGGGCCCGTCGAACGGAAAGAGGGCGCGCGAGCTGAACTGGCCGCCCTGGCTGGTGAGGACCTTGGCCTGCGCCTTCTTCAGGACCGTCGGACCGCCGGCCTCGCGCGCCTGGATCAGCGTGGCGAAGGTGACGTCGAGGGCGCGCGCGATCTTCCAGAGCACGTTGATGGTGGGCGCGCTCTGCCCGAGCTCGATCTGCCCGAGCATCGCGCGACTGACGCCGGACTTCTGCGCGAGCTTCTCCAGCGACAGCCCGCGTCGCATGCGGAGCCGCCGCAGGTTGACGCCGACCACCGGCGCGAGGTCTTGCGCCGACTCGCCGTCAGGCTGGTAGGCCCAGTCGGCGGGCGGCTCGGAAGGCGCGGCAGCAGGCGCGGCAGCGACCTTCTTCGTGGACTCCGGCGCGCGGGGCGACGGCGCCGCGGATTTCTTCGAGCTCTCGCGAACCGACTTCACGTTCGCATCACCCGCATCACTGGACGACGGGCGCCCAGAGCGGGACCCAGCAGAACCAGACGGGATACGTGACAAGAGCGGCGTCGCTGGCGGCGGGCATGGCGCTCTCGGGCTCCTTCGAATCGCGCATCTTGCGCTGACGAAAGGCTTCGAGATCGATCACGTTCGCGGCCGCGCTGCTCTTGCTCATGGGGTCCTGGCCTCCGCTCCGACCCCTTCAATATCCGTTTTAGCGGACGCTCTGTCAAGGTGGATGCCTGTCCGTTTTACCGGACGTGCGCAAAAGGCGAGTAATGACGGCCGGTTGCGTCGCTACTTCATGCAGCGCTGCCACGCGGCGGTCGTCGGGGCGCTCATCGCGCACTGGTACTGCGCGCGCGTGACGTCTTGCGTGCTGCAGGGGTCGCCCTTCTGCGACTGCGCCTGCGAGAGCGCCTGCTCCTTGAGCTGCGCGATCATCTCCGGCGGGATCCCTTCGAAGCGCGAGTCCGACGCGAGCGTGAGGTCGATGTACTTGTCGAAGGTCTGCTTGCACTCGGCGCGCGAGACCTTGCCGGCGCCGCCGCCCTTCGGGTCCTTCGCTTCCTTCGGGCCCTTCGCTTCCTTCGGCCCTTTGCCGCCCGCCTTGCCGCTGGCGGCCGCGGGGGGCGCGACCGGCGTCGGGTCACCGCCCATGGGCGTGGTCAGCGGCTGCGTCGGGTCGTCCTCGACGGGCGCGGGCGGAGGCTTCGCCTTGCCCTCCATCGCGAGCCTCTGTTCGGAGGCGGAGTTGGCCGGGACGCCGTCGTCCTTCGTCGCGACCATCTTTTGCTGCGGAGCACCGCAAGCAGCGAGAGCGACGAGCGCGACCGGAAAAAGAGCGACGGCGAACGTGATCGTGGTGATGGAGCGCAGCACCCCGGCAGCGTACCACCGCTCAGGAAGCGGCGCGCTGGCCTGCGTGCTGACCAGAGGAGTCCGACGTCACGACGTGCGGGACCGGCGCTCGATCGATTCGGAGCAGCGTGCCGTCGTCGACCTCGCGCCACGGCTCGTCCGTCGTTCGTTCCGAAGCGATGAGGATCGCCTTCCGTCGCGGGGTCCATTTCGTCGTGAGCGTCGCGGCGTCGTCGATGGGACGCACCTCGCGTACCGGGTCGCGCGGCGCGCGCTCGAGCACGAAGAGCGAGCGGCCAAAGCGGTGCGCGAAGGTCGTCTGTCCGTCGGAGAGCAGGAAGTTGAATGCGCCGATCCGCTGCGCGCGCAGCTCCGCTGTGAGCTCGTGGAGCAAGTGGGTGAGCTCCTCGCGCTTCGTGCTGTGCGGGTCGTGGCCGAGGTGGACGAGCCCGCGCTCATCCATGCGGGAGAGCATGTACGCGAAGAACAGCTCGCTGTCCGTGTCACCGGTGATCTCGCGAAGCCGTCGTCCCGAGCAACCTGCGCGCAATCCGTCCTGGTGCTGGATCGTCCCGTTGTGCGCGAACACCCAGCCGTCGCTCACGAACGGGTGCGTGTTCTCGAGGCGCGTCGGTCCGACCGTCTTCTGTCGGATGTGCGCGACGAGGAGATGCCCTCGACTGCGCGCGGCGAGCTCGTGGAAGCGGTGATCGTCGGCGGCCGGCGCGGTGCCTTTGTGGAGCAGCCAGCGCGTGTCGGCGTGACTCGCGCCGTGCGCGTGCGCGTGCGCCTGGTCCGCGCGATGGATCGCGATCCCCCATCCATCACGATGCTCTCGCGACAGCTTCGCGAGGCAGCGCGGGGCCTCCGTCAGACCAAGGCCGAACTCCGTGAGCTCCGATGCAACGATACCGAGCAGACGACACATCTTCGTGATCCGAGAACGACGGAAAGGCGTGCTCTCGTCCATTTCAAGTATGGCGCTCCGTCCGCTCTTGGTCGACTTTTCCGAATATGAAGAAGGGTTTGCGGCACTGGCGCCTAGCTCGGCCGGGGGTACAATTCCGCGGTCCCACCGAACATCGGAGAGTCGTCACATGCGTCGCATCGCTGTCCTTCTTGGAATTGTTTCGATCGCGTCGTCAGCCCAGTTTGCGTGCTCTTCGACGCAGAAATCAGGCTTCGACAACAGCACGCCAGCCCCCAGCGACACCACCAACACCAGCGGTGGAGTGCTCGGCGGCAAGGGCGGTGACGGCGGCGCCGCCGGCATGCCGTGCGTCCCCGCCGCGGGCAACTACGACATCCCGGGCAACAACTGCGACGACGACAACGACGGCAAGGTGGACAACCCTCCCACCTGCGACAGCGCCATCTCCGGCAACTCGAGCGCGGAGGACTTCGCGAAGGCGATGGGCATCTGCGCGACCGCGGCGAAGGACGGCTACGGGCTCGTCTCCGCGAAGTTCACGCGCGGCCCTTCGAGCACGCAGACGCCGAGCCCCGAGCAGGCGGGCGTGCTGGCGAAGTTCGGCGATGTCCTCAAGCCTCGCGAAGGCGCTGCGCTCGGCGTGCTCAGCACCGGCTACGCGCAGGAGTTCGACGGCTCGCCGGGCACGCGCTTCGGCGGCGAGGACGGCGTGAACCCGTCGGGCGGCAAGGACTGGAAGGCGACGGGCTCGCTCCCGAGCGGCTTCCCGAAGGCGGCGCAGGGCTGCATGCAGTCGAAGGAGGTCCACGACGCCGTCGACGTCCAGCTCACGTTGAAGGCGCCCGCGAACGCCTCCGGCATCAAGTTCGACCTGAACTTCTTCTCGAGCGAGTGGCCGGCGTACATCTGTTCTCAGTTCAACGACGGCTTCATCGCGTACCTCTCGGCGAAGGGGTTCAACAACGGCACGCCGGACAACATGTCGTTCGACGCGATGAAGAACCCGGTCAGCGTCAACAACGGCTTCTTCGATCGCTGCACGCCCAACGTCGACATCGGCTGCGCGCCCGGCGCCGTGCCCGCCACGTCGCAGTGCCCCGGTGGCACGAGCGAGCTGCAGGGCACGGGCTTCGGCATCACCGGCAAGTGGTGCGAGGCGTACAGCCTCGCGGGCCTCGGCGGCGGCGGTAGCAAGACCAGCACCGCGGGCGGCGCGACCGGCTGGCTCACCTCGTCGGCACCGGTGAACGCCGGCGAGACGTTCACGCTCGACCTCGTCATCTGGGACACCGGCGACGGCATCCTCGACTCGAGCGTCCTCCTCGACAACTTCACGTGGGCCGCGGGCGCCGTCACCGTCAGCACCGACCGCCCGCGCTGAGCGTGACTCGCGTCAGTCGCCTCTGAACGTCACTCGTTCCGGAACCTCACCGACGGTCGCGACTCGCGAACGGCGGTGAGGATGCGTACCGCTGCGTCGAGCGCCTTCGGGGCAGGCTCGAAGCGCCAGCGCAGGGAGGCGGTCCGCGCCTTCGGGTCGATGTCGAGCGTCGGGATGTCGAACCGCGACAGCGCGAGGAGCTGCGCCTGTACCGCGGGCACGAGGTAGAGATCCGCCGCCTCCTTCTTCCCTTCGATGAGGAAGAGGCCGTCGAACGATGCGTCACCGACCTCCACCTCGTGCTTGAGGCCGAGCGCCTTGCCCACCGACAAGACGAGCGTCTCGTGCCGAACCACGAGGCGCGGCAACGCGCGCGGGATGCTCGTGACGAGCCACATCCCGACCTCGGGCACCTGCCCGTTGCCCTGCGTGTAGAGCGTGGCGCGCAGCGCAAACGGCGCGCCGCGGTCGCGGAAACGTGCAAGATACATGGGATCGAGGTCGAGGATCTCGGCGTCCCGTGCGCGCTCGCGGACCATCGCGGTGAACTGGCGAAAGATGGCCGCTGCCTCCGCCTCGCTCGGCGCTCCGTCGCGGAACGAGAACCTCGGCTCCGGCGGGTCGGCCACCTCGTCGGGAAGGACCGACCACTCGGCCTCGGTCGCCGGGAGCGTCGCGATGATGCGCTCGAGCTCGTCGAGAAATGCCGAGAGCGTGGCCTCGGCCCGCGTCAGCTTCTCGAGCGAGTCATGCCGAGCTGCCGTGGCCGCGGCCGACGACGCGAGGACGTCGCTGCTGCGTAGCTCGGCGAGCCGTTCGCGCAGCTGCGGGGCGAGCGACTCCCAGAACGTCTCGGTCACCTCGCTCTCGCGCGCCTCGATGCGCGCCTCGAGCTCCGCGATTCGTGCGCGTAGGCCGATGTGAGCGTCGCGATAGAGGTCGCCGCTCATGTCACTCGGTGGGGAAGCCCTTCGCGGTCCACTCGCGCCACCCGCCGGCCATCGACTTGACGTTCGGGTAGCCCATCTTCACGAGGTTGTCGGCGGCGAGCGCCGACCGGAAGCCGCCGCCGCAGTAGAGGACGACCTCGGCGTCGGAGTCGGGGATCGCCTTCTCGATGTCGCGCTCGATGATGCCCTTCGAGAGGTGGCGCGCGCCCTTGATGTGGCCGGCAGCGAACTCGCTCGCTTCGCGAACGTCGACGAGCTCGAAGCGATCGCCCGCTGCGATACGCGCCGCGATCTCGTCCGTGGAGACCTCGACGATGCGCGCCTGGACCGCCTCGGTCAGCTTGAGGAACCGCGGGGAATGATCCATCTCCAATTTCTTACCCCGAGATCGCGGCCGGCAGTAGCCCCGATTGGCCCCGATTGGCCGGCGTACACAATTGCGGCGCCCCGGAGAGCGGAGTAACTCGCGCGCATGGATCCCGTCGTTCGGAGCGACCTCGTCGTCAGTGTCCTCGCGCGCATCCACGAATCCATCCGTCCGGATCTGGTGTCGCAGGAGGCCTCCGATCTCGCCGAGTACGGCCGCGATTGGACGCGCGTGGTGGCGCCGGCCCCGAGCGCGATCGCCTTTCCGCGCAGCACGGAGGAGGTCTCGAAGCTCCTCGCGATCTGCAACGAGGCCGGCGTTGCCATAGTGCCCTCGGGCGGGCGCACCGGGCTCGCCGGGGGAGCCGTGGCCGCGCGCGGCGAGATCGTCCTCTCGCTCTCGCGCATGCGCCGCATGGATGAGATCGACGCGCTGGGCGGCACGGTGCGCGTCCAGGCCGGCGCGGTCACCGAGGCGGTGCATCAGCATTGCGCGCCGCACGGCTTCACGTGGCCCGTCGACTTCGCGTCGAAGGGCTCGAGCACGGTGGGCGGCAACATCGCGACGAACGCCGGCGGCGTGAAGGTCATCCGCTACGGGCTCACGCGCCAGTGGGTGCTCGGGCTCGAGGTGGTGCTCGCGTCGGGCCAGGTGCTCGAGATGGGCGGCGCGCTCGAGAAGAACAACACCGGTCTCGATCTCCGGCAGCTCTTCATCGGCAGCGAGGGCACGCTCGGGGTCATCACCGAGGCGACGCTCAAGCTCGCGCGTCTCCCCGGTGCCACGGCGGTGATGCTCCTCGGCGTTGCCGACGTCGCGTCGGTGCTGAAGCTCTTTCGCGAGGCGCGCTCCGGGCCCTTCACCCTCGCTGCCTACGAGTTCTTCTCCCAGAAGTGCCTCGATCGCCTGCTGTCGCATCGCAAGCTCCGGCCGCCCATCGCCGAGCCCTGCGACTACTACGTGCTCATCGAGGCGGAGGGCGACGGAAGCGGCGAGGCCGACTCGGCGCGTCTGCTCGAGAAGCTCGAGCCGTGGATCGCCGGCGTCTTCGAATCGGGGCTCGCCAAGGACGGCACCCTCGCGCAGCACAGCGGCGAGGCGCGCGACCTCTGGGCGCTCCGCGAAGGGATCAGCGAGAGCTTGAGCGCCACCGGTCTGCCGCACAAGAACGACGTTGCGCTGCCCATTGCGCAGTTGAGTGCATTCTGCAACGAGCTCGACGACGTCTTCCTGAAGCGCTACCCCGGCTGGGAGATCTGCCTCTTCGGTCACGTCGGTGACGGCAATCTCCACATCAACGTGATGAAGCCCGAGGCGATGGACCGCGGGGAGTTCTTCATCAAGACCAAGGACGCCGACCGCGACCTCTTCGCGCTCGTGCAGCGCCATCAGGGCAGCATCTCGGCGGAGCACGGCATCGGGCTCCTCAAGAAGCCGTTCCTCTCCTACTCGCGCAGCGAGGCGGAGATGGCGGTGATGAGAGAAGTGAAGCGCGCCCTCGATCCGCGTGGCACGCTGAACCCAGGGAAGGTGATCGACGTCGGATGAGAGCGGTCCTCGCCATGATTGCCGTCCTCGCGCTCACCTCCGCCGTCGCGTGCGAGTCGAACGCCGACGAGCAGATCCCGGCGACAGCGCCTCCGTCGCGTCACGCGGCGATGCGCGACGCGCTCACCACCGACGCGCGAGGTCTCTCCTTCGACGGCGGTGATTGGCTCGAGGACCTCGGCGACGCGCCGTTCTACGGGCTCGCGTGGCTGTCGCGTCGCGCGGCCGACGGTCCGCTGCCCGCCGACGACGCTGCGCGCCTCGACGCGTCGCTGTCGCGTGCACGCGTGCTGCTCGCCTCCGATCTGCTGAGCGGCGATCTCCAGGAGAAGGTGATGGCGGCGCTGGGCGTCATCGAGCACGTCGCCGCCGTGCACGATCGAGGCGACAGCCCCGACGTGGTCGCGGTCGACGCGTTCCTCGATCGCCTCGATCATCTCGTGATGGGGCTCGGCGACTATCTCGCGGGCGTCGAGGACACGAGCTGGGCGGTGCGCACGTACGGCCCCACGGCAGTGACGGCGCTGGTGGCGCTCGTGCACGCGCAATATGCGCTCTACATCGACAATGCCTTCACGCACGATCATCTCGCGCGTGCCCTGTCCCTCGAGCAGACCATCACCGATCGCGCGCTGACCGATCTCAGCGACGCGGCGTCGGGCCGCTCCGCTCGAGCGTACGCGACCGGGCCCGATCGCCCCGGGATCGACCTCTATCCGAACGTCGCGATGATCCTGCTCGAGGGGCGGCTCTTCCGCCTCACGAGGAACGAGACGTACCGGCTCCAGGCGCGCTCACTCTACGGCGCCATCCAGGCGCTCAAGCTGTCCGACGTGCCGGCGCGCTACGAGTCGCCGTATGCGGCGGCGTCACTCGGCGCGAAGACGCGCGACGTGGCGACGCTGTCGAGCCAGAACTACCTCGCGCTGGCCCTGATGGTGCTGTTCGAGATCACCGGCGACGTGAAGTTCTCGGACGAGGCCGATCGCGTGCTCGACGCCATCGAGACGATGCGCGGGCCGTGGTGCCTCGCGCAGGTGCACACCGAGAAATGCGCGCCGGCGTGCGCGACGGGGCAGGCGTGCGTGACGACGTCGTGCACCGCCGATCGCTGCACGACGGGTCTCCTGCACCACGAGGTCGACGGCCGCCTCGCGAATGCCACCGACCCGGTGCTGTTCTGCTCGGGGTGCAACCTCCAGGCGCTCTACGTGATCGGCTATCGCCGCGCGCTGGCCGGTGAGCCTTATTAGCGACACCCGTACGGCTGCTCGCTTGCGATTCGTCACTGCATTCGCACCGCGCCGAGGTGGCTGGCGATGACCTTCACCGGGATCGGCACGGCGCTCGGCGCGCTCGCGGACGGCGCAGCTCCATCCGTGGGCTTCAGTGACTCCCAGAAGCGGTCGGCCCAGACCTTCGTCGCGTCGTTGGTCCAGGTTGCGACCTGGAAGACGACGCCGCGAGCTACCGGGACCAGCCGCAGGCGCATGGCGTAGCCGACGCCCTGGGCGCTCGCCTTGCAACGAGCCTCGAGCGCGTTGTGTCCGAGGGCGGTGTCGGGCTTCGGGTCCTCGCACGCGGCGTTCGGAAGTTTCAGAGGCAGCGCGCGGAGGGCCTCGGTCATGAAGGCCGCGAGCTCGTCGGGGCGAGGGGTCCAGGCGACGCGCTCGTCTGCGAGTGACACCGACATGATGCCTTGCAGGCTCTGGAAGGGCGGATCGATGTGGTAGGGGAAGATGCTGGACTCGATGACGAACCGAAAGCCGCCCTCCTCGACGGTATCGACGTCGACGGGCGCGCCGTTGAGGCGAGCGCCCTCGAAGTGAACCGAGCAGGCCCCACGCTCGAGCGTCGACGTGTGCGAGCACGCGATCGAGGACGACGCGAGGGCGGTGAAGGTCGCGACGAGAAGAACTGATCGGCGGTACGGGGTCGACATTCCGGGGCGTCGGCGTGCAACGGGCATGCCGTGCGAGCGCGTCCTGCAGTCCGCGCAAAACCGGGGTGACGTCGCCGTGCTGTGAACGCGGGTTGGCTCGGTGCGCGGTCTGGGTCAGGCAGGTCGCGGACAGAACAAGCTCACGTGGGCGCCGTCGGGGTCGGCGACGATGGCGTAGCGCTGGCCCCAGAACGCGTCCCACGGCTCCTTCACGCTCTTGTGTCCGGCAGCGATGATCTTCGCGTAGGTCTCGTCGACCTGCGCGGGCGACTCGCAGAGGAACGCGAGGCCCATGCGCTGGCCGCGCGGCGCGACCCAGCCGGGCGTCATCTCCTTCTCGAGCGCCTGGGAGTTGAGCGAGATGCGGTAGCCGTTGGTCTTCACCTCGACGTAGTCCTCGTCCGGGCGGACATCCGGAAACGGCAGTCCGACGAGGCGATAGAAGCGAATGGCGTGCGGGATGTCCTTGACGGAAATTCCGACCATGTCGGGGACGATGGGCATGACGAAGGGCTCCTGGTTCGGGCGCAACTCTGGGGCGACCGAGGCGACGTCTTAGCTCGCGACGGCGAGGTCCGTATTGAACGAATCGGACAGCTCGCGGGCGAGACCGCTCGGCGTGATGCCGGCGAGCTCGCTCGAATCCCTCGTGAAATGCGCCTGATCGGCGTATCCCGCGAGGGATGCCGCATCGGACGGCGAGGAGCCGTCGGCGAGGAGGGCTGCCGCACGCTGGAGTCGCATGACGCGCGCGAACGTCTTCGGCGCGACCCCGACGCGCTCGTTGAAGCGACGCGCGAGCTGGCGCTCGGACAGCTCGACGCGCTTCGCGACCTCGCCGACGCTCATTCCATCGCTCGACGCCAGCATGCCTGCCGCGGCGCGCACACGCGTGTCGACGGCGGCAGCGTGAGAGGCGAGCCGCTTGCGCAACGTCGCCTCGACCACGGCGCGGGCGCGCGCGAGGATCTGCTCGGCGGTGAGAGCTCGGGCGACGGCGTGGTCGAGGAGCTCGACGAGCGCGGCCTCGAGCGCGCGCCCTTCGTCGCCCCAGAGCGATGCGAGCGGCGCCTCGCCGTCGGTGAGCTCGCGCGACGCGGCGGGCAAGAGACGCGCGGCCTCGCCGGGCCGGAAGCGAATGCCGAAGATCGCACCGGTGCGCGGCGGAGCGACGAACGCGCGCTTCATCGTGCCGACGACGCGCGCTGCCTCGGGACCGCCGTGACCCAGCACGAGGACGTCGATGCACCCGTCGGGGAGCACGCGATGAGCAGGTCCGGGCCCCGACATCGCCCACGTGCATGCCACGAGCGGCCGCAGGAGGCGGTCGTCGGGCGACGGGAGGAGCTCGGCGTAACCCACGAAAGAGGCTCTAGCGCGGGGCGGCTTCGCGTCAATGGAAGACGGCGCTACGTTCGAAGGGATGGGGGCGCCCGGCGGGTTCACGAAGAAGGAGGCGCTGGTTCGGACGAAGCGGACGTGGGTGTTCGTGGCGAGCGCCGTGCTCGTCGTCGTCGGCTACGAGCCGATGATGGTTGCGATCATCAATGCCCTGAACGGCCACCTCCATTGGCTTTGGGGGCTACTTGCCGTGGTCGCCTTCTACGGCGCAGTCTTCGGCCCGCTGTACGCATGGAACCGATGGTGGCGAGAACAGCGCGGCGATCTTCGCGCCGACGAAACTGGGCTCTGGAGCGGTAACCAGCGAGTCATCCAGCGATCGTCCATTCGGCATGGCCACGTCCTGCGTCGCGGTGACGGCGTGTTCGTGAGGCTGGGGCGCTTGCTGCGACCCGTCGACATCGAGGTGGCTGACGAAGAGGAAGGCGAAGCTCTCCTCGCAGCGATGCGACTCGATGCGGCGCACTCGGTCGCGCAGTATCCGATGACGCACGGCACGTGGCGCGGCTCGCTGATCCGTGCCGCAGCTGCCTTGGCGCCGATCTTTCTCCTGATCGCGGGACTCATCATCGCCGGTCTCCCGCTCCCGGTTTTTCTTGCCGCGTTGTTCGCGAGCGCCATCGGCACGGTCCTTTACTCGTTCAATCAGATGCTGCGGGTCTCGGTGGGCGCCGACGGCATGCGGATTCGCCATCTCCTGCAGCGCGCGCGCTTCGTTCCGTTCTCGGCCATCGAAGAGGCGCTCACCGACGGGCGCGACATCACCCTCCGGCTCGCGGGCGGCGAGGAGATCGTGATGCATCACCCGGCGGGGCGCGGATTCAAGCCGCTCGCATTTGCGGATCGCGCGGACGAGGGGCGAAAGCTCGTCGAGCGCATCAAGCTGCAAGTCGAGGCACATCGCGCGCGGACTGCCGCGGATCCGGCGACGTTCGCGCGCTCGGGACGCGAGACCGCGCAGTGGGTGCGCGACGTGGTGGGCGCCGCGGACGTCAACGCGTCGTATCGATCGCCGGCCGTGCCGCCGGACGAGCTGTGGCGGATCGTCGAGGACGCGGCGGCTCCGGCGACGGCGCGCGCGGGCGCGGCGGTCGCGCTGCGAGGCGCGCTCGATGAAGAGGGGCGCGTGCGGTTGAGAGCGACGGCGGACGCGTGCGCGGCGCCGAGGCTGCGCGTGGCGCTCGAGACCGTGGCGTCGGGGGAGGGGGAGGAGGAACTGTGCGGGGCGCTCGAGCCGCTGGAGGATCAGCCCGAGCTGCGGAGAGCGCGGCTCAGTACAAAATCCGCGTCTTGATACAAGCCCCGAGCTCCGCGATCGCCTTCCTCACGTCGTTCGCGACCTCCTTGTCGAGGTCCATCACGAGGTAACCGATGTTCGGATCCGTCGCCAGGATCTGCCCGAGCACGTTCGCGTTGCGATCGCTCACCAGCTTGTTGATGTCGCGGAGCACGCCGGGCACGTTCTTGTGCACGTTGAGCACGCGATGGGTGCCCGCCAGCGGCGCCAGCTCGACCTGCGGGAAATTCACCGCGCCGATCGTCGCGCCCGTGTTCGTGAACTTCGTCAGCGAGTTTGCCACCTCACGGCCGATCGACTCCTGCGCCTCCGCCGTCGAGCCGCCGATGTGCGGTGTCAGCACCACGTTCGCGAGCCCCCGCATCACGTTCTGGAAGCCGTCCGAGTTGCTCTCCGGCTCTTCCGGATAGACGTCGAGCGCGGCGCCCGCGAGCTTCTTCTCCTTCAGCGCCACCGCGAGCGCGTCGAGATCGACCACCGTGCCGCGGCTCAAGTTGATGAGGTACGCACCAGCCTTCATCTTCGCGATCTCGGCGGCGCCCATCATGCCCTTCGTCTGCGGCGTCTCCGGCACGTGCAGCGTGACGAAGTCGCTCGCCTCGAGGAGCGCATCGAGCGACTCGACCGCCTTGTTGTTGCCCATCGGCAGCGTGGTGCGGATGTCGTACGAGATGACCCGCATGCCCATCGCCTCGGCGAGCACGCCGACCTGCGAGCCGATGTGACCGTAGCCGACGATGCCGAGCGTCTTGCCGCGCACCTCGAACGAGTCCGTCGCGACCTTGCGCCACTTGCCCTCGTGCACCTCGCGCGAACGATCGCCGAGCTGCCGGGCCAGCATCACCACCTCGCAGATCACGAGCTCCGCGACGCTCCGCGTGTTGCTGAACGGCGCGTTGAACACCGGCACGCCGCACTTGTTGGCGGCCTCGAGATCGATCTGGTTCGTACCGATGCAGAATGCACCGACCGAGAGCAGCCGCTTGCCGGCCTCGAGCGCCTTCCGCGTGACGTGGGTCTTGCTGCGGATGCCGAGGAGGTGAACGCCCTCCGAGAGCTTCGCGATCAGCTCGTCCTCCTTGAGGGCGCGCGGGATGGCCTCGATGTGGAAGCCTTGGCCGCGAAAGATCTCGTGCGCGCTCTGGTGCACGTTCTCGAGCAGCAGGACCTTGATCTCGCCCTTGGGAAAGGAGGTCGGCGGAGCGGAGGACTTCGTCATCGTCGCGGACATTAGCGGAGGAGCGCCCGCATCCGCCAGCGGGAGCGCCTCCAGCTCACCGCGCCGGATCGGAGCGAGGTGCTCGATCTCTTCATGCTCCCCGGGGCCGGCACGTAGGACTAGGCGGTGCCGCGCGGCTTCGCCTTCAACACGCGCTCCTGGGCGCGTTCTACGCCCCGAACGGGCCGTCTCACGACGTCTCCCTCGACGACGTCGCCATCACGATCTTGCCGTGATCTCGTGCTCTTCGCCTCGTCTCGGGCCTCGTTTTGGCGCTGAGGGGTGGTTGCCTCACATTATCCGACATTGGCGCGCCCCCTGGTGGCTTGCTAGGAATCCGGTGCAGCCATGCACGGGCTTCCTCGCGACAGACGACTCAGCAGCGGAGCGCAGAAGCTCTCCGCGCTCCAGTCTGCGCTGCGCCCGGGGCCGAACGACGACGCGCTGATCGGGCGTCCGCTCGGGGGCCGCCTCCTCGTGACGGAGCGCATCGCGAAAGGCGCGTTCGGCGCCGTGTACCGCGCGGAGCACACGCATCTCTCGAAGGCCGTCGCCGTGAAGGTGATCCACTCCGCGCTCCAGAAGGACGCGTCGGTGCGCGCGCGCTTTCACGCCGAGGGCCGTGCGGCGAGCCTCCTCGATCACCCCAACCTCGTGCGCGTGCTCGACTTCGGCGAGGAGCACGACGGCACGCTCTGGCTCGCGATGGAGCTCCTCGAGGGTACGCCGCTCTCGGACCTCCTCGACGCCGCGCACATGGGCGCGCAGGCGCCTCGACTTCCCGTCGACCGC
>Ga0182021_10006517_pt1 | contig 13871 bp, 15 predicted proteins | sample 612E3MmetaG_FD_120493 | JGI IMG/M metagenome (GOLD analysis project Ga0182021, IMG submission 120493) | Permafrost microbial communities from Stordalen Mire, Sweden - 612E3M metaG (Illumina Assembly) | ecosystem: Environmental > Terrestrial > Soil > Wetlands > Permafrost | place: Sweden...
AAACGAATTGTCGCAACTGCTCAGCCTTCATGGCTCCGTCATTCCCGCGTGTAGTAAGCGGGAATCCAGAGGCCATGCCAACAGCCAATCTGGATGCCCGATTGAAGCACTCGGGCATGACGGTTGAGTAGTGACGTCAAGTTTGCCAGACGCCCATCACATTATTGACCTTGCTCTAGGCGCATGTTACAATCAACTCGTTATCCCCAATAAGTTCGACGTATCGTTTGAGGTCATTGCCCATGCCCCGTGATTCGTACGGACGCGACATTCACTATCTGCGGATCTCACTCACCGACAAATGCAATATGCGCTGCGTGTATTGCATGAGTGAAGACATGGTCTTCCAGCCGACTGAAGATCTCATGACCACGGCCGAGATTTTGCGGCTGGTCAACCTCTTCGCGCGGCTGGGCATCGACAAAATCCGCTTAACGGGCGGCGAGCCGAGCATCCATCCTGATCTCATTCCCATCGTGCGGGGTATTCACGCGGCCGGCATTACGCGCAGCTCGATGACCACCAACGGCCTGCACCTGGCCGATTTGGCGCAACCGCTGAAAGAGGCCGGACTGGAGCGCGTCAATGTCAGCGTCGATACACTGGATCCCGAACGATTCCATCGTGTTACCCGCTGGGGACATCTGGACAAAGTGCTGGCGGGCATCGACGCCGCCGAAGCCGCCGGACTTACGCCGCTCAAAATCAACGCCGTCGTCGCGCGCGGCTTCAACGAAGCGGATGTCGTCGAACTGGCGCGCCTCACCTTGACGTATCCCTGGCAAGTGCGCTTCATCGAGATGATGCCCTTTGGCGATGTGGCCGGCTTCGCGCAATCCGCCACCATCTCGCAGGCCGAGATCATGCAGCGCATTGAGGCCGAACTCGGCCCACTCCACCCGATCGATGAAGCGCGGCTCGATGGGGAAGCGCGGCTCTATCGGCTGGACGGGGCGCGGGCCGCCGTTGGATTTATCAGCACGGTCACTAATCCGTTCTGCGCCTCGTGCTCGCGGGTGCGGCTCACCGCCGATGGACATCTGCGCCTGTGCCTGCTGCGCGACGACGAAGGCGACCTGCTGACGCCCTTGCGCCGTGGTGCGACCGACGATCAACTCGAAGCGCTGATTCGCAACCTGATCTGGCGCAAACCCTGGGGCCACGGCCTGCCCGATGGGGTGATCCCGCTCGATCGGTTGATGTCGCAAATTGGCGGATAAAAGAAAGACCTCGGAGGTGCTGGCGCGAAACCTCCGAGGTCTTCGTCACTCTGCTTCGTGGGCCAGCACCTGGTACAGGTCCTGCACCGCGCGTTTGGTGTACAACCATACAATCCCGATGCGATTCGGCCCCTGCCGGCGATCGAACACCAGCACCACAAACCGCCCCGCATCGACATTGGAAGAATAAATATCGAAGCGCGCCCCTTCGTGATAGACTAGATTGAACGATCGGTCTTCGCGCAGCCGCTGCACCAGCTGTAACGACGAATCAAAACTGCGATTGACCTCATTCACCAGTTCGGCCGGCACGATGCGATCGAGCAACCCCGCTTCGGCCAGGACCCGGCCCGATCGGTCGGCCAGCCAGACGGCCTGGGCCCCCACTTCAAAACGCAAATCTTGTAAGCGCTGTACCACGCGCTCTTTCTCAGCGGCTGGCATGTCTTGCGGCACCATGGCATCCTTCGATCAAGATACTATCGAAAGTAAGGATAACACGGAACAGGCCGCCGCCGAGTTTCTATCAAGTTACGGTTGTGTGAAGATCGCGGGTCTAACTGGGAAGCACTGACGTTAGGCTAGTTGCTACTGCTCAACCGTCATGCCCGAAGGCTTTCGCCATGCGCGCCCCCGTGCAAAGCGCGGACAGGGCGTATCGGGCATCCAGATGACTATTGACGGAATCGTGCTGGATTCCCGCTTCGTCGTGCCCGGCGCATAGTGCCGGCGACGCGCCAGGCGAATACGTGCGGGAATGACGACGCCGCGCTTTGGCTGAGCAATTAGGCTGGCGACTCGGGCAAGTCCGCGCTAGCCGAAAACACGTAACCCACGCCGCGCACATTCAACACATATTCCGGCTGATCGGGATCGGGCTCGATCTTTTGGCGCAGCCGACGAATGTGCACCCGCACGATGGCGCGCGCTTCGTGTTCATCGGACTGATAACCTTGCACGGCCGCCACCAACTCGCGGGGCGAGATCACTTGATCGGGGTGTTCCATCAAATAGGTGAGCATGCGAAACTCGGTCAGAGTGAGATCGAGCTCCTGGCCGTCCACGATGGCAATGTGCCGCTGTAGATCGAGATCGATCTCGCGCAGCTTCAAATGCCGTTCGCCTTTGGCGGCCGTGGCACTGGGCGCCGGGTGCAGCTCGGTGATCGCGCGCTGCATCAAGCCCACCATGTCGCGCTGGCGCAGCATTTGCGTGTGATGGGTCAAGCCGCGCTGCACGCTGGCGATGATGTCCGCTACCGCGGCGGGCTTCAGCAGATAATCGAAGGCGCCGTGCCGCATGGCGCCGATGGCCGATTCCAGCGACCCGTGCGCGGTGAGCATGATGATGACGGTCTCGGGCGAAAGTCGCTTAGCCGCCTCGATCGTTTGCAGGCCATCCAGGCCCTTCATCTTCAGATCGAGCAGCATCAAATTGATCTTGGTCTGGCCCAGAATCTTCAAGGCCGCTTCGCCACCGTCCGCTTGTGAGACCTGAAACCCTTCCAATTCCAAAATCTCTTGCAGGGTCTCGCGCATGGCCAATTCATCATCGACAACCAGAATGTGGGGAATGAGATTAGGAGTATTCATCGTTTCACATGACTTCATTCAGGCTCGATCATCTTCTGCAATGGGCTGTAGAGGCAGCCACACCGTAAAAGTCGTACCACTTCCTTCGGTCGGCGCGCCTGCACTCGCTGGCGCGCCCGCACTCGCCGGCGCGCTATGCACCTCGATGCGGCCGCCGTGTTGCTGGATGATACCATAGCTCACGGCCAGACCCAGTCCGGTGCCGTCGCTCTTGGTGGTGTAGAACGGCTCGAAAATTTTGGCCACCTCGTCCGGCGACAGTCCCGGCCCGGTATCTCGAACGTCAATGGCCAGCCAACCCTCCTGCGTGGAAGCCGCGATCGTCAGCATACCGCCATTCGGCATCGCTTCGACCGCGTTGATAATCAGATTCAACAGGACTTGCGTCAGCTGATCGGGCACGGCGAGCAAGCGAGGCAGATCGCGTTGCAGCTGCGTCTGCACCCGCACATGGCCGTGCTCCAGGCGCTTATTGGACAAGGCCAGCACCGTTTCGATCAGGCGCGTCACATCGGTCGGCGCGGCATGGCCTTTGGATGGCCGATAAAATTCCAACGCGCGCTGCACCAGCGTCATCAACCGCTCGACTTCGTTTTGAGCCAAACTCAAATAGTATTTCTTTTTCTCGTCCGCTAAAGGTCGATCGATCACGAGATGGAGACAGTTGTGAATCGCTTGCAAAGGATTGTTGATCTCATGCGAAAGTGAGGCGGCCAGCCGACCGGTCGCCGCCAGTTTTTCGGCCTGAATGAGCTGCGCTTGAGAGCGCTCTAGCTCCTGTGCAAAATCGGCCAGCTCTCCATACAGACGCGCATTCTCCGTGGCGACGGCCACCGCGCCAGCCAAAAATTGCAGCAATTCGAGATCGTCGCTGGTGAAGGAACCTTCCGTGCGATTGATGACGACGATGGCGCCCAGCACCTGGCTCTTGGCGATCAGCGGCACGGCCAATAGATTCCGCAGCGTGATCTCGTCGCCCGCTTCAGCGTGCAACACATGCGAATCTTTGATGATCAACGGCTCGCGCAGCGTCGTGACCGTGCCGATGAGTCCGTTACCTGGCTGCGCGGCATCACGCCGGATCCATGTTTCCAGCGCGGGCAAGGTATTGCGAAATTGCAGCGCGCCGCTGTCGCTATCCACCAGGATCAACGAGCCGGCCTCAACGTGCAAAATCTGGCGGATGCTGTGCAGCGAAGTCGTCAACACCCGATCGAGTTCCAGCGACGACGTGACCGCGCGGGAAATCTCGTTGAGAATGGCCAGGTCTTCGCTGCGCTGCTGCGCGTCTTGATACAAGCGCGCCCGTTCCAACGCCGCGCCGATCTGGCTGCCGATCGCGGCCAGCAAATCAAACGCATTCGGGCCCGTGCGCGCGAGTCCCGTGACGACCAACGTGCCCAACACGCGATTGCGGCTGATCAACGGCACGCACGCCGCTTGATCCTCAAAGACGGGCTGCCCGGTTTGTCCCACTTGTTCGGCCAGTAAAATATTGGGCTGCGGCGTATCCAGCGACCAGCGTTGCACGGCTACGAGCTGTTGTCCACTGAGGGACCGCAAAGTAATCAGGCCGGCTGGCAGCTCCAGCGAGTCCAGCACTTGATCGAGGGCGGAGCGCAACACATCGGGCAACTCCACCGCGCGGCCGATGGTCTGGGATACCGCATTGAGCGCGGCCAGGGCTTGATTGCGCGTCCACAAATCCTGCTCGGCGCGATGCAGGCGCAGCATCGAACGCACCCGCGCCAGCAACTCCTGTGGATCGAACGGCTTGGCGATGTAATCGTCTGCGCCCAGATCGAGGCCCAGCGTTTTCTCAGTCGGTTTATCACGGCCCGTCACCATGATGATCAATAACCGCGCGGTATTCGGCGCAGCGCGCAAGCGGCGACACACCGTGTACCCGTCCACGTCGGGCAGCATCACATCCAGCAGCACCAGATCGATCTCATCCCGCTCGGGGGAAGCTAACCGATCGAGCGCTTCCTGTCCGTTGTGCACCATCCGCACGCAGTAACCGGCTTCGCTCAACAGATCGTTGAGAAAACCCGCGATCATTTTATCGTCGTCGACGACGAGGATGGTAGGACAATCAAGCGTCATGTGAGTGATTATAGAACAGAACGAAATTTCCGGTGGTGGAGGAGTTCATAAAGAGTATAACGCAAAAGTGTTGGGGACTTGTGGGATACGCTCCTGCTGGATGGCACATCCAGCGTCTGGTGGCGCCGGATGTGCCATCCAGCAGGAGCGTGGCCGGGCGGTATGCCCCCCAACAGTTTTGCTGTATACCCGTTCATAAACGGCGCGGACGCGTGATGATCGAGAGGATCATAGCGACCCACATGAAAACAAACAGCCCGATGACAACCGAGGTGTCCATACTCTATTGCTCATGATATTCATACACGTAGCCCGGATCGGGGATCAGCGGATTCATGCTCAGGCCATTGAGCCAGCCCTTGAGGTAGAGCGGTTCATAGCGCGGATGAGTTGTGTAAGGCAAAAGAATCAAGGCAGCATCTTCGGACAGTGCCGTGTTCAACGCAGCATACGTCGCCGCACGCGCGCCCGGATCGAGCGTGGCCGTGCCTTGATCGATCAAGCCCCGATACTTCGCGGCGAGATCGTCGAGCAGATTGAATTGCGTGGTGTAAGTATCCAGTAGATAAGGTCGATACCAGTTGTGCGGATCATCCATGTCCTCTTGCCACCCGATCGCGGCCAGCGGCACCTGCCCGGCCCGCAGTTCGCGCAGCCAATCGATCGCGGAAACCGACACCGGCGTGATGACAAACCGCGCATTGACCCTGGCGACATTCGCCGCCAGATTTTCGACGATCGCCTGTTGCGCCACATCGCCGCCACGATACGGCACGGTCAACGCAAAACCTACCTCCCACAACGGTTGCGCGTCCTTGTTCTTAAACTCGGCCGCCTGGAATTCTTCCGTGCACTTTGCCAGATCGAAATTCTCAACGGATGCATTCGCGTAACCCGGCTGATCGGGCAGCGTGATCGCGAGCGGCATCATCGCGAATGCCAACTCGCCGCTGCCCGCTAACGTATCCGTAATGAACGACCTGCGATCGAAACAGGCATTGAACGCACGGCGCACATGGACGTCGGCAAAAAATTTCAGCGGCACACCCTGCCCGTCGAGTTGGCCGCTGCCCGCGTAAGAGCTTCCTTTCGGCAGCGCGAAATTGAAGAAGACGTTACGGTGCGCGATCGACGGCAGGCCGACATATTCACGCAAGGCGCCGTTGAAATCGATCACGTCGCATTGGCCGCTCGCATCACATTTCTCGCGCACCAGTTTGTCGAGCCGGGCCTGTTCTTCAGCCGAAGTGGTCTCGATCAGATCCGCATCGCGCGCCAGCAGAAATTGCAGCCGTTGCTCGAAATTGGCGATCGGTTTGATCTCCACCCGATCGATCTTGGGCGCGCCCTGGCGATAGTTCGGATTGCCCGTCAACACAATCTCTGCGCCGGGTGTCCAATGATCAAGTTGATACGGGCCGGTGCCATTGGCTTTATCGCGGATCAAACCCTGTTCAGGCGGCACACCGTAGAAGTACTGCCACGTGCGACAATCGCCATCCCAATCGCCCTGCTCCGCCATCCAATTCTTCTGCACGACCGACGCCCACGGCCCGGCCAACGCCGCAAACAACGGCGCGTAGGGACGCGGCAATTTCAGCGTGACGGAGCGGCCCGGGTTATCAAAGGTGACCACAGCTTTCACTTGTTTACAGGCCGCCAACAGCGCATCGGCTTTCGCCATACGCAGAAATTCGGCATCGCCGACAAACTTGCCGCTCGCATCGACAAGCAGCGCCGCGTCGTCCACGCCAAAGAAGGCATCCAGCAACAGAAAGCCCGGCGTGCGTGTGTTGGCACCCACAAAGAGGTCGCCGCGATCCGATCGGGCCAGCAACATCGATCGCCACAGCGAATAGGCCACATCCTCCGGCGTCACTTCACCGCCGTTGTGAAACTGAATGCCGCGTGGAATCACAAAAGTGTAAGCCACACTTCCATCATCAGCCATAACGGCTTCAGGAATGAACTCAGCTAACAGCGGCACGAACCGCGCCGGATTGGATTTGTCGTACGTGACCAATGTTTCGTAGATGTTGTGAAAGACGCCCGTGCCCGCTGTGGTGTAATCCACCTGCGGATCAAGCGTGTCCGGTTCGTGTGCGGTCAAGTACACGAACTTGCCGGGGTTCTTGGAAGGCGGCGGTGCCGGCGTCGGCGTGATGGTCGGCGTAGCCGTCGGCGCAGGCGTGCGCGTGATGGTGGGCGTCGGCGTGATGGTCGGCGTCGCGACCGGGGTCGGAGCGGCATTGCAGGCGGCCAGCAGCGCCAGCACAACGATCGATGCGATAAAGAGGTGTATTCGACGAATCATCTAACTCACCTGAAAGATCAACTTTGTATCAGCCATGCAAAATAAGCGGACGCAGATGAGCGCCTGCGTCCAGCATTTTTGACGCGAGTTGGGATCGCCCAAGTTACGCGACGCGCGTCACGCCCAGCCCCGGCCCTTCGGGCAAAATCAAGCGTGCCCCCTCGAAGCGCACGCCCCGATAAGGATTGTTCGCAATCAACAGCGGGCCATCCAGATCGGCGTAGTCGCACAGCGGTGCGATGTGCGCCGCCGCTGTCACGCCCACCGACGTTTCCACCATGCAGCTCAACATGATCTGCAAGCCATGTGCGCGCGCGATGTGAATGGCGCGCAGACCTTCTCGCAGGCCGCCGGTCTTCATCAATTTGATCACCACGCCGTCGATGGCATCGGCATATGTGGCAATATCGCGCGAGGTCTTGAGGCTTTCGTCGGCAAAGAAAAGGTTTTATCGCGGGCGGTTTGCTGCCGCCTGGCGCCATATGAACACGCTGAGCCGCAACTACCGGCGCCAATTGTTTTCATATTGAGAATGGCTGATCTTGCGCAGATGTAGTGTACGCTGCACGTCCGGATCTGCCCAAAACGATGGATAACAAATCTACACGGTTAAACGTCGCGCGGGTGGTTGTCGGCTGCAGGCCGTGTTGAGCGGCTGTGCAGTGCCATGCGGCTGACTTCTTCGATGCTTTTGTCAGTCCATAAACTTCGCTGCCATTGAGTATAATCAAATGGTTCACGTAACAACAACGTGATAAAACGCTCCGCGTCTAATTCACCCAGTGTATCGATTAAAGTCTGGATGCCTCTTATTTTGATTTCGGTATCGGTTATCATAGTAGACCCTCCAGGCGATCAATGAACTCTAATGGATTGACTATCCGTATCGCCGGAAAATCGCGCAACTTCCTGATGATCAAATCGTCAAATAATCACGCGGCCATCGGTTCCAACGTGTACTCCTGCGCATGTTCCAGGAAGGCCCGACTCGCTAATTGAACCGCTTCAGTAATTGCTTCCTGACTAACGCTTCCCCTCCACTCTTCCACGATGGTTTCCCAAGCCAGACCACTGGCCACCATGTCCAGCACCTGCCAGACCATGATCCGTGTGCCGCGAAAAGTTGGCTGGCCGTGACAAATGGCTGGATCAGTCACGATATAATGTCCCATGAGTTTAGGCTTCCGGGTTTTTCCCAGATCGTTTGTCACAGTCGTGCGTTTCATTGCGTCCACCTTCACCTTCGTTTCATGTCCAATTGTACAATGTGTCCATAGCACAGCAGCGGCTATCACGCTGCGTTTAAGGATACTGACCAGCCTGGATTAGTCGTTCACGTTCAGCCAAACGGTTGGACTGGTTGAGTTGTAGAATCGCAACGGTCACGCGTGCTTCCGCAGTCAGTGGAACAAGCTGTGCGCCCTCCAATCGGAAGTGGTCGGCCCAATCTTGAGTACGAGGATTGAAGAATGGAGTCAGCTGGCCTGTCTGAGGATCCAGCGATCCTAAATCAGTGCCTTTGAATCGATTACAGTACGGACACGCCAGCGCCAGATTGTCAAAGGAGGTCGCACCTCCATGTTTCTCGGCCACGACGTGCTCCATCTCAAACGCGAACAGCGCAGCTTCCACAGGATAGAGGCAGTATTCGCAGCGTCCTCGCGCCCGCTGAATGACCGCCTGACGCAACGCACTGGAAACGCGGAGTGCAACGCGAGTCATGAGCGTGCGGCCAGTTGCCGATAGGCTCTGGCTTTAGCCAGTCGGACAATGTGTTCCAACAGTAGGTAGCGATCCAGATCGGTTTCTTCCTGATGTGAGAGTTCTCCCTGCTTGCTCTGATAGAGCAGATCACTCACCCGCACTTGAAGTTCGGGCGACGGGCGAATGGCCAAAATTTCCTCGGGCGTCGGTTGGCTGGACAGCAAGTCGATGATAGCGCTCTCATCTCTAAACTCAGCCGACTCCTCTGCCGACAATTCACGCAGGCCGCGCTCTAACGCTTCTGCTAAACGTGTTCGAAAGCGCTGCACTTGATTCGTCAATGAGTCGGGGACCTCGATCGTGATTTGCCTGGACATTTCACTCCCTTTTGGTTACCTTTCTTGCTTGATTATACACTCGCCAAGATCCTAAGGGTTTCGGAAACCTTTAGGGTCTCATAGGGTACAAAAGCCGTTGCCGATGACATCATCGGCAACGGCCGTAATCTTAACAACCATCGGCTTGAAAAGCAAACACCGCTTATGAGGTGCCCCGCTGGCGCGGATCCAAGGCGTACGCGTGATGGTCAGGGTCACGGCCGGAGTCGGAGCTGTATTGCAGGCCGCCAGTATTAATACCAAAGCGTTTGCAAACAGAACGGTGAATAACCAACGAAGACGAGGCAGCATTGACTCACTTCCGCGTGAAAGTGAACGGCAAGATAGCATAGGCGCACGCGCGACCGGTTATGGCTTGCCGGTGACAAATGTCGAGTAGACAAAATCGATAAACGGCTGATAGGCATCGGCTTGCTCCAACGGCACGTCGAACAGCAGGCCAGCCAGTATTTGATCTTTTTGATCGACGTAGCCGATGACCTGGTGTTGGGATCGCTCAAAAACCAGTTTCGTTCGTCCGTCCGGCAACTGCTCGCTGCTGACCAGCTTGCCAAGGCTCGCCATATTTCTGGCCAGACTCAGTGTAGCCTGCGCCAGGGCTGGCGCGTCCAAGGTAGTGCTGAGCGGCCGCTGCACCGCTATGATCGTTATGCGACCGCTGGGCGAATGGATTAACGTACCGATAGAACTGTTTTGCGGTTGCCAGTCAGCCGGCCCGGCAAAAGCATAGCCAATGTTTTCGACTGGGGCAAAGTAAGTGCCTTGCACGTAGGTCGGATCGACTTTGAACGATGTGACGAAGGGTTGCAGGGCGTCGTGCACCTGCGGCCAGATCGATTCGGCGCTGTCGTAGATCACTGCCGACAACGTCAGGTCGTTATCGAAAAGGACGGCCTCGCCCAGATACTTCTGCTGGTTGCGCGAGTACGCCACTTTCACGACGAAGGCGCCATCACTACGGCGTTGTCGATCGGTCACTACGTATTCATCCGGATGTCTCAGTAAGTTATTGGTCAAGTCGCTGGCGATCTTGAAGCCCTCGTCATCCGTCAAGCGGTGATCTAGCAAGCCCGTGTAAGCGATCAACTCTGCCCGCCGAGTTGGATCAGTGAACACGGTCACTGATTCGGTGGATGCTTTGTCCTGCACTTGCTGCCAACTGGCTGGCATCATTAAGGAAAAGGTTTTTGTGTTGTGCGCAACCTCGATCGGGTTGCCGACATCGATCGGGGTGCTATTGGAGCAAGCCGCGAGAAACGCCAGCGCAGACAAGATGAGCCAGCCGCTCGCCAGGCGTCGATGGTCTATCACAATGTTATACCCTCCCGGTCTTGGGAACTTTGTGGCTCTTCCGACTTGAACGGAACACGCCCTGCGAAGTGTCATGCGGAACGTGGCGCGCTTCATGCATCAGGTGTTGAAGATCGTCGCCGGCGTTTGAGCAACCAGAGCGCCAAGCCGACGAGCAATGCGATTATAGCACCGCCTGACAGTAAGAATGGCTCCGAGGTAAGTGACTCAGCCCGATCGGGCGTGCTGGCAGGTGTGAGCGTTGCCGATCTGGCGCGCAAGGCTATCTTGGCTAATGACGCCGAATCGAGTCGGCTGCCGGTTGGGATGATCTGATTGCTTTCCAAGATGAAAGCGAGCACTTGCAGATATTGTTCTTCACTCAATGAGCCAGGGGCATCGAAAGGCATGGCGCGATGAATGAAGTTATAAACCTCTTGCGCCGTGTTGAAGTGGCCCAACGTCTCCGGGCCGATCAGTGCCGGTACCTGCTTGGGGAGCGTAAAACCATTTTCATAAGGCCGCCCACCATGGCAGCCTGACTTCCAGCAGTTTGTATCTTCCGGCGGATATTGCCGATTGCGAAACTCGTCAGTCAAACCCTGACCGCGATCGCCGTAACACGACATGCAACGCAGGTAAAACACATCTTTGCCGTGTCCGGCTTCCGTGGGCGGTGTGGCCGTTGGGTTGTGGAAGGGTGTGGGAGTCGGGTTAGAGCGATTCCCATTCATGTTGTCAATCGGAATAACCACGTGGCCTTTCATGCCAGAGAGGCCACGTGGGAATGGAGCTTAAAACTAAAGAGATCGGAGGTTGTTGGAAGTCTCCGAGCTCTTTGAGAAACGCTAGCGTGTCTTGCGTGAGCGCGGATCGAGAATATCTCGCACGGCATCCCCCACCAGGTTCCAGCCTAGGACGAAGAACACCAGTGCAATGCCAGGGAAGAAAATCATGTACCAGTATTTATCGAGCGTGGTGAGCCAATTGCGCCCAAAGGAGATGAGTTGTCCCCAATCGGCGTAGCCCTGTTCAGCGCCGAGACCCAAGAACGACAACGCGGCGAAAGTAACTACATACGTGCCAACGTCGAGCGAGGCGACGACTAACGTGGGGAAAACCGCATTCGGGATGATGTGACGAGCCATAATACGGAAATCGCGTGAGCCAACGGCGCGTGCCGCCATGATGTAGTCGCGCTCGCGCACCGAAAGAATGTCGCCTCGAATGATACGCGCATAGCCCATCCAGCCAAACACGATCAGCGCAATCCCCGCCGTGATCAACCCGGCGCCGCCAATCCCGCCTTTACCTCCGATCAACGGCTGCAAGATCGTAGCGGCCGTGAGAGCCGCCATCAAAAAGGGGAACGTCATGAATATTTCGGTGATGCGCTGGAGAACCAGATCAACGACACCGCCATAGTACGCCGAGAAGGACCCGACAAGCACCCCAATGACCAGTGTCACGAAGGTGATGATGATGCCGGCGGCAAAGGCGGTGCGCGTGCCCCAGATCACGCCATAGTAAATGTCCCAACCGCCACTGGCCATCCCAAAGGGATGCGTCCAATGATCCAACCCTGTTAACGGCTGCCACCAAAACGGCAATGGCGGAGGATTATGGCCCCATTGGGTACCGGGCGGCAAAGGCACACTGCTAAAACCATCGCGCGGAATGAGCATGGGATCGCGCGCATTCGGCAGCGGCGGCGCCAGCACTGGCGCAAAGATTGCCATGAACGCGAAGAAGGCGAGCAGGATAAACCCTGAACGAGACAAGCGATTCGTAAGCATCTGTCGGGCGATGCTTGGTGGCTTGCGCGAGGCAGGTAATTCCTCTGCTTCCAGCGGCTCCGCTAGGGTTCCAGATTGGTTCACAATGTCGGCCATAGCTCTCTCCTAACTCAATCGTACGCGTGGATCGGTAACAGCATACATGACATCGACCACCAGATTACCCACCAGCAAGATGAGCCCAGTAAACAACGTAAAGCCCAAGACGGTCAGCACGTCCAAATTGGCCGCCGCTTGTGCTGCAATCGAGCCGATACCGGGATAATTAAAGATCGTTTCGGTGATAATCACCCCGTTCAATAGGCCGACAATCGTAAAACCGCTGACCGTGATGACCGGGATCATGGCATTGGGCCGGGCGTGCCGATTGATGACCGTCCGTTCGTCGAGGCCCTTGGCGCGGGCCGTGGTCACATAGTCTTGCCGTAATGCTTCCAGCATTGACGATCGTGTAACCTTCAGTAGTAACGCCCAGCTGATGTACGAGAGCGTCAGGACGGGTAAAATCATGTGGCGCAGCGCATCAAAAAAGATGTCCAGCCGTCCGTTCAACACCGCATCGACCGAATACATACTGGTATACTGCACAAATGACGAACTCTGGACGACCTGGTTGGCCCAGTCGGATAATCGGCCGGGTGGAAACCACTGCAAGCGGGCATAGAAGAACATCAACACCAGCAATCCAAAGACAAACGAAGGGAATGAATATCCAACAATGGCAAACACGCGCAGCAGCTGATCCTGCCACTTATTGTGCTTCACGGCCGCCGTCACACCCATCCAGATACCGACGATGATAATGGGCACGATCGCCCAGAGCGCCAACTCGACGGTCGCCGGAAAGCGCCGCTTGATCACATCTGCGATCGTATCTCCGCCAGTTTTTGACCAGCCGAAATCGCCGCGTAAAATACCGCCCGTGTAAGTCGTCGCGCCCGTAGTCGGATCGACGGCTTGTTTGCCGACCAGCCAATTGACATACTGCACCCAGATCGGTTTGTCGAGATCATACAGCTTGATTAGCGTGTTGGCCTGGGCTTCGGTGCGCGGCGCATCACGCACATATAGGGATAGCCGTTCGTCCGGTTTGAGCGTACTGATCATTAAGAACAACAAAACGGTGACACCAAACAACAGGAGCGGCATGATCAATAAGCGGCGGACAATGTAGGCAAACATCTCACTTCTCCTGATCTAGTAACTTCATTTCTGAGAGTGGGGGCCGGTCCAGCCGGCCCCCACTACAACCACGCTGATCGTCAAACTAAAAACTGCTTAGTCCTTCGTGTATAACCACCACGCCCCACCTGTTAGCATGAGCAGTGGGTTCCCGGCCAACGTCCCATAGTACCCATGAAGGTACATTGGCTCATAGTGCCGTGCATGGGCTACGGGCAAGATGATCAATGGGGCATCGGCATAGATCAACCCGTTCAGCTGCTGGTAAA
>Ga0182021_10006518_pt1 | contig 13870 bp, 10 predicted proteins | sample 612E3MmetaG_FD_120493 | JGI IMG/M metagenome (GOLD analysis project Ga0182021, IMG submission 120493) | Permafrost microbial communities from Stordalen Mire, Sweden - 612E3M metaG (Illumina Assembly) | ecosystem: Environmental > Terrestrial > Soil > Wetlands > Permafrost | place: Sweden...
GACATCGACACAGTAACGGTCTGGGCGCAAGTCTCGGAAGCGGATATCGTTCGCGTCAAGCCCGATCAGGATGTCTACTTCACTATTCTTGGCGATTCCCTGCGATGGAATGGCAAGATTAGGCAAATTCTTCCCACACCGGAACTTATCAACAACGTTGTCTTCTATGACGTACTGTTCGATATTCCGAATCAGGATCGCGAACTGGAGATTCAGATGACGGCGCAGGTCTTCATTGTGTTGGCGCAGGCGAAAGGAGTCTTGCTCATACCGATCGCTGCCATCGGAAATGCCAGCGAAGGTTCGGAAATAAAAGTGCAGGTGCTGAAAGCCGATGGCACCATCGAGCTGCGCACTATCAAGATCGGCATTAAGAGCGAAATCTCAGCAGAGGTTACGGACGGTCTGAAGGAAAGAGAACAGGTTGTCGTTGGGGAAATTAAGGCACAGGGTACTACGACAAGTGCGCTGAGCGCTCGGAAAGGACCTTGATGCCATTACCACTGCTCGAATTGAAGGCGGTTAGCCGTACTTACACGTCAGGCGGCGCTCCACTGACAGTGCTTAAAGAAGTGAGTTTGGTGATTCAAAGCGGTGAATTTGTTGCTATTATGGGTGCATCTGGCTCTGGCAAGTCCACACTCATGAACATCATCGGCTGTCTCGATAAACCGTCGAGTGGTACTTATTGTATTCGTGGCGTCGAAGTCGCTAGTCTCAACGGCGATGCGCTGGCAGCGTTGCGGCGTGATACCTTCGGATTTATATTCCAGCGCTACAACTTGATGTCCGATCTGAATGCCGTCGAAAACGCGGAAGTTCCAGCCGTCTACTGCGGCATGGCAAAACAACAGCGAGCGGTACACGCCAGCGACTTGTTACGAGAACTTGGCCTGGCTGATCGTCTGCAACATTATCCCGGCCAACTTTCCGGCGGTCAACAACAGCGTGTTAGTATTGCCCGCGCGCTCATGAACGGAGGGCCGGTGATCCTGGCCGATGAACCTACTGGAGCATTGGACAGTCAGGGTGGCAAGGAAGTCATGGCAATTCTTGAGAAACTGCACGGGCAAGGACATACGATTATTGTGGTGACCCATGACAGCGACATTGCCACTTACGCGCACCGTCTCGTGCGTATTGCCGATGGGCGAATCACATCCGACGAGTTGCAGCAGAAAGGGCAGGCGGGTAATCAGGCGAAGATAGGAGAAAGGGGAATAGATGCCAAGCAGGGTGTGGCGGTTCTCGGCGAAGCTCTGAAGATGGCGTTGCGTTCGCTGCTGCATAATCGAATGCGCACCGTTCTGACCATGCTGGGTATCATCATCGGCGTCGCTTCGGTGGTTGCGCTTATGGCGATCGGCAACGGCGCGAAGCAAGATGTCGTTGAACGCATCGAGGCCATGGGTACCGACCTGTTGACGATTATGCGCGGGCCGCCCGCCGTTCGCGCTTCAGCCGACATCGTGACAAGTTTTCTTCCAGAAGATCTGCTACCCATCCGTAGTATTTCGGGTGTTGCCATGGCAATTCCAGAAACGAATTTATCCTCACTGCTGCGATTTGGTAGTCAGGATTTGATTGTCACAGCGGTCGGAACTGGAGAAAACTTTCCCCAGGTGCATGATTGGCCTCCGCAATCCGGCGTTTTCTTCTCGGCAGAACATGTGAAGCGCTTTGCCCAGGTCGTTACGCTAGGCCAGACCGTAGTAAAGAACCTGTTTCCCAAAGACACGAATCCGCTGGGTAAGTATGTACTCATTGGCAGCTCGCCTTTCTTGGTCATTGGCGTATTGAGCAGCAAAGGATTGACCCCGCGTGGAGACGATATGGATAACTCTGTCTGGCTGCCTTACTCCACGGCCGGAGCGCGGATATTTGGACAACGCTTTTTCAACGATATTGTTGTGAGAGTGAAGCCGGACGCGGACATGAATGTGGTGCAAGCGGGACTCCATACGTTGCTGATGAAAAGGCATGGCAAGGAAGACTTTAACATTCGGAACATGGCCAATACGATCGAAACGGCCAATGAAACACAGAACACACTCACCTATCTGCTTGCGGCGATTGCAGTGATCTCGCTTGTTGTCGGCGGCATTGGCGTTATGAACATCATGCTGGTTTCGGTCACCGAACGGACACGCGAAATTGGCATTCGCATGGCGATCGGCGCACGTAGCTTCGATGTGTTATTTCAATTTCTTACGGAAGCCGTAATGGTTTGTTTTATCGGAGGTCTCCTGGGTATCTTTGTCGGTATAGGCGGCGGCTTAGCTACCTCCGCGATAGCTGGATGGCGAGTGATTTTTACCGTTGCACCGATCATCATTGCCTTCGCATGTGCTTCTCTGACGGGAATCATCTTTGGCTATCTTCCGGCCAGAAAAGCTGCGCAACTCGACCCCATCGAGGCGCTGGCTAGGGAATAAAAACGCCTTAAATCCTTTATTCGCAAGACTTTTAATTAAATATCATGAGGTTAGCGCTCACGGCCTTACGTGGTCAGGATATCTTCCTCAAAAGGATTAATCCCTTTTTCATCCTTTTGGGCGATACCAGGTTTAACAAGTCGTCGGCATATTAATTTCAAGTTCAATGTAAAAAACATTCTGTGAAACCGATAAATGGGGAATAGCTATGGAAGATCATCAAGAATTTGAACAGACGGCCGTCTTACACATGCCAGCGTTAAACAATTATGCATTGCGTCTGACGAAAAATCCAGAGAATGCGAAAGACTTGCTGCAAGATACCTATCTCAAAGCGTACCGATTCTGGAACAATTTTGAAAAAGGATCTAATGTCAAGGCTTGGTTATATCAGATTATGAAAAATTCATTTATCAATGACTACAGGAAAAAAGATAAAGAACCAAAAAAGGTTGAGTATGACGAAAACCGATTTTCTTATAAAATAATTCATGATGGATTATTTGATCCAGCATATTTTAAGAGAAAACACTATGATGACATATTTGAAGACGAGATTGCCCATTCGATCGAATCATTACCAAACACTTTTAAAACTGTGATACTCCTCAGTGATGTTGAAGAACTTACATATTCTGAAATCGCTCGCGTGGTAGAATGCCCTGTTGGTACAGTACGGTCACGGCTGCATCGAGGCCGAAGGGTGTTAAAACAGCGGCTTTCTAACTATGCTGTGGTGAATGGATATATAAAGAAATCCGAAAGTCCTAATAGTCGGCAAAAATATGCAATCAAGTAAATACTGCAAAATCCCTTTGTTTTAGTGATGTTTCACTGATTGCAGAATGGACAAACGTCAACGATTCAGTGATATTCCTGCTTTGCGTATAGTGCTTGATTCCCGAAAAAAGAATTAATTCCTTTTTCATCCTTTTGGGCTATTCCCGATTGACAAATTCATCGATATCATAGATGTCATAAACAGAAGCATGTATTGATCATGGTTGAGTAAGTCCTGGAGAAAATCAGTATGAAGAATATGAGCAGTCAATTAAAATATAATAAAAAAAATTCATCCAAATTGAGAGAAATCAATCAAGTAATGAATGATTGGGTAAGGTTGTTATTGCCAAAAAGTGAGGACATAGAAATCAGGCAACACGCGATGCTGGCGAGAAAATTAAACTATCCTGGAAAAGCAAAATCAGATGCTGTCTTCATTGGATGGCAGGAAACATCTTCAGGAATGACTTTCCCACTTTATAATATAACAATAAAAAATCATCCATTGTATCAATCTACTGTCTCGGATCAAACCTTACGCAATCAGAATTTAAAGATTCCTCAAACACCGTTCCCTCAAAAATTCGTAGAAATCTTTAGTGCGAAAAAATAACAACCATAAGCCAAAACAGTACCATGGAAGTTCACCGCCATTCCAAGAGGGAGATCGTGATCCTCATGAATGGGAAATAGGATTCAAGTCGATGGAGCAACAATCCGATGAATCGCCCTATATACAATTGCTTGATCAAATAGGAGATCAGGAGAATGAATCGGATGATCAAGAATCCGAAACCCGCCGGTATCCAGGCGAACGTACCGGACAGAATTCAATTGACGAGGATGAGTTTTGATAAAATCGCGATGATGTGAGAGAAGCCGGATGAACGTTGTTAAGCGGTGGAGTTCTTAGATAATTCTTCTCGAGTACCAAGCTAATAGATGTTAAAGGATAAAGACAATGAGGGGACATATCACGACATGTGAATCCACACAGTGTGATTCAATGTACGCCGGTGATACCCGAGCATCAGAGTATGGAATCAAGGGTCTTGATGTGACGCTGATACGTCCTACCAACTACACAGACGACGGGTACCCGATCAAAACACGCATCGGTGTCATTCGCAGCAATACCTTAACACAGATTGGGACTCTCGTCCGCGATTTCGTGAATGATTCTTTCTTTGAAGGAGTTGCGCTGAACATTCGCAAGATCGATGAAGCAATTGATTGGATACCGTTCAAGGAAATCGTCAGTCGTTCTAATGTAGAACAAATAAAATCCATCGTTATGCTCGTCGGCGTTCAGACAAATCAGTTTCCGAGGGCGCTGGATATCGCATCGAAGTTTCTTCCTCACGGGATTCCGGTTTTAATCGGCGGCTTCCATGTGAGCGGGATGCTCGCAATGATCGGTGTTACTGACGATCTTAAAGATGCAATGTCCAAGGGAATAACACTTGTTGCCGGAGAGGTTGAAGGAGGACGATTAAACGCTGTTGTTCAAGAAGTTCTTTGCGGAAAGTCTCAGCCTCTTTATAATTTCTTAAATCCAACACCCGATCTCACTGATGTTCCGATTCCTCATATTACAAAAGATGAGTTTGAAAATTTCGCCTCCAGGTTCACAACGATTGATACAGGACGCGGCTGTGTCTTTAACTGCGACTTTTGCACAATCATTAATGTTCAGGGCCGGACTATGCGGTACCGAGATCCGAAACAAGTTGTTGATTTTGTGCGGCAAAGCTATCGCGATGCAGGCGTGTCGCATTCCTTTTTTACGGACGATAATACCGCGCGAAATCCGCAATGGCGCAAACTATTTTCTCATCTCATCCGCCTGCGCGAAGAAGAAAATATTCCGTTCACGTTTATGATGCAGAGCGATCTTGCGGCACGGAAGATGCCCGGCGGGGATTTCTTTGAACTTGCAGCGAGGGCAGGATGTAATCAGATATTCTTCGGTGTTGAGAGTGTGAATCGCGAGAATCTTCGCTCCAAGGATAAATTTCAGAACCAGGTCTCCGAGTACAAGGATCTTGTTGCTCATTGCCACGATCTGGGTATCACCTGCCATGCAGGATATATCCTGGGGCTACCATTCGATACGCAGGAAAGTATCAGGCAGGATGTAGCCGAACTTCAACAGATGATGTTCGATTCCGCCTCGTTCTATATCCTCTCACCGCTCCCCGGATCAAAAGACCATCAACGATGGTGGCAGGAAGGGCGCTGGATGGATAAAGATTTCAATACGTACGATTCAGCACACGTCGCAGTCGAGCCGGAGCGTATGTCCAAAGAAGAATTAATGAAAGCGTATCGAGACACATGGGAACAATTCTATTCTACGAAACATATGGTCGATATTTTGAAGATATGGAAACACGACCATCATCAGTTTAAAGAAAAACTAGAGTTTTTTATGTGGTACCTGTATGCATCGAGAATCGAGCGATTGCATCCGATGAACTGCGGTTTCTGGACTGTGCGCCGTAGAGATGATCGCCGATCGGGATTTCAGCGCGAAGCATTTATTCCTTTCTGGTGGAATCGTTTGAATGTCCTTACTCAACGATTGTTCGAGATGTTAAAACTATTCTTCCAGTTTGAAGAAGTCTGGCTCCGGAGCAGGCCGAAAAGCAGTATCGAAGAAGGATTGTTCGAACTGATCGTAAAAACAAAACAAGGGGTTATTGATTGGCGGGATGTTAAAGAGAAGGAGCTCGTTGGATATTATAAAAAACTTCAAGCCGATATACCAGACATCAAGGTTCCCTCGATTGTCCGGCTCTGGTTGAGGAAACGGAATCCGTTTGCAAATGCATTTACCAGGTCATATGCCCGTCACATCTGGCAGAGATGGTATCTCTACCTCTGGAATCCTTTTAAGTGGGTTGAACTATGGCTGTTTGAGTGGGTCAACGTCCTTCGATTTCTTTTTCATCTGCTCGGAGACGGCCATAGTAAAGAACAAACATCCTTTTCCATTCGAATAGAGGAATAATCTTCCGTGAGAGATTCTATGTATTTGATTATTCTTCTTGAAGGACTTGCAATAGGTTTCTTGCTTGCAACTCCGATTGGACCTATCGGAGTTATTTGTGTTCGTCGTACTCTGGCATACGGTAAACGCCACGGTTTTATTGTCGGACTGAGCGGCGCCTCGGCAGATATTGTCTACGCGCTCATCGCGGCGTTCGGCGTTACGCTTGTTTCCAATTTTGTTTACGAGTGGCAATTTTGGATACGATTAGGCGCCGGTATCCTCTTGCTTCTTCTGGGTTTTTATATTCTACGCTCCGATCCGATGGTGCAGTCAGCAGTAGCGCAATCAAATAAATATCGTAAGGTGTTTGTTCCAACATTTCTTCTGGCCCTTTCCAATCCGATGTCCATGTTCGGTTTTGGAGCGGTCTTTTCGAGCACCAGAATCTGCCAGACCGCTGTGGATCGTGTTTCCCTCTTTCTGCTCGTTGTAGGTGTTTTCTTTGGATCCCTTTTATGGTTTTCATTCCTTACGGGTGTGACAAGCGTCTTTCAAAAGAAGCTCACGAACGGGGGAATCGCAATGGTAAATAGAATCGCAGGAATGCTATTCATCGTCTTTGGCGTTGTTAGTATCTGGAGTTGTACAAAGAGGTTGTAGATACCTCGGACCATGAGATTCAAAAATATTCTCAGGATGTCATTCTTCATGACAGCAAACAAAGCTGATTGTTGACTCGATTTTTTACAGCATATTCACATTTTCTCATGTTGGAGTTGATCTTTGAGGAGTTTCTTTCAACAGAAAAATCAATGTTCGGAACTTGATTTTGAGTTGAAGAAAAGACATATTTTTCCTATGTGAGTTGTATCATGGAATGGCGAATTTATTATTTTCATATTTCAACCGGGTGGTGATCGTTAAGAAAAAAAATAATAAGATTGGATTGCGACGGTTGAATAAAAAATAAAGACATACTCTCGGTCTATCTCATCACATAAAAGGCACTGCCTGAAAGGAATTTATGAAACGAACATCGTTAAAATATTTTGTAGCTTTCGTGTCTTGTCTTTTTACATTGGCAAGCGCTCAAGATTCCGCCACCAGTTATCCTGCTGTTGTTGAAGGAATCTTCCAAAGTGGAGAATTCTTCGGACCGCCGGGTTACGGTAAGAATTCAAAAACAGATAAGGGCGAAAGCAATTATTATCTTCAATTGCCGACACCGCTTATGCAGCAACAAGGCGTAAGCGCATTGCCTTCCGATGTAAGTACGAGTGCCGGATTGACCTTTTTTATGCAGCTCATTGTTCATCCTTCAAAGAAAGTAAAGATGAGCTCGTACTTAGGTCATCGCGTCCGATTGACCGGTAATCTTATTTCAGCCTCATCAGGAGAGCATCGGACGTCTATATTACTCGATGTTAGTAAAGTGGAACTTATCAAGAAGTGGCGGTAGTTGAAATAGTTTTCACTTATTGATAAAAGTGTAAGCATATCCGCCAAGAATGAGATTTGGCGGATATGGGTCCGTGAAAATCAGTTTACAGCGGTACTCTTTATGAAAAGCATTCTTCTTGGAAAATATTTCACTATCTACAATTTGAAAGATATTCCTTACCTGCTATTGCACCTTCATTTGCAGATGGGTTGCGATAATTCAATCCGACTAAGGGTGTGAAAACTCATTGCATACATTTGCTTACCGGTATGAAAATTATCCTAAAAGATCGGTGAATACATGAAATCATCTCGTGATGTTCTCATTCAGACCAAGAAAATGGATGTTGCGGCAAATTTTTATGAAAACGTTATGGGTTTCAAGGTCTTCAAACGAAACGAACACATCATTGGTTTTGAAACCGGTAGTTTTCGACTTTTCTTGGACAAAGGTGAACCGTTCGGGCCTGTGTTTGAATTTATAACGCCGCATTTTGAGGAAACAAAGCGCAAACTCATGAAAGCAGGGTGTCGTGTGGAAGATGAGGATCCAAAAATTCCCCATTGTTATATGCGCGATCCGTTCGGCATTATCTTTAACCTTGCCGAGGAACCGCTTTGACGGCTTCGTAAAAATTTATCATAACGCATTGCTCCTTAAAAATATATTTTGGGTACATCACAAAGTATCAAGCGAATCTTCTGAAGGATGCGTGAACGGTATGGCTGCGTTCCTGGGTATATCATTTCGTGAATTTTAGGATCGTGTATCTGTTTATGGTGCAGCAGTACTTTTCGGTTTACTTGATTTTTAAGAGGAAACTGTAGTCTGTTCGAAGGTAAAATGGAATAAGGATACACTGCACACTTATAATCGGGGAATATCAAATGCTGTACAAACCAAATCCATCGAATTTCAAACAGATTCTCCCCGGCGTTATTATGAAGGCCTTAACGTATGGAGACAATTCTCTTCTGTGTGAATTTCAACTCAAACAAGGTTCAATAATTCCTGCTCATCAACATCCTCACGAGCAGACCGGCTATCTTATCTCCGGCCGACTGAGATTTTCCGGAGATGAGGGAGATTTTCATGCTGAACCGGGATCAAGCTGGAGTTTTAAAGGCGGAATTATTCATGGGGTAGAAGTGTTGGAAGATTCTATAGCCGTCGAAATATTCTCGCCAATACGTCAGGATTATCTTGCTTGAATGCATAGGGATGAGGGTCAAAAAAATATTTCTGCTGCCTCAAGAGAAGTATCCTGCCCCACGGTAAAGCAAAACGGAAAAACGCGGATAAAATTCCGCGTTTCGAGAAGTGCGTACATGAAAACATATATTGAGTTCATATACGAGAATAGTCGACCGCTTTGGATATGATTCTAGGGATCATGATTCTGGGGCGATGATATTAAAAAATAATATTCTCTTGAGACTTGAAATATTTGATGAACTTGCTGATATTAAGCTATCTATGCCAACCCCCACAGGAGGAACGAGGAATGATCAATCGAAATATTTTATGTCTTTTTGCATTGTTCTTAACCGGCTGCGCTGCGTATAAGGAATTAGAGCCAAGTCCGGAAATTGTACCTAAAGAAGGGCAATATCAATACCTGAAGAATGGTGATGAGAATTTTGTTCTCAAGAAAGATAATAAATATGTCGTTAAATTCCCAAGACCGGAAAAAAACAATTTCTTTCTGGTCCTGGCAGGAAAAAACAAGCCGCTGCTCTCTTCCCACCTCCAAAATTATTTCAACGCAGAAGTTGAAACCACCCTAACCCGTTCGTTTGGTGTGAAAGAGGGGGCAATTCAAAAAATATTTGACGAGAATCCCGCAAGTGACAGCATAACCGTGTATACCATCGATTCGATGTCAACATCCTATTTCTGGTTGATTGATACCGTAAAACAGGAAACCGAATTAGCGTTGCGATATCGATATATTCATCAATGGCGCTATAAATTCGAAAACGAATATAATAAATACAGGCAAATACTTGCCGACAACACTGTCGATCGAACGGTCTACAATGCCATAGACTTAAATTATAATACGGATGTCATCGATTTCGACCACACCATTGCATCTGCAAATCCAAAGAACAAAAATCTGAAATCGATGAACGAAGACATAGGGAAACTGGAACTGATAGTCCCTCCGGACATTAAAAAAGGGAGTGATACGGTATATTCCACTTATACGACTTTTCGAGCGAATGTGAGCGAGGAGATCCTTTTCCAGGATAACTATCTGGCTGTACTGACAAATCTTAAAAAAGAAATTGAAACCCGCGGTGATATTGTGTCGTTCCTGAAAGCTGCACCTGGATTCATTGATCTTCTCTCGGACCCAAAAAGACTTCCGGGACGCCTCAGCGAGAAAATAAAGAAGATAGTATCTTTGCGCTTATACGAGATCCTCCCGTTCTACGATAATCTTGTAAAAAACAGTTCCGATGATATAGGTTCACACCATGAACTTGAGTTTGTTCCGGAACTCTATAAAGAATGCAGCGAGAATCTCCCGAATGATCTCAGAAATCTCATAACATTCTTTCACACGTACAATGCAGAACGTGATGCCTTGCTTGCCGCCGAGAAAAATTTTGCAGACCTCAATACCATGGCAGAAGGACTTACGGGCCGTCCAGGGAAATCATTCTACAGCTCAGCGCTTGCGGTGCTTGAAAAGACAAAAAATACGCTCCTCGGATCGGAAGTAGGGCATGTGGTAAAATACGGCAATTATCAATGCGCCGTTATGCTTGACCGCAAAAATACCAGCGCAGCCGCGTTTGTGGAAAGTCTCACCGGACAGATGAAAACCCTGCAGATGCTGGATGGAAAAATGGAAGAGATCGATGCCATGTTCAAACAGACATCGGTATGGCCCTCCGACAACTTTTATACAACGGCCGGTAAAGTACTTGAACAAATCGTGAGCAGCCTTCCCAGCTCTCAACCGGTACAGGTCGTTCCATACAGCAGCAGCAAAATCGGAGTGTGGGCAGCAGACCGTTTAACGGCTGAAACAACCCGCGTGAAAAAATTACAGCTGCAGTACCGGGTGGCTGAAGAAGTTGTCCCGCAAATCAATACGCTCAGGACACAGGAAAATTACCGTGGTATTATCAAACTGCTCAATGAGAGCCGATCGCTTGGATTCCTTCTTGCGCAATATCCTGATATCGACACTCTTTCGTTGGGCCGCCAGACCAGGATGATTTCCAACTCTTTGAACAACAAGCAATGGGGAGCAGCTGAGACAGGTCTTGATGAGCTGTTCCGCGATAGGGATTACCTGAATCCGGATGCCATCGCAGAAAAAAGAAATCAAAATGTCAAACATTACGAATCTGAATTGTTTCAAAAAGTAAATCTTGCATCAAGACTATCGGCGGAAACATTTGTCAATACGAATGTCACAACAATGAAAAATGTTCCGGCACTGTATAAAGATTCCGCGTTCATTCCCGTGTATTCGCTTACATTCAGTTCTTCCGGTTCCAATGACCTTCAGCAAAAGAAAAAACAGATCGATGATTATTTAACCGAGTTAAAAACACTGAAGTTCCCGGAGACGGCCATCAAGGCGCTCTATAAGGAATTGACGAAGAATATTCGGGACCAGGGAGTGGAAAAGGCCCGCGCTATTGTGGATCATGGTACGTTTTATAAAGGCACTGATCGGCAGGTGAAAAACCTCATCGCAGAATGCGATTATACCGTGCCAAAGGTCATATCGAAGGCGAGTGAATATCGAAAGGTATTTGTCCTGCCTACGACAAGCAATAAAAAAGGTGAAAACGATTATTTGGTGAGATTGGATATACAGATTCCCTCGCAAGCGGAATTCCCGGTTTTTGACATCAACATCACACTTCCGCCGGAACTTGCTAAAAATACCGAACAGAAAGCATGGTTCGATGAAATTACCATCAATGGCAAGCAAATTAAAAACGAGGGAAGGTTTCACATCACTGCGCCGACCTCAGCCAATAATTATGAATCACAAATTACGCCGGTGCAATTAAGCAAAGGAAGTGCAAACATCCTTCAGATTAAATTGCAAGCCAATGCCTTCATGGCTTTTGAAGTCAGTGTTATGGCTCAAAGGCCGATTATCCGTAAGTAATACTTATACCATCTCGTTCAAACAAGGATGAACCATATGAAGAAGAAATATTATTATATCATCGGTGCCGTTGTTCTTGTTGCCGGAGGCGTGCTTGTGTATTTCTTACTGCGGCCGAACCTCAAAGATCAGATTGTCATTCCCTATATCGCGCATCAAAAACCCGCCATAGATCCCCATCTGCCGAGTTCGAATCAATTATCGGATAAACTCGATGAAGTCGAGTTTGACGGATTATTCGATGTGATGGCAACTCCAAGCGGTGTGGTGTATGAAGATGGACTGGGCGAACTAATCAGTATCGATAAAAACTACGTGGTGACCGTTCGCTTGAAGACCAACAAACTATGGCACGACAGCTATGCGGTAACGGTGGACGACGACAAGGTGGCAATCAACAAAGCCCGGGATCATTTCTTCTCGGCAAGCGATTTGAATTTCACGCTGAAGCGTATCCAAAGTCTCGGAAGTTTATCCCCTGATTATATCCTCGTTTCGCAGGCGCTTAAGAGTTTCGAGTTTGACGGGCCGAATGAGAACGGGGAAATTCGATTCAATTTTAAAGAGGATAGAATATGGAAGGATTCGGATATTAAAGAAGTTCTTTCGTTCAAGATACTTCCCGGCAATTCGGAAATGAATGCAGTGAATTACCTTGTCGGCTCAACTCCCTATATGGCTGTTCCGCAGAAAACCGGCGTTCCTAATTTCCATAAAACACCGGATGGAGGAGCGTTTATAACGAACGTAAAATTAGCACCGTTTATCGATAACAGTACATTTACCACCGAGCTGAAAAATGGTTCTATTAATACGCTGCTGGAAACTCCGTTTGGCAGTCTTTCACCCATCCTGAGCGATACGGAAAAATATTTTTATAAATCAAATATCAGCACGACTTTTTTTGCGATTCTTTTCAATACCGAACGCCTTTCGCTTGAACAGCGTAAAGAAGTCCGCCGGCTCATCAATAATAAAGCCGTGCTGCAGAGATTTTTTAAAGTGAATTCACCGCAGCAGCGTCAGATCACGGACTACAAAGGAAATAAAAATAATTACATGGACTATATCAATAACAGCGTCTTCCCATCGTCATCCTATTATGTGGAAGAAAAAATTGTAACACCGGTACATGACGATACTGCCGCCAATCTCTCGGTGCTTCCCCCTATGGTCAATATCAAAGTGTGTGAAAATTACGGCAACAGGGAAGAATATGAAGAGTTGATCGACATCCTGAACGAACCTTCATTATCAAAACAAAAAATCAAAGTGACTGCGGCAACAAATGAAGAAATCAAAGCAAGAGATTATGATGCCCTCTTGATAGCAATCAGCGGATATCGAAGCAATTTCCTCTTTGATCTGTACAATATTTTCATGCGTGAGCCGGATCTTGAGACGTACAGGATCAACCTGGTCACTGCCCCCGATGAGAAGGGTTCACAGGCGGTCAGTCCTATCACGTGGCAGACACGCAACAATTTATTCAGCCTCAATGCGCGCACACAGTCCGGAGACAGCAGCGATGTCACCGCTCTTCTTCATGATATGTATGGCTTCATGGCAACCCATGAAATCGGGGACAAACAAGCTTATTCCGAGCGCATTGACCGGCTCGAAAATAAAATGTGCCTCGGTGTTTGGCTGTTCTCGCTGCCTTCGCTGGCATATTTTAGCACACAGCTTGACAGCACGAGCGTACATCTCTATGGTGTCGCGTCGCAATTGTCCACAATTAAAAAGTGGAAAGAATCAGCCGCTCGGTGATTCATCCACAAGACACCATCATGACGAAAATTGCCGGAACGCTCGCATTGTTTCTCACAGCGAGCGTTTTGTTTATATCGCCGGCTGAAGCCCGGCAGTCAAAGGCTGCTGCAGACTATCTCATCGTAGAACATACTGATCAACTTCTTATCTACAGCAAATATCAACAACGAATTCATCAACAGGAAAAGGAAGCCTTTGTTCCTTTTGTTCCCCTAAGGGTGCTTGATTCCGGCGGTGTTCTGAACGACAATTATACACCATGCATGAAAGTTGAATTGGACGAGAGCATATTCTATCTC
>Ga0182021_10006519_pt1 | contig 13870 bp, 10 predicted proteins | sample 612E3MmetaG_FD_120493 | JGI IMG/M metagenome (GOLD analysis project Ga0182021, IMG submission 120493) | Permafrost microbial communities from Stordalen Mire, Sweden - 612E3M metaG (Illumina Assembly) | ecosystem: Environmental > Terrestrial > Soil > Wetlands > Permafrost | place: Sweden...
CCGATGTTCACACAGACTGTCAACGCCGGGGACATGGTGGACATGAATTGCATGACCCGGACTGACTCGTCCGTGAAATTCTTATTGGCCTCCTCAAAACGCTCCCCCTCGAAATCGGCTCGCACAAAAGCCTTGACCAGGCGCACTCCGGAGATGTTTTCCTGCAGGACGGTGTTCAGCCTGTCCAGCTTTTGCTGCACAATCCGGAAAAGGGGTTCCATCTTCTGGGTGAAGAAAACCAGAATGACCGAAGTGACCAGCAGGAGCGGGAGCATGGTCAACGCCAGGCTGGGGCTGGTGTTAACCATCAGGATCAGGCTCCCCACCATCAGCAGTGGTGCACGCGTACCAATGCGCAAGGTCATCTGCGTCAGGGTCTTCAAGGCGCTGACATCGCTGGTCAGGCGTACCATTGACTGCCCGGTGTTCTGCCGGTCAAGGTTGCCAAACGAATAAGTCTGGATCTTGAGGAAAAGCGCCTCACGAAGATCGCGGGCCACGCTTTCCCCGACCTGGACGGACAGGATGCTGTTACCGATCGCGATCACAGTGCTCAGGACGGAGATACCGATCATGATCAAGGAGGTTTGCACGACCACTGTCTGGTTGTGCGGGGTGATACCCTGGTCAATAATTCGCTGGATGAGCCTGGGAATGGCCAGGTCCATGAAAACCAGCGAGGTCAGCAGGACAAGTGCCAGGGTGGCACGCCTCCAGTAGGGTTTTACAAAGGGAAGCAGTTTGCGAAGATTGTCCATATTCCCGGGGTTGTTTGGATATCCTTTTTTCATAACCAGTAATAATTCTTTCGGATTATAACTCAATCCAGTATATAATTAGGTATTCTAATGATTAGGTAGGCAAATGATATGAGCGTTACTTCTGAAACCATTGCCCGGGAAGTCCTGGATGTGATCCCCCTGATGATGCGCGTGATCCGGACGGAAATGCGCGGCCAGCGCTCTGCAGACCTGACGGTCCCCCAATTCCGGGTGTTGTTGTTCATCAGTCGGAACCCGGGATCGTCCCTCCTGGCAGCTGCCGAATATCTTGGATTGACCTCACCCACCGTCTCCATAATGGTCGATGGGCTGGTGCATGATCACCTGGTCACACGCGAGGAGTCACTCAGGGATCGCAGAGAGGTACTCTTGACCCTGACCGTTCAAGGTGAATCGATTTTGGAAAAAGCCCGCAATGGTACCCAGGCCCGTCTGGCAAAAATCCTATCGCCTCTTTCCCCACTGGAGCGCGACATTGTGTTCCAGGCCTTGAAATGCCTGCAGCCTGTGTTCCTAATGAGCCAGATCTCGGGAAGGAAGAATTGAAGGGGAAAACGGGTAATCTGGACACTTCAGTGCAAAAAGGGCAGCGGGTGATGCATCATCGCATCAGGCCGCTGCCCTTATGATCATGGATAGGTTGAATGATCAGCGTGCGCTCAGACGTTTTACACGTAATAATCGGGCCGCGGCAATGGCTTTCTGCCGCGCTTCCAATTTGCGCAGGCCGATCAACACAACCCAGAAGATCGTGAGGAAGAGGACCACCAGGCCTGTTCCTTTATATAGTACCTGCATCGTTGGAAGGGAAGTATCGGTTCCGGAATAAATACCATGGAGCGTCGCGCCCAGGTATCCGACCAGGCTCAGGATATGGATGACGCGAAAAGCGCGCCCCCCGATCTTGTTGCGCAAGTAGAACGTGACCGTGACCAGGATGATGAGGTAAAAGCCGATCACTCCGATCCCGACCCAGAAGGGACGATACGGCGAAATGAATGGAATCAGGATCTGCCAGATCGAATATGGAAGATAGCGGTCAAACATCAAAACAATGATATGGACTGCCACAAAGGCGATGGAGAGCAGAGAGATGAACTGGTGAAAATCATACGTGAAAACACGGTCCAGCGCGTGGTCAAGATATTTGCTGGTGACTGCCAACCCCAATACCATCGAAAACCATAAGAGTAAATAAGCTACCAGGCCGCTGGCCCGGGTTACGTACCACCAGAGCTGGACGCTGTCCAACCCAAAGAACCAGGTCAGCCATTTACCCGCGGTCTGCCCAGCTGGGGTCAGCGCGAAAATGGCACCCAGGAATAAGAACCCGATCACCAACAAGGTGAGAAATACACTCGTGATGGCCTTCCACAGCGAAGAGGTTTGTTGTTGGTCGGGTTTGATTTGGCGCTCAATGGACATATGCATACTCCAAGTTCTTTTGGGTACCCCAGATTTTTAGATCCCGATCTACGGCCAGATAGGACAATTGGATCCCGCTGGCATGGGCGATGTCTTCGCATTCCTTTGGCCCTCCGATGAAGAGCGCTTTGGCAAAAACCTCTGCCTCGCAGGCATGAGCAGCCATGACTGTCATACTCAACCAGTCGGTGATCGCGGATTCGCCGGTGCGCGGGTCGATTAGATGGTGGCGCGGTATCCCGTCCTGTTTCCAGGCTCGCTTCGTGACAGAGGAGGTCGCCACTCCACCCGGGTTGACTCTGAGCGTAGTCAGCGTCCGATCCGGCTGCAGCGGGTTCTCCAGCTCCACGGACCATTTTCCTTCCCCGTCAGGAAGTCCGATCAAGAACATATCCCCTCCTGCGTTAACGGCACAGGCGCTGGAAAAGTCAGAAAGCATCAGGGCAGCCTGTTCCGCAATCCATCCCTTGGCAATTCCACCAAGGTCGATCGACATGCCGGAGGGGAGCAGGATCAGGCTCCTCCTTTCATCAAGGTCCACTTCACTGAAGGAGGGATGCTCGCCTGCCGCCAGGAATTCGAATAAAGGCGCAGCTCCCTGCTGCCGGAGCAGCTCCATGCTCCTGTCGTAGCCCACCCGCTGGAGTTCAGGCAGGATGGATGGATCGAACAGCCCGCGGGTGAGGTGAAAAAACCGCTGAGCCATGCTGACCACTGAAAACATGTCAATAGAGGCCTGAAAAGGGGTTCCTGACGATCGGTTTAGTTCAGATAGTTCGCTTGAATCTGAGAAGCGCGTGAAGCGTTTTTCACTGGCTTGGATGAAACGCCTCGCCAGTTCAAAACCATCCCTGATCCGGGAAGGGCTTCCCTGTGCTGTCAGGAGGATATCCGTATTCATGGCACGGAAGGTGAAAGTTTCCATGGGTTCACCCTAAGAACCACCCGTCCGCAGGCGTGGAAAGCCAACGTTTGACTGGCTGGTGGACGGCGTTATCAGATTCAAGCCACTGCTGGTTCCTGTTCCAGGACCAAATGCCTGGATCGGAGGCAATGCTGGTAGTGAAGAGGTATTGATTGCAGTCGTCTGGGAGGCAGTCACCGGCTTGAGGGAATGGGCCAGCATTCCCCAACCAGCCAGGAAACTCAATACGCTGACGATAACGAACCAATAATGGGTGAACTTCTTGGCGATTTTCATTATATGCTCCTTAATTACCATAACCGCGTGTCAATACAGTGATCTGACCCTGGCTGTCGATCTGAATGATGCCGCGACTTTCCAGGTAAGCCAGCAATTGCTGTATCGTCTGCATCTCACTTGCAGCCTGGGTTAATTGGGTATTGTCTGTATTAAGCGCCGTCTGGTATTGTTGCTCGCGCGACTGGTACTGGGCAACCAGGCTCTGCAGCTGGGCGATCTGCGCCTGGTCAGAACTGGTTGTGGGGGAACCTGTCGTTGCAACTGAACTTTGGGAACTGGGGGAATTTGAAGCGACCGTTCCGTTCTGGTTGGCCAGGGCATTCGCACCTACGACAAACATTGAAAATGCAACCGTCCCCGTGATCAGGATAGCGGCGATAAAAGCGATGAGTTGTTTGCGCATATGTCTTATCTCCTCTGGTTAGTATGGGACGAGTATATAAAATTAAGATGAATATAGGATGAATTATCTTAAATATTTTCTTAGACTTGTTCGGTGATCATCATAAAATGTGATCTTGCGAAAATCGAGGATCCATCCGGTCATTGGTTTGTTTATTCGGGACTCGTTCATCCTGTGGTCATATTTGCGTGCTACAATTTAAATGAAATTAGATTTTTGGAGGGATCCCGTGCGTGTGCTATTGATTGAGGATAATCGACGTTTGAGCGATTCTCTTCGTATTACGCTGGAAGAGGATGGCTACGCGGTTGACGTGGCTTATGATGGCTTGGATGGCGAGGAGATGGGTCTCGTCCCCAGTTATGACATTCTCATCCTGGACATCATGCTCCCCGGAAAGGACGGGCTTGAAGTCTGCCGGGAACTGCGTGACCGCCACATCACCACTCCAATCTTGATGCTGACGGCACGCGACGCGCTGGATGATCGTGTCCTTGGTCTGGATAGTGGTGCTGATGATTACCTGGTCAAGCCCTTTGAGGTGGATGAACTCCGGGCACGCCTCCGCGCCCTTTTGCGTCGCGATTCATCCAGCAAATCGGGGATGCTCCAGGTCGCAGATCTTATCCTTGACCCTGCCGCTCACACGGTCCAGCGCGCGGGCCGACTCATAGAACTGACAGCCAAGGAATTCTCCCTGCTTGAATACTTTCTGCGTCACCCCAATCATCTCGTCACCCGTGAAAAGGTGGAGGAGCATTTGTGGAGTTACGATCACGTGATAGCCTCGAACGTGGTGGACGTATATGTCCGTCGATTACGCAACAAGATAGACGATCCAAGTGAGGTTAAATTGCTTGAGACTTTGCGCGGGGCCGGTTACCGACTGCGTGTGCCGGAAAAACAATGATCAGGGAAAAATTATCGGTTGCACGAGCACGTGTGGGGATCCTGGTCCGGAGTATCCGTTTCCGACTCGTATTATGGTTCACGGTCATTTTGGCGGTCATCCTATGCGCCTTCAGTGCTTTCCTTTTTTATACCCAATCCCGCAATCTGCAGGAAGAAGCTGTCCACGAATTGGACCGCAGGGTCACCAGTCTGGTGGAATATGTTCAGTCTGCATTGAGCCTGGGTAGCGGACAAATAACACTTCCACGTGGGCTGCTGCGCGACACTGACGTTTTTATTTTGATCGGTCCCGACGGACAGGTGCTGGCCAATCAGGGACCCATCCCCGCCCAGCAAGTCATCCAGGTGGTGACCGCCGGCTTGCAGGCCAATCCCCGGCCGAGCGAGGGTAATGTTGTTTACTGGACCAGCCCGGATTCCCAAAATTATTTGTTCATCCCCACCCAGGTGCAGACTCAAATGGATGTAAATCTCCTGGTCATCTTTGGCGGTATTCTCGATCCGAGTGCGCTGGTCAGCCGCTTTCTCATCACTCTCATCGCGGGCAGCTTGCTGACCCTGGCCATTGCAGTGATCGGCGGTTTCTGGCTGGCAGACCGGGCAATGCGTCCGGTAAAAACCATCACCCAGGCAGCCCGCACAATCAGCGAAACTGACCTGAGTCATCGTTTGAACATGGAAAGCAAGGATGAGCTGGGAGAGCTGGCGAACACATTCGACGCCATGCTGGCGCGTTTACAGGCAGCCTTCGATCGCCAGCGGCAATTTGTCGCGGATGCCAGTCATGAACTGCGCACCCCGCTTACCATCGTCAATCTGGAAACCAGCCGTGCCCTCGCCTCCCGCCGTTCACAACCCGAATACCAGCATGCACTTACAATCATCCACAGTGAGAATGATTTCATGAGCAGCCTGGTCAATGATCTGCTTGTTCTGGCCCGGATGGACGCCGGGCAAACCACAATGGAAAAGAACCCATTGGATCTGAGCGATCTGGCGGTCGATACAATTGAACGTCTCACCCCGCTGGCAGCCAGAAATGGGGTCACGTTGCAGGCTGGCAGCCTGCCCGAGACATGCGTCCTCGGTGACCGGCAGTACCTGCTCCAGATGCTCAGCAACCTGGTCGAAAATGCGATCAAATATATGACCGGCGATAAGAAACAGGTGCTAGTGGAAACCGGGACAGCAGATGGGACTGCCTGGATTCGCATTTCGGATAGCGGCCCAGGCATTGCTCCCGAGCATATCTCCCACCTGTTCGACCGCTTTTACCGGGTGGACAAGGCGCGCACGCGGGATACGGACATGGAAGCCGACCCGGGCCAGCCCAGCGGTAGCGGGCTGGGGCTGTCCATTGTACAGTGGATCGTCAAGGCTCACGAGGGTGAGGTCCGCGTGGAAAGCACGCTCGGGTTGGGTACAACCTTCGAGGTGCGTTTCAAAGCAGTTTAGTCAAACCTCGGCATCACCAAGCGCCCGATGCTCTAGCAGCCTCGGGCGCCTTGCTTCCATCTCCATCATCTGTTATTAAGGATTGCTTCATCACAGTTTCATCTTGCTATCCTAGAATAGTGTGTAAATAATGATGTATTCACCGATAAGTATTTAGGAGGTCGAAATGACAAAAAACAGGATCCTTTATCTGGTACTGGTGATACTCCTGGCGGGCATCGCCGCGCTATCCGGCGCAGCTGTGGGTGGAGTAGTCGTTTACCGGACCATGAGCCAGCTGAATACCACCAGCCAGACTGCCTCGGTTCCGGTGGTCCAGGCCATTCAAGCCAACAACACTTCCCCGCAGCAGACACTTGTGGTCAACACCGCCAACGTTGAGACGACCATCACCCAGGACGTAAAAACAATCGGGCCGGCAGTGGTGACCGTGACGGGAACCATTCAAGGGCAAAACTCACCATTCAGCTCCTCCGCCAGCGGAACGGTCAGCGGCAGCGGCTTCTTTATTTCCAGCCAGGGTTATGTCCTGACCAACGACCACGTGATTGATGGCGCGCAAAACCTGGCGGTCATTCTTGCTGATGGGACCCAGGAAAGTGCTACCGTGGTGGGAGCAGATACGTATTCCGATATCGCCGTGCTGAAGGTGAGCGGGAAGGTGCCGGCGGTGGCCAGCCTGGGTAATTCGGACGTCCTGAACCCAGGCGAGACCGCCATCGCCATTGGCTCGCCACTGGGTGATTTCAAGAACACGGTGACGGTCGGTGTGATCAGCGCGACCGGGCGTTCGATCGACACCGGAAATGGCTACACAATGGATAATCTTATCCAGACGGACGCAGCCATCAACCAGGGTAATTCAGGTGGTCCTTTGGTCGACCTGGCCGGGCAAGTCATCGGCATTAACAACATGATCGTGCGTAACAGCGGGACAGGTACCGTGGCGGAGGGATTGGGCTTTGCCATCCCGATCAATACTGCCCAGGCGGTGGCCCAGCAGATCATTCAACAGGGTTACTTCACCCGCCCATATATGGGGATCAGCTTCCAGCCGATCACCCCGGATATTGCCAACGCCTATAACCTGCCGGTTCAATACGGTGCATACCTGACCGATGTAGCCGCCAACAGCCCGGCCAGCCAGGCCGGTCTGCAGACAGGTGATATCATTACCAACCTGAATAATGTGGCAATTGACGGGACTCATGATTACATCAATATCCTTTTCACATACAAACCAGGGGACACTGTCACCGTGGAATTCGTGCGAAGCGGCCAGACCAAGCAGGTGCAGCTGACTTTGGCACAAGCCCAACATTGATCGTGTTCTCCGGAGATCAACCAGCCGGAAAATTTGAAGCTGCCTTACTCAGGCAGCTTCTTTTTATATCCAAACTGATACACATCCGAGATAATCCTAGGCCATGCTGGCTCCAAGATCTTTCAGGGTTTTGACAATCTCCGCGGGAAGGAGGGCTGGTTCAACACCCATCATCCTGCAGGTGAGCAGCTTATGGGCGGTAATCTCAATAATATCCGTCATATCAGCTGCGCGCCGCAGGCTGCTGCCGGCTACCACCAGGCCATGGTTCTGCATCAGCACGGCAATTCCGTTGATCAACATTGCTTTTGCAACCGCATCCCCGAGCTCATCTGTGCCGGGCATGATGAAGGGAACCACCGGTATATCGCCAAAGAAAGCGGCATCCGCTGAGATGGGCTGGAATTTGGTGCCGGTCAGACCCATCAGTGTGGACTGCGGGGCATGCGTATGGATGACGGCAGTGATATCCGGCTGGTTCTTGTAGATGGCGCAGTGCACGCGCCGCTCGCTGGAGGCAGGGTATTCGGTATCATTGAGGATCTTCCCTTCCAGGTCGATGCGCACCATCATATCCGGGTGCAGGTCGCCTTTGAAGATGGCGCTGGGGGTGATCCAGACTTCATTCGGGTTGTCATCGCAGCGGGCGCTGATATTGCCGCCCGTGGCAGTGATCATACCTTTGGCAAAGAGTTCATTGGTGATCTGAAGGATCTGGTCGCGCACATCACCGGTCCTGGCCAGGACCGGGGCGGCAGGGATATAGGTTGCTGCAGCCTGGACAACTGACGGGGCAGAAGTGGCTATACTGGGTGCGACTGTTGCAGCTGCTCCGACGTTGGTCAGGTCACCAGGGTCGCCGATCTTCTGGCGCGATTCAGCATACAGGCGGCTCATGTCCCCCTGGATGCGGATAAAAGCCATCGCCTTGCCGGTATCACCGCTGAAGGATAATTTACCGCTGGTGGCAGCCTTGGTGGCGTTGACCCTGCCAGTGAACATGCCATCCAGTGTATCGGCGCTCATTTTAAGCTTCACATCCGGGTCGCGCGGCGGGGCTTCCAGCCCGGAAGCGACTTTTCCATCCACGAAGGCCATGAAGAAAGCCTGGTCAATGTCCTTGATCGTGAATGAGAAGACAACGTTCTTCCCCTTGGCAAAGCTGGTCATCGCCTTATCAGTTGTGATGCGGGCAGTGAACTCATGCAGGATGCGGATCATCACATCCCGCGCGGCGCTGTTCCCCGCCGATGCCGAACCAGCCGGGATCGGTGCTTTGGCAGTCGAGGCGGGGGCTGGTGCTGCAGCTGAAGGAGCGGTTACGGCTGCCATACCCAGTCCCGTAAGATCTCCGGGGTCGCCGATCTTCTCGCGGGCTGCACTGTACAGCTTTCCCATGTTGCCCTGGATGCGGATGAAGGACATCGCTTTGCCGGTATCACCGCTAAAGGATAATTTACCGCTCGTGGCAGCCTTGGTGGCGTTGACCCGACCGGTGAACATGCCATCAAGGATATCCGCGCTCATCTTGAGTTTCACATCGGGGTCCCGAGGCGGGGCTTCCAGTCCGGCGTGCACCTCCCCATTGAGGAAGCTCATAAAGAAAGCCTGGTCAATGTCCTTTACCGTAAAGAGGAAGACCACGTTCTTACCCTTGGCGAAGTCAGCCATCTCTTTGTCGGTTGCAATGCGGATGGTAAATTCCTTCAGGATTTGGACCATCTTTTCGCGTGCTGCGCTGGTATTCATCGATTCGACCTTTCCAAGTAAGGTTGCATTTTGTGGTCCGGCGGCGGGCAGGCTGCCGGTCATTTCTTCAGATTGTCTCTTCTGGGCAGCGACATCGAGGTCAGTCGCACCCGGACCCGTGGTCGCAGCCCGCTCGTGCAGGGCTTTCTCGTCCATTTTGCGCGCCCCGGTCCACGTGAAGGACTCGAGAGTGGCTGGGTTCAGGATATATTTTGGGCGCTTTCCAGCCAGGAGGAGTTTCAGTTCGGTGTAAATGATCTCGCCCTGATGTGCAGCCACTTCCAGGGTATTCCCCCCGACGTGCGGCGTGGCAATGACATTGGGGAAGGCCAGCAGGGGGTCATCTGCGGCGGGTGGTTCGACCGGGAACACATCGAACGCAGCTCCGCCCAGCTTCCCGGAGCGCAGTGCAGCCATTAATGCTTGCTGGTCCACCAGGGCAGCCCGCGCCGTGTTGATCAGGAAAGTCCCTGGCTTCATCAGCTCAAAGGCGTCTGCATCCATCATGTTGCGGGTTTCATCTGTGACCGGAGCATGCAGGCTGACAAAGTCGCTCTCCTTCAGCAGCTGCTCAAAGGAGACCTTCTCGGCACCCATTAGAGTGACCTGTTCGTTGGTCAGGAAGGGGTCAAAGAGCAGCAGGCGCGTCCCGAAAGGCAAGAGGCGCTGGACCACCTTGCGTCCAATGGCTCCTCCACCGACCAAACCGATGGTTCTGTGCCAGAGTTCCACGCCCAGGAATTCCTCGTGTGCCTGACCCATCCGGCCAAGGTCTCCGGCTTCCCCGCCAGGCTGGTGCAGGAAACCGACCGCGCCCTGCAACCGGCGGGCCAGCATGAGCATGAAACTGACAGCCAGGTCAGCCACCGCATCGGCATTGCGCGCCGGGGTATTGGTGACGGGTACGCTTGCAGCCGTGCAGGCAGGGATGTCAATATTGACCGGGTTGCCCCGGCAGACGACAATCATACGCAGGTCCGGGAGTTTGAGCAGGCATTCGGCATCCACGATGTCCACTTCAGTGACGAAGACCTGGTAGTCCTTCAAGGTCTGGACAAGATCGTCTCCGGTGAGCAGGATCCCTTCCAGCCTGTATGGAGCGTACTTGACCTCACTGATCTCTCGCAACTTATGCAGGGCAGTTTCGTCGACCTCGGCGCTGATGTAGACCCTGGGGCGGAAGGAGGCGTCCGCGGCCCCGCTCTCTATTGCCGATGGACCGGCCATCATGGCACCTGTGAACTGGCTGGCAGCGACCATGTCAGCCGGTCGGCGTTCCTTGCGCAGGGACTGCCAGTCGGCATAGAGCGCCTGGTAGGTCGGGGATTCCTCGCCCGGCCTGTGATCGCGGCAGGTACGCGCCAGGGCCTGCGCCGCGGATTCCAGGTCACGGTAGAGTCCCGCGCCGACACCCGCGCACAGGGCAGCGCCCATTGCGGTGGCCTCCGTCGAAGCACAGACGTGGACAGGGCAGACCATCACATCGCTGATGATCCTGGTCCAGACCACACTGCGGGTGATGCCCCCACCCAGCCAGAGCTCAGAACACTTTTCGCCGGAGATCTGCAGGACCTGTTCAACGTTGGCGCGCACAGCATAGGCCATGCCTTCCAGCACAGCTCGAGCCACGTCGGCACGGCCTTCCTCCCCAAGGCGGGCGATGACCGAGGAAAAGGTCAGATTGTCAACAGGCGGCTCCAGGGCCGAAGCGTTGAAAACGGACGCGCCGACGGTCGAGTGAATACCGTGCGCACCCGCAACGGAGTCTTCCGCTTCGGCGGCCACAACGCCCACCGGGTTCGGAGCCTCGGCATGCATCAGGCGGGCGATCCATTCCAGGGTGGAACCCATCTGCCCGGCATTGCTTTCGAGCACGTACCTGCCTGGGACGACATGCAGGCCGGTCCAGGTGCGCATCTCGCTGTCGATCACCGGTTTCGCCGTGACCATCTGGATTGGAGTGGTCGTACCGGCCACGACACCGATCTGCCCGGGGGAGACCACGCCGGCGCCGAGCAGCCCGCACTGGGTATCGGGACCACCCACCGCCACTGGCGTACCGGCAGGCAGGCCCAGGTTTTCGGCAGCTTCCCGGGTGAGTTTGCCCAGTTTCGTCCCGGCATTCTTGAGCGGAGGCAGGATCTTCTCCGGCAAGCCCAGCGACTTGATCAAATTGCTTGCCCATTTGCGGGTCTGCAGGTCGAATAGCAGGCTTTCGGCAGCCTGCGCTGGTTCGGAAGCTACTTCACCGGTCATCATGTAACCGACCCAATCGCTGATTGAAAGGGCCGCGTAGACCGACTTGAAGGCCTCAGGATCTTTTTCTTTCATCCAGAGCAGGCGGGCGGCCATGAAGATCGGGTTGGGGGCGTGACCGGTGATCCGGTAGAGCTCCTCACCGCGCTCCATTGCCAGTCCCATGCCCTGCTCGACAGCACGGGCATCCGTATTGGGCCCGGCCAGGAGTACCTTTCCTTTTTTGTCTATGGCCACCATGCTGTGACGCATACTGGTAGCTGCAACTCCAGCCACCGCCTCAGGAGAAATACCGGCTTTATAGATCGCCTCCTTTGCCGTTTCACCTAGCACGAGCCAGACATTGGCCGTGTCAAGATTGAAGGCAAAACTCCCGGCCTCCGGTGCGCGCGGATGGGTCCAGGCGCGGAATGCACTGACGGTATCCCCCGTCTCAGTATTGACCAACAGGCAACGCCCCCCACCACCGCCCACGTCCAGCCCCAGCAGGTATTTTCCAGTCATAGGTCCTCATGCCTCCTTGGATGGCGACGCTGGATTCATCCCCCCGAAATCGGGAAGACGATCACCAGCGTATCTCCATCATTCAAAATGTGGGTTGCTTTGACTTGTTCACCATTGACCATTACCGGCAGGATCATCAGATTACGGGCAATGGATCTTGAACGTTTCATTATATCCCTCACCCGTGTACCGGCGGGGACCTCCAGCATGCCGGCTGCGTCCAGGCCATTGATCTCGAACGGGGCAATCACTCTGACCTTCATCCGGTAGCGGCCCTTTCTGCAGCAAGCCCCAGCTGGTCGACAGTCGCATCCAGGGGATGGCCGCTTTCGCCATCCCAGCCAAGCGCCTGCCAGGTATAGCTGCGCATTTTATAAATATCGACGTGTTTGCCTTTGTGGGGGCCGCGCCGTGCTGGCGGGTCGCCGTATACCAGGCCAGGAAGCTTGACCCCGGCCGGGTCCACGCCTTCGCGCAGGTTGAATAGCTGGCGCAGGGTCTGGACCCGCCGGCCAATTTCCATGTATTCATCAGGAGTCTTGTGCCAGCCGGTGGCAGCATTGAGGTACTCGAACATTGGGAAGCGGTCCACACCCATCATCAGGCCAAAATTGCACAGCCCGGCTCCATCGATGATCATCTTTGCCATTGCGGCGCCCGCAGCGTGAAGCCCCTTCTCCGCGTCGGCGGAGTGGCGGCGGATACCGGGATAACTGGCAGGGATCTCCGGCACCCAGCTGATCCTGGTCCACAGACGCATGGTCTCGTAGGTCATGTTCGAGCCGATGCTGTGCCGCCCGGGAGTGGGATCGGCAATATAATGGATGCCATAGCCTGAATCGTATTTCGGATCATGCATGGAAAGTTCCTGGCCACCGGCGTGGATGGCTAAACGATCTGCTCCCTTGCCGATGCGCTGGGCGGCGAGCTTTACCCCGTCGGCGAGCACGGCGCCGAACCCTTCCCGGGCGATCATTTGCCCGGCAAGCTGGAGGATGGCTGCGGTGTTGCCCCAGGTGAGCTGCAAACCATGCGTGTCCTGATCGGAAATCAGGTGGGCCTCGTAACAATTGATGGCAAAGGCCAGGGTGTTGCTGGCCGAGATGGAGTCCATGCCTGAGCGGTTAAACAGCTCATTCAGGGTGAAAATGCTCTCGAGATCAGCGTTCAGCAGCATGGGACCCAGCCCGGAAATGCTTTCATACTCCGGACGGTGTACCTCACCGTCGCCAGAGGGAGCGATCATCACCCCACCACAACCCAGCGGACAGGCATAACAATGATAGCGTTTGATCGTGCGCCGGTTTAGCGTCAGGGCATCCAGTTTCTGCCAGGGATAATCACTCCGATCCCCGCTCCAGTTGCGGACGGGTGTGTCACCGGTCAGGATGCCCACCTGCATACCACTGGATGTACCCCATTTGCGGAAGATCGGCAGGGACGAGAGCCCATCCAGCCGAATGGCACGCGGGGAGGCTCCCATGAACCAGCCGGCAATGGCGACCAGCCAGGGGGGTATCTTGAAATCCCCCTTTGGAACAAGAACATTGCATTCCCTGCTCAGGCGTTTGATCTCAGGCAGGTCCGCAGATACCATGGGCTGCGAACCGGTCAGCAGGATGGCCTTGAGTTTTTTCGAACCCATGACGGCCCCCAGTCCGGATCGAGCAGCCATGCGGCCGCGGTCGTTGCAGATGCCGGAGATGAGGGAAAGCTTTTCCCCTGCCATGCCGATGCAGGCCACGCGGGCCCGCAGGGTGTTGCCCGACCCGGCGATCAGGGCTGCCTCGGTCTCGGTGGCATCCTTGCCCCACAGATGGGCGGCGCTGCGAATCTCCACGGTCTTTCCATCCGCA